>ENA-UOXG01000135-UOXG01000135.1-mixed-culture-metagenome-genome-assembly--contig:-NODE-135-length-43879-cov-39.884721_pt1 | contig 43879 bp, 23 predicted proteins | sample MGYA00238159_ERZ761634 | MGnify/ENA primary metagenome ERZ761634 (study PRJEB28908, sample SAMN08776845) | mixed culture metagenome | isolation source: Freshwater growth medium | place: USA... | reverse complement strand
CTCTCGCCACGTGTACGCTGCCGATAGGCGTGAGTTACTTACTTACTTACTTACTGAACATTGGTCAACGTCTGTACGTCTCTGACGGTGTGGAGGTGTACGCACGCTTCCTCGTAGCTGTACAGGACTGGGGTCCATTGTAACTGACTGACTGTCCAGCATCGTGCCGAGCATCTTGCCCAGTTTCAGCCCATCCGCTCCGGGCATCCGCTCCGGAGCGTCCGTCCCACTGCCGTCCCACGGTCCGTCCGATCACATTCGATCACAAGGCGTTGATGAGCTCGAGCATGAGGTCGGGCGACGCGCGCAAGGCGGCCAGAGCCTCGGGCGCCTCCGCCCGTATCGACCGAAGGTGCCGCCTCAGGTGCTGCAGCATCGCCTCACGCAGCTCGTCGAGCCGCGCTGCATCCGCCACCAAGAGCCACGGCACCACAGTCGCGCTTCGGACGTGCTGGATGCAGTAGCGCATGCACATATTGAACGCCCGCGTCAGCTGGTACTCGCGGGTCTTCTGCATCACGTCCAGCACCACGTCGTCGTCCAGCTCGAGTCTGTCACCATACAGATAGGCCAGCAGCTTGCGGAACGCGGCGATTGTCGTGTCTCGGACGACGATGACGGCGTCTGGCGCCGTCTCACGGCAGGGCGACTTGAACATGCCTCGAAAGTACGCGGATCGGCTGACGAGCACGGCACGATGGGCGGTGATGCGCGCGCCCTCCACCTCGAAGGTCACGTCAGCAAACGCGTCGTCCGCTAGCATGTGGAGCATGTCCTCCTGGGCTGTCGACGGGTCGATGGACCAGCGCGGCAAGCACAGGCCGCGTGAAAGGCCACAGTGAGAGACCTTGCGGATGCAGTGGTTGAACACGTCGGCCACGACGATATTGCCATTGGCATCGATCGCCGCGCTTGCAGGGCCATGGAAGCGCGCATCGGCGGCTGGGCCGTCTGCAAAGCCACATTCACTTTCACGCGAGCCGGCGAGTGTGCTCACCGTGCCATCCGGAGTGACCTTGCGGATGCATTCGTTGCCCCAGTCCGCCACGACGATATTGCCATTGGCATCGATCACCACGCTTGTAGGGCCATGGAAGCGCGCATCGGCGGCTGGGCCGTCTGCAAAGCCACATTCACTTTCACGCGAGCCGGCGAGTGTGCTCACCGTGCCATCCGGAGTGACCTTGCGGATGCAGTAGTTGGCCATGTCGGCCACGATGATATTGCCATCGGCATCGATCGCCACGCTTGCAGGGCAATAGAAGCGCGCATCGGCGCCTGGGCCGTCTGCAAAGCCATCTTTGCCTTCACGCGAGCCGGCGAGTGTGCTCACCGTGCCATCCGGAGAGACCTTGCGGATGCAGTGGTTGAACATGTCGGCCACGATGATAGTACCATCGGCATCGATCACCGCGCTTCCAGGGAGATTGAAGCGCGCATCGGCGCCTGGGCCGTCTGCAAAGCCACCTTTGCCTTCACGCGAGCCGGCGAGTGTGCTCACCGTGCCATCCGGAGAGACCTTGCGGATGCAGTGGTTGGCCTTGTCGGCCACGATGATAGTACCATCGGCGTCGATCGCCGCGCTTCCAGGGTGATTGAAGCGCGCATCGGCGGCTGGGCCGTCTGCAAAGCCATCTTTGCCTTCACGCGAGCCGGCGAGTGTTCTCACCGTGCCATCCGGAGTGACCTTGCGGATGCAGTGGTTGTGCTCGTCGGCCACGAAGATATTGCCATCGGCATCGATCGCCGCGCTTCCAGGGCAATTGAAGCGCGCATCGGCGGCTGGGCCGTCTGCAAAGCCACCTTTGCCTTCACGCGAGCCGGCGATCGTGCTCACGGCGGCCACAGCCTCCGATCTTGAGCGCTTCATGAACACCTTCTCGACCGCGATCGGGAGACTCCAAGTCAAAGTTTGCGCGCGAGTCGTTCGAAAATAAAAACCGCAGTCATCAACTCACAGGACAACCTTCGCCACGAACACGATTTCGTCAAACTTGCCTCGTTTGATGAGTGCTTGATGCCGGCTCAGGTATCGTACGAGGCAGCGCCCATCGCCGCGGCGGCGACCATCGCCGCCGCGGCGGCGCAACTCAAGACGGCCAGAGAGGTGTATGCGCTTAAGCGGCAGAGGGCCGCGGCCATGGCTGCCGACGTGAAAGCCGAAATCGAGGCGGAGCTCTTCAGCATGGCCAAGAAGCTGCTCGTGCATGCAAAGTCGGAGGCGGTGGTGGCGGCTGCCGCCGCTCTCGAGGCAGCCAAAGAGGAGGCGGCAGCCAAGAAGCAGGCGGCAGCGGCCATAAAATGGGGTTTCATGGCCGCCTTGAACCCCGAAATGGAGGCAGAGCTCACGGCGCTGCTTGAGCATGCAAAGTCGGAGACAGCGGTGCCGGCCGATGAGGCGGCGGCGGCGAAAGCGCGGCCAGCGCTGGCCTCTCCGCAGAAGGCAACACCGGAGGCTGCGGAGAGCGTCGAGGTCAGCGCTGAGCTGATCGCCGCGGTCTTGGCGGCCCAGGGTGTTGGCCAACAGCATCACCCGAGCTCGATGCGCAATCGCGTCCCGATCCTGAAGGCCATGATCAGGCTGCTGCCCGACGCCGAAGAGTTCAGCGGCGCCGCCCTCGAGATTGCTACAGGCACGGGAGCTCTGATGGAACTTGTAGCGCCCGCCTATCCGCGCCTGAGCGTGCAGCCATCCGAATTCGTCCCAAAGGTTGCCGCGAGCCCTGACGAGCAGTGGAGTAAGCACGGCAAGATCGGGATCCGAGCTGGGCTCGATGAGCTCGGCAACATCGACGAGCACGGCTGCAAAGTCTTCCACAACGTCCTTCCGGCCGTCGCTCTCGATCTCTCACAGCCTTGGCCCGTCGAGGTGACCGACAAGAACGGCAAGTTCGTGCTCATCTTCTGCGTGAACACGCTGCACATCACTCCCTGGGAATGCTCAATCGGGCTCTTCCGAGGTGCTGGGGAGGCGCTCGCAAAAGGAGGCCATCTGATGCTGTACGGCCCTTTCAGGGTGGATGGCGAGTACGTCGGCGCCGACGGCGGCGCCGGCAACGCCAAGTTCGACGAGAAGTTGCGCACGACGAACGCGGCATGGGGCCTGCGCGACGTGAGCGAGCTGGCGAAGCTCGCGGCGGGATTTGGGCTGCCGCTCCGCGAGAAGGTAGACATGCCTGCTAACAATCTGCTGCTTCACTTTGGGAAGGCGGCCGGCGCGGCATCCTCCGAGATCGCACCCGAGATCGCACCCGCCGTGGCCATGGAAGTGGCGAGCTCCGTGGATTCGGATTCGGGCGCTGCCGAGATCGAGGCTGAGCTCGAGGCCGACGAGGACGAAGCGACTTCAAACGAAGGGACGCTCTCGACCGGCGACGCTCTGCAGAAGAAGAAGAAGAAGAAGCGCGGCAAGGGTATAAAGCCGAAGGCTTGAAAGGACGGGGGCTCCGATCTCAGACTGATGACAACGACCGATCACCGTTGTCACACCTCGGACCCCTCGAGGGCGGGGCACACGGCATTTACAGTAACCGTAGCTACGGCTTATAGCCCCGACTCAACGTCGACTCTATCGTATAGGTGAAACAGAACAACGAGGAAGCCTTGGGGAAGCCAGACTGAGAAAGAACAACAACACTCCACCTAACTCACCCCGTCATACTCAACCACATCAGTCGGCACCACACGCCTTCAATTCCCCAATCGCACCATCGGGGTCCCTTCAACACTGTCGGGTCCCAGTAGCTTGTGTGTCCCGGCTATCCCCGGTGTTTTTGAACCGGGTAAAGCCCAACATCCCCAACGGAACTTCTCCCCAAGACCCTTGAAGTTTTGCGTCTCGAACGCACCAGCTCAACATGGCGCCAAACTCACAGCAGATTAGGTCGTGAACTGCTTCGAAACTCGATGCAATAGGCACGGCCGCCGCGGGCAAGATGATGGGCGACAAGATGATGGGCGACACGCTGGAGGAACTCGGCTCGCCCAGCCGCCTCGACATGATCCCAGACGCGCTGCTCCAGGAGATTGCGGAGCGCGTCTCTTGTCACGGAGCCCTCGCGGCGCTCTCAGGAACATGCAAGGCGCTGAGGCAAATCTTAAGCACCGCACTCATTGAGCAGTGCATTAAGGCGATGATCGAGGCACGCGGCTGGATGCCCTGGCCGTCCCAGCTGTCTACCCGGGTGGCGCGCACGGTCGGCACGACGATCAGTGTGCTCGAGTACTACGCGCTTCGAGTGGCCTCACTGCCGCTGCCGCATGCTTCATGGCCGTGCTCCGGTCTCTTGGGCAGCGCCCGCGCGCTGCGTGTGGGCGGCGCCGCCTGCCACTTTGCGAGCCTTCGGGCAGCCCTCGAGAGCGCGCGCGACGGTGACACGCTCTGCCTCGCGGCTGGAATCTTCGACGAGGGCACACTGAGGGTGAGCGCCTCGGTGCGAATCGTAGGCGCTGCGTCAGCACAGGTGCCCACCGCGACGTGGGGTGGCGCCACGTCGGTGCTCGCGCTGGCGACCGTGCTGCGTGCGCAGCTGGTGCTCGCCAACGGCCGAGGGCAGCTGTGCCGGCTCACGCTCACGCTACCAGACGCAACAGGCGGCGTCGGCGCGCCGGCAGCGCCCCCGGTGGGGTTGGGTGGCGGGTTCGATGCTGCAGAGGACCCGGACATGCCGCCGGGGGCGACGCCGGTGGCCGACTATCGGTGTGTGGCGGTGGGCGAGCAAGGCATCTGGGCGCTCGACGACTGCGTCGTGCACGGCGGCGTGCGCGCGGGAGGTCACGCCGAGGTTGCGATCTCGGGCAGCGAGATCCTGGGCGTCCTGAGCCGAGGCTGGGCCGACCCTCACGCGCCCCCCGGCTCGACAAGCGCGGCGGCGGCGGCGGCGGCGGCGGCGCTCTCGGTGGCGGCAACGGCGACCGTCGTACCAGCTGTGAATGTGAACGACGGACCATTCACATTCACAGCCGTCGTACCAGCGCGCCCGTCGACTGGCTTGCTGGTGCAGGGCAACGCACGCGTGCTGTGCCGAGCCACATACATCCGTGACCATCTCAGGTCGGGTGTGACCGTCCAGCACGCGGCACGGCTATGGTTGCACGACTGCCTGGTCGCTGGCAACGCGCTCGCGGGCCTCAAGTTCTTCAGCCGCGCGCCGAGCGAGCTGATGGGATCTGTCATTGAGCACAACGGTCACATGGGATTACTCCTGCGAGGGGCGGGGATGGTCGCCGTCTCGTGCTGCGACCTCCGGTGCAACGCTCTGGGCGCTGCCGTGAGCGGTGAGGCGGTGCTCAAGCTGTCCAGTTGCATCGTGGAGGGGCACCGGAATGACGGGCTCGTGTGCCACAACAGCGCGCATGCAATCGTCGAGGGCTCCCTCGTGCGACGAAACCAGAACCATTCAGTGAGCGCCTTCCGTGACGAAACCAGAAACCTTCCGTGACGAAACCGGAACCCTTCCGTGACGAAACCAGAACCCTTCCGGACTCCAGAACCCTTCCGTGACGAAACGAGAACCATTCCGTGACGAAACCGGAACCATGCCGTGGCCGCCTCGCAGCTCGCCACGTCGCTGCGAGTGCCGTAACGGAATGGCCTCTGATGACCACATGCATGCACGGCGAACATGAGCGTGGCTTGATTGCCACTGATGACCGCATGCTCGCTCCTTGACGGCAGGTGAGTGTCCTGCAGCTGGCTACGTGTACTTTCCTTGAGGTACACGCCGACAGCGAGCCGATCATGGACGAGAGCGCGCGTGTCGTGTATCGCGGGCTCGACAACCACTTTGGCGCGACCGAACCAGACGACGCCCAGGGCGTCTCGGAGATGCGCGAGCTCGAGCGCCGTCTTGAGCGCGAGGCTGGCGCGGCGGGCGAGCGGATTGCCGCGCAGCGGAGGCACTGCGTTAGCTCGCTCGACGGCGTACGCTCCTGGCCCTATCATCTGAGCGAGGCAGGCGCGGGCGCGACCAAACAAGCGCGCTCTCAAAGCGACGCCCTCCGAACCCACAACGACATCACACAAAGTCGACGAGTATAACTCTTCGTTTCCTTCGATTTCTTCGATTCGATTTGAGGAGTTCGGATCATATTTCCTTCGTTTCCGATGTGTCCGGATGTGTGCGGCTTTGGGATGTATTCTCCCCCCACGCACGCGCACGCGAAATTCCAAATTGAAACGGTTTGGTCTATTGAACCGTCACCCGGTTGCCGGTGTACCGTACTCTCGAACTCTGCGGTTTCGTCGCAGCTGTAATGTGTAACTCGTACGGAAAGGGGGGAAAAACATTGTATCAGCTTGTGCCGCACGGCAAAAGCACGGCGCGGTGGCTCAGGCGAGGCCGGTTTCGTAGTCGAGACTCGAGTGCGGTGCGTCCTGTGGTCGCCATATTTTAGTACGGATTAAATGGGATTAACGCGCGAGCATGCGCGCGAGCAACTCGCGTGACGAGATAGATATTAGCAAAATGATTCAAGATTGAGTTCTGACATGTATAGCGAGCACGGCACACCCGGGACACACCACAAGACAGTCGGAAGGACACGCCCCACACTGTCATGCTGTAACATTAGTGTATATATATTAGCTAATAAGCCATAACGGAACCAGGAGCATACATGGCAATCGCGATGTACAAATGATCGCGCCTCAACGTGCGAGGCCGGGGTTCATCGTAGGCGCACAGGCGGGGTGCGACTCTGCACGCCACGTCAAACAACTGCGGGAGATCAGCTGCCTTCTTTGGGAGATCAGCTGCCGGGAGTTGCCTTCTTTGGGGAGCTTGCATCGCCAAGGGCTGCCCTCGGTCGTGCCAGCGCGAGTCCGCGTAAGTCATCCAGGTCGTCAGGTAGACGGAGCAGGCCCAACCTCACGGCTTCGGTGATCTTGGCAGCTCTGGCCTTCTCTGCCGCCGCCGCCTGCGCCGCCGCCAGATCCGCCGCCAGTGATGCCGCCGCCACCTCGAACTTGTTGCAGTATAGCGCGGACGGCGCCGCCCGTGGTGGTGAAGCTGAAGCTGAAGGGAAAACGGCCGATGGCGATGGAACCGATACGCTCGCGGGAGGTCCGCTGTCCTTGGCGGCGCTCGCGGGGGGAGATCGGATCTCCTTGGCGGCGCTCGCGGGGGGAGATCGGATCTCCTTGGCGGCGCTCGCGGGGGGAGATCGGGTCTCCTTGGCAGAGTGACCTTCCGAGCTAGCACCCAGCTCCTCGGCCGCAGCGCGTTTCCGCTCGTTCAACCGCGACCGGATCTCTTCGGTCTTGGCTGCTTGCACCTGCGCCTGCGCTTCTCGTTCCTTGGCCCCCTTGCCTTTTGTGCTCGCCTCCGGGCTACTCCGCTGATTTTTGGCCTCAATTTCGGTCACGAGGGCGTCTTTCGACTCAGGAGGAAGGAGTGTGGAGGTGCTTGGGAGTCGGAACGAGCCCAGAGTGTACTTTCCGAATTGGCCTTCCTTTGGGGGGGGGCTCTTCGACCTCGAAGGACTCTTCAAGGGCTCATCGTCATTGAAGGACTGATAGCCACTCAGACTCCAGCCATTTAGCCACTCTGTGATGGCCGCAATGCATACCTCGGAGGGACTGCCCCCCTCTGACAAGGGCTGATAGTGTGCACTCTTCTTGCTCTTGGACTGCTTCAGCCTCTTCCATGCCTCCTTGCACGCACAGAGCAAGATGAAAAGCAAGAAGATCAGCGCCAGCACCAAGGGCGTGTATTTGGCCGACTCTGGCGGTGGTTGATTAGGTGGTGGTGGCGGCGGCGGTGGCGGCGGCGATGGCGGCGATGGTGGCGGTGGACCGGGCGGCGGCGGCGGCGGATTGGGATGGGGTGGTGGCGGCGGCGAGGGCGGCGGCGACCTAGGCCCGGGCGGCGGCGGCGAGGGCGAGGGGGGCGGCGGTGAAGGTGGTAGAGGTGGTTTGGAGGGCGGGGTGCAGTGACCGGGTGGAAATGGTTTCGGCGGTGGCGGTGGGTGGGGCGGCGGTGGTGAGGGACGCGGCGAGGGCGGCGGCTTCGGGTCTGGTGGTGGCGGTGGCGAGGGGGGCGGCTCGGGTGCGCCGACGATGCCATACCTAAGTTTGGGCCGGTCGGAGAGAACCACGAAGTGTTGCAGCTCCTGCTGCAGCGCTGGCGTGAAGCAGCTCATGTCCGTGCCCACGGCGCGCAGGACAGCATGGCCCGATGTTTGCGATCCCTCGGGCACGTCTGCAGTGATCCATATCTTGACGCCTCGATGCTCGAGCGCGAGCATCTCGTCCGCCAGGCCTCCGGCACCGCATGCTTCCATGGCTGCCAGCAGCGCCTTGCTAGGCAGCGGACCCACATCTGAGAGCTTCCTCTGCCGCTGTTGCTGTTGCCGATGCGGCTGCTGTTGAAATGACGGCCCGCCACCGCCTTCCAAGCTGACGCTGAAGGTAATGCGCTCGATGTGCGCATGCGTGGGATCGGAAGATACGACTGGCGCGCCCAGCACCTGCCAGAGCAGCAGGCGGACGACGCCGTCCATGCTGTTGCTCCTCGGATCGACCACACCACACACGGGAGTCGAGTGCAGGAGTCGAGGAAGTTTTGGGAGTTTCGGAAGTTCGGAAGTTTGCACGTCCAAACATTTCTGAGAAGAAACATGCAACAGCCAGAGTCTAAACAAAGTTTGTGAACACCGCGCCCAGCACTGCAGCACTCCTCTCCGTTTTCCAATTGCCGTTTTCCCCAAGGGGAGTCGGCGTGTCGGCCGGCGGCGTGGGAGGAGCCCCCATTCACAATGAGAAACGAGGGGCAACGGATGTGTTGACCGAGGGGTGCGGAGCCGTCCGTTGAGACTTAGGTGAGCATGGCGTACAGGGGGACCGCGACGAAACTAATTGAACTTCTGGACATGCTGATGAAAGAGAAAGCGACCGCGTCGGGCAGATCGTGCGTTGCTGCCGCGCGATATTTTCCCATGACTGTGGGCGCATCATCGCTTTTCCTGATAGTGGCTTCGGGCACAGCGGAGCCAGCCGGTCGCCGAGAGTACGCTACTCCGGGCATTCCATCGATCCATCGGAACGGGGTCGAGGAGGTCCCTGAGTCTGCCACCTTTGCCAGTCTTGTCAGGCAGGCGGGTGCGCTGCCGCAGGGCTTGGGCTCCGGCGTTGCCGACGTCGACGATTTTGGTGACCTCGATCCCGAGCTGGCTGCGATGCTGCAGAGTCCCATCGAGATTGATGAGCCGCCACCCCCGCCGCCCTCGCCGCAGCCGCTGCCACCACCCTCTCCGCCACCTTTGCTGCAGGTGGTGCCGACGCCAGCGGAGCCGGCCGCTGCCGTACGCAACCGCCGCCGCCAGAGGGGTGCGCAGGCGGCGGCAGAGCAGCATTCGCAGGCCACTCAAACGGCGCGACCGGGTGGCCAGTGGGGGAAAGTAAGTGAAGTTCAACTGGACTCAATAACACGGGATGCAGCCGGCGAGACGCTTCTCACGATGGAGCAGTTCGAGGAGTTGCTCGTCGGCGTCCGTATCGATACCGATATGGCGCCGGGATACATGACCTCGGATCCAAACGGACCTTATTTGATGACCAAGCAGAAGGTACGAGAGCTTTTTTTCAAGGCGGACACGAACAAGGACGGGTTCGTCAGCTTGAGCGAGAGCATGGCCCAAGGCGTGCGTTTCATGCTCACCGAGAATACCCCAGACGGGAAGGTGACGACGATGCCCGAGTTGCCCGGCGGTGGCAAGTGGGCCGAGGTGGGCGAGGTCACAATTGTGAAGCCTCAAGGCTCCGTGCAACCTTCAGCCTCGGAGGGCGAGTGGAAGCACATCCACGTGGCGGAGGCGAAGGCGGAAGGCGGCAACCTCAAGCGTATCTTTGAGGCGGAAGGCGGCGACCTCAACCTTCAGGAGAACGGTATCTACGTGGCGCCGGGGGCCAAGGTGATCTACGACCAGCAGACGCACGACCTCATGGCTCGCAAGGGCAGCCGCAAGGTTATCGAGGATAACATCAATGTGGCGCCGGGCGGGCGCGTGGTCTACGACAAGCAGACGCTCGAGTCCATGACTCGCGGAAAGTCAGGCCAGGCGCACGTCCCGCAGCCGGCTAAGCAACCTCGTCCATCACCCGCGTCCACCCCTAGCATACCGGCGTCAGCGGCGTCAGCGGCGGCGGCGGCGGCGGCGTCAGCGGCAGCAGCCCCGTTCAGCACCGCCGTTCATCACCACTCCCCCAAGACGGTGACTCGTCAGGGCTTGGAGCCGCGCAAGCTGTGCAAGCACTGGGTCCACTTACAGGAGTGCGCCGAGAATGCCGACGGTATGAGAAAGGTGTGTGCCAATGAGTGCCGGGGGGCAGGTCAGGGGCTTCAGCCTCTCTCGCTGTTCTCTGTCGCGTCGCTGTTCGCCTTGCCGGATGGTGGACAGTGCACGGTGGAGGACCTGAAAGCGGCGTGCGCGCTCGTGGATGTTGAAGCTTCGACGGACGAGTCATGGCACGTGGCGCGGGCGGGCACGCTGTACACGCTCGTGGCGAAGCACGACAAGACGGCTACCGCTTCGAAGCTGCTCGGCTTGTGCGGGTCCCTAGATAAAGTGCTCGCCGCGCAACATGGTGAAGTGGTGGCATCGGACGTCGAAAAGGCTCAGGCGGAGTTCGAAGCGAAGAGGTATAAGAACGCAGAAGAAATCATGAACGAGATTGAGAACGATCCAGACGACAGCGACAGTGCGCAGAAGCTGAAGGCGAACTGGCAGAAGCACAAGCTGCAGGACAAGACAGACCCACCGACACCGAGGCCGCCGCCAACCGCAAAACGCGTACATTCACATGCGCCTGGGTATTGGGAGAGATGGGCGAATCAACCGTGGTACGACTCAAACCGCCTGATCCCAGCTGAGGATCTTCGGAAAGTTGTCGAGCTGCTCATGCGGCCGTACCCCGAGTTTCTCGGGAGCGTGCGCATCGGCATTCGCCGGCTGGTGGTGCGCCCCTTCTCCAAGCACCTCCTCCGGCTGATGAGCCGTCACAATGCGATCGAGTTGATTGACTTCTTCTACTTCCTCTCTCCCTTTGGCTTCGCGTTCCTGATGGGTTTCCTCATCTACCGTCTATTGGGCGTGCAATTGGGCATTCGACCACCGCGGCGCGGGACTCAGGCGCGTATGGCGGTGGCGCGGCGCGGAAGCGAACCACCCAAGAATTTGATCCTTCCCGGGTGATCGTCCACGAATGATTTTGTGTGAGGATTTTAGAGTGGTCCCTAATGTGGACAGTCGACGGAGGATCATCAGACTTCAGAGGTTAAATGTGTGAAATGGGAGGGGGGTTCAGGGTAAGAGAGACCTCGACCTCACTTGCGAAATTGAGATTTGAGATTGAGTAGCCCGAGCCTGGGCCGAGCGAGCGAGTACCATGATGGCGAGTACACAGTAGTCGGTATACTTGTGTTGACCGAGGGGAGCGGAGCCGTCCTTTGAGCAAGTGAGGTGAGCGCAGGGGGACCGCGACGAAACTGATTGACTGACTGTGTGAAATGATCAAAGTTCTGATCAAAGTTCGGGGGGACCGCGACGAATCTAATTGACTACCGGGTACCCTGAACAAAGAGTCCCCCCCCTCTGTGGCCGTGATGCATGTTTTTCCGTGGCCGCGGACGGAAGCTCTGTCTGTACGAGCGTCGCGACAGTAATCATCGACATGGCATCGTTTATTCGGGCTGCCACGAGTCTGGCGTGCGTCCTGCATGTAGCGGTCGCTTTCCCTGCCACATTGGTGCCCCGCCAAGTAGTGCAGGAGCTGCCGCACACGGTGCGGCAGATGATCGGCAACGCCCCCGACGAACAGGTTCGGCGCCAACTGGCGCAGTGGAAAGCCGAGTCGGATAGCTTCTCCATCCACAACAACGCGACGAAGCGTGTCACGCTGCCGTCAGCGCCCATGCCACTCGCGGGGAAAGTGCTCTTCCACGTCTCCGACGACGAAGCCATTTACGACACCACCACGTTCTCGTACGGCGACGGTTCGTTGGACCCAGTGCCGTTCATCGCCGCGAGTCTCGGCGACAACGGCGGGCCCGAGGCAGCAGTGGACGTGTACAACGCGAACAGCTCCACGGTAGTGTGGTCCGCATCGGGCCAAGGCTACATCAGCGCGTCGGCGGAAAACATCACGGCTAGCGCGCTCTGTGCGGTGGGTGCCGACGCGGCCCAGTGCACGGTGACTGCCACCGTGACAAGCACCGGGTTTAAGCTTTGGGAGACCGTCATTCGCAACGTTGGCGCGACCGCCATCGGGGTCTCACCCGATGGGCAAGTGGTCAGCGTCGCCGTCACATACGCCCTCCCTCCGTACCCAGCCCAGACCGGCTTCCACGGGCAAATGTACGAATGGGACGCGGCCACAGGCGGACTCTTGGGTGTGTGGAACGCCGACAACACTACTTTCGGGGACAGCAACATTCGGGCATTCATCAGCACCACCAACCTCTTTGCGGCGGTCGTGTCCGGCACGAAGGAGGTGGCCGTGGCCGTCATCAAGCGCTCAACAGGCACGTTGCTCTGGCAGGACAAGTTCGACTTTTCGACGAGCACCCTCTGCTTTTCGCGCGATGGCGCCGTGATGGGCTATGGCTTCGAGACTTTTGATCTCTTCCACGTGTCCAAGGATGGGGCCAGCTACGACCAGGTCGCCAGCCTGAACGGTCCTGCGCCGGGTGCAGCCTTTGCTGCCGCGTGCAGCGTGCAGACGATTCAAGCTGACGAGCTCATCCGAGCTCATCCGAGATCATCCGAGGTCATCGGAGGTCATCAGAGGTCATCCGAGCCCGCTGGGGAAGCTTCGCACACGCTCGCGATTGGCTGGACGGCGCTTACGTACACACAGGTGACCGTGATGTTGCACGATGTGAAGGCGCCGATGACGCCGCTGTGGACGTACCCGTATCCCTCCGACGCTGGCTCTACGGTGCAGAACCTGCCCAGCGCCATGGCAGCTTCCGAGGATGGCAAGCATTTCGTGGTGGCTACGTGGGGGGGGAGTGCTGGCGTCTCGCCACAGATCGCCGTCTTTGGCGTGCAAGCAGCCGAGCCGCTGTTCACGATGGTCACCTCCGGCTCCATGGTGACTGCTGACATCAAGTCCATGGACGACGGTCGGGTTTACGCTGTCGCCGCCGGGAAGCACGTGCACTGCAATCTCTTCGGCTCTGGCGGAGACATGTACAGCATCCAGGCGAAGTGAGGCCGCGGCGCTACCGTGCGCCTCGCGAGATACAGCCGTACGCATTGAGCCGTACGCATCGAGCGCCCGAAATGCACCCTTGTCTCTGTGGACGCCATCGGTCACGCTCTCGTGTGGGGGCTGCAGGTGGGCCTGTGAGGTGTGTGGGTGTGCAGTGCTGTGAGGCCAGTGGCAGGGTGGCCAGTGTGCTACCGCTAGCGCAGCCGTTTGGAAGTTAGGCGAGTTCGACGCGAGTGGGGGGCGGAGTGCGCGCCGGGGCCGCGGGTGCGATGCGCATTGTCTATATTCTCTATAGTGGCCGCGGTGCGTTTCCGTTCGCAGTTGCAGTGACTGCAATATCGAGGTTGTTAACACGTGTTCTCGCGTTAGTTCTCGGTTCTCTTTAACTTCAAATAATGGTGTTGGAGAGGGCCGCCTCCTCTCCAGGCTCCGCCTCGAACTTCGATGGTAACGTGCTCATGAGCGGCAGCGCCGAGGCGGTCGCCTGTCCTGGGTGGCCGCACAGCGGCACCTTCAGCTTCACAGTCGGCGCCAGCCGGATGCCGGTTCCCGTGCGCAGGTTGCCATTGTACTTGAGGCGGAAGACCGCGGAATGGTGCGACCACGAGATACCCGACCGACCGACTGACTGGCGCGAGAGATGCCGGCTGAGGGCGCGCCGGTCGCGGGCGATGGCGCGGCTCTCGGGTGGCTGGAGCCACAGCGGTAAGTCGGGTAGACGCGGCAGCGGCGGCAGCACCCTAATGTCCCTACTGCGGCTGCGAGTGCACTCTGGAGGCCATGGCTCCAGGCTGGAGCCATGCTGGCCGCTGCTTGAGGCCTGAGCCAGGAGCCTGGACCGACTCCTGGAGCCTGGACGCTGGAGCCGAGTCCCGGCCGGGCTGCGTTCGTCAAGCCACCTCGTGAGGTCAAGCACTGCTGCCTCGATGCGTACTGGATCCGAGAAGATCGAACCTCTCGCTGCTTGCCGCTTGACCTGGTCGGCAGCCCCGTGCGAGTATACCATGATCTTCGCCGGCACGCTTAATACGGGAAGTGACACCGACCGCTGCTGCAGCTGCAGCTGTGGCTGCGGCTGCGGCTCCTCCTCCTCCTGCTGCTGCTGCTGCGGCGGCGGCGGCGGTGCCGAGCCCACCATCTTGGCTGTTGTTTCGCATGTAACGTCCGGGTTCGGTGCGGTGAGCCCGAGAAAGGAGTCCGCCCTTTGGTGCATGATGCGGTGCGTGACCACGTGACACTGGGGAGGGATACCCATGCTGAGCAATACCCAGGCTTTGCGGCCTTTCTCACGGTCCTCGGTGTTGGCGGTTCGGACCACGTACTCGAGGCGCGCCTGGAGCCGCCCACCCTGCACGTCGCGCACGTACGTGGCTTCCGCGACCAGCGCAGGCTTGGTGCCGCTGCGCGGGAACGTGAAGGACTCTGCGACGAGCCGCAGCGGCATCACGTCAAGGCTCACGTGGCGCAGCCCTTTCTTTGACGCCTCCTGCTTCTTGGAGATGAAGCTGCGCACGCCCTTGTACGTATTCGACACGGTCACCCCCGCGCCCTGCAGCTCGACGATCAGCGTCGAGGTGGTGGTGACCACCTTCCCCAGCGCCTCGAGATCCTCGTCGTCAACAGCATCAATGAAGCGCTTGATCGTGCGGGCGGCCTCGACACGGAAAAGCTCCTTGACACGCGACCGGCTCTCCTCGAGCGCAGCTTGCTTCCTTCGCACGCTCTTCTGAATTATCTCCGCGGCTCGCACCTTCTTCCTATAGGCCCTCCGAGCCCTTTTGCCTCGCAAGGCCGCGATGATGACCAAGCACGACTTGTGCATTCGTTTGACTTCGCAACGGCCTTGATAACCGCGGGCCGCCGCCTGCAACTTCTCCGCATTCTTGAAGTCGTGCGCGAAGACGCCGATCGGCCCGACGTACTCCGCGTTGGGCATTAGGAAACTAAGAGTCAAGAAAGAATCTCAAGCATGCAATGAAGACGTAGACGGTTGGCCGAAAGGTTCCGGCACGCGCGCAATGCAGACATGCAATCAAACGGGGGGGGAGGGTGTCCGACGACGAAACTCGCCGAGCCCCTCCGAATCTATTCTTGATGGCTGCAATTGTGGCGACGGTGGCGGCCGCGCAACGTCGCTCACCGACGCAGAGCGGGAGCGGGTGGAGCTTGTTTGGCTCGGGGATCCGTCCGTCGAACAGCAGCGACTCAGAGAATGAAGCGACCCACTCAGCGAAGAGCAGCGGCTCTGGAAGGAGTCCAGTCCCCAGCAGGAGTCCCTCCATCCACATCCCGGTGATCTTTCCGGACTTCGCGGGAAACGGCGAGCTGGCTGACGTCGGTGACATCGGGCTCTACTCATCCGCGCTCTCCACCTCGCCCACCTCCGCCATCCAAGCGAGGGATTGGCTGGCCGCGCAGCCAGTCGACTTGGCCCGGCTCAAGCAGTGGGACAGACTGCGCGAGCAGCTCGCACTCGCGGCGCCATCTGCCGACTTGCCAGTTTCTTCGTCTTCGCCGCTGCAGCCGAGCGCCCTACCCCTGCCACCCTCAGCTGCCGCCTCTGCCCCCTCCGCCGCTGCGCCATCCTCTTCTGCGGCGGCGGGCGAGCGCAATGGCGTGCGCGCCGCCCACCCCTCCCGCCGTCGGCCGCCGGCCGTGCTCGTCGACCACCGCGATTCTGTCGGGCGGACCGCGTTGCACTATGCGGCGGGCTACGGCCAGGCGGACGCGGTCCGCGCGCTCGTGCGCCACGGCGCCAGCGTGGATGCGCCCGACCGATTCGGCGTGACGCCGCTGCATTGGGCGTGCCTCAAGGCACAAGCGAGCGTCGTCGAAGCGCTACTCGCCGCGCACGCCGACACGCTGCTGACCGCGTGCGCGGGCGTCTTCTCGGGCAAGTCGGCGCTCGATCTCGCGAGCGCCGAGTCGCATTCCGCCGAGGTCTCCGAAGCGCTCACCTCGGCCCTCGGAGCGGCCCTCTTCGAGCAGCGAAAGGTTCTCGGCCGCGGTGGTTTCGGTACAGTCATCAAGGCCGTGCGCCGCGATACGAAGCAGCAGGTCGCGCTCAAGGCGGTGCGCATCGGGCCGCAGCAGGCCACTGCCGAGGGCGGCGTGACCGCTCTGCGCGGCGCGCGTGCCGAACGAGACATCTTGTCAAGGATTCGTCATCCGTTCGTCGTCCAGGTGCGTTGCGTTGACGAATCCTTGACGCATCCTTGACGAATCCTTGACGAATCCTTGACGTGTCATCCGTTCGTCGTCCAGCTTCACAGCGCGTTCCAGACCCGCCAGCACCTGTACCTCGTGATGGACTACTGTGCCGGCGGTGACCTCGGGCTGCACATCCGCTCGGGGCCGTATGGACGGCTGCCCGAGCCTGCCGCGTGCTTCGTATGCGCTGAGCTGCTGCTCGCCATCGAGGCACTACACGACGCAGGCGTGATCCACCGCGACATAAAGGCCGAGAATGTGCTCATCGACGCGCTCGGTCACGTCAAGATCGCCGACCTGAACGCGGCCAAGCGCGATGAGCGACTCACCTCGGGAGGGCGCACCTACACGGTCGTGGGCACGCCGTTCGCGGCCGCCCCCGAGGTGCTCCGAGGCAAGGGGTACACGGTGGCGGCGGACTGGTGGTCCTACGGGGTGCTCATGTTTGAGTGCCTTGTTGGTCGTCCTCCATACCCCGCCGACCAAAAGCACATGCATGCGCACGCTCGGCTCATCGACGAAATCCTCCACGGTGAGCGAGCGCCGTGGCGAGCGCCGTGGCCCGCAGGCGCGCTCGAGCTGGGCGCCGTACTGGGCGGCGGCACGGACGCCGTACCGGGCGCCACACCGCCTGATCACGGCGGCGAGGGCCAGATTCCGGAGCCTGACGAGAGCGCTCAGGACGGCGCGCCGCCGTCGCCCTCGGCTGGCGCGCGCGAGCTCGTCGATCGCCTCCTGGTGCGCGACGAGCATTCGCGTCTGGCCGATCCCGCCACAATGCGCGCCCACGCGTGGTTCGAGCACATCCGCTGGTCGGCGCTCCTCGCGAAGCAGGTGCCCTCGCCGCTGCGCCCGCGGGCCCATCGGAGGAGGGTGGAACCAGAGGTGGCCAGCAGCGGCGGCGCGGCCGCCGAGAGCAGCGGTGCTTTCACGGGTGGTGGCGGCGGTGGTGGCGGCGGCGGCGGCGGCGGCGGCGGCGGCGGCGCGAACGGCGGCGGAGGAGTTGCCGACCTCAACAGTGGCGACTTGCCTTTTCTCGACGTGTTCGCATACCCGTCACACCTGCACCTTGAGCCTCTGGACGGCGGCGAGGGCAGCATTGGGCTGCGGGCTTCGGATTCGCAAGGAGGCGAAGTGTCTGGATGGGACTATGTGGCGCCTGCGCCTGCGCTGTGGAGCCGCGCGCGGCGCAAGGTCGACCAACTCGCGCGCTTGCAGGGGCTCTCGCGCACCGAGTTCCTGGTCTGGCTCTTGCTCACGCTCGCCGCCGACAGGGCCGCGGCGGACGACGGGGAGGAGCGCGTGCCCGGATCCGTGCTGCGCCTCGCACCAACAGACAGTCGTAGGATGTTGCAGTCGTAGTGCTAGAGCTAGTCGCGAAGCTGCGCTCGGACGGTGCGTTGGGCCGCTGCCCGGCCGGGGAACGACACTAGGCGGATCGGAGAAACAATTTTGAAGAAACCGTCTCGACGTAAGCCATGTAGCCCAACGGCCCAACGCCCAGCGCCTACCGAGGAGTAGGACCGTACGACCGCGTACGGGCGAGTACACCACAGCGCCACGGGTTCGAAGAATTTGTGACCGCGGTCAGTCGAGGCGAGGCATGTAAAATCCTGGAGATGCTCTAAAAAGAAAAAAGAGAGGGCGGGCCTCATCCCCGGAAGCCTTCAAAGCCGAGTATCCGGATACCGTTGTACGGCGCTTCTACACAGGCGTTCAGCTGTAGTTGCAGAGCTCCTGGTGCTCTGGGCACGTCTCCAATACCGTCATGGCTTGTCGGAGACGCCCGTCATTGGGGAGCTTACATTTTCCAGCGTGATCTGCTAAGGAGCGCTCTTTGCGTGGTTGAACTTATTTGCGCAGCTCATCAAAGTTGTTGGCGACTTGAATCAGCGCACCAGCAGCAAGGAAGAACAAGACGTTGCGAAAGATCTGCGTTGCCTGTTCGCTTTGATAGGCAGCCAGAAGACCAGTCTTGGGCTCGCGACTCAGGCGTACCTTCTCACGGAAGAAGCCAGTGCCCGTCACTTCATCGGTGAGCCCGGTGGCGAACACGAGTGAGTTCACCGCCGTCGACATGGCTCAGCCGATGAACATGTCCGGCGGACGGACACGCAAGGCTGGCCGTGCCACTCCCGCCACCTGAAATGTCGCCACGTTGAAACCGAACGCGCAGCTGACAAGTCCGAACGAGAGCAGCGTCCTGAGAGTGGGCATGGTCGGGTGCTCGTGGTGGGATGGATGGGGCCGCGGAAAAGATTCTCATAAAAGAAGGGTGTTTTCACGGAAGTGACAAGTTCCCCACAGCTCAAGTCAAGCCAAGTCAAGTCGGAGTGATGTATATGGATATCGGGGCATACACACATTGTACGAGGATTCCTATCGGGTAGAGCTCACTTCTCGTTCCGAGCCTTGATGCGCTCCAGCTTCACGTCGAAGAGGAGCGACGCGTCCCTATTTGGATTCTTCACAATTGAAGCGAGCGCTCGTTGCAGATCAAAATCTTCTGGCAAAGGCTGCAGCGTCATCGCTGGATCGTACCCGAGCTCCTGCGGCACCACCACCCGCCGATAGCCGTCCTTGCTCATACCCACGACCGCCTGCGAGAGGCCAGGAATGACGGTGGGGCTGCCGACGACGAACGTGAAGGGCTCGGAGATGGCCAGGCCCGTGGTCAGTGCTGCCGCGTCTTGCGTCGAGATGAAACGTTTGCCGTTGAGGTTGAGGCACCTTCCACTAAACTGAATGGCGACCGTATCTCCGGCCTGCACGAGGGCGCCTGAGCCAGTGCGTACCTCCTTATATTTGAGCCCCGCACTGCCAATGCTCACAAAATCATCCCCGCCCACCTGAGTGGCCACGCTCTTGAATTCGGGGATGCCAGAGGATCTGTCATCGTTAGCACCAGCTCGAAGCGCACTCGTCGTGGTTAGGGCCACTCCAAGTAATGCACGGCGAGTAACTTGTTGATGCGTGTATGGAAGCGGCTCCTTATGCACCGTGCTAAGCGGTGGCAACAAGCTGAGTGAGAGGAAAGCCGCGGTTAGCATCTGGAAGGCGCAGCGCTGTTCCGACCTGGTCCTGTGGCTCGGCGGCGTCGCTCGCGCGAGGCCACGCCAGATCGCCTCGAGTTTGACCAAAAAACAGTTCTAACTTATAACTTCTCAATCTCGAACGCCTTCAGTCGTGGCTCGAGTAGCTCGCCGAGCTGAGCGACAACTTTCCGGGACCGGGACGCACCGTGAAACCGCACTTTGCGAGCACGGAAAAGCTCCCGAGCGCGAGGGCTCCCGAGCGCTCCCGCACAGCTCACGCGTCGCGCGCCGCCGCTCAGATGTACCACGACGATACCTTCGTGCCTTCGATCGCCCTAGAAGGCACGAAGCACGATGCCGAGCCCATCTGGGTACCTGCCTCGCGACTCGGTGGGAAGGACGAGCCACCCATGCCACTCTTCTGGACCGTCGACTCGGGCGACCTGAAGCAAGGGGCCGTCGGCGATTGCTGGCTGATCGCTGCAGTGTCATGCCTCGCCAACTACCCCGAGGAGATCGAGGCCCTCTTCTTCGGCCACGGCGCAGAGGCTGCGCCCGACGGCCGTTACACAGTGCTCTTGTATGACCACCGCAAGCGCTCGACGTTGCCAATCGTGATTGATGAGCGGGTCCCGTGTAGGAATTTGCAGCCGGGCTACTACGTTCCAGGATACGAACACCTCCGCGGCGGTGTGCCGTGCTTCGCAAAGCCAAACGGCGAGATGTGGCCGCTGCTTCTTGAGAAAGCGATGGCCAAGATGCTTGGCGGCTATGGATCACTCGCAGGTGGCACCGTGGCAGAACCATTTCGGGCGCTCACAGGCTGCACGAAGCAAGAGACCTGGGAGCGGCGCATGAGCAACGGCACATGGCAGTGTTGTGTGCTCAGGGACGATTCGATGAACACGTTCCAGTATCGGAGCGGAGATGATGTCTCCGCCGACGAGTTGTGGCAGCAGCTCGAGGGCTGGTCGAGTCGCAATTTCCTCATGTCGGCGTCGGTGAAGGCATCCAAGGGCGAGGTAGAGCGGCGCCGGCCCGACGGACTGATTGAGGGGCACGCGTACTCGGTGTTGATGACCATCACCGTCGGCCACAACTTGGAGGGAGGGCCGTTTCGGCTGCTCAAGCTGCGCAACCCCTGGGGGTCCGACGCCGAGTGGACTGGCGACTGGTCGGATGGGTCGGATACGTGGCGCCGATGGCCTCAGGTGGCTGACGCGCTCAACTTTCGTGCCGCTGCCGATGGCTTCTTCTGGATGACTTGGGAGGACTTCATCCGAACTTTCTCCTCACTGCAAGTCTCGCACAAAACTATGCGTACTGGGCCCGGAGCTACGCGCCGTGCCGCATGGGATCGGCAGCGGCAGGAGGATGCCGTCTCTGCGCAGCCGGACAAGAAGGGGGCAGGCGCGAGCGACAAGAAGGGTGCGGTGGCGGGCGATAGTCGCGCCGGCCGTGAGGCCGCACGGCGTATGCAGCGACAAAGGGACCGCGACGGGAGCCGTTCGACGTCACCCAAGGGCCTCGATCGTACACAGAGATCAGACTACGAGCTGGCAGATCAACTCCAGCTGGATGCTGTCATCGCTGCGTCCCTTGCCGACGCTCCGCCGACGCGGAAGTCGCTGCCGCAGCCGCGTGCACAGAGATCAGACTACAACCTGGATGCCGCCATCGCTGCTTCCCTCTCGTTGGCCATCGCAACTTGACCGGTAGGCGGTTGCGACCAGTGTGTGTGTGCTGAGTGCACAGACGTATACGCACTTCGGTTTACGTCGAATAAAATCATGGTATACATGTTGCTTCAAAACAATTCAATCGCTGGTGCACAGGTGCCGTACAATCATGAGGGCGTCCGCAACCAGTGACCGCAACACAGTCACACCTCCACCCTCACAGTGGACCCGAGCACGAACCTCCAGCAGAACCGAACCGAACCGACTCACAGACGGCCGGTAGGATTCCCGGAGACCGGTCGGACTTAAGCGCGTCCTTGTGAGCATTCATATTAGTTCTCGAAGGACCTCGGCCACCTCCGTCTTTCTTACACCAACGCGTGCCGATCCTGCGTCCCGCTCATCTTGTGGAGCTTGTGGCGCGCCGAGACGCGGAGCGTGTAGAACGCAGCAGAGATGAGTAGCACGCCTGCGCCAAGGCTGGAAAGGAAGCACGCGAGTCGACAAAACCATCAGTCAGCGGGGTGCTGCATCCAACGCGTGCGTTTATTCCCGGGCTTACAATTTCCAATTGATAGCAATGAGCACGCGGGCTCGGCCCATGGGTCCCACCATACCCGGGACCGCCGCCGCGATCGGTATCTCAGCGGGCGTGGCCGCCAGCGCGATGCTGCCGAGAAATACCAGGACTAGAGCTCTGCCGCTTCGGTAGGTGAGGATGTGCAGGTGCGTGGTGACGCACCCCATCTCAAGCTCCGCGGCGATCAGGAGCAAGCCAAGCATGGCGGCCCACGCAAAGATCGTACGGATGAGATAGCCGCTGCAGCCCTCCGTCTCCGAACCGTAGTACACAGTGGGCACGCTAACGGTGGCCACCGCCGAGCAGGCGATGATGTTGAGAATCTTGGACTTCCACTTCATCGATTCAATCTTTCGGTCCTCCTCCGTCAGGACGGGTTGACCCATGGGCACGACGCCGACGGGCTGACCCATGGGCACCTGGTTCGATGGGCCCGGCTGAGCAGCCGGAGAGGAAGGCTTCGCGCCCATGAATCACCTGCGTCGCGGCCGACCTTCCCGAGAGCCGTCGACCTGCGTTCACGCGAAATAGTCGCGATATACGTCCCAGTACTTTTGGAAACTAATTCTTCACAACAACCCGTCACAGCGAAAGGTCGGCCCTTATCCCATCGGCAACCGACCACGCGTCGAGGAGAAAAGCGCGGACGCTCAGAATGGTCGAGCCGTCGTCGCCCATGCTGCTCATTGGCGTCATGTCCAACCCTGTGAAGCCGCTGCTGCGCACGCAATGGCGCGAGTGGGCTTCAAAGTTCCACGAGACGGACCGCGCCGTCCGCGTGCGCTACATCTTTGGCAAGACCATGTATGAGCGGAACGCCGACCCTGGTTCTGTGAGCGTCAAAGCCGTGGCCAAGGACTTGGATGGGAACGATCATTTGCTCGTCGATGGCCGCGAGCGGCTGCCGCACGTTGGGGTCGTTACCGAAAAGAGCGCCTACTTTTGGAAAAATGCCGTCACCTTCGAGCCGAATGCCAAGTGGTACTGCAAGTGCGACGATGATACTCTGGTGCATCTCGACCGTCTGGCCAACGTGTTGCGCAGCATCGACACGATGCATCCTGGCGAGGCCACCTACCTGGGTCACCTCAAGTGGCGCGGCTGGGACGTGGACGATCGGTTCCAAGCGTGCGGCGGCACCTGGGGCGATGCGCGAAAGGCCATCAAGGATATCCTGTACGGCGGCATCGTCCACGGCAACCTGCCGTACCCGCCGTGCCCCCACTCGGCCGGACCGTACCCCTACATGAGCGGCGGCATGGTCTGCATGTCGCGCCCGCTCGCCCTCCTCATGTCGACCGATGCGCACTTTGAGCACTTCCTCGCCGTCGCGAGGCGGCGCAACACGCACGGAACGCCGTGCAGGCGGCCGCTCGAGTGCGCGACTCAGCCCGCGGACGTGCACATGTGGCACCACGAAGACGCGGGCATCGGGTACAACGTGTTCCGCGCCGCCGTCGCGCACAATTTCACGCTCAACTACATTGCAGTGCCTGGTACTGAGCGTCCGTCTTTGAACCCCTCGTGCCCGTGAAATTCCTCATTTGGGCATCACTCGTGAGTCCCTAATTTGGGACGCGCTCGTGGCCTACTCCTTGCCCCTGTTCACTCCATGCTCACTCTGCCCGTGTGAGTCTCGGATGCTGGATCAGCGCACTACAATGACGCGGGTATCATCGAACGGCGCGCCACGCCTGACTCCGCGCTGACCGCAGACGACGAGTACTGGTCGACGCGGGCGGTCTTTGCGCACGGGATCAAGGTCCCCTCAGATTTCTCACTCCTCAAGGAGCGGTGGAATCTCTCGCGCCCCGACGCGGCCTTCGACACCCTGGAGTGCTGGCCGTCGGATCAGCTGCCGAGAGGGGCCAACGTACACTACGGGAATTGGGGATGGGCCCGCGTGCCATGCCCAAAAATGGAATACCTTCCGGAGTTCACCTCCATCGATCTCGTGGACCTGACGCGATTTCGTACGCTCTCACCAGCCGAGCAAAAGGCGGAGATTGAGCGCGTCGACGGGCTCATCGCGCGCGTGCGTGGCCCCGTTCACACCGGACGCTTCTGTGATGTCAAGCCACAAGAAAACTTCAAATTCTGCAGCTTCCCGTGGGTCGTCCCAGAGATCATGAAGCGGCGACAGGGCGCGAAGCGTGCCGCCCGGCTTTCGGCAAAGATTTGGGAGGAATGGAAGGCAGCCAATCCTGAGAAAAAAAACAGGCGAAAGCGCGCCAAGACGAAGAAGTTGCGCCGGTCGGTGGAAGACGAGAGGGGGCGTCGTGAAAAGTAGAGTGAGCTGTCCTTTGTGGTGGTTGGTTTCACCTCAATAGTTCTCCTGTACACAGGCTCTGCGGGGGTCTTGGGCGTTGTCTATGTGTGACATGCTTATCAACACCCCGACTTAGACGAGAGGCTACTCCTTTACGGCTGACCTTCACGGTTTAGTAGCCAGAGGCCTCGTGCCCTGGCGACGACCTCCGTTAGCTGGAGATGCGCCGACGCTGTGACCGACGCTGCCGAGCGGCTTAGGGAGAAAGTTAGAGGCAAGCACACGTGCGTTTCATTTTCACGGCTTGGTGTGGTCGGGGGGTTGGTTATAGCCGTCCGCGCGTGCGAGCAGCTGCACGCCATGCCCTTCCAAGAAGCGATCCAAGAGGCCAACCTTCAGCAGCGGCTGCCTGATTACGTGCGCGTCGCCAATAAAAAACGTGCTGAGGGAGAGCGCCAAATCCGGCGACAGACTAGAGCAGCAGGCCGACGCTTTGCTGAGCATGATTTAGATGGCAGCAAGGAGCTCGACTTTGATGAATTCTACTGCATGTTGCCATACAGCCTGCGTGAGGAGCGCAGCGTGTCAGAGCTTAGGCAATGTTTCAGTGATGCCGACTCGAATGGAAATGGGACGCTCTCGATCAACGAGTTTTGGCTGTGGAGCATGTCGACGGCGGGTCAAACACACGGCGTGAAGACCCTCGAAGATCTGCTACGTCGCTATGACACGGACAAGACTGGTGTGCTCAACGAGCTGCAGTTCGAGCGCATGTGCATGGAGACCGGCTTTGCGAGCGGGGCGGATGACATGTTCAAGCAATTATGCGGAAAGCGCGCAGGCAAGCTCAATCATAGCGAGCTCGCCGAGGCGATCATCAAGGGCGCCCCACCCATGGCTCCCGCGTCAAGGAATCTGCTTTCGCAGCTTTGGAAGACGTCGGATTCGGAGGACGAGAAGCGCACCGCTTCCACGCCGAAGCCGCAGCCAGACGCCAAGATAAAATTTCACGTTACCGGCAAAGATGCTGCGAGCCTTCGTGCCAGCCTTCAAGAGCAACTACGCTCGAGCGGTCTTAACACGGGTCTACTCATTAAGTTATTTGACTGCGATGCCGACACATCCTTCTCAATCGACAGCCTGGAGTTCTTCACTGCATTGCGCTCGCGATTCGGGTATGGGGGAAGCTTTTTCATCATCGATGAGGTGTTCAAGCAGCTCGACCTGGATGGCAGCGGTGAGATAGGCTTCGACGAGCTGTACGAGTTTGTTCGGGGTCGTCGCCACTCGCTCGATTCCAGAAGCAAGAAAGTGTGGAAAATGATGTGCAAGGTGCCGCCGTGGGCGACATACACACTGGAGAGCATCGCATGGGACCAGGAGACCTTGCGGGAGCAGATTCTGCTGATGATGGACAGGGCCAATGTGAAGGCCGACAACGTGGCCGCCGCGTTCGATAAGCTTGGCGACGGTCTTGTGGAACGCGACGAGTTCCTCAAGAATGTCGGCGGCTGGTTTCGGGCCAACGAAAAGCTGTGGCACGCCGAAATCGAAGAGCACGCCGAAGCAGCGTACGATGCAATGGCGCGCTCTGCGGTGGACGGCGACGTGATTCTGTCCATCGAGGTTTTGCAAGCATGGCTGACTGCATCCGGACCATTTGATGACCTGGCCGAGCCGCCGCTCAAGAAGGGAGCCGTGCGAGTCCGGGCAAAGAAAGCTCTCACGCGTGCCCAAAGGGAGGCGCTTGTATTGGCAGAACGTGAGCTGGCTGCCCAGAGGGAACAAGAGAGGAAGGAAAGGAATATGGCCATAGCCCAGGCCAAGGCAGCTAGAACTTTGTTGATTGGTGCTCTTCACGAATCAGCTAAGGATATTTACCAGGAGATGGACGCCCAGCTGGCGCCGCGCGGCGCCACGTGGAAGCCTATTCGATCCGGTACCGGATGGGCCATGGACGACACGCTCGAGGGCTCGCGGGGCATGGCACCGCTGCGGCCCTCAGGATTCGGTAAAGGTGCTTTGCGAGCTGCTCTGCAAGAGGAGCATAAGTTCTTGCAGAGCAGCAGCAGTTCGCAGGCTGCTGGATCTTTATTTCAGCAACAGGGGGGGAGATCTTCATGCTACCGCTTTCAAACTGGCCTACAGTCAACCATACTGGGATTCCAGCCAGCATGGGCACCCGCTGGATCCAATGTGCCCAGGTTGCCAAGCGGGCGCCCCGGTTCTGCGACGTTGGGTGCGGAGTTGTACACTATTCCGGTTGGCCGAATTCCTCATCGTTCCTTGGGTTCGATCGGTGGTACACCTGCACAGATGGACCACGAACATCGATCGGCGAGCATGCGACGCACTGCCAGCGTGCACAGGTTCAATCTGCGGCCTTCTTCGCCGAGGGCGTCCCCTGCAGTCCTCACCCGTCCGGTCTCAGCAGCCAACCTGCCCCGTCAGAGGGCATCGGTAGCGACGATCGCAGGGCCTCTCCGACCTGCGACAGGACACGGCAAATCCAAGTCCCGCAACTCTCCCCTTTTGGAGGCCCTCTCGAGGGCACGGGCGAACGCGGCAGAAGCGGGAGAAGGTGCCGAGCTAGCGAAGGCCGTGCTTGACGCGCTGGTCGTGGCGCACGGATTGGAAAATGGTACGATGGCGCAGAGCGCCGAGGCTGCGGAGCACGCCGAGGTGGCAGCGGAGGGCGAGCTTCCGCCGGCGCCGGTGCCGTTGGCAGAGGTGGTGGAGGCTGAGACCCCTGCTGTCGCGCCCTGGCCAGCTGCCGCGACTGCGCTGGCTGCCGCGCCGGCTGCCGCGCCGGCAGCGGCTAGTGCGGCCGAAGTAGATGAAGCTGCGTCCGAGGAAGCGCCCACGGCGCCCGAGGCAGATGCGGGGCCTGCGGCTGAGGCAATAGCGGCTGCGTCCGAGGCACCATCGGCTGCGGCGGAGGAGGCACCTGCGGCTGCGGCTGAGGCCGAGGCAATAGCAGCTGCGTCCGAGGCACCTTCGGCTGCGTTCGAGGCGCCTGTGGATGCGTTCGAGGCACCTGCGGCTGCGGCTGAGGCCGAGGCATCTGCGGCTGCGTCCGAGGCACCTTCGGCTGCGTTCGAGGCACTTGTGGCTGCGTTCGAGGCACCTGCGGCTGCGGCTGAGGCCGAAGCATCTGCGGATGCGTCCGAGGCACTTTCGGCTGCGTCAGAGGCACCGGCCGCTGCGGCCGAGGCCGAGGGACGCGCGGCGGCTGAGGAGGCGAAAGTAGCCGAAGAAGCAGCCGCAGCCGAGGCCGAGGCGATGGCCGCAAAGGCGGCAGCGGCGGCAGCGGCGGCCGCAGAGGCAGTCTTGGCCGCCGCCGCTGTGCGGGATAAAGCGTCAGCCACCGCGCGAAATCGATTCGCCGCCGCGGCGAAGACGATGTCCATCGCCAATTTGTTAAAGGCCGGTGGGCGACGGGTTGCAGATGCGCGTGCCGCTGCCGAGGAGGAGCAAGCAGCCAAGGTGGCGACCGAGGCCGCCGAGGCCGCCGAGGCTGCCGCAGTCGAGGCAGCACGTGCGGCTGCCGAGGCAGCGCAGCGGCATCAGGTGCTCGCCGCCGAGGTTGCCGAGAAGGCGGCGGCAGTTGCGGCGGCCGACGAGGAGAAGACGCTGGTCGAGGCGGCCGAGAAGGCCACCGAGGTCGAGGTGGCCGGAAGGGGCCACACAGCTGACGATCTCGAGGCTGCAGAGGCAGTGGCCGAGGAGGCAGCGGCCGTGGAGGCGGCAGTAGTCGAGACGGCGGCTGCGGCTGCGGCCGAGGCACCAGCGGCAGCGGCAGAGGTACGATCGACTGCGGCCGAGGAGGCACCTGCGTCTGCGGCTGAGGCCGAGGCGCCTGCGTCTGCGGCTGAGGAACCAGTGTCTACGGCCGAGGAGGAACCAGCGGCTGCGTTTGAGGCACCTGCGGCTGCGGCCGAGGCACCAGCGGCAGCGGCAGAGGCACCATCGGCTGCGGCCGAGGAGGCACCTGCGTCTGCGGCTGAGGCCGAGGCGCCTGCGTCTGCGGCTGAGGAACCAGTGTCTACGGCCGAGGAGGAACCAGCGGCTGCGTTTGAGGCACCTGCGGCTGCGGCCGAGGCACCAGCGGCAGCGGCAGAGGCACCATCGGCTGCGGCCGAGGAGGCACCTGCGTCTGCGGTTGAGGCCGAGGCGCCTGCGTAGTGATTCGAGTAAAAGCCGTGGTCTGGGGTAGGTCAACATAACATTGAGATAGCATTAATATATGAATCTATTTGCTCCAGCCCTAGCACAGCGATGGTACCAGCTAACATTCGCACCCACCGGACGTACCAGGTTGACCTGAGCTTGCACCTGTCTTGTGCATGTCGGCAAGGCACATCTCGCACGAGGCATCCCCAGGCCGGCGGCACAGGCATTCACCGATCTCGCGGAGGGCATCGATGATGCACTCACGCTGATCCACGAAGTTGCATCTTGCGTACATCTTATCCTCGAATATGGAGGTACGCTCCTTGCGCAGCTCCGGCTCCTGCTTCTCTCGCTCCAGCCAGCGGTGCACGCACGCACGGAAATGCGCCCTCGCCTTCACAGCAGCACAGGCATACATCTGCTCGCTCGTCACAGGCTGGTAATCTAGATCCTCGTCGCTCGTCACAGGCTGGTAATCTAGATCCTCGTGACGAGGCCACGGATTTCCATTCTCCGAGGGCGGCGAGGACGGCGCTCGTGCCCACGCCGACAAAATGGGCTGTGTGCGTCGGTTGGGGCAAACGAGATGATGCAGGCCGGCTGCCGGGTTGACGCAAGCAGCTAGATCTGCGATCGAGGCACTACGTGTCTGAGAGCCTGAGAGCGCGTCCTCAAGCATTTTCAGCCGTTGAGCCCAAGTGCGTTGCACCCACTCCTCCTTGGGAATGGATGGGCAGCGAGACCGACCGCCAAGATCACGTACCTTCGCCTCCGCCTTCTTCTCGACTGATGGTGCTAGACTGCAGTTCGCCGGATGCGGGTCATTCATCGCCTGCGACGCCTGTGCCACCGCCTGCACACTAGGTATCATCTGCTGTGCTTGCGCGAGCATCAGCTTGGCCCGCTCGAGTATGACGAACGAGTGTCGCGGCATGATGAAAACGCTCCCATCGCAAAGATTTCCCATGGCTGCTGTCACCGTCTGCGTTCTGGGGCACGCGTCGACGACCCAGCCGTAGGAGTTAGATGACCAACCATCCATTTCGTCGAGAGTCAAGATGCAATCGCCGATCAGAGGCGGACGCTGAGCAATCTCCGTGAACGGAGAGGGTAGGTCGAGGCCATCAACAGTGTTCCATCCCTGATCCGATCCCACATTCACTCTGTTTGCCTCGCACAGCCTGCGAGCTTCTGGCTGGATGAATGTGCCTGCCTCGACATTGAACCGCTTCGCGCATTCGTTGCAGAGACCCCGCTTATGATAATTGCCAAAGTTTCCGCATTCAGGCTGGACAGCGCCGCCGCCCAGGTCCATGCATTTTGTCCTTCGGAGAGGGCGTGGATGGTCAGCCATGATGCGGATGCAAAAGGCGAGCAAGAGTGCAGAGCAAGAGTGCAGAAAGCGAGCGATGTGCAGGAAAAAGCGCGCTTTCGTCCATGTTTCTATCCGGATGTGGATTTCAGAACCTTCAGGGAGGGTCGCTGCGCGTCGAATTGAGTCGTTCCCCCGCTCTCCCTCCCCACAAAATCAAATAACGAAACTGCCGATGCCTTAAACTAAGCACAGGTATGCACTCCCGTTGTGCGGCTAGCTTGCTGGACCCAAACTAAAGTAGGCAAGCTTCTCCGCTGGCAGTGCGAGCTGAGCTTCGTCACACTGAAGAAGTCCGCGAGAAGTCCGGTTGCCGCCATTGCGGCTCGTGATGCTCGACTCGCTCTTGAGCTGGCTGATCCTGAAGAACCTCCGACCCTTTGTCGAGGACACGGTCGACCTCGGATTGCACCTGCGCAATGGCTGCCTGCTGCTCGAGGACGTCACCCTCTCGCCTACGCTGCTCGCCAGCCTAGCGCTGCCGCTCACCATCAAGGCGGTGAGGATCGCGCGGCTTGAGATCCTGCTTCCGTGGCGCCAGTCGGGCAGTAGCCTGCCACTTGTGGTGGTCGTCGACGGTGTACGTGCAATCGTAGGGCCGCTCGACGAGTGCAGCGCGCGTGACCGCCACGGTGGCTGGCTTGGTAAGCGCAAGCAGAAGCGCCTACTCGCATCGAGCGGGGCCGAGTCGCCAGCGGTCGAAGCGCCTGTCGCAGGCGATCCGGCGAGTACCTCCAGCAGCTGGCAGACGCGGACGCTCGTCGACGCGCTGCTGCGCGATCTGCAAGTGCATCTGAGCAACCTGGTCATTTGCTTCGAGTCCGCGCCCGGCGGCGTCGCCGTGAGCGCAACGCTGAGCAGCCTGCAGCTGCGCGCGCAGCGGCGGCAGGCGCTGCCGCGCCTGCTCTCACTCTGCCTCGGCCGCGGAGCCGAGCTCAAGGAGCATTCGGCCGAGGTGCATCTAGAGCTCACAGTGGGCATCCAGTGGCACCCGAACGGACTTGGGGACCTGCCGCCGCCCGTCGGTGCGGCGGCGTCGCGGCCGCCAGATCCGGAGCTCGCTCCGCCAGATCTGGATCTCGCTCCGCCAGATCTGCGGCCGCCGGCGGAGGCTCGGGCGCGTGCTCCATCCGCCGCCGCTCCGGCCGCTGCCGCCGACTCGAGCGGCCCGCCTGCCAAATTAGGCCCGCCTGCCAAATTAGGATCGGTGCCTCTTCTCGAGCCATGGCGTAGCGTGGCCGACGTAACCGTTCGCATCGAGTGGCCCTCGGCCGAGGCGCCCACGACGGCGCCCACGCTGCACCTCGACGGGAGCGTGCAGCTCGAGCCGCTGCGCGTGCGCGTGAGTGCTTCACAGCTCGAGTCCCTCAGCACCTTCGCGCGGCGCACAGCACAGCTCGCGAGCGGGAGCCATCGATGGAGCGTCTCTGGCGCGACTTGCCGCACCGCGCCGCGCCCTGCCAGTCCGCGCCCTGTCATGTCGGTAGGCGCGGCGCCGTCTTGGGCATGGTGGCGGTACGCGACCGGCGCCGTACTGGGCGACCTGCTGGAGGAGCGGAGGCGCCAGTCGTGGCAGTGGCTGCGCGCGCGCGTCGCGCTGCAGCGAGCGTACGAAGCGGCGTGGACCGTTCACATTCACAGCATCAGCCCCGCCGCCGCGGCGGCGCTCGAGACGGCGCTCCCGCCTCGGCAGGCGGCGCTCGAGACGGCGCCGCTCCTCGACGCGAGGATGCAGGCGGCCGTTGCCGTTGCCATCGACGCCGCCGCGCTCGCGGACGAGTTCGCGGCACGCGCATCCGACCGAGATTCACCGAGATTCACCGAGATTCTACGAGATGCGACGAGATCGGCACGCGCACCCGCTGTGCCGCTGATGGCTGCCTCCTCCACGCCCGCCGTGCCGACGGGCGCCGTGCCGAGCGCCATGCCGACGGGCGCCACCTCCTCGGCCGAGGCGCTCGCGTGGCTCGAGAGCACGCTTGACGTCGAGACCGTCGAGCGCTGTCGTGAGCGCGCCCGGCAGCGACTCGCGCTCGGGACAGCGCGCCCAGCGCACGAGCGCTCACGACAGCGCTCGGGCTCCGTCCCTACCAACGCCGACGCCACCCGCGCCATCGCCCGCGGAGCGCCCACGACAGCGCCCGGCGCCACGGCCGCTGCCGACCCTGCCGACCCTGCCGGTGCCCAGCACGGCGCCCCCGCAGCCGAGCGGTTTCGTCTCGAAGCAGCGCTGCACGTGCATGCGGCCGGTATGGTGGTGCGGCTCGGCCTCCCCGTGCGCGCCGTCGTGGGCGCCAAGGGCGGGCGGGCGGGCAGCGCTGCGGCGCGCGGCAGCCTATGGGGCACGAGCGCCGTCGCGAGCGCGGTGGGGTCGGCGGTACCGGTAGGCGCTGAGCTGACTGTGAATGAGGAGCTGACTGTGAATGAGCTGACTGTGATCCTTGACGAGTTCAGCATGGATCTACGTCACAGCCTCGGCCTCGGACGCGGCGGCGGCGGGGGCGGCGGGGGCGGCGGTGGTGGCGGTGGCGGTGGTGGTGGTGGTGGCGGTGGTGGTGGTGTTGGTGGTGGCGGCAGCGGCAGTGGTGGTGGCGCAGGCGTCGGCGGTGTGCGGGCCGCTCTCGACTTCACTGCCTCGCTGCTCTCACTTCGCGTCCTCCATTGGCGTCCGGCCGCACCTTCATGGATGAGCACAGCCGGTGGTGCAGGCGGCGGCGGCACGCGCGGCGGCGGCGGAAGCGGCGGCGCGAGCGGCGGCGGTGGCGGTGGCGGCGGCGGCGGCGGTGCCGGTGGCGGCGGCGATGCAGCCGGGCCAGCGAGTGGGTGGCATGCCGTGAACGTGGTGTGCTGCGGAGGCGCGGAGGAGAGCGGTGTGAACACGACAACTTCAGAAGCGCCCGGTGTGAACACGACGACTTCGAGCGGGCCCTCGCCCACGACGGCGCCCGTGCTGTCGGCGGCCGCCGCAGCGGCACGGCGGCGCCCTTTGTGCAGCTTCACGTGTCACTTCGACATGCGGGCTGATCGAAGCTTCCCACTGGTCGCCGGGATCGGGCTCCATGTCGGGCGTCCGGTCACCGTCTGTGCGGACCTCTCCCTGCTACGGGATGGAGCCAGCCTCGTCGCGCTCGCGACGGCGCCCATCGGCGGCACCCCCTTCTCGCTCGCCCCCGGTGCTGCGGCGGCCGCCGAGGCCGCCGCTGACCTCGCGAACGGGCTGGCAGAGCTGGCGCCCACAACGGCGCTCCGACGCGGGGGCGAGGGCGGCATCAGCGGTGGCAACGGTTTCAACGGCGGCAGCAGTGGCAGCGGTGGCAGCGGCGGTAGCGGTGCATTCACCCGCCCATCGCCTCAGCTGAGCCTGCAGTTCGACGCCAGCGAGCCGCTCATCGCGATGGCCAGCGCCCTCGAGCGCCCCGACCTCTCGGTGCCGATTGCAAGACTCATCAGGCTGCATGCGCATGTGACCAACGCAGCGCCCAGCGCAGCGCCCGATCCCATGGGCGCCGTGACGTGCGCCCTCGGCTCTGGGATGAGCGGCGCTCAGCACGGCGCTCCGCACGGCGCTCAGCCCGGCGCTCAGCACGGCGCTCAGTCCGGCGCTCAGCACGGCGCTCCGCACGGCGCTCCGCACGCAGTTCCGAGCAGCGGCGTGTCCGGACGGTGGAGGGTTTGGGCGCACGTGCAGCTCGGTGCCTCGTTCGCATCGCAGCGGCGCCTGCTGCCGCTGCTGGTCAGCCCGCCCCCGCCCCTGAACTTGACGAGCGCTCAGGACGGCGGCGCCGACGATGGGCGTGATGAGGTGGAACCGGCGGCGGTGGCGGCGGCGATGGCGAATGAGGAGCGGCCGTCTGCCTTGGCAGAGCGACCCATCGGCAGGCCCACCGGTCGGCGCTCGCCCGGCCTGAGCAGCGGCGAGGAGGACGAGGAGGACGAGGACGAGGACGAGGACGAGGACGTGGACGCGGATTCCGACCTTTCGGACGAGTCGGTGCCGGTGGCGCAGGTCGTCATCACGCGCGATGAGCTCCTGGCGCTTGGCGTGGACGTGCTCAACACAGCGCGTACCGGTACGCCCAGGGAGGAGCTCGACGCGCGTGGCAAGCTGTCCCGCACGAGCTCTTCTCCAACGGTCCTGTTGGCGTCTCCGGAGGAGTTGACGCAGCCCGAGCTCGCCCACTGGCGCCGCGCCGCTACTGCACCGGATGCGCGCGGAGACGAGGCGCGCAGTGGAGGAGGGCGACTCACGAGCCTGCATCCTAATGAAGGAGGCACTCATCCTAATGAAGGAGGCACTCATCCTAATGAAGGAGGCACTCATCCTAATGGAGGAGGGCGACTCACGAGCCTGGGCGACATGCAGGCCACGTGGCGATCGCACACGCTGCACACCGGCGGGAGCGGCGGCACCGGCGGGAGCAGCGGCGGCACGACCAGCTCGCGTAGCTTCTCATTGCTTGCCGGTTCACATTCACAGCCGAGTCACATTCACAGCTCGCGCAGCTTCTCATTGCTAGAGCGTGGCCTTGAGCTCGCGATGGCGGGCCATATCGAGCTTGCCATACGGCTCATCATACCGCCTCCTTCCCCATCCGAGAGTTCGCCGGTTCACATTCACAGCCTCTCCATCGACGAGCGACCGCTGCCGCCGCCGGTGAGCCAAGCGGCGTTGCTCGCCTGCGCTGAAGAGGTCCTCAGCCCATGTACACTGAGCGCCGAAGTGAGCGTCCCCGAGAGCTTGCTTCATCAGGCGGCGCGGCCGGTCGCGCGGCCCGCGGCGCGGCCGGCGGCGCCACCGCCCACTTCTGAAGCGCCACCATCGAGCCGCGTCGACGCCGCCACCGCCGCCGCCGCCACTGGTAGCCTCGGCCACCCGCCCGTGTTGCATTGCCTCCGCCTGCACGGCACACTGCCCTCGATCAGTCTGCATGTGTGGCCGGCGCTCCTCACCGAGTCATTCTCCCTTGTGCGCTTCGTCCTCCCAGCGGTGTCCGAGGCCTTGCGCCCGCTCACGCGAGTCTCGGCCGACCAGAGGACCAAAGCGACGGGTGGCGTGGGAGGCGACGGGTGGCGAGAGGGGGCGACGGGCGGCGTGGGAGGCGACGCCAACGCCAGACGCGATCCCATCGGCAGCGAGGGCTGTGAACGATCGAGGGCTGTGAACGATCGCGGATCGACAGAGTTTGGAACGATGGCCGCCGCCTCGCCGCTTGCGGCGGTGACGCTGCAGCTGCACCTGCCGTCGGTCGAGCTGCACGTGCACGAGCAGCGCCCTCGGCCAGGCGACCCCGCCGACCGTTCACATTCACAGCAGCGCCCTCGGCCAGGCGACCCCGCCGACCGTTCACATTCACAGCAGCGCCCTCGGCCACGCGACCCCGCCGACCTGCTGCTTGCCAAGCTCACGGGCCTCACCGTCTGCTGCGACGCGGACCCAACGGCTGGCGTCGATGCGGACGTCTACCTTGGCAGCCTCTCGGTACTCGACGCGCGGCGCCACGTGCCCGAGGCGCTCGCGCTCATCGTGTCGCTGCGCGCGGAGGCGGCCATGTGCCCGCCGCCGCAGCTGAGCGCGTCCATCGTACCGGTAGACTTGCGGCCGGCCGGTGCGACACGCGAGAGGGCTCGTGCCGCTGTGGGGAGAGCGCCTGTGGGGAAAGCGGCCCAAAACCCGAGCGCCGCTGTGGGGAGAGCGCCTGTGGGGAAAGCGTCCCAAAACCCGAGCGCGTCGAAGCCTCGTGGCGCTCAACACAGCGCTCCCGGAAGCTTCGTGGAAGCTTCATGGAAGCTTCCTCGCCACCTCATCGCCATCCCCGGCGCCTCCGCCTCTGTCGACGCCCCCCCCAAGCCGCTGCTGCGTGCTCTCGTGCGCCCTCCCGATGCGCATGGCACCCTCGCCGTCCGTCTCGTGGCCGTCTGCCAGGCGCTCGGCATGCAGTGGAACCCGGGGTTGATTGCCGCGCTCATCAACGTGCTCGTCGACCTACAACGGCACGCCCGGCCGCCTCCGTCCGCGCCCTCGCCCTCTGCCGCGGGTGCGCCGACGCAAGCGCCCGCGCAGACGACGGCGAGCGAGGGCGTGCCGGCGTCTTCTTCCTCTGCGCCGCTGCATCTCGAGCTTGAGCTTGAGGCGACCGTTGGCTCGACGAGTATCTCGCTCAATCTCGAGGAGCGAGCTCGCCATCTCGAGAAGCGAGCGCCCGAGGGCGCGCCGCTCCATCAGCTGGTGCTCATCCTCGCTCGGGACGTGGGCGTCTCACTCGCGCTCGCTCAGGACGGCGCGCTCAGGATGGCGCTCGGCGCGACGCTCGGGAGCATCCGCATGCCGAGCCACTCGCCACCGGCGACGACGTCCTTTGAGGTGGTGCGCCCCATCGATCGCGAGGACGCCGCGGTGGTCGTCGAGGTGCTCAAGAATGAGGCGACCAAGCACGTGCCCGACATCACCGTCCAGTCACGGCCAGTCAACTTCGAATTCCGCAACCAGACGTTGCTCCAGGCTGTCGACTACATGGACCGCGGCATCCTTGCCTTATTCACGCCGCTCCGGCCTCCTGGCGGCAAGTCGTCGGTGCAGCCGCTCTGGCGCGTGAGCGCGCCCTCCGCCACCATGCGAATCCCGACCGATCACGAAGGCGTCCTCGAGTTCCTCGTCGGCCCCGTGTCGGTGGGTTGCGAGGTGCTCTTCCCGAGAGGCATCCAGACACAGAAGATTGTGCTCAGGGCGCAGCGCGTCTCTGCGTACGTGCTGCGCCCGCCCAAGCAGCCGACGCAGCCGACTGCGGCGGAGGCGGTCGCCGCCTCGTCCGCCGCCTCGGATGAGGCCGCGCAGGTGCGCTGTGAATGTGAACTGGTGCGCTCACAGCTGCCTTTACTCGAAGAGATGTCCAACGTGCAGCTGAATATCATCGTGCCGCTGCGCAAGGTGGACGGTGCCAAGCAGGGCCTTCCGTTCATGACACTCGAGGTGCTCGCCACAGCGCCCCGCAGCGCCCCACAGCGCCCCACAGCTCCCCACAGCCCCCTTCATGACGCTCGAGGTGCCCGATGTGGGGAGCACGGTGATGACCTCTGGTGGCCTCTTGATGACCTGTGATGGCCTCCTGATGGCCTCCCTCATCAGGTGCCCGATGTGGGGAGCACGGTGCATGTGGGATTGCAGCCAGAGGACTTTCGTACCATCACGGCGCTCTGGTTCGACAACTTCTCGCGCAACCCCCCACCCGCCCCGCCGGACCCTGCCAGGCTGGCGCTGCCTCGGAACTGCAACGGGATGGTTGTGTCACTCAACCTGGAGCAGACGGTCCTTTGGCTGCATCCGACGGAGGCGCAGCCAGCGTTCCTGCGCGTCGAGATCAACGAGCTGCGCCTCGACGTCGCGAAGACCCTCGCGCTGTGCACGCACGTGAGTGTCGAGGTCGGCTCCCTCATTAGGGTGATTGCCTCCCTCATTAGGATGATTGCCTCCCTCATCAGGTGAGTGTCGAGGTCGGCTCAACGGCCGTGCACGGCCGTTGGCAGAGCGAGCCGCAGCAGCCGCCCGTGTGGTTACAGCTCTTTGGCCCGCCGCTCCCGCCACCTTCGCTTGCTGCTATGCGACGAGGAGCTGCGGGCATGTTTGGACAGGGCAAGCCACCACCCAAGTGGAAAGGGTATAGCCCCGAGGACGACACGTCGGCCGATGCGCCACCACCACGTGGCACGCCACCTGCCAGGGCGGCGCCCGTTACGGCGCCGGCAACGCCGCCCGCCACGCCGCCCGCCATGCCGCCCAGCACGGCGCCCGACGCGGCGCCCGACGCGGCGCCCGTCTCGAATCCGATCGTGTGCCGCCTCAAGATCGGGGAGCCGGCGGGATTGCCCAACGAGATCCACGTGGACGTCGGCCGGCAGGCGCTCACGCCGGCGCCCATCCCAGTGCTCCTGCTCGCCGACTTCACGCTGAATGTGCTCGCGGGCCTGCTGGGTGCGATGCCCAAGACGACGGCGGCGGCGGCGGGCGGGACGGCTGAGATGCATCTGGCCGTCCAGATCGCGCAGCTGCAGCTCTGCATTCCACAGCCCATGCTCTGTGAACAGCCCATGCTCTGGGAAGAGACGAAGCCGAGCGCCGCCGGTCCGCCCGGCACGGCGCCAGCCGGCACGGCGCCCGGCACGGCGCCCGGCGCGACGCATGCCATCGGCGCCATCGGGGACGCATTGCTCGAGGGTGCGATGGAGCTCGGCCGCGTGCCCCCGTTTTGGTGCCTGTCGGACGAGGCCGCGCGGCTCGTGCGCCCAAGGATGCTCGTCCTTCAACTCTCGTCGTCAGTTGAGGTGCAGAAGAGCAAGGACCAAGGGCAACGGCTTGCGCCCGTCACGGCGCCCTCATTCGATAGCGGCGGCGGCGGCGGCGGCGGCGGCGGCGGCGGCGGTGGCGGCGGCGGCGGCGGCGGCGGCGGCGGCGGCGGCGGCGGCGGCGGCGGTGGCGGCGGCAGCAGCAGCGTGCCGGGTGTCGGAGCGAGCTGTGGGGAAACATGGAGCCTCATACAACACGTTATGGTGCATGCAAGCGTCGAGTACACTTGCATGTGTGTCGGCCACTACACCGAGCCAGCGAAACGGTTCGGCGTGCCCGACACGACGCCCGTGGGATCAGGGGAATGGCGCCCGACATGGCGCTCCGGGGGGCACACGCCGCCCACCCATGGCGACCGCGCGAGTGCGCTGCTGGCTCAGGTGCGCGAGCAGCCGATCGAGTCTCCTTCATTAGGATGAGTGCCTCCTTCATTAGGATGAGTGCCTCCTTCATTAGGATGATTCATTAGGATGAGTGCCTCCTTCATTAGGAAGTGCCCCCCCTCATTAGGATGAGTGCCTCCCTCATCAGGTGCGCGTGCAGCCGACCGAGCTGGATGACCAGCCGTGCGTCCTCGAGCGGCTTGTCGCCCTCTTCGACTTGACGACGCGCCCGAGGGCTGGTGGCGCCGTCTCGGGCGCCGACGGCTCGGGCGGAGGAGCGCCCAGCGCGACGCAGCAGCAGCTCTCGATCCTCTTTCAAGATCCGATCTGCATCTCAATCTCCGCCGCCCAGATCGTCTTCGCGCTCGCTGTGGGCGCCCAGTACACGCTAGCGGCTCTCGCGCTCCCGATCACGGTGCCGCCCATACTTCTCGCGCCGCCGCCGCCGGACAAGAGCTCGGACAAGAGCTCGGACAAGAGCTCGGACAGGGGCGCGTCGGCCGAGGAGGTGGCGAGCTCGGCCCTCATCATGGTCAGTTGCCCGTATGTGCAGCTGACCATCTTGTCGGCGCAAGTGCCCACGCTGCCCTTTGTGCAGCTGAGCGTGGGCGATGAGGAGGCGCCGCTCTCAGTCACCATCGAGAAGCATGCGGGCACGCGCCTGAACGCGACGGAGCTGTCCATGCGCCTCTCTGCGCGATTCTACAACGCGTCGCTCTTCGCATGGGAGCCCATCGTCGAGCCCTTCGTCTCGACCCTCTCGCTGCGCTCTGGCGGCATGCCCGACGTCGCGGTGCATCTCCACATCGGCGACACGCTCAATCTCAACGTGTCCGACGGCATGCTCCGCGCGCTCCAGGCCAACCTGCGCACAGGCCACCAGACGTTTGAGAAGCAGCTGGCGCACACGCTGCGGTACGCGACGGCCGCGTGGGATGGCGTCGGCGTCTCGGCCGGCGGAGGCGGGCAAGCGCAGCCTCAGGTGCCTCCTCGCGTCGAGTTGGGCGTCGTGTCCAAGCCGCGCCGCACCGAGGGCGTCGTGTTGGGCGAGCCTCGGCGTCATAGGGAGTTGCGTGACTCGCGCTCGCCCACTTCGCCTCCGGCGCCGGACTTGAGCGATTCGCCCGGGTCGTCGAGCGCTTCGTCTGCCTCGGTGCCCAGCAGCTCGTCTGCCTCGGTGCCCAGCGGCCCAAGCGTCGTGTTGGGCGAGCCTCTCCAACGGCCGCCCCTGCCCGGCAGCGCCGTGCTGGGCGGCCCGACGGCTCGCGTGGCCGAGGCGCAGCCTGCGCCAGGCGCGGTGCCTTCGTTTCTGACCAACGAGACCGGCGGCTTGATACGTTGTTGGGTGGCGCAGCGCGTCGAGCCTGACGGCGGTGGCAGCGGTCATCATTCGCCCAGGACGACGCTCGACCCATCGGGCGTCGTGCCGGGCGTCGTCGGCGGCAGCAGCCACGTGCCCCCCGAGCACTGCCAGCTCGCGCTGCCCGCGGGTGCGACGAAGCTGCTCCCGTTTTGGGACGCGGACGCGCGCTCGTTGCAGCGCGACTGGCACGAGGACGGCCCGCGTGAGCTGTGCGTGCAGCTCGAGGGCGACTGGATGCCCCTTGTCGGCATCGTCGTCAGCCAGCCAAACACCACCGTCCTACCGCTCCAGCGCTCGGCGAGCGGCCGGACATGTGACTGGGAGCGAGAGAAGCCGTGGACGCCGGGGACGGGCAGAGGGCCACCTCGCGCTCCTCGGTGCGTTGTGTGCGAGGTGGTGCTGCACGAGCGTGGCACACGCCTCACAATCCGCTCGATGCTCACGCTGATCAATGGCACCTCCCGCACACTCATCGCGGACCTCGCGTCGGACCTCGCGCCGCTCCGTCACCTCGGGATCCTCGCGCCGGCCGACGTCCTCCCCATCCCATCAGGCTGCCTCGAGGGCGGATTGCGCCTCATCGACGCTGGGGTGCAGGGCGACGCCGAGGCGCAGCGCGCGGCGCTCGACGCGGCCGACGTGGCCGAAGCCTTTGGCGAGGTGAGGAACGTCATGTGGCTCTCGCCGCTCACGTGCCCGTACGACGGCAAGCCGACGGCGGAGGAGGAGGCCACGTGGCGCTCCACGTTTGAACGGCCGGACGCTGAGCACCTGGTGCGCTACTACCCGTCGTGCACGCTTGGAGAGAAGAGCGGCGACCTCTACCTGGGCTCGTTCTCGATGCACTTCAAGCCCAAGGATGGAGCCCTCTCCGTGACGAGTAAGGCGAACCGGCTGCTCAAGTGGTACAGCCTCGAATGGCACCGCGTGCTCACGATCATCAAGAAGAGCGGCAAGCTCTCGGGCTACAAGGGTTTCGTCATCCTGCTCGCGCCCGCCGACCGCGCCGGCGCCGGCGCCAGCGCAGCGGCGGCGGCGCCAGCGACGGCGCCGCCGGCGGGCCGCCGCGGCGGCGCAGACAAGGGTGACTCCATCACTCTCTCGGGGTTTGCGTGGGCCAATGAGGTGCGCCATGTAATCGAGGCACTTGTCGCCGAGCGCTCCCCTTACTTTGACCGCGCGGGGCTCGAGGAGAATGTGCGCATGCGTGCCAAATTTGGTATCGACGACGAGAAGGAAGTGGTGCTGCACGAGTATGCATGCGCCCTCATGCATGCCGACGGGTCGTCCAATGGCAAGATCTACATCACGCGCCAGCTCATCTGCTTCTCGGGCTCCCTGTTCGGGCGCGAGACGCGCGCCATCTTCGGCGTGGCGGATATCGTCACCGTGGAGCGAGCGGAGTCGCCGGCGCCCAACACGCTCGTCGTCACCTCGTCCACCACTGAGGAGAAGTTCACCTTTTTGCTCGACTCGACGCGCGCGCATGCGCTCGCCCTACTCCAGCAGCTCATCGCCATCGTGCACTCCGACCACTCGCTGCTCGCGCCACGCCGGCTGCCCACGCAGGGCCTCGAGCTACCGCCCGAGCCCATCCTCGAGAAGGCCAAGGCGCCGCTGCAGCCCTTTGCCCAACGCTCCCTCGCACTCTCGCCCTCATGCCTGATCGTCGCGTCTGGCTGGCGCTACCCGGTGCGTGCCTCCCTGATGACCTCTGATGACCTCTGATGACCTCTGATGACCTCTGATGACCTCCCTCATTAGGTACGTGCCTCGATCGCCACCGGCAACCCGGCGACGCTGCTGCTGCAGCCGCCGCTCGCGCTGCACAACCTGCTGCCATGCGCTCTTGAGTGGCGCCTCGTGCCGCTGCTCGTCGACAAGCGCGAGAGGGTCGAGGAGCGCCTGGGCGGGCATGACTTTTGGGACGAGGGGGACCCGGCGATTGGGTGGGTTAGGGAGCTGCCACCCGAGGGCTGCCATGACTTCTATGAGCTGCCCTTCTCGGGACGATGGGGTCTGCAGCTGCGCCTCCCCGGCTACGATTGGTCGGCCTCCGTCGCGGTCGACATGACCTCGAACACCGAGGACACGGAGACGGTGCGCCTTCGCTCGCTCTCGGCCGAATCCAAGGATTTGCGTGTGCAGCTGCGCCATCGTGCGGGAGCGAGCCGGGCGCGCCACCTGCTCCAAGTGCTCGTCTCGTACTGGCTCGTCAATGGCACCGGGCTCACGCTGCAGTACAAGCGCCGCAAGCAGCTCACGCCCGCGTCCAATGACGGCGGCGGTGGCGGCGGCGGCGGCGGGAGCGGCGGCGGCGGCGGCGGGGGCGGCGGCGGCGGCGGGGGGGCCCGCGAGGACAACAGCTCGATCGGTGGTAACGGCCTCTCGTCGGCGCTCGTGGCGGTGGACAGGGCGCTCGCGACGGCGCGCTCCTCGCACACGGACGACGAGAGCTCGACCTCCGAGATGTCGATCTCGACCTCCGAGATGTCGATCTCGAGCCCGCTGTCCCGAGCGCGCTCCGGCATGCCCGCGGCCGCGGCCGAGAGAGAGGGCGCGGCCGCCGACAGCTTGCAGAACACGCTCGACCACGAAGAGATGGGCGCCATGTTGGGCGCCATCGAGGCTGAGGCGGAGGCGGGCCTCGAGGGCGAGCAGTACGCGTCCGACCAGCAGACTCTCCTCTACTCGGTGCCCAAGGGTGGCAGGCAAGGACTGCACTGCATTGCCGTGCGCGTGGTGGGCGACACAGCCGGCTTCGTCACAGCCGGCTCCCGCCAAGCGGAGCGGCAGCCCGAGAAGGCGCAAGGCTGGTCGCCTCCCTTTTCGCTGCTCCTCGGGCCCTTCCAGGCAGAGCGCACCTTCCGTGCCGGCGCGTACGACCTGGCGGTGGACATCAAGCCCGTGCAGACGGCGGCCCGAGAGCTCACCAAGGTGGTCACCATCGTGCAGCGCTTCTGGCTGTGCAATCAACTGGATCTCGCTGTCGAAGTGGAGCAGTGGGGCGGGCCGGCTGGCCAACGTCTCGAGCAGCCGCTCATGCCCCTCGCCGTGTCGGAGCGAGCGCCCTTTCATTGGCCCAATCCCAAGGTGAAGGAGGACGCGAAGCTGCTGCGGCTGCGCGCGGCGCCGGGGCAGGGCGCGGCTGGCTTCTTGCCAACACCCGATCAAGGGTGGAGCTCGGGCTTCCCGATTGACACGCCGGGCTGCTTCGTGGTCCACTGCGACCAGGGTGTGCCGCCTAGCGAGCCTGGCTGGTGGGCTTCACTGCTGCGCATCATGGTCCACGTGCAGCCCATCGGCGCATGCATTGAGATCTCGTTCACACATGCGCCCGTGTCGCCCGCGCCCTACCGGCTGGACAACCGCACACCGTACGCCTTCTCAGCACGCCAAAAGGGGGCCGAGCACCTGCTCCCGTTACTGGTGCCGCCTGACAGCCAGGCGCCCTTTGCGTGGCCCGAGTCTTCCCTCGAGCATGTGCTCTTGTGCTACCTCGCCCCCCCGCCCCCGCCGCACGCCGCCAAGCGGCGCGTTGAGGAGCCCCCTTATGGGCTGCCGCCGCCGGGCGCGTCCACGACGGCGTCGCAGCCACGGGGCGCGCGCCCGAGGCCCGAAGTTGAGCCGCTCAAGCCGCGGGAGATGAGGCCGAGATCAGGCCGAGATCAGGCCGAGGCCAAGCCGACCCTCGTGCGCCTCGATGCGATGATGCGCTCGGTTCCGCTGCCCGTGAGCCCCGCGAGCGCGCTGGCCGAGTGGCTCGGTCTCGAAGACGAGCAGCCGACGGCGAGCAGCGCACACATTGGCTATTCACACATTGGCGCGGGCGGGCTGGAGCCGCCGCATGTATCTTCGCACGCCAGCACGGTGGCGCCCGTCATGGCGCCTCGGGCGGCGTGGGTGCATGTTGGGATGCAGGGCGGGCAGCGCGTGCTCACCATCTCGATGGAGCGCATCGAGGCCGAGCTCGCGAGCTCCGGCGCGGACGAAACCGTCAAGCTCTTTTTGGGCATCTCGCTCCATTCGATCGGCATCTCGATCGTGCACGCCGGGCATGAGGAGCTACTGTACGTGAGTGGGCAGCAGCTGAGTGTCGACTACGTGCTCTCGAAGCGCACGGCCACGATCGAGGCGACACTGCTCGCGTTCCAGATCGACAACCAGCAGGCCTCCGCGACGCTGCCCGCCGTCCTCTCCCTCACCCCCGGCGCAGGCGCAGGCGCAGGCGCAGGCGCAGGCGCAGGCGCAGGCGCAGGCGCAG
>ENA-UOXG01000133-UOXG01000133.1-mixed-culture-metagenome-genome-assembly--contig:-NODE-133-length-43986-cov-47.958207_pt1 | contig 43986 bp, 20 predicted proteins | sample MGYA00238159_ERZ761634 | MGnify/ENA primary metagenome ERZ761634 (study PRJEB28908, sample SAMN08776845) | mixed culture metagenome | isolation source: Freshwater growth medium | place: USA... | reverse complement strand
CCCTCCGGAAGGGTCAGCTGGACTGCTTTTCTCAGTACACGAGCGCGAGCCTCAACCGAGGAGTCGCGGAAAGCTTCGCAGAAGGCAATTGGATCTTTGAGATCACGGGCGTCCCGCATACCCACTGCGCGACAATTAAGCACGTGTCCAAATACCCGACTGAGGACGAGGTCCTAATTGCGCCCGGGTCCACCTTTTGCGTGGAGAGTGTCGACGAGTCAACCACTCCGAAGGTCGTGCGTTTGCGCTTTGGCGAGGATGGCAAGCAGGCCGACTGCGAGTGGTGCCTACTGGAGCGCGAATTCAGCACCTCGCGCCTGGTCACTGGTTCGTCAACGATCACCGCGTTTGGTGTCGCGCTTGCTGGGAGGGCTCCAGGCAGGCCCCGCGCCGACGGCGACAGGCCCTTAATCGATGGACCATGTTTCAAATGCTTCGATAAGAACAGCCAGCTGGTCGATGGTACGGGAATGAAGCGACCACTCCTGGTTTCGGCTGCGGGTCGTGGCGCGGCAGGGGTAGCCATGGTAGACCTGCTGCTCGATCGGTTCGGGCTGGACGTAGATGTGTCGCGGCGCTTCACAGCATCCGACCACGCGGCACAGGCCCTGGAAGCTGCTCTGCGCTCCCCAAGCGGGACCCCGGGCCGTGCCGACTGCGTCGCCGCGATCATCGGCAACTGCGTGCTGCGTCGACCTTCGCCATCCTCAACCTTCGAAGCCATCGTGTCACCGCTGCAGCTCGGCACCTTGCTGCGAGAGCCAGAACTCGAACGCATCGCTGAGCTAGGACAGAACTACCTCAGCCTTCCCTTGAGCAAGCCACGCGTGGTGTCCCTGTCAGCGGAGCAGCTCGTGCTCGCCATCCCATGGGCTGATGCAAAAGGCGAGACGCACGAGGCTGTGCCGTCGTGGCTGAAGGACGGGGCGTTGTGGTCAGACGCAATTCGTTTTGAAGTCGACGCGTTCTCTGTGGAGTCCGGCGCGCCAGAAGTGGCCGGAAGCCAGGAGATCGATGCCCCATACCACTCGTGGCCCGGGGGCGCTTATGACATCAGCACAGAGCCATTGCCAGCAGGAGGAGTCCTGCTCAAGATGCCCAACAATCTGGCGCCGCTTGCGTCGAGGCTCTGCGTTGTGCGCGTTCGTATTGCCGAGGGTCAGTTCATCGCCGGTTCGGCGGCAAAGAGCTACTCGTGCAATCGGCAGTCACTGTGGTCGCTGCGCAGCAATGCGACCGACTGGGAGGCTGCAGAGGCGGCTCGAAAGGAGGCAGAGGCGGCAGAAGCGACTCTGTGGTTTCTGCGCAGCCATGCTAACGCAAAGGCGGCAGCGGAGGCGAAGGCGGCGGCTGAAGGGAAGGCAGCAGCCGAGGCAAAGGCGGCGGATGACAAGCTATGGATCTTCACCGACAAGTGGTTCAACCTACGGTTTGTCCTGCAGTACCACAAGCAAGGCGTGTACGCCTTTGCAGCAGCTGGCCTCATCGAGATCGGGGCTCGAGGTTCATCGTTTGGTTTCCGGTCGCTGGTGCTCACGGTCAAGAATCTTGCATCTTGTCCTCTTAAGGTGCTCGTGCCGAGGGGCACCTGGTTTCACAACAGGACGCCATTCTATCAGCCACTCGTCACCATTCGTGATTATTGGATTGAGATTGAGCCTGGAGCCCTTGCGACCGTTGAGCTCGACGCGTTCTGCGGAAGCGTAACGTACGGCTGCCCACGTCGCGACGACATGGAGCTGTCTCCGTATGTGTTTATCGGAGACGACGTGATGATGAGCCAATCCAATGTGTGGTCCTACTTCTATCCCTACGTCCCTGCCATTCCCAAGGAGCACCAGCCCAGCAATCCCGCTGCCAGCACTTCGCCGAACCCCCAGCTTGACGAAGAGGCTGCAAAGGCCGAGGTCGAGGACGTGCGAGATCAGGAGCACAGAGCTGCGGTAGCCCAAGCAGAGGCGTTTCGAGCCGAGGCTGCCAGGGTGGCGGCTGCGGAGGAGGCGGCGCAGGCTGAGGCAGCCAGGGAAGCTGCGGAGGCGGCGGCGCAGGCTGAGGCTGTCGCGGTGCGGCAGCAACAGATCGCTGTACGCAAGGTTGATGGGCTTCGAAGATCTAGCTTCCGGTTCCCTCGGAAATCTAGCTTCCGGTTCCCGCGGATGAGGCCGGCACCGATTCCTGTCGCGGATCACATGGGCGACGATGGCGATGAGGCGCGCAAGCGCATGCAGGTGAAGTCGTTCACCACGTGGGTGAACCTGCACTTGTCGAAAGAGAGCATGGAGGTGAAGGACCTGACCAAGGACTTTGAGGACGGCATCAGGCTAATCAAGCTGATCGAGGTCATCTCGGAGGAGACACTCGGCAATTACAATCCTGCGCCGAAAAACAAGTTCGAGAAGGTGGCCAACCTGAATGCGCCGATCGAGTACATCAACAATTTCCTCAAGTCGTCCGGCATCAAGAACCAGTACTCCGTCGAGAACATCCTAGAAGAGAACGAGGTACTCATCCTCGGCATGATCTTCTCACTGATCATGCGCTTCGCCGTGCAGCACGTGTCCGAGGGCGACCGCACGGCTAAAGAGGGCCTACTGCTCTGGGCGCAGAGAAAGGTCGAGAACGGCTCCAAGGGCATCTTCTCGGCGCATCTGTGCACCGTCCAAAACTTCCACTCGTCATGGCAGGATGGCACGGCCTTCTGTTGCCTGATCCATGCTTTCCGGCCAGACCTGATCCCGGCGGAGAAGGTGTTCAAGAGCGCCGATCCGGCCAAGATGCAGGAGGTGCTCAACCTCGCCTTCGACGTCGCCGATAGCAAGCTCGGCATCCCCAAGATGCTCGATGCGGCCGACATGGCCTCGCACCGTCCGGACGAGAAGTCGGTCATGACGTACGTGCGACCCCGATTGCGTCTGGAGTGCGTCTGGATTGCGTCTGCGTTGCGTATGGATTGCGTATGGATTGCGTCTGCGTTGCGTCTGGATTGCGTCCTGATGGACTCCGACGATAACCGCGGCTGGCCGCTCCCTGCTCAGGTACATCTCCCTCTTTTGGAAGGAGTTCGCGTCGAACAAGAAGAAGCAGACGGCCGCCGAGAGGATCACCAAGGTGGTCGTGCGTGAGATCCACTATAAGGAGCTGCAGGCGCAGTACGTCGAGCGCGCCACGACCCTCGCCACATGGCTGCTGCAGACGCGGGAGAAGCTGAGCGCGCCGCCGCAGTCGAGCGACACGGAGCAGCTGCACCGCTCCCTCGACTTGTACGCGGACTTCGGGCGTACTGAGCGGCCGTCCAAGTTTCAGGAGCTGCTCGACGTCGAGGCTCTCTATGAGTCGATTCAGAGCCGGCTGCAGGCGCTCGGAGGCCGCTCCTGGGAGCCGCCCGAGGGGTGCGCGCTGATGGCCCCTGATTGTCTCTGATGAGACCTGTGATGGCTTCTGATGGCCACGGATTGCCTCCCTCATCAGCTGCGCGCTGCCCAAGCTCAAGCGGTGGTGGGAGGAGCTCACATCGGCCGAGCAGACGTACGAGATTGCGATCAAGGACGCGCTCACAAACCTGAAGCGCGTGGGTGGCCTCATCAAGATGTACCACGCGCGTGCAAGTAAGCTCGATAATTGGCTTGGGCAGAAGGCCGCGTGGGTCCAGGCGTCGCATGACCACGTGCTCGCCGCGCTCGGAAAGGAACCTGCGCCTGTGACCGAGCTCGGCTTAGACAAACTCCAAGCGAACGAGGCTGTCGCCCCCGTCGAAGAGCAGCAATTCTTGCCCATGTCGCGCTCGCCCATGTCGCCCGTCAAGGCGAACCTCCCGTCGCCTGCGCCGCCACCGACCGCGCCCAAAACGCGCGCGCAGACCGCGCCGCCGCCGCCCACGCGCTTCAATACCGTCGAGGGCGCCCGGCCCGAGTCGGCGAACGCGGAGCCGCTCACGCCCAGGAGCAAATCGCTGCTCGACAGCCTCTTCGACGCGCTCAAGGAGAACTTCGGAATCAGATCGCCAGGCGAGGCCGAGCCCGCCGCCGCCGCCACCGCCGCCACGGCCGCCGTCCTGCGCACGCGCAAAGCGTACGACGTGTTCAGCGCCGCTATGGCGCAGCGCAAGATGCGCTTTGCTCGCGAAGCGTCGCTTGACTCGATCTCTGCGGCGATGGCGCGCCTCAACCTGCTCAAGGCGTACGAAGAGGAGCAGGCGAGCCGCGACGAGTCCTGATTGCCTCTGATTGCCTCTGATGACCTCTGATGACCTCTGATGACCTCTGATGACCTCTGATGACCTCTGATGGTCTCCCTCATCAGGCGAGCCACGACGAGTCGCGCCGCGCACTCGGCGCGCTCTACGATGAGCTCACGACGATGGGAAGCCTGCGACAAGACCCTCTCTCCAAGCGCAAGGAGCAGATCGATTCCTCCTTCGCGGCACTCGTCGAAGCGGCCGGCGCGTACCGTGCCGATCTCGAGGAAGTCCTCGCGCAGCAGACGAAGATCGAGGAGGGCCGCCTCGCCGTGGCCAAGCGCGCCGAGATGCTCAATCGATGGCTCGAGGAGACGACGGACGCCATGTCCGAAGTGATGCAGATCGAGACGATGCGTGAGGCCGATGGGATCGACGAGGCGCTCAAAACGTTCCGCGCGGAGGAGCGCACGCGCCGCGCCGAGTGCGAGGCGCTCGCGGCGCTCGAGGCGACGCTCGCGAGCAGCGGGCCCAATCCGTACACGCGCTTCGTGGCCGCGGACCTGCGGAGCGCGCTCGACGGCGCTGTCGCCGCGGCGGACGATCGCACTTCAATGCTCGCATTGGAGCGCGTCAAGATTTCGGAGGCGGACCAGCAGAAGCGCCGCTTCGCCGAGCGTGCGAGCGCGGCGCTCACCTTCTTGGCCGCGGAGAAGGCGAAGCTTGAGGCGAGCACGCCGACGCTACTCATCTCTTCGGACGATGCGGACTCGATTGCCGCAGGCCATGCACGCAAGACGCAGCTCGAGGAATATGCGACCAGGGCGGCTGAGCGCGCCGAGCAGCTTGCGCCCGCGCAGGAGCTCGCAGATGCGCTCTTCGCCATGGCCGAGATGGACAACCCGTACACGCGCCAGTCGATGGCGTCGCTCAAATCGGCCTTTGATCAGCTCGAGCAGCTCGTGCGCGACAAGCTCTCCCTGGTCTCCGGACAGCTCGCGCGTGCGACCATGGACATCACGCCTGAGCAGATGGCGGAGCTGGAGAAGGCGTTTTCTCACTTTGACCGCGACAAGTCGGGCAAGCTCAACAAGTTCGAGTTTGGTGCCGCCATGAAGTCGTTGGATCATGAGAACGACCTCGACGAAGAGTTCGACAAGTTTGCGGACGGCACCGGGCGCAACCCGGACACAGGGGCTACGGAGGGCACGATCTCGTTCGATGCCTTCATCCGATTGATGCAAAAGATCTACAAGGTGGACGACACGCCCGACGCCCTCAATGGCGCCTTCCGCACGCTCAGCAACGGCAAGGACGTGCTGCCCGCCGAGGAGCTCGACAAGTACTTCAACCCAGCCCATGCGGCGTTCCTGCGGGAGAGCCTCGCCGAGGTTGAGGGCAGCTTCGACTACTCAGCCTTCTATCGCAAGGTGTACAACAAATGAACGCATGCAGCATGCTGCTCACGCATGCTGCTCACCCATGCTCTCTCTCTCGCGCGCGCGCCGCGCGCCGTCCTCGTGCGCGAGAGAGCATGGCGGCACACGAGGAACCGTTCCGTTCGACCTCAGCGGGACAGCGGGAAACCACGGTTCCGATCTCTCTAGTGAGATATCGAAGCGTGGCTCTCTCGTTTTCTCTGAGGCCTTGGGCTCTCGATCGCCAGCTTTTCACGACACTACCCTGACAGGTCCATGTGGCCAAAATGTGTGTACTTCGTGGCCAAAATGTGTGTACTTCGTCAAGTATCGCCAAGGTGAGGGTCAGGAGAGTCTAGATTAGGGTTTTCTATATATGGTTCTCTAGATTAGGTGGGCAAGACTCACGAGCGGAGAGTGAGAGACGAGAGAGTCCACTCAGCACTCTCCACACAGTAGCCCATGGCTCTGCGGGGTATGATATTGTCGATTTTCGTGTCCAAGGGTGACCCGTGCCTACGTCGACAACCGTACCGTACTGTGTCGTGTCGAGTCTGTGAGCTGCGCTGTGACCTGATGCTCGGCTGAGAGCCATTGCTGTGAGCTGTGAGCTATCCGACGATTCATCCTGTATCCTAAAAAACACGCCGTGTGCGTGCGTCTCTTTGCGAGGTAAAATGTTTGTATGTTATAACGCGGGGGGACCGCGACGAAACTGACTGACGGACTGATGTTTGTATGTATGACGAAACCAACCGCTCCGCGTCGGCTCTGAAATCGACTGACCTTTTCGTTGTTTCGGAGAGCCTTTTGTTAATTTTTGGCCATGGGCTGTGCCCCCACCAAGCAGCAGCCTGAGTCGCCGGATCCGTACGCCGAGCCGGATGCCGAGCCGGATGCCAAGCCGTCTGCAGACGATGCCCTCGAGACACAATTGATGGGGAGCGTCGGCTCTGGCAAGGAAGACACCTTGATGGACAAGCAGACTTTCAATGACGTGGTCGTCGAGCTTGGGCTTCAAGGAATTGCGGCGGACATGAGTGAGGACGATCACAAAGAGCTCGAAGATTACATCAAGAGCCTAAAGGAACGCCAGACCTCGGTGACAGGCTTCAACCTTTGTCCGCACCACGATGAAATTTTGCGAGGCCAGCCACGACCTGAGGAGAAGCCCGCCAAAGCAGCGAGCCGATCCCAGATGCATCGCGAGCTGCTGCGCAAGCCGTCAATAAAGCAGTCGGTTTTGGATGAGATGGACAACGCGACGGCGCGGATGCAGCCGAGCGCCCGCGAGACCAAGGACATGCTCTTCGCGCTTCACGCCTACACGCGGGACGAGATCTACCGCGAGTTCAACCGCGACCACCGCGAGCTTCGGCCTGAGCCTTGGGCTGCTGTCTCGAACACGATGCGCTGCGCCGTGGAAAATGCACGCTCGCCAGATGCCGGCGCGACTCTCTACCGCGGCGACACTCGCAACTTGTACACCCTCCGGAAGGGTCAGCTGGACTGCTTTTCTCAGTACACGAGCGCGAGCCTCAATCGAAGAGTCGCGAAAAGCTTCTCGGGGGACAAGTGGATCTTTGAGATCACGGGTGTCCCGCATACCCACTGCGCAATCATCAAGCACGCGTCCAAATACCCGAATGAGGACGAGGTTCTAATTGCGCCCGGGTCCACCTTTTGCGTGGAGAGTGTCGACGAGTCAACCACTCCGAAGGTCGTGCGTTTGCGCTTTGGCGAGGATGGCAAGCAGGCCGACTGCGAGTGGTGCCTACTGGAGCGCGAATTCAGCACCTCGCGCCTGGTCACTGGTTCGTCAACGATCACCGCGTTTGGTGTCGCGCTTGCTGGGAGGGCTCCAGGCAGGCCCCGCGCCGACGGCGACAGGCCCTTAATCGATGGACCATGTTTCAAATGCTTCGATAAGAACAGCCAGCTGGTCGATGGTACGGGAATGAAGCGACCACTCCTGGTTTCGGCTGCGGGTCGTGGCGCGGCAGGGGTAGCCATGGTAGACCTGCTGCTCGATCGGTTCGGGCTGGACGTAGATGTGTCGCGGCGCTTCACAGCATCCGACCACGCGGCACAGGCCCTGGAAGCTGCTCTGCGCTCCCCAAGCGGGACCCCGGGCCGTGCCGACTGCGTCGCCGCGATCATCGGCAACTGCGTGCTGCGTCGACCTTCGCCATCCTCAACCTTCGAAGCCATCGTGTCACCGCTGCAGCTCGGCACCTTGCTGCGAGAGCCAGAACTCGAACGCATCGCTGAGCTAGGACAGAACTACCTCAGCCTTCCCTTGAGCAAGCCACGCGTGGTGTCCCTGTCAGCGGAGCAGCTCGTGCTCGCCATCCCATGGGCTGATGCAAAAGGCGAGACGCACGAGGCTGTGCCGTCGTGGCTGAAGGACGGGGCGTTGTGGTCAGACGCAATTCGTTTTGAAGTCGACGCGTTCTCTGTGGAGTCCGGCGCGCCAGAAGTGGCCGGAAGCCAGGAGATCGATGCCCCATACCACTCGTGGCCCGGGGGCGCTTATGACATCAGCACAGAGCCATTGCCAGCAGGAGGAGTCCTGCTCAAGATGCCCAACAATCTGGCGCCGCTTGCGTCGAGGCTCTGCGTTGTGCGCGTTCGTATTGCCGAGGGTCAGTTCATCGCCGGTTCGGCGGCAAAGAGCTACTCGTGCAACCGGCAGTCTCTGTGGTCGCTGCGCAGCAATGCGACCGATTGGGAGGCTGCAGAGGCGGCTCGAAAGGAGGCAGAGGCCGCCGAGGTCGCAGCCAATGCGGCCAAGGCGGATGCGGACGCAAAGGCGGCAGAAGCGACTCTGTGGTTTCTGCGCAGCCATGCTAACGCAAAGGCGGCAGCGGAGGCGAAGGCGGCGGCTGAAGGGAAGGCAGCAGCCGAGGCAAAGGCGGCGGATGACAAGCTATGGATCTTCACCGACAAGTGGTTCAACCTACGGTTTGTCCTGCAGTACCACAAGCAAGGCGTGTACGCCTTTGCAGCAGCTGGCCTCATCGAGATCGGGGCTCGAGGTTCATCGTTTGGTTTCCGGTCGCTGGTGCTCACGGTCAAGAATCTTGCATCTTGTCCTCTTAAGGTGCTCGTGCCGAGGGGCACCTGGTTTCACAACAGGACGCCATTCTATCAGCCACTCGTCACCATTCGTGATTATTGGATTGAGATTGAGCCTGGAGCCCTTGCGACCGTTGAGCTCGACGCGTTCTGCGGAAGCGTAACGTACGGCTGCCCACGTCGCGACGACATGGAGCTGTCTCCGTATGTGTTTATCGGAGACGACGTGATGATGAGCCAATCCAATGTGTGGTCCTACTTCTATCCCTACGTCCCTGCCATTCCCAAGGAGCACCAGCCCAGCAATCCCGCTGCCAACATTTCGCCGAACCCCCAGCTCGACGTAGAGGCTGCAAAGGCCGTGGTCAAGGACATGCGAGATCAGGAGCACAGAGCTGCGGTAGCCCAAGCAGAGGCGTTGCGAGCCGAGGCTGCCAGGGCGAAGGCGGCGGCTGAAGGGAAGGCAGCAGCCGAGGCAAAGGCGGCGGATGACAAGCTATGGATCTTCACCGACAAGTGGTTCAACCTACGGTTTGTCCTGCAGTACCACAAGCAAGGCGTGTACGCCTTTGCAGCAGCTGGCCTCATCGAGATCGGGGCTCGAGGTTCATCGTTTGGTTTCCGGTCGCTGGTGCTCACGGTCAAGAATCTTGCATCTTGTCCTCTTAAGGTGCTCGTGCCGAGGGGCACCTGGTTTCACAACAGGACGCCATTCTATCAGCCACTCGTCACCATTCGTGATTATTGGATTGAGATTGAGCCTGGAGCCCTTGCGACCGTTGAGCTCGACGCGTTCTGCGGAAGCGTAACGTACGGCTGCCCACGTCGCGACGACATGGAGCTGTCTCCGTATGTGTTTATCGGAGACGACGTGATGATGAGCCAATCCAATGTGTGGTCCTACTTCTATCCCTACGTCCCTGCCATTCCCAAGGAGCACCAGCCCAGCAATCCCGCTGCCAGCACTTCGCCGAACCCCCAGCTTGACGAAGAGGCTGCAAAGGCCGAGGTCGAGGACGTGCGAGATCAGGAGCACAGAGCTGCGGTAGCCCAAGCAGAGGCGTTTCGAGCCGAGGCTGCCAAGGTAGCGGCTGCGGAGGAGGCGGCGCAGGCTGAGGCAGCCAGGGCAGCTGCGGTGGAGGCGGCGCAGGTTGAGGCTGCTAGGGTGGCGGCTGCGGAGGAGGCGGCGCAGGCTGAGGCAGCCAGGGCAGCTGCGCAGGCGGCGGCGCAGGCTGAGGCTTTCGTGGTGCAGCAGCTACCCACCGCTGTACGCAAGATTGATGGTTCTCGATACCGGAGATCTAGCTTCCAGTTCCCTCGCCATCGATCCCTCCTTATCGATCGCCTGGTTCGGCGGTACGGCGGGTGACGTGGTATGCGGTGGTATGCGGTGGTATAAGGGACCCCCTGCGCTGGTATGCGGTGGGGGGATTCAATTGGGGGGGGATTCAAAGGTCGTGCCGTCTGAGTTGGGTGAGTGTAGGGCATGAGGTGCTGGGTGAGTTTAGGTGAGTGTTTGTCGGATACAGTCGGATCTACATCTGTTATGATAATATAGTTCTACTACACGACATGTAATTTACATTGTACCTTTACATTCTATTGTAGCTGTAGCTTTAGAACCGAACCTTTACATTGTAGCGGTAGGGTACAAAAAGCCTGCCTGCCACAAATCCACAGTTGGAAGCAACCTAGAAGCAACCCAGTTCAGAGCGGGAGCCCGGCGCTCAAGCCACAAGCCACGTGGCACAGAACTCCTCGCCTATTCAGCTGCAGCTACAACTCGAAAACTCGTGCATACACCTCCGAGAGCGTGTCCGCATGGGCTTTCGCCCATCGAAGCTCCTCCTCCGCGGCGAGGCGCTCGAGCTGCTGCATGCACAGCTCGAGCCGCCCGTCCTTGGCGCTGGTGCTCAGATCGCCATCAAGCGCCGCCTCGGCGGACGGCGCAAGAGGCGTGCCCTCCTCCGAAAACGACTGTTTCAGGAGGTCCACCTTGTCCCTGGGCAGCATGGAGACACTCTGGGTCGTTACGAGGCGAGCAAACTGCGCAGGCGCGCTCAGCCGCACGTCAAGCGCCGTCGAGAGCGTACCTGATGAGAGAGAGAATCAGATGCAATCAGTCAAAGACTCTCGTACAGCTGTAGGCACTGCCGTCGAGCGCGGTCGCGAGCGCACCGAGGAGGCCGAGCAGCAACGGGAACCGCCACGGCGCGCGCGCAGTGACGGCGACCGCATGCAGCGCCTCGTTTGCCTTGCCGAGCAGCCCGGCGAGCCGGCCCTCCTTGGCATGCGACAAGTGCGCCAGAAGTGTCCTGTACACGACGCGCCGGATAACGAAGAGGCAGAGCTCCGCGGCGGCCCCTTCACAGCTGGCGCGCGAGACTGGGAGCTCGACACGTGGCAATGAGGCCAGTCCGGGCAGCTGCTTACGCAGATGGCGCGCCATCTCGTCCACCCGCACGTTCCCCCAGTCCACATTGTTGAGCATGAGGCAGAGCTCCTGCACGCTCGGCGGACGGCGCACCGCCTGCACCAGTAGGCTCTCCTCCGGCCGCCCTACCGACCCCCTGCCGCCCTGCGCTGCACAGTCGGCCTCGAGCGCAAGGGCCCAGCTGCGTATGGTGGTGGCGGCCGCCGCTGCGGCCGCCGCGCCAATGTCGATCGTCGCCGCGTCGCCACCTCCAGATGTATTGCCTATGGCGCGCCTGTGGTGTATCGCACTCGCACGAAAGACAAGCAGCTGCTCTCCCTTCTCGATGCGCAGCTCTCCATTGGACTGCAGGGACACGGAGGCATCCACCCCTAGGAGCAGCTCCTTTTCTTCCGTGTGCTGCGCGTCGTGAGCCCATTGCAGTCGGCCGGGGCGCAAGATCACGTGCCGAGTGCTCCAGATGAGGGCCTCACCTTTCATCTCGAGCCCCTCCCGCAACCTCGTCGCCCAAGTAGGCTGCTTCTCGAGCCATCCTGACATGATCACGAGCTCAACGCGTTCCCCCCCCGCATGCTCGCCATGCTCGCCATCCGGCCTCTCGGCCGCTGACCTCTCGGCCGCCGCCACCTGAGCCGCAGCTGCTTCGGCTGCCGCGACGGCCAACGGCTGGCTCACGTCGCCCTGCTGCCACCTGGGTCGCAAGAGCATGCAGTACTGGCTCAATTGCGCGTCGAGGAGCTCGAAGAAGCGCTCCGCGGGCGGCACAAGGTCCGCATGGGACTTGAGCCCGCCGCATGCGGCAAGGTCAGCAAAGAGGTTGCAGAGCTCGGCGAGGTGGCGCACCTGATGAGGGGGCCATCAGATGAGGGGGCCATCAGATAGCCATCGGTGGCAATCAGAGGTCATCAGCGGGCCGCGCACCTAAAGAGGGACGCAATCAGATGGCCACCAGAGAGGCCATCAGAAGCTCATCAGAGGCGCACTCAGAGCTCATCAGAGGCCATCAGAGCTCGGCGAGGTGGCGTACGAAGTCGACGATAGACGAGGTGATCGGCTCCGTAGGAGCAATGGGCGCCCAGATCTCCTGCGCGAGATGGCGTGGCATCTCGAGCTCGAGGAGCAAAGAGAGCTTCTCACACAGCCCGAGCAGCACGCGCGCGCTCACATGGCGGAGCGCGGGCCACCCAAACACGGAAGACTGATGGGCCTGTGTCTTCCAAGCGTCCAGCGGCGAGACATTGGGGGAGCTTTTGAGGGAGCCTTCCTCCCCCCCACCGCTGCCGCCCTTTTTCTGACCGGTGACCATCTTGTACGCCTTGTGCACAGCGCCGCCGACGACGCCGCGCCCCTTGCGCTGGCCAGCCTTGGACTTGGTCGCTTGGTCGGAGGTGCCGCCACCGCCGCTTGCCACGGCCTCGGCCACGCGCTGGGGGCGCCCGAGATGGCGCTCGAGCAGCGCCTCAAGTTTCGTCTGGAAGCGCCCGAGCGCATGGAGGACGCTGATGGCGACCGGCCCCACAGTGACGAGGCTGTCGAGCAATGCGCGCGCTCGCACGTCGATCACCGAGGTTGCGATAGCGTCGAGCGCCACTCGGAGCGCACGCCACTCACCCGTGGGACCGCCACCAAAGCAGCTGCCGAAGGCTTGGCAGTAGGCGAGTTCGGGGCCCAAGGCCTGCTCGAGGGCCTCGCAGAGCTGACGAAGTTGTTTCGCGCCCTCGGCGTCGACGTTTGGGTCCTCGGTGCACATGGCCTCGGCCTCAATATCCGAGGCCCACTCGGCGAGCGTGCCTTCCCTGATGGTGTCGGTGTCGATCTGGTCGGCCGAGATTGAGCGTGCCTTCTTCTCGGGCATGCGCAGCATCACCGTGCGCTGGTAGCATACAATACGCAGGATGTCGCCCGTGATGCTGACCTTGGTGTGCGGATCCAGGGACATCACCTTGAGCCCAGTACCCTTCTCGTCTTTCGCCCAGACGATTTTGCCGGGCAGCAAGGCCACATACTTGAGGGACCATGCAAGGGAGCGGTAGCCTGTGGGCGCGTGGCTCAGAAGCTGCTGCGTGAGGTTCTCCGTGAGCGATGCGCCGCCAGCGAGCCGCTTATCGCCCGCCGCCGCCGCCGCGCCGCCACTCACCGCGGCCGCCTCGAGACGTGAAGCAAGCCCATCCCGCCACCCTATGTTTCATGATGGGAGGTTCGTCAAGAGACAATCAGAGGGTCAAGAACTCATCAGAGGCTCATTAGGGGCAATCAGAGCTCATCACCTATTTCCCAGGAACACTCAGAGGGTCAAGAACTCATCAGAGGCTCATCAGGGGCAATCAGAGCTCATCACCTATTTCCCACGAAGGGAGTTTCTCAAGCCAAGCACTTCGGAGCGGTCGACCTTCGAAGCCTTCCGCGCCCATGCCGCTCTTGCCGAGAGCGACGGCGCCAGCCGTCGCGGCCGCACCAACGCCGACCGCGACTGCCGTCGCGTGGGCTCCGACCACGACAGCTGCCGCTGCCGGCAGCGTCGCAGTCGCGGCCGCAGCAGTCGCAGCGCCGGCGGCCGTCGCCGTCGCGGCCGTAGCAACAGCTGCGTGGGCAGCCGCCACGCTCGCCACAGCCGCGGCCGCCGGCAGCGCCACCGGTAGCATCACGACAGCTAAGGCAGTTGCGGCCGTCACGCCCGCACCCATAGCGACAGCCTTGGCGACAGCCTCTTTGTCGCCCGTGGCCGCCGCGGCGGCTGCATCCCGAGTGGCCGTCCCGACGGCCTTGGCGCCATCGACTGTGGCCGTCCCGACGGCCTTAGCGCCATCAAATGTGGCCGTCCCGACGGCCTTGGCGCCATCAAATGTGGCCGTCCCGACGGCCTTGGCGCCATCAACTGTGGCCGTCCCAACGGCCCTGACTTTATCGACAGACTGCTCAAAGATGTTGCGCTTGGACGAATCATTGGGCAGCTGAGGTACTGGCGCGTTGGGCGACGCAGCGGCGGCCGTGCTAGTCGGTCCCTGGGCCACGGGCGCGAGCGCCGTGCTGAGCGCCGCATGGGACATCGCGGTGCCGAGCGCACGAAGTCGTTCCAAGTGGCTCGCGACAGAGCGCGCGATGAGCGCTGTCGTGAGCGCCTCGACCTTGCGTTCGCTGCTCCCAAGCAGCGAACGCAACGCTGATGCCTGGGCGAGAGTGTGGAACTTAGTCACGATTCGACCCGAAGATGAGATGGCAGGGCGCGCGTCGCTCTTCGCCCCAGGGGTGATGATGCCATGGAGATGTTGGAGTGCCGCCGCACGCTCCGTCGGCCCCGCGCGATTGAGCACGATCGCCGTGAGCGTCGCCAGCCGCCAAGTGCCTACGAGCCGCGGGAGCTCAGCACGTCCGGAACAGCCTCCGAGGTATCGAAAGTCGCGCAGCACCTCAGCCAGCTCGGCGGCGAGATCGGCCGAGGTCGAGGCGAGCCGATCAGCAGCCCGCCAGGGATGGCGCGATTTCGTCTTGTAATCGCGCAGCCGACGGGTGAGTGCCGCCTCCCGCGCTGCACGCTGGATGAGTGTGGCGGCCGCCGCCCCCGATTCACCAAGCGTGGCGCAGCGCGGCAAGAGGTGATCCAAGCGCGCTTTGGCGGCCGCGGCGTGCGCGACGCGTGCGTCAGCCTCCGCATCGTCGTCAGCCGAGCTTCTGTGCGTGAGCTCCGCCCACACCGCCGCGATTAACGCCGTGTTGAGCTGCTCTTGCCATGCGGGCTCGAGCGGATGCGCCTCCGAAAAAGTCCGCAACGCATGGACGCGAGCTCCGAAGGCGTTGACTAGCACGTGTAAACGCGCGAGGGCGTGCGTGCGTGCGTCTAGCCGGAGCGAGGGCCAGACACGATGGAGCGCCGGCAGCGCGCGCGACTGCGCCTCGTTCGAGGCTGGCAGCCATTCGTACCACACCCCGCCATGACCGCCGCCGCCGCCGCCGCCGCCACCGCCGGGGCCTTCGATGGCGCTACCGGTACCGCTACCATCCGCAGTCCGCGAGAGTGCGGGCTCTAGCAAGGGCTCGAGAGCTACGGCACGCACAAGCTCGGCATACAATTGGAAGGCCAGCGGGGCCGGCCACGGGTGACCAAGCGCCTTAGTTGCCGTGAGCGTGTCCCAGATGACCATCTGCCACTCGTTGCCACCGGTGGCCGCTGCGGCGGTCGTCGCAACCGTGGCTGCATCGATCGGCGCGATAAAGTCGATCGGGAGTGGGACGTCGTCCTGGGCGCGTTCGGTATGGCCCTCGAGCAGGCGGGCAGCGTACAGGTCGATCGCATTTGCGACGCTCGCACCGCCGTCCGAGCCGTCCAACGCCAATACGAGCAGCAACCGTTGGCGTGCAAGGAATGGTCTGCTGGCCGAATCGGCAGAAAGAGCGCTCGCCTGGATAAGTACGATGGCGCGGTAGGCGGGGAGCCATCGCTGGACGGTGTCGCGAGGTATGGGCACCGGGCCGCCTTCGGTATGCAGCAGGAGCCTCGCCAACATCTGATGCTGGCGCTGCGTCACCCCGAGGGACGATCGCAGCAACTCGGAGAACTCGTCCGTCGCGCCCTCGGTGCACAACATGTAATGCTCGTAAGCGGCCACTTTCGCCACGGCGGCGTCCAGCTCCGAGCGGCGAGCCCGGGCGCCCGCGTCAACTGATGACGCCTCCGTCTTAGCACCCTGCAAGCCTTCGTCAAAGACAGCCCGCAAGCCCGCGGTCATGCCGACCTTATAGAGGCCTGTACCCAGGAGATTACTGACGCCGTCACCGACGGCCTTCGCGCCGTCGCCGACGGCCTTGGCCCCCTCAAGGCTCTTCTTGCCCACAAAGGCAGCTCCATCCGCTGTGGCCGCGCCAACAGCCTTGAGTTTCTCGACGGACTGCTCGATGAAATTGGCCTTGGGAGCCTCTGGCGGTGGCGTCAGCGCCGGCTTACCGTCGATTCGGGGATGCATCGCTTTACCTGACCGCTGCAGGCAGCAGCCAGCAAGGACTTGTTCAGGCGGAGGCAGCAAGGACTTGTTAGACAACACCGAGGACATTTCGAGCACGCTCACTGGGCTCGTTTGCGCTCTCTCATACTTCTCTCATCGTCCTTTTCTTCTGAATTGCCAAATTAGAGACTCCAGACGACAAACATCTAGAGACTTCTAGGCCCGACCGAGCCAGCTGAGGCAGCCTTCGCGAGTCCGTGTGGCTCGATATTCAGATCTCAGATCAACGTTGATCTAAAGGTTGATCTTCAGATCTCAGATACAACTGAGAAAACATCCGAGCCATCTCGTCCGAGGCTGAGGCCGCGATGGATGATGAGGACGAAGAGGACGAGGAGGCCGGTGACGAAGTGTCGCCACGGTCGCCAAGGCCGGGCAGGCGCCATCCTGTCAATACTGGGCAGCACGCCCCAGGGCCTGATGAAGGCGATGCGGACAAGGACGAGTAGGAGGGCGAGCGGCTTGGGGAGGCGCGGGCTGCCCCACTGGGCACTGGGCTCTGCCTCTGGCTCGCTCTCGCGCTTACTTGCCACCTTGAGGCTGAGCAAGCTTCTGCAGCACGCGCGTCGTATACTGGCGCAGCATGCCATCGGGATGGGACACGAGCGGTAGCAGCGCCTTATCGAGAGCGAGAGGAGTCATGACCTCTCGGCACTCGGCGTGGCCGGCGAGGTTGCCTAGGGAGAAGACGGCGGTGCGCGAGGAGCGCAGGCGTGCGGCCACGTCGACGTTGCCACCGCCTTCGTCGTCGGCCGCCCCAGCTGCGGCCCCTCCTTTGGCGGCCGCACCCTCAGCTGGTGCCGGTGCCGCGTCCGACGGCGCAGCGAGCACCTGCAGCGCGAGCGCCAGCAACGCCTGCGGCACCTGGCGTGCGATGAGCTCGGGGGAGAGCTGCGCGCCGTTCCGGGCGAGGTTGCCGAGCGCGCCCGCCGCGTTCGCTCGCGTCTTATGGTCCAAATCGGAAAGGCACCCCACGAGCGGCTCGACGCACGATGCAAGCTCCGCGTAGAGCTCGTCGCTGTGGAATCCGGCATTGCCCACTGCGAAGCATGCGAACTTGCGCACGGCGGCGTCGGCGTCGGCGCAGCGCCGGCTGAGCAGTGGCAGCAGGGCGCCCCGCCGGAGCACATCGTAGTACCCGACCGAGTGCTTGCAAAGGTTGCCGAGCAGGTTACATGCCTTGGCGCGCACGCCGCCGTCCGCATGCCGCAGGAGGGCTGGCAGGCGCTCGCTCAGCACGCTCCCATGCACCGCTGGACTCAAGCCGATGGCGGCGGCGCCGCCGCTCGCGCCGCCGCTGGCCCTGGCGCCGGCGCCGCCGTCCGCGCCGCCGATGGCGTCGCCGATGCGTGCAATCTGGCAGAGGATGAGAAGGGCGTCGGTGAGCGTGGCCGTTGCACGTGCGGGCGCGAGCATGCGCCGGAGCGTAGGTGGAGCCACACCGCCAAGTGCAACGTACTGCTGCGCAAAGTGCGTCGAGCCGAGCACGAGGCGAGCCATCAAGCCCACTGCCACCTGAGGATCATGTGGCTCCGCGAGCGGCGTCGACATCAGCAGTGCCCCCAGCAGCTCACCACTGTACATGGCTTGCTGAAGCGCCACGAGGGCCTGTGCTGAGCGCTCACCGCGCGACCCAAATGGCACATACAGTGTCAAGCTCACCGCGTTGAGCAGGGCCGAGGCGGCGCCCGCGCCGCCGCCGCGTGCAGTCGCGACGAGCCGCACCTCGCGCAGCGGCGCGGCCGGTCGCCAGGGGCCAGCGGTGGCACCCATCGTGGCGGTGGTGCTTCCGAGCGGCTCGGTGCGCTCGAGTAGGTGCATTAGCGCCGCGAGGAGCCCCGAGTGAAGCAGCTTGCCAGCGGAGACCTCTGCATACTTGGAGAGCCCCTCGTGCGCGGCGCGTACAAGCATGAGCGTCCCGACGATGGAGAGCAGCGGCGGCGGCTCCGGCGGGCCGTTGGCGGCACTGAGCGCGGCGGCGGCGGCGACGGCAGCCCCGGAGGTCAAAGCCGAGGTGGTGGAGCCAGTGTGGACTAGTGAGCCTTGCGAGACGGTGCGCAGCGCACCCGCCAGAGCGCGCCAGAGCGAACTCTTACCTAGGGGAGCGAGGTGCGCGTGCTTGCGGGGTAACCGGCTCAGAAGGCGCTGGAGGAGCGCCGCCAAGCCATCGGCCGCGCGCGTGTGCGGCAATCCGAAGGCCGTACCCTCAGCCGTCCGGAGTGCCTCGTCGGCCGCGACGGCGGCGGCCGGGTGCAGCAGCCACTCGAGCCACGCGAGGGCGCGAGAGACAGCGCCGCTGTCGCCCACATCGGCCTGCAGAGCCGCGAGCACGTCGTGCGCGCTCACGTCAGTCCGCAGCAGCTCGGCGAGGCAGCCGGATGCGACGCTGGCCAGGACGGCGGCACGGCCACCGTCGCTTGGGGAGCCGGCGGCCGAGGACGGCTCTGTGGGCGATGGGAGGATGGCGGGCAGGAAAGTGAACGGGTGCTGGTCGGCGGCGGTGGGCGGCTGCGAGGGCGGCGGCACGAGCGGCGGCGCTGTCGCCAGCCAGCGTACGAGCGTCGGCAGGTGCGGTGACGAGCACAGCACGGCCGCGGAACGCGTCTGCTGCGATCCGTGGGAGAGGAGCAGGTTGAGAAGCAGCATCGCCAGCAGCGCCGCCACCTCTCCGCCCGTCTCGTCTCTCTCCTTCCAGGGGGCCACTACGGTCGGGCGCGCCTCCGCAGCAGCCGTCACCACTCCCCAGAGCGCCAGTTGGGTGAGCTCGTCGGTGGCGAGCGCCGCAGCGAGCGCCGGCTGCGCACGGCCCACGCTCAGCAACAATCGGAGAGTCGGGAGAGGCAAGCGCCCCATCCAGCCGGCGACGCGCGAACGGTACGCAAGCAGGTGCTGGCCGACCGCGCAGCAGAGTGAATGCCCCGCCTGCGAGTGCGGGCCCAGAGCCTCATTGTCCGACTCGGGCGCCGCCGCGGAGCGAGCGTGCGATGGGCGCGCGGGCGGCGGCGGCGGCGGCGACGGTGCCTCATCCACGGGCGTGTGCACGACGGCGCTCAGGAGGCTGAGCGCCGAGGCGGGCGCCTCGTCCAGCAGGTCACACAGGGCGCGGAGCGCGGGCGGCGTGCGCGCGAGCTGCGAGCGCATGGCGCTGATCGTGAGGGCCTCGGCGCGCTGCAGCCCCTCCAGTTGAGTGAGCGCGTCGATCCGCGTGGCAGGGCTCTCGAGCGCTTGTAGCAGCTTCGCCACCCGCGCTTCCACCCCAGTAAGAGCCGCGTCGAGGCCCGCGTCCGCCGCGCACGCGGCATTGCTGCCGCTCGGCGCTGTGGCCGCGCGTGGCACCGACGGCAGGAAGCGCTCGGGAAGGGCCGCCGCTGCCATGCTGCTGCCGCCGTCGCCTTGGCGTTCGACATGGCGCTCGACAGCGTTGGTCGTAAGCGGCGGCGCGCGAAGCGAAGGCAGAGTGAGCGCCGTAGTGAGCGGCGACGGCACCGAAGGAATGTCACGCCGTGGCGGCGGGGTGCCCTCGGGCGTAGCACCCTCGGTCAGCCGCAGCCGACCTATCGGGGTCACGTCCATGGCGCGCGGCACCGCCGTGCGCCGACCCACACCCGTCTCGTGCACGCCAGCCGAGCCAGCCGAGCCGGCAGAGGGCGCACTAGCGGAGGAGGGGGCCACTCCCGACGCCGTGGGCGACTGCTGCCAGCCCGCGGTGGGGTCCGGGGAGACGAGTCGGGTGTGCGCATGATTGGCGCAGCAGGGCGTGAGAGCGGTCGGTGTCTCGGCCTTGGCACCCCCGGCGCCGACCACTGCCCCACGATGTTTGGGCAGCGGCGGAGTGCCGTTGGGCTCGTGGGAGCCTCTCGCCACACCCTCCACGGCAACGCCGGCACCCGCCACGGTGCCTGAGAGCATAGTAGGCGAGGCTGGGCTCGCAGCGGTCAGCGATAGGTGCCGAGGGGGCGGCAGGGGCGTGGCCGTCGTCACGGGCGGGCGGAGTGGCACATGGCCGCCGAAGGAGGCGGCCGCAGCCTCTTGCGCGGCCACTCCCCGGGCGGCCCTCATGTGCTGCAGCCCACGATCCATGCTGCGGTCTGGCGCACTGCAAGTGGCGCCATCGCCAGCCGCCCCGGTCCCCGTCCAGTCGAGCGCCGTCGCAGTGCGCTCCAGCAGGCGTGACGCCTCGGCCGAGGGGCAGCCCTCCCAGTTGCTACCGCCGCTGCCTCTAGCTTCGCCGAAGAGCTCGACCGGTCGCACCGCCATGGGCTCCATCGGCTCCAAGCTCGGCTGCGACGGGCTGCGCGCATCGGCCGAGGCGGGCCGCTGGGGCAGCGGCGGTGGCATGGCGATCGCTGCCCCATGCGCCTCCTCCTCCCCCGTCTCAGCCCGAGAGGCCGTCTGCCCTGCCTCTCTCATGCGCGAATGCGAGGCAGGCTCCGCCGTGGAAGGGCGCGGCGGCGGCGTCCGCGCCCCCCTGCTGGCGCCGTCTAGGGTCGCCGCCACGGCCGCCGACACTGCCGCTCCGCCCAGCGTGGTGCCGAGCAGCATGCCCGCAGCATCGGTGTCACGCGCCCCCTCGGGCGACAGAGGCGACTGCAACGAGGCAGCCACAGAGGCCATGCTCGGAGCTGCGCCGCCAGCCTTGCCTCCCTGCAAGCTTGTCGAGGCGGCCGCGACTTCTGCGGGAAGGAGCGTCGATTGCAAGCCGCCGTTGGAGCGCGGCGCCACCACCGCCGCCGCGCCAGCCGCAGGATAGGCCGGCGGCCTCTTCTCTGGGGCCCCACCGGCGCCCACGGTAGCGCCCAAGGCAGCGGTCGGTGGCTGGCCAGGCCAGCTGTGGGCCTCAGCGCCCTTGGTCGCACCGGACGGTCCGCCAGTCGACTTGAGGTTCTCCTCGGCATCGACTTCGCGTCGGGGGCGTATCGACGGCGCGCTGGCCTCGGCCTTGCGCTTGGGCGCCTGCTGGGATGTGGCGGCCGAGCTGGGAGCAACCTCCCTTGGCGCGGGCCTTCCACAGGCACCGGCACCGGCGCCCGCAGCCGGGCCAATCGCTGCCTCGCCCGCCGGAAGGGCGCTGCCGCGCCGTGCGGTGCGGCCGGGTGGCTTCTCCGCATGTTGACCTCTGTAACCGCTGATGACCGCTGCTGACCTCTGATTGCCTCCCTCATCAGGTGGCTTCTCCGCGGGCGAGGCGGCGCCGCGCCGCCCTCGTCGGCGCTCACCTGCTGCAGCAACGCTCGCGGCTGCGCCATCCCCGGCCGCCCTGCAGCTCGCCGCGTGCGCGTTCGCCTCCTCCTCGTGCACCGCTGCCGTGGCAGCGTCGGCCTCGGCGCCGGGCCTCACGGGCTGTGGCTGCTCGGGCGCCGCGGGGGTCCCCTCGGTGAAGTCGTTACTCGCGAGCCTCGGCAGCACAGAAAGGAACATGTGTGGGTTGTCCCGGCGCAGCTGCAGCGCATGTGCGGGCGCGCGCAGCCCGCGGCTGGGCGACACGGCTCCGGCGATGAAGGGATGCTGCAGCAGGTGCGGCCAGCCTAGTCGGTGCTCGGGGTTCTTGCGCAGTAGCCCCGAGAGGAACGAACGGAACGATGGGCTCATCTGCGGCGGGAACTGCACTTCCTGCTGCACGATGAGCGAGATGAGCGTGTAGATGTTGTTGGTGTAAAAGGGCGGCTGGCCGGCAAAGAGTTCGAAGAGGATGATGCCGAGCGACCACAGGTCCGCGCGGTGGTCGTACGGCTGCTCCTGCACGAGCTCCGGCGACATGTACAGCGGCGTCCCCTTGATGGACGTGAGCACCGTAGTGTGCTGCGACATGGCGCGAGCGAAGCCAAAGTCGCAGAGCATGACACGCGAACCGGCGCCGAGGAGCACGTTCTGCGGCTTCATGTCGCGGTGGATGACACGGTTCGAGTGCAGGTAGTAGAGCGCCTGCACGAGCTGCCGAGCGATGATGCGCACCTCCTCCTCAGGCAGCGAGCGGTCATCCTCGAGCACCTCGAAGAGCTCGCCCTGGGCGTACTCAGTGACGACAATGATCTCCGACTCGGTCTCGAAGTAGTCGAGCATGAGCACGATGTTCTCGTGCTGCAGCGTGCGCAGGATCTCGATCTCCTGCCGAAGAGCCTGCAGATCACGGTCAGAGCGGCCACCGGTCGGGATGAACTTGAGCGCGACCACCTGACCGCAGAACTTACGCCGACCCTTGTACACCTTGCCAAAGGAGCCCTCGCCGATAAGCTCGAGCACAATGTACCGGTCGAGGCCCTCCATATGATGCACCTCTATTGGCGCGGGAGTCGGCGTCGTGAGCGGGAACACGTCAATCAACACAGCACTGTTTGTCGGAAGCGAAGGAACTTTGCCATCATAATCTCACATGCACATGTACATGTACACTAGATGACGTCGAGTTCACATTCGCCAAGTCGCCCACTACAACGCGCGTCCTTCTTTGTGTGGCGACGAGAGGTCGGCGCCGCGGCGTCCCGCTCGCTGCGCCCTGTCGGCGGCGAAACCCCAATCCTGACTCCCTTTGTCTTTTTTTTCTTCGCCCCGACAGGACAGGCGGCAGAGCCGCAGCCGCAGCAGCATGTCGTCCATTGGCACCGGCTACGATCAGTCGACAACCACCTTCTCGCCCGATGGGCGCGTCTTCCAAGTGGAGTACGCGACCAAGGCGGTCGACATTAGCAGCACGGCGGTGGGGATCCGATGCAAGGACGGCGTCGTCATGTGCGTCGAGAAGCCGAAGCTCTCCAAGATGCTCGTCGAGGGCACCAACCGTCGCATCATGACGGTGGACAAGCACTCCGGCATCTGCATCTCCGGCATGATCGCGGACGCGCGGCAGATTGTCAACTACGGGCGGCGCGAGGCTACGGGCTACCTCGACTTCAGTGGCAGCCCGATCCCGGGCTCAGTGCTCGCCAGCCGCATCTCGATGATGATGCACACGTACACGCTCTACTGGTGCGCGGGGCTGCACCGCACCGCACCGGAATGCCTGCCCCCCCTCCTTGCTCCTCGCGCGTGCGCGCACCGATCGCGCGGCTTGACGCGCCCCATCGCGTCCGTGTACCTCGCCGCCGCAGGACTGTGCGGCCCTTTGGGGCGAGCGTGCTGATCGCGAGCTACGCCGAGGAGGGGCCGCAGCTGTACAGTGTGGACCCCTCGGGCGTTTCGTACCGGTACTTCGCGACTGCGATCGGCAAGGGCAAGAACGGCGCCAAGTCACAGCTCGAGAAGCTCGACCTGACCACACTCACCGCGCGTGAGGCCGTCATCGAGGCCGCCAAGGTCATCTACTCGCAGCATGACCCGTCGAAGGAGAAGCCCATCGAGCTCGAGATCTCGTGGGTGTGCGACGAGTCGAACAAGATGCACCAGCTCGTGCCACCCGCGCTGCACGCCGAGGCCGAGGCCGCCGCCAAGGCCTACCGTGAGGCGATGGACGACGACTAGCGCTCTTTGCGCGCGCACGCGAGCGAGCGAGAGAGCGAGAGAGGGGCGCACAGGCACGAGCTCTGCAGGGGGGCCGTGTGTGAGCGCGCATGAAGCCGCAGACATTGCTGAATTGTGTATTGGATTCAGACGCGAGTGGCCAGTTTTGTCGTAAGGTGACAGTATCACTCGTTTTCAATTCAATTCACACCTCTACTCACTTCGACACTTCTCGAAGCGGCTGGAGGGTGCGGCGGGGCGCGGCGCGGCGGGCGGGCAGTGGTGCGGCCCGGACTGGGACTCTCCGTGACTCTCCCGCCGCCCCCGATCGCCCTTTGCTGAGGCTTTAGCCGCACCCGACCCGCCCGGACCGTCGAATTCGAAATTGTGCATTGAGCTGTCTCTTTTGCCGCGCGCTTTATTTGTTCACAGCCTGGTTTTTCTTCACGCTGCACAGTCGCGGATGAGGGAAGGCGGAGCTGGCGGCCGAGAAGGCGGCGGACCCGATGAACGAGCTTGTCGCCGGCATGGCCGCCGAGAAGGCGGAGCTGGCGGCCGAGAAGGCGGCGGACCCGATGAACGAGCTTGCAGAGATCCAAGAGGATACCGTGGCCGAGGCCGAGGTCGAGAAGGGGGCTCAGGCGTCGACACTGGCCAAGGAGGTGGTCGACACGCAAGAGCACTGGAAGGAGCCGGCGAAGCGGCCGGGGCCAGGGGACTACGAGACGGGCCAGAGCACACTCTCGGTGCGCGGAGGCGTCATCGGCCGTGCGCCGCGCTTCGGCGCCGACAAGGACGGCAAAGAAGGAACCGGTGCCGGATCGGGTGCGAATCGCCGGTGCGAATCGCCGCCTCGATCGCCGCCTGATCGGCCCACGGATGCCACACGCTTCGTGGACGCTGACCACACAGGTGCATCCAAGACCACCAAGCGTGGCGCGGGCCGCGCGTTGGAGGCGCATCTGACCTCACTTGGCCTCGGTGAGCTGTATGAGACGCTTACACCGCTACAGCGGAGCACCGCCGAAGAGAAGCTGAAGCTTGAGGTGCAGAGACAACGCGGTGGTGAGCTCTCCGCCCGGTTCCAGCAAAAGGCCGAACTGCTCAAGTACCAGCGCGCCCGTGACGACATCTCCAAGATGGAGAGCCGCCTGCGCCAAGAGCTCGCCAAGGTGCGCATGGTGCAGGACGATGCGCAGACGAAGGCTGTGGAAGCACAGGACCGCGGCATGAGCCTGAACAATGAGATCGTTAAGTATCAGCGGGCACGGGAAGACTGCCAAAAAGTCGCGTCTACCCTGCGAGTTGAGTTGACCAAGTGCCACGAGCTGCAGAACGACTTGAGCCTGCCCCGTCTCCTCGCGGAACTGGACTCACTTCGAAATCGGGCGAAGATGGCGTCCGAGTTCGAGGCAGCTGCAGCTGTGGAGAGGCAGCAGGCGGATGCGTATCGGGCGGAGGCGGCGAACCTGATGATGCACAACGCCGAACTGATGAAGGCCGACCTCACGCGCCGAGACGACGTCGTTCTCATGGGCGAGCTGCAAAAATTTGTCCTCCGGGATGGCGAAAAGCTGCTCGGAGCGCTCGACGAGCTGGCGCATCTGCGGCGCACTGCCGTCCAGAGCCCGACCCCCATCGAGCAGCTTGCCTATGAGTTTGCCTACTTGCGTAATCGCATGCTGGCGAAGCGTGAAGCCAACCGAAGTAAGAATCTTGCGCTAGGTCGCTCAATCAGCAGTAAGGAACTCGCCACGCGCTCTCCTCCCGCGCGGCCAGCAAGTGCGGCGCTCCTCGCGCCACGGGCAGCCAGTTGCCACATAGAAACAGGGCCATTCACGCACCACGTTGGCGGTGCCCACGCGCGTACCGGCGTACCGTGCCCCTCTAGGCAGGCCCAAATCAGCTCACGGTATCCGTACTAGCACTTAAAATACCAGCCCGGTTCAAGCGCGCGCGCGCCGTCGAAGCGTCTGAGCTTGCAAAACACCTGTTGTTCACGGTGAAGGTTTTTCACGGTCAAGAATTTGAGCTCGCGGTTGGGAGGACAGCGCAGCTCTCACCTCCATCCGCACCACGAGAAACCAGCGAAATGCGATCCATCCTCGGCAATGCCACCAAGCGCGTGAAGACACCGCTAGTTGCGACTCGCCGGCTGACGAGTGCCATTCAGACGGCTGTCGTGCGCAGCGACTGGACGCGTGCCGAGGTCGGCGAGATCTACCGGCTGCCGTTCACCGAACTGCTCTTCCGCGCAGCTGCCGTTCACCGGCAGTCATTCGACCCGCTCGAGGTGCAGCGCTGCACGCTGCTCTCGGTCAAGACGGGTGGCTGCACTGAGGATTGCAAGTACTGCGCGCAGTCGACGCGGTACAAGACGTCGGTGAAGGCGACGCCGTTGATGCCTGTGATGGACGTCATCGAGGCGGCCAAACGTGCCAAGCAGGCGGGGTCGACGCGCTTCTGCATGGGCACGGCGTGGCGCGAGCTGGGCGGCAAGAAGGCCATGTTCAACAAGATCCTCTCGATGGTGCGCGAGGTCAAGGCGATGGACATGGAGGTGTGCTGCACGCTGGGCATGGTGACAAAGGAGCAGGCTGTCCAGCTCAAGGAGGCGGGGCTCACCGCATACAATCACAACCTGGACACGTCGCGCGAGCACTACTCGAACGTGATCACGACGCGCTCGTACGACGACCGACTGCAGACGATCGCCAACGTGCGCGCCGCCGGCCTCACGGTCTGCTGCGGCGGCATCCTCGGGCTCGGTGAGACCGAAGATGACCGGATCGGCCTGCTCACCGAGCTTGCCACGATGGAGGTGCACCCGGAGTCGGTGCCCGTGAACGCGCTCGTGCCGATCGAGGGCACGCCCTTGACAGACTACAGCCCGCCCGACGTCTTCCAGATGGCCCGCACCATCGCCACCGCGCGCATCGTGATGCCCAAGAGCGTGGTGCGTCTCTCCGCCGGCCGTCTCTCCTTCTCGCCTCTGGAGCAGGCGGTCATGTTCATGGCTGGCGCGAACTCGATCTTCACCGGCGACAAGCTGCTTACCACACCAAATCCCGACTTCGACGCCGACGGCGAACTCTTCCAGTCTCTCGGGCTTAAGGGGCGTCCCGCCTTTTCGGCTCCTCTCCAGTACCAGCCACGTGAGCTCGGCAAGCAGACGGCAAGCGCCTGCGCGCAGGCGGCGTGAGCTTCGCGCGCAGAGGGCGGTGTGGGATGGCTGCGTGCGCAGCTCCAGACAGGAGAGGGCTCTCTCGCCTTTATGGTGAGAGCGTGAGTTGAGATATTTGGCCATGCATGTCGTCTTGTGTCGGTTGCGCAAGTGATATGTCTTTCAAGTATGTGAGATCCATGTCAAGACGGCCGGGGTGGACTCGTTAGTGGCCGAAAACTCGATAAGGGATGTGAATTCACAGCCTTCAGCGCCCAAACTCGTCGCATCGACCCCGAGAAGCGGGAAGGGTTGGTGTTGGGCCCGATGCCGCCGGCGCGGCCGATTTCGGTCAAAGAAAGCGAAAGACTCGTTTTGCCGCCGCATCTCATCGCAGAGCCTGTGGCTATTCAAACCGAATATGCAGAGCTCGCCGCCGCCAATCATCTCAGCATCCCTCAGGCAGCCCTGTCGTGTGGTCAGATGCTCGAGTTGCGTGCGGACCCCAAAGCAACACTCCCTGCACCCACCTCGTGGCCGTGTGCGACCACCTGCGCCCTTTCTCACCCCGGCCTGCTTGGCATGGTGCGTCGTTTGAATGGGCTCGGATATCGGCTCGTCGTGGACACGTCACTTCGTCAGCCTCTTAGTGCGCCCGCATCCCGTGGTACTCACGCCGCCCAAGAGCTACTTGTCAGACATCTTTCTACCGTCGGTGCCTACTTTAGCCAGCGCCGCCGTTGCATCGGCATCGCGACGGACTCTGCCTGGCACGAGCTCATACACGAAGGGTGCCATGCCACTTTCGATGCGCGCGTGCGACAAGCAGTCAAAAATGCACCGGTGGCACCAGAAGCGCTGCAGACGCACTACGAGCATCTCCGTGCGCGCGGCTACACTGAGATGGGTGCGGAGCAATACATCTGTCATACCCACGAGCTCTATGCGCTGCGCGACCGATCGAGCACCACTGCCGCCATTCGGAGAGTTCTTGTGTGGGACAACATGAACCTCGATGCCTACCGCGACCTCACTGCAATCCCACCGGCGGAGCGAAGTGCTGTGCAGAAGGCGGAGATTCGCAGGATCGCAATGCTTCGACGATTTGTGACGGGCCCTGCTCCTCGCCTTGGCATCTGCGTCGCCGTGGCCTTCTGCGCCGTCACCAGCATCGTTGGTGTTGTTGCAAAACCGAGATCAAGTACATGAGAGCCGGCGTCCGGTTGCTGAGCCTCAGATCTCGCTTGAGTCTCTCGCTGTGCGAGCTGCGCCACCGAATCTGCGAGTTATGTCTGCCTCATTTTTAGGGGGTTTTGAAGTTTTCATGCACTTCGGTGTCCATCTCACCATGCAGGAGCGCTCGCTCGCGAGGCGGTTTCTTCGGCGCGCCGTCTCGACGGGACACGGCGCAGGACGAACACGCCACCACGACCTCCGCGCGATATACGCATGTCATCGTCGCACCACGTGGTCCGCAAGGAGCCCACCGGCCGGGGCAATGGCACGCGCAGCCCCCCGTCAGACTCCGATTCGAAGCGTAATGTGCACTCACGGAAGGTTACGTCCAGGTCGTTGCCGATGGTGCGAATCGCATCACCGTCCACGAGAATCTCGAGCCGCCGAGGCTCGAAGGGACCGATGGCGGGCAGCGCGATGCGCACACGGTTGCGCACGATGCCGCCCACCGTATCGACGAGCTGCTCGTTGGAAGCACTGGATGAGCCTTCAGGTTGGGCGCCGGCGAGAGCAGGCGCAAACTTGAAGAATGTGGAGTACGTGGCGTCGATCAGCGGCTGCAGAACATTGCCGCGCCGCCTCTGAGAGCTGGGCGGTGTTAGTTGCGTTGAGAATATTAACGTCCAACGCCCGTCAATTGTGCTCTGTTCATTGTCTGTGCAGGCTTCAAGCGCTTCCACGGCGTCGAGCACGATGCGTTGGTTTGTAGGCGTTGCGTCGCGCCGTAGTTCTGCAACGGCCGTGACGAGCGCTTGCTTACGACTTGCACTCGGCGATGGCGACGAAATCAAGCCGACGATTGCGATCACGGCGCAAGTGACGAGCGCCATTCCTGGTTGGGTTCACATGAACTGACTGAACTGTCAGTCAAGTCAAGTCTACAGGAACTGGAACATGTGGTCTGTGTGCACCAGACTAGGGGTTACCCCTACTATTGTATCCAGACAGAGGACACGTCGACACACTCGACGCTGGGCCGCTGGCGATGAAAATCTCTGGAATGAACGCTCTTCCATTTCGTTCTTTTTGAGAGACACACTGAGGTACACCAGGCAACTACACCAGGCAACAGCGAACAGGGGGTGCTGTCCGGCCGCCGGGGGCGGGGCCGCGTGCGCGGCAGCCTTTGCAATCGTACATGTCATGTAATATGCAAATATCACATGCCCCCACATGATCATCATGATGATCGGATCATGCCTTAATCATGCCGTGTGCTAAGAGTCTCTTTAAAGAGTTACTTCTCATGCTCTTGAACAAGAGTCCTTCGTGGCTATGTAATGATGTACACCCTAGTACTCTGAGCTTAGAACTATGTACATTACGTATGGAAAGATGTAAGATCGCTTTCGCGGCTCGTCTCTCGCGCGTCAATCGCGGTTCGCGCATCGGACCATCGGCATCGCCCCGCCTCATCCTCGCTCTCTATGGTACGGGGCGAATACGCCCGATCTCTAGAACCATGCAGTTCAGCTCGACGGCCGTAGCTCTGGGCAGCATTATGAAATCTTGCTCCATGCGTAGCGCACGAGCAGTGGCTTCCGACCGGTGCTGGCGGAGTGGAAGGCGATCGACACCTTGTACTCGCCGCAGACCGCGAAGCTGTTGGGCACGTCATCGGGAGGCATGTGGAACTCGTACGGGGGCTCGTCGGCAGCCTGCTCCTCGTAGGTGCCCAGCTTTGTCTTCCTGGTGTAGACGGGCACATGGGCGCCCCAAACTTTCTTGTACGTGGTGACTGTGCAGGTCAGGTCCCGCAGCTGCGCTCGGGCGTTGAACTTCATAATCTCCATGACCCGATCGCCGCGTTTGAGAGAGAGGTGATCGGGACGATCCGTCCAGCGCAGCTCGCCCGAGTGCGCATCGAACACGTGGTTGCCGCACCACACGAAGCGCTCATCGCTCTCAATGAACTCGCCGCCGAGAGCGCCGATGTCGCCGCTCTCATCACTCGTGGCGCAAGTCACCGTGTCCGTGACAGTTTCTGAGAGCGCCACGCCCGATGGATTCCGCCTGTGCATCTTCTTGCCCACGCTGCCATCATTGTCGGTCTCCTCTGTTGACGGTGCGGACGGTGCGGCAGCAGGTGCTGATGCTGGTGGCTGCGGCTGTGGGGGTTCTCCAGATTGCCTGCACGTGAGAAGGAACAGGCGACATTTTGACGTCAGTGCTGTGTTGTTGTGCATGCGAGCGTGCGAGGGGACCAATGTGCAGCTACGAACAAACCTTGCGGCCAGGCGGTTGATTTCATGAAATGAGTTGCGCGTCGGGCTGACGGGACCTTGTCCCTCGGGGATCGAAGCTAGCGTCAGGAACTCGATGATGTCGATCAGCCCGTCTGCCGCCGAGGTGTTCCGCTTGTGGCCGGCCCTCCGCTGTCCGCCTTTGTCTTCATGAGGCCGGATCATGATTTGAGGCAAATCAGATGCGCACCAAGCGCCGCCGCTTTCGGGTATCGATAACACATTTTGACGTTTTTGGGCAACGGCAATGTTTGTGCAACACGTCCACGCTACAAGTATGAGAGGCCCGCTCCATGTAGAATACGGTGCGCCATTTGATTTCGCGCTTACCGCGGGGTGAAAACCACGCGCCCCCGTTCCAAATTCGGTAGGAAAAAGTTCTCTGCCGTCTCATTGGCCGAAGTGGTCGGGTCGTGGTCTGCGACGCTGTGGGCCAAATGAGGCGACCCTGCGTGCTCGTGTGGCTCGTGCTCCTCGGCCCAGCAGCTTCTCGTAAGCCGCCACCACCGCATGCGCACCTCGCTCAAAAGAGACGTCGCCAAATGTGAACCAGCGCCCATGCCTTTCAATCGCGTGCGCAGAGAGTATCTCACACCCAACCATAGGAAGTGTTTCGTCTCAGAATGCAATCGCCGCTACGGGCGCATTCTCCTTCTTAACTGCTCCAAACACCGACGGCGCGCCCTACGGCTTCCGCCTGATGCTTACTCAGCATTCTCCCAACTATTCAGTCCTTCGGAACGAGAGTATCCTGACGAGTGGCGTGGCAGCGAACGTGCAGACTGAGATCAGCTACACCCTAGGTGTGCGCCCCGCATATCGCGATGAAATTTATCTTGTTGCATCACGCTCGTGCACCTATGCACTTACGAAGGTGTGGGTCGCGTCGCTTGAGCTTGTATCATGTTGACCCCCGCTCGTCCCCGCTTTTCCCTCCGCGCAGCCAACGGTGCAACGGCAGAGGTCCGGGTGGCGTCTCTCAATTCTGACGGCCGGGCCGTTGGAGGGCCTGGGCTTCGCATCGACCTGACGATGCCAGCCATTGCGCCGGCGAAGATCGCCGACCTGACGATCGTTCAGCCCCCCAATGACGGCCGTCATGTGATGTTCCGATTTTCGGTACCGGCGTCGCGCGGCTCCAACATCACGCATCTTATCATCCGTCGCAACAACGCCTCGGCTCCGATGACGGCTCCTCTGGTTGCCCCTGGGCACGACTACATCATAATGTGCCCCTTCCAGGTCGGAGCGCTCGCCCAAATCAGTTGCGCGAGCATCGCTCAGAGTGCGAGCAGCACCACCGCCACGGCTGCCGAGGCCATCTGCTACCCGGCGCTCACGTGCGAGCCCGGGCGAATGATGACGGCGACCGTCGGCTCCAACCTCTTCCCGGGCAACGCGTGGTACATCATGCCCACGTTGCAATACAGCTGGAGCGCCATTGCCCTCAACGGCATCAACGCCGGTTGCAACTCGGACGACGGACTCTATGGCAGCTGCGATGGTGGATCAGGGGCATGGGGCTGGAGCCACGGTCCTGGCGCGCTGATGCACACCCAACCGATTGCCTCCCCTGACCGCGCGCCGCTCGGAGCGGTGGGCACACCGAACCAGACGCAGCTAGCACTGAGCTGGAGCGCACCCGTGAGCAATGGTGCCGCAGTCTCTACGTACCGCCAGACATGCGAGGACCAGCCGGTCGGTAACTACCTGGTCAGCACGTGGCGGCAGGCCGACACCGTCCAGCACACGCCAGCGAACACGCTCTCGGCCACCATGATGGGCCTGACGCCAGGGACGACGTACCTTTGCCGCGTCGGCTCGAACAACACGGCCGGCGGCTTCTTCACCTCCCACGATGCAACGTTCCAGCCGCCGCAGAGCACGCAGCGCGCCCTGCCCGACCCGGTCGTGAATAGCACGATGGCGTGCATCACCAACTACGACTTCATCTACGCTGGCACGGGCCAGGCGCCGGACGGCGGCCTTGTCGAGGGTAACGCTGCCTCGGGCGGCCAGACCGGCAGTCCCGCCATGACTGTCACTGTCAGATGGACAGTGCCACGGCCGAATGATGCCCTACTCAACGCGCAGGGTCCGAATCTCGACTATATGCGTGGACCACTTGGAAGCACGGACTCGGTGTCCAGCCCTGCCGCCTTTTCACGCGTCGGCTCGACACGGAGCGCCACAGCGCCTGCCGCCGTCTGCGACTCGTCGCTCACTGGTGCCAACGGCGCTTGCGACACGTCCTCGTTCATCCCGAGCCCAGTCTACCTGTACAGCAAGGCGTACCTCTTCCAAGTCATGCCATACGGCCAGTCATTTAACCCGCTCACCAGTCCGTGGGCGCCGCCGCATGCAGTGCCTGTCGCGCGGCTCACTTGCACGACGGGCAACTTCCGCCCGTACGCGCCCATTGTGAGCATTTTGGGTGTGCTCGACCGTAAGGTCACGATCTCTTTCACGACGCCCGCGAGCAACGGCCAGGCAGTCTCTAGCTACATCTACCAGCTCTGTGCTGGCTGGGACTGCGCTGTGACGGTAAAGGCGATCACGGCCCAAGCGCCTGCGCCGGGCATCACTACCAGCTCGTGGATCCACCGCCGCGTTATGTGCGACGGCGGCAGCACGCTGTACCGCACCTGGACAGATGGTTGCAACATTCCGGCGAACCAGACGTTCACCATCGACCTGGTAACTGACAGCGGGCCGCACGGCAGCATGCTGGAGCCCAATGTGAACTATTCGCTCATCGTGCGAGCAGAGAATGGAGGCGCGGGCGGCGGACCTACCCTAGCCATTGGCGGCGGTACTCGCACCACCTTCGGCACTGGCTTCCCGAGCAAGCGCGTGACATTTACGACCCAGTCGGTGCCGAGCACTCCAATTGCGATCAATACTACCTCACGCTCGATCAAGTGGTCGTGGCTCACATACTCGGGCGCGAACAATGGCTATTTCGTGACGCTCGAGACCCGCAACCAGACTGGTGGCGTGGTGACCTTCGTACAGGCAGCCACCGGGCTCACAACTACGTTCATGGGACTCACGCCAAGCATGGTGGTTACCTGCCGCGTGCAGGCACGCGTCGGTGCCCAGACCACGGGCTACAGCTTCCCCAGTAACGCCACGACGCTCGCCGAAGCGCCCGACGCGCCCACGGCCGCGCCCACTTACACCGACTTGCGCACTACCAACGCAACTGTCTCGTGGCTCGTGGCGCACGACAACGGCCTGCCGCTGACCAACTACACGCTCGAGCTCACGACGAGCACCAGCTACGCTGAGACATTCCGAACGGTGGTGCCCGCGTGGCAGACTAGCTTTCAGCTCCATGGTCTCATGGCAAACGTACCGTACTTGCTCAAGGTGTCCGCCTCGAACATACTCGGTCAGGGTCCGTTCTCGGCACCAATGAACGTCATGCCGTGCGACGCGGCACCCCGCGCGCCGCAGCCACCCACGAAGTTGAGCGCAACAAACGCGAGCCTGGCTGTTTTATTTGGCCCTCCGCGGCTCTTCATCGCTGCCGTGCCCGCGGGAACTGCGTACACGCTTGGGGCCCCGATCACTAACTGGCGCATCCAGTACCGCAACCTGGACGTCCAGTCGGCGCCCGTCACTTTCACGCTCGGCACGGCAGGCACCACCGCTGAGGTCTTAGGTCTCGAGCCGGGCCGCCCGTACCAGCTCCGCATCGCCGCGTATAACAGCGTGCTGCGCCAGCCGGGTACGCGCTGCCCTCCCGCGAGCGACACCGATGGCGATGGCTGGGGCCCGTACAGCGAGTGGTCGGCTGTGATGAGCCCCAACTACACGCCACCAATGGCGCCCGAAGCGGTCGTGCTCAACGAGGCGCAAGGGTACATCCTACGCGTTGGCTGGTTAGCCAACTTCGACAACGGGGACAACATCACAAGCTACACCGTGTACACGAACGCTATGGCCACTCCCTTTGTGCTCGACCGCCAGTCGCCAAACCTGATCTCACTCGCGGCCATGCTCGACATCGAGGGTTTGGTGCCTACAGGCTGGTCAGTGCCCGCCGTCGTCAGCCAGGTCCAGTACAGCAACCTGATCCCGAACACACCCTACTGGTTCCAGGTGAGTGCGCGGAACTCAGCTGGTGATTCTCCGCGCTCGCCCCTCATCTACTTGAACACGAGCGTGTGGGTGCCTGAGCGCATTGAGTTCGATCAACTCTCAGCTCCTTCGCGGACGGACGCGTCGATCGCCGTCCGGTGGGTGTCGCCACGCGATAATGGCATGCCCATCCAGCACTATGAGCTGCGCATGCGCTGCACCTCGCAGAGCGTCTCGGCCAACCCGGGTCCGGGCGCCACGTGCCCGTACGCGGACGCCAACAACCCGAGCGCGGCGCTCGGCGGTGGGAGGCTCATCAACGCGGCGATCCAAGGCAACGTATTTGTGGTGACCGGCTTGCAGCAGGCGCTTAGTTACGAGTTCTCCGTGCGCGCGTACAATGCGCTCACCAACGGTCTTGTGGGCGGACCTAATGGCTGGTCGCCCTACTCGCTGTGGGTGCCCTTCTCGACGTCGTCCACGCCGCCGGCGCCGCCGCCGCCGGATGTTCCCGAGCCACCGAACCTAGCCGCGGCGCGGGTGTACAACCAGACGACGAGCGGCTTCATCGTCGAGTTCCCCGTGGCCGAGGCCAACGGCGGCACGCTGTCCAACTACAGTGTCACGGTCGTCTACTCAACAGCGCCGAACGCGAACCCAAATCGCCGCCAGCTAAGCATCTCAACCGTCACACATACGATGGCCGCCTCGAGCTCGCCCAGTGCGAGCTTCACCAGCCTCCCCTCTGGCGCCAACTGCACCATCAGCGTCCAGGCTCAGAACGAGTTTGGCTGGTCGGTCCCGGCCACATTCGCAGACATGTACTTCACGCTCGCGCGCCCGCGCGCGGGCAACGCGCCGCGCATCATCGACCAACCACTTCCGGGATTGCCGCGCAGCTCGACGCTGCACGTGGTTTGGGACCCGCCCTTTGCCTACGGCTCCGTTATCACGAGCTACACGCTCATAGTCGACGGCGTGCCGAGGACGTTGCCAGTCCACCCAAACAACCTCGGGGGCTCGTCACAGTTTGTGTACGCGGGGCTCGATCCGGGTACGCGCCACAACTTCTCGGTGGCAGCTACTAATGAGTGCTGTGGCAAGGGAGCCTTCTCGGCAACTGTATTGTTTGAGACGAGCGAAGCGCCGCCCGAGGCGCCGCCCCTGCCGACAGTCGAGTGCTTCGAGACGCCCCAGATCAGCTGCCTCATCACGCTGCATGAGACTGCCGTGCCCGGCATCTTCGACGCCGGTTCGCTCGTCTATCAGCTGGAGGAGACGACCTCATCGACTGGGACGCTCGCCTACAGGACCAACGTGACCGTGGGCAATCCGAACTGCGCCGACTCGACGCCCGCCCTCGAGCCGTGCGGCTGGCCTGCCATCCGCCGTGTTCGCGAGACGACGCTCAATTACTTCTACCGCGTGCGGGCGCTCAATGTACACGGCTGGTCCCTCTGGTCGCCCACGGCTACCGTCCAGAACTCGCTCGTCGGCCGCCCGCCCGAGCCCACCGGCGTGGTGGTCTCCCAGCTCTCGGCGCGCGGCCTCACCGCAACCTTTGCCGTCGATGACGCTGGCACGGGCACCTTGGCCAACAGCTCGTTCACCATCTCCGTGGTCACGACGCTTGTGGGCTCTGTCGTTGTCGGCGGCCGTTTCGTATTCACGAGCGGCCAGCTGCCCCTCTCGAACACCGCCTACTGCACGCGCGTGGGCACGGGCTTTCAGTGCACGTACGTCATTGCCGAGGGGCGGCTCTCTCCAGACACAATGTATTTGGTGCAAGCGATCACGACCAACTCATTCGGCTCATCAGGCATGGGATTGACCACCAATACGACGCTCCGTGCGCCGCCAGACGCGCCCTCCGACCTGCGTGTGACCAACGTCACCGGCTCAGTGATCCAGTACGAGTGGACGGCTCCCGTCCGACCGGAGGATGGGCTAGCCAACGGCTACCCGCTCGCTGGATATCTGATCTTGCTCGTGGGAACCCCGTACACGGGTGCACCACCGACGGTGATCAGGCAGCTGCTCGGCCCGAGCGGCGCGGTGTTGAGGACCCTCGGTCACTCTGAATCCCTGGCCGATGGGTGCACGGTGCTGCTTAACATGGCGCCCGCGCTGCCGAACGCGACCGTAAGCTCGTCGCTCAGGTACACGGCGACTGGGCTGCCCGACTCAACACCCTTCCGTGCCGACGTCTTCGGGTGCAACGCGATGGGCCCATCGAGCTCATCTGCATGCGCGAGCTTCGTTGCTTCTGCCGGCTGTGACTCGACGATGCAGCCGCCATCGCACACGACGGGTGTCCCGCCGCAGCCGTCACGCGTCATCAGCCTCGAGGATCCCTCTCTCGAGGGGCTCCGGATCCACTCGCTCTTCTTGCGGTGGAACCTGCCGTTTGCATGGCACAATCCCGACCCTACCTCGTCCGCTCTGCTGACCAACGGCTATCCGATCCTCGAAACGCAGCTTTGCCTGAACGGCGCGGCGCCCATCTCATTGATGCCCGATGTGACCGCGTACAACACGACCGGCCAGTTGCCGCCCGCTACGCAGTTTTCGGCAGTGTTACGATGGCGCAACGAGCGCGGCTGGGGCGCGTGGTCGAACGTTGCGTGGATGACGACGCTGCCCACGGTCCCCGAGCGGCCGCCCGCACCCGCGTGCGGCGGCCAGGCGCCCGATGGCTCGATCACGACGACCGCCGAGCGGCTTGTGGTCAACGTGGGCAAGACCAGCTCGACCAACGGCCAGCCGATCCTCCAGTACGAGGTGCGTCTCGTGCTCGCCTCATCGACCTACGCGGGCGTCGTTGTGTTCAACGAGACCCTCTGGCACGAGGAGACGCCGCCGGCCCTGTCTTCGTTTGCGCGTGGCCGCGTCTTCGGGCTCGTCTCTAGCGACATGGCGCTGCCGCTCGAGATGGCGCTCGACGCGGGCGTCCACTTCCATGCGATGGCGCGCGCCGAGAACAATCTTGGGTGGTCGGGCTGGTCAGCATCGTCAGAGGCGTGCTCGGTGACCTCGAAGCAGTTCAACCCGCTCTGGATCTATCTCATCCTTGGGGCTGTGGTGCTCGCGCTGATACTGTGCATGTACTGCATTTACAAGTCCAATTTAGGCAAGATCCTCGCGCCCAATCTGCGCAAGCGCGAGAAGCGCGAGGTCATCGGCGATTTCGTCTCGTCCGAGATGACACCAATGGAGGAGCAGGACCCCGAACTCGTGATCAACCCGATCTTCGTGCATAAGATGAAGCGCGAGCGCGAGAGGCAGCGCCACGCCAAGGTCCAAAAGGGGGGAACGGGCAAGAGCGGAGGCCTCGCGCGCCTGGGTCTCAACCTCACCGCGCAGCCCAAGGGCCCGGTGGACCCCAAGAAGCTTGACATGATGGGCGTCGACCGGTACCTCGAGCGCGACGAGGGGATCATCGACACCTCGAAGCAGCTCACGGTGCTCGAGCGCGAGGAGCAGCAAAGGAAGCTCCAAAAGGCAGGCAAGCACGCCGCCAACAAGTCGCAGTTGCATGCCGAGGACGGCAAGAAGCAGCAGCTCCAACGGGCGCGCGACGACGCGCGTGCCGCCGGTCGCGCGGGCGGCGAGGCACGCGCCGCCCAGGAGATGGAAATGGCGAGGAACGAAAGATATGATCATATCGAGGCGTCGTATGCCAGTCGAGGGGCCAATAACAGCATGTCCATGTACACGACTGCCCTGTGAGGCCGACGAGCAGGCATGAGCCTTGTTAGACGGAGCGGAACGTGCACACGCGTTAGTTGCTACCGCATGAGGTGATCCATATATCATGTTATTTGTCAGACCAATTATAGCTACAACCATAGCTGCTACAGCCGTATACGCGCCCGCGGGCCCCTAACGTACGCCTACAGCTGAAAGGCTCCATGTAAGCATGGCACTTCCACTTGGTGCGGGTCCACACTCGTCAGGCAACGTTCTTGTCGACTCGGCCCGTGAGCACGCGCATCACGGCTCCGGACAGGAAGTGCTCCAAGGTTGGCGTCGGTGCCGCACGTGCCTTGCCGAGGTCATCAAAGACGCGCAGCTCCGCCGCCGCAGCAGCATGTGGACGCCTGATGAATTCGTCTGCCTCCTCTGACGAGAGGACGCCGCCTTGCACCTCGAGAGAGCGCTTCGATGCGGGCGAGAGCGCCTCCCAGTACCCTGGCCGTGCTTGGCACAGGTAGCGCTTCGCGGGCACATGGAGCCGGACTGGGCCTGCGACCTCGTCTGGGAAGCGGCCCGCCAGGTAGGCAGCACCCGCAAGCTCATGCTGCTTGTCGTGGTCAAGGAATCCATCGTTGCCCATGTGCTCGTCGAGAACTGTGCGCACATGACAGGATCACGGGAGAGTAAGCGCATGCGCGCCACCGATAACTGCAAAATAAGGCCGGTGTGCGTCACGGGGCCAACAGATCAATTGGCTCGGGGTTTGGCGTGTGCGTGTGCGCGTGCGTCCGAGGCGCCAGCTCCCCACGCAAGTGGCCCACGTCGTGAAGCAGCGAGGCCGTCACGAGCATGTCACTCGCGCCCGCTCGCTCTGCCAGGGCAGCCGTCTGGAGAGCATGCTCCTCTTGCGTGACGACGGAATCGTACATCGTCTTCCCGTACGTCGCGAACATGGCACGCAACTCGTCGAGCACGTTGGGCGCTGCAGTGGGCGCTGCGTGTGCTTGCCCGTTGGCCAAGGCGCTCGCCTCGCCCGCCACTGTCACCTCTACTCTGGCCGTGATCGGCTGCTGATCAGGAACCTCCGGCGAACTCAGGGCCACTCCCTGAAAGTGCTTGATCAAGGAGAGCTGCCCCGACTTGAGTGCCGCGCGCTTGTGGCGGTAGTACTCATCCCTCAGGTAGCCTTCGCGCTGCGCATTGTATGTCAAATAAAGCAGGGCGCGTCGCTCGCCGGAGTGGTTGGGCCGAGAGCGATGAGGGATGTAAGAGGAGAAGACGGCGACATCGCCGGGCTCCATCTCGCAAGGAGTGAAGTCAAGGCTCGCCTCGGCCTCCTGTGACAAGATGCCGTCCTCGGTCAGCCCGATGAGGCCTTCACGGTGGCGGCCTGCCGCAAACTCGAGGCAACCATTTGCTACGGTCGCACGCTCGACAGCCACCAAGGCAGTCAAGTGTCTGCTAAGCTGCTTGTATGCCGGCGCGTCCTGATGCGCTGCGTAGCCAGCACCGCCTGGATACTTGTAATTGATCTTCTCCTTGTACAGAAAAACATCATCGCCCAGCAGCTGGCCAACCAGCGAAGGCAGCTTGCCAGCCATCAACCACCGGCCAAGCTGCGGAAGGTACGAGACGATATTTTCCGTGCGAGTTAGCCTCGCGCCATGCACCGTGTGCTCATAGTGATGCATCCACTTGCTCTCGTTTGACTGCGGCCACGCCCCGATCTCTTCGACCCATCGAGATAGCAGCGCGGCTTCGCTGGAGTTGAAGACGTTGCGGATGTGCACATAGCCGTTCGCACTATAGAACGCCTTATCCTCCGCGATGGCGGCCGACCAAGAGAAAACTCCGAAAATGGCGGACATCCCCGGCTACTTGTATCGAGGCGCTGCCTGCTGCAGCTCAATCGCCATGCTCAATCGAGGGGCGAGTCCGCAAGGGTTTTGGACGAAACTCGAGCCTAGAATAGCACTACAGTAAACTTTCAGAATCGGGACATCCCGTATAGAACACATCTCGTCTCTGTGTTTTCTTCACACTACTCGAATCGATTGCCCAAAACTTCTCCGGCCTTTGCTGCAGGCCTTTGCGTGTACAACGGCCTCCTAGCGGCCGGCTCCTCACGACTCTACACGCACAGCGCTCGTGCCGCATTTCAGGTCGATGAGCTCCTTTGCCGAGTCGGATCTCTCCGTCATCTCCGGCCTCACCGAGGAGCTTGCTCGCCTGCGCGGCGCGGCTAGTGCCGCTGCAGCACCACCTCTCGACCATGAAGGCGGCGCTGATGGCGCGCAATCGAAGGCGGAACAAGAAGAGGAGGATGGGATTGAGGAGGCTCTCGAGCGCATGCAGTCCGAGATGGAGGCTGCTAAGGTGCGCGCCGTCGCAGGCGATCGTGCCGCGCTGCAGAAGCAGCTGGACGACCGCGACGGGCGAGCGCGCGAGGAGCGCGAGACCCTCCTCAGCTACATCGCGGAGCTCCGCTCCCGGGAGGATGAGGCGGGTGAAGCCATCCGGAGCGCGGACTTCGAGACCGACGTGGTCGAGCTGACGGACCGAGGGCGTCTGGAGCGTGCGAATGAGGAGGCCCACGCTGATGGCCGCGCCACGAAAAGGTCGCAGGCTCCACTCGTCGCCAAGGTCATCCAGCACGTCAAGGACCCGAGTACGATGGACGCGCTTCTCGAGATGCAGCGACTCGATGAGGCGCTCGAGGTGACGGAGCGCCGGCAAGGCGAGACGCGCGGGACATTTCTGACCGAGGCGAGCGCCGGCACGCGCGCCACGTCAGCATCGGGTCGCCCACCGCCACCCGGAGCTACTTCGTCGCTGCCGCGCGGCAAGGCGCCAAAGTCACCGCCCAAGGCTCCTGCCGATTCTCTCGGGGAGTCGTTGAGTGCCCTGAACGCGGAGATCGGCCGGCTCAAGGGCATCGACACCAGCGCTGCTGCCGCGTCGACGCGCTCCAACTCCGAAGTCTCTGCGGGGCTCTCGCAGACAGAGGACGGCCGATTTACGGTCGGTGGCCGTCGGTGTGTTGGTGGTGTATGGATCACTGTAGCGGACGAGGCACGCATCGAGAGTCTGATGGGCGACAGTAGCGGCTCCGGTGACGATGACGACGACCTCCTCGGTCCAATGGGTGAGGGCTACCGGCCCGATCCAGAGGCTTGTGAGAGGCTGGCTGCGATTGACGCGGCGCTCGAGGAGCTTGGTGGTCAGCACGCCTTGACGAGCCTCGAGTTTGATCTGCGAGCAGCCGAGCCAACGAAGCCAGCTCTGGGGAGTGATTCGTCCTTGGCGACGATGCGAATGCAGCGCGCGGACGAGGCGGCACTCACGCGCATTCGTGACCGGCTCGCGGACTTGCATTCCACCCCTTCGACTCAACCGGTGCGTAGCTCGGCGGAGTCTCAACTCCTCGCCGAGCTACTGGCATCCGTTCGCCAGGAGGCTGAGCGTGCGCTCGACTTGGCGCTCGACTCTCGGCCGAGCACGGCACGCTCGCGGACGGACCTCAGCTGATGAGATAACTCATCAGGCTGCGGCGATCGCGGCTCGGTCGTGCACGCGAAGTTCCATGGCTATCCCGCGCACCAGTTGGCCGTTCCGCGCGCCAGCCAGCAGACACCGGGGAGCGGGGTTGGGGCTTGGGGGACAGCGGCTAGACAGCGGCTAGGCAGCGGCACGATAGAGGCCGGCGGGCATGCCGGCGAGCCGGCGAGCGGCGACTCTTGCCTTCCACGGCTATCCACGGCCTGCTGTATCCATACTACGTTGAAGGACTAGGTAAGGCGACGGAGGTCCGGTCGGAGCGCTGCGGACTGCGCGCTCATCACGACGGGATGAAGGAGAGACCTGTTGACCTCATTTGATCACTGAGCAGTCGTACAGTACGTGCTGGAACATTTCAGAACACCCTCAGTGCTTTGGGAAAATGTCCAGATTTCCCAATAAGCGCCGCTCCATAGGAGCACGATGTGTGCACGACCTGACAGTTCGTGAGAAAAAAAGGGTTCACACTGCGCCTCCTGCGCCGCAGCCGTCTTGTGTCTGTGCAGCGAAGGAGCGTCAGAAGCGCAGTCTCGCACGGGCTCCCTCGCTGCCCCATGGATGCGTGGTGTACACCGGGCAAGCGCGTTGAGGTGATCCTGTGTGAGGAGGGCCTTGCTGGCAGTCGATACGCTGCGCGAGTGATTGAGGTGGACAAAGGCCGGGCGTTCGTCGAGTTTGAGGTGAGACGCTCCTCCTCAGCTCGGCAGCTTGAGGGCCGCACTGAGACCGTTGCCACCCCTCACAGGCGTTCAACGAGGAAGGCTCAAAGGAAGCGCTGCTGCGTGAGTGGCACACGGCGGACAATATTCAGCCAATCCCTCCACCGACTCCCGAAGGCTTTCTTAAGGTGCGGCTCACGGCTGCACAGCCATGTTCATGTTCGATGAGCGCTGTCGTGCGGATGGTCGTATTGACGCGCCCGCGCTGCATGCTCCACAGCGGCTGACGAATTCCGATGAGGTGGACGTCTTCTATGATGATGGCTGGTGGCTGATGACATTCATGGGCACGCGCCGGAGCGCGAGTGGGACGGAGTACCACGTGCGATCGGACTTGTACCAAGTTGAACGATGGGTACCTGCCGATCACATCCGGCCTCATTGGAGGCGTCGGGGCGCCAAGTGGCGGGAGCTTGACCAGATGCGCAAGCAGCCTGCACAGGCGAAGGCGCCACCGCCAAAGGACGCGTCGCCATCACCCAAGGCTGCCGGACCCACAGCGGCTCCGGCGGCATCCGCTCGCACTCGCAAGGCGGCTCCCGTTGGCAAGATGGCATCGCCATCCTTGAGGGCCATGGGCGCTCAAGATGGCGCCAGGCCCACGAGCGCCGGTGGTAGTAGCAGTGCACCGCTGTCCGTTGGCATCGCGCCGCACATCCCGGGATGGGCTCGCACTATCCGGATGGGCGGCTCGATCGGCGAGCTCTGCGGCAGGATGCTCCGGCAGATGCATGCACGCGAGGAGGCGGCCTGGTTTGAGAACCCGGTATCCCTGGGGGATGTGCCCGACTACCTCACCGTCATTTCGCAGCCGATGGACTACAGCACAATGGGTAAGAAGCTCGCCGAAGGCGAGTACAGCGCTGACTTACTCAGCTTTGCGTCCGACATGCGCCTCATCTTTAGCAACGCCCTCGCGTACAACTGGGATCCAGAGAATGAGTGCCACCAAGCAGCCAAGCAGGTTCACCCGGCGCCCCTCGCTCCCACTGCCGGAGTTGTCTCCCCCGTCGCGCACCCTCCTCCGCGCACGCGCCACGTGCCCTGCACCTCGCCAACGTACTGCCACTCATCTGCCCCGCGCATCTGGTTTGCGCAGTCCCAGCGCAACTTTGAGATGCTCTTCGCCGCGGCGCTGGAGGCAAAGGCACAGCTTCGGGCAGCTGAGGCATCGAAGGATGGCACCATCGAAGGAGGCCGCACGGTCGGCGATGCCGTCAGCGACAAGGAGGAGGAGGACGAGGAGGAGGACGAGGCGGAAGCGGAGGAGGAGCGTGGGGGCGATGGCGACGGTGTGAGCGGGGTCAGCGACGACAGCGAGGGCGAGGGCGAGGGCGAGGACGGCGAGGGCACCGCCACGAGGCTGAAAAGGGAAGGCCTGTCTGTCGAGGACGAGATGGCCTTCCTCATCAAGCTGGTGGTTGCATCGGGCGGCAGCGCCGATATGCTCGACGGGTGGACCATTGGGCGCTTGACGCGCGGCGACAAGGTGTACTCCGACCCAGACGGCGTCAAGATGATTTCTCGGCTGCAGGTGGTGCGCCATCTCCACCTCGACGAGGCGGCGGGCAAGCGCAAGCTTGACGCGGAGAAGGAGCAGTGCAAGCTCGCGAAGCAGGAGGAGAAGCGTGCGGTGAGCTCATTGCGTCTTAATGATCTCTGATTGCGACTTGATGATCTCTGATTGCGACTTGTTGATCTCTGATTGCGACTTGTTGATCTCTGATTGCGACTTGTTGATCTCTGATTG
>ENA-UOXG01000132-UOXG01000132.1-mixed-culture-metagenome-genome-assembly--contig:-NODE-132-length-44125-cov-40.770297_pt1 | contig 44125 bp, 31 predicted proteins | sample MGYA00238159_ERZ761634 | MGnify/ENA primary metagenome ERZ761634 (study PRJEB28908, sample SAMN08776845) | mixed culture metagenome | isolation source: Freshwater growth medium | place: USA... | reverse complement strand
GGGGGGGGGGGGGGGGGGGGGGGGGGGGGGGGGGGGGGGGGGGGGGGGAGGGGGTGGGGGGGGGGGGGGGGGGGGGGGGGGGGGGGGGTCTGGGTGGCGGAGAAGGTGGAGGCGGAGAAGGAGGTGGCGGCGAGGGAGGTGGGGAAGGTGGTGGTGGAGATGGAGGAGGCGGCAAAGGTGGTGGTGAAGGTGGAGGTGGCGAAGGTGGAGGTGGTACGGGTGGAGGACAAGGTGGAGGCGGAGAGGGTGGCGGCGGCAGGGGTGGCGGAGAAGGTGGAGGCGGTGAGGGAGGCGGCGGCGATGGTGGCGGAGAAGGTGGAGGCGGCGAAGGAGGCGGCGGCGACGGAGGCGGTGAAGGTAAAGGAGGCGAAGGTGGCGGCGGTGAGGGTGGCGGAGAAGGTGGAGGCGGTGAAGGGGGCGGGGGCGATGGTGGCGGAGAAGGTGGAGGCGGCGAAGGAGGAGGTGGCGAGGGTGGCGGAGAAGGTGGTGGAGGAGAGGGAGGCGGTGGCGAGGGTGGCGGAGAAGGTGGTGGAGGAGAGGGAGGCGGAGACGGCGGTGGCGGCGAGGGTGGTGGAGGAGATGGAGGTGGGGATGGCGGTGGGGATGGCGGCGGAGATGGCGGAGGCGGCGATGGCGGTGGAGGGGAGGGGGGCGGTGACGGTGGCGGAGGAGAGGGCGGCGGCGGAGAAGGTGTCGGAGGTGACGGCGGTGGCGGTGAGGGCGGCGGAGGTGATGGCGGCGGCGGCGACGGAGGTGGTGGAGACGGTGGTGGAGGTGAGGGTGGCGGTGGTGATGGCGGAGGTGGCGATGGCGGCGGTGGCGGTGACGGCGGAGGTGGACTCGGCGGTGGAGGGATGGGTGGGGGCGGCAAAGGTGGCGGCGGTGATGGAGGTGGTGGCGATGGTGGAGGTGGCGAGGGTGGAGGCGGCGATGGCGGCGGGGGCGAAGGTGGTGGGGGTGAGGGAGGTGGTGGCGATGGAGGAGGAGGTGAAGGGGGCGGTGGAGACGGTGGCGGAGGTGATGGAGGAGGAGGTGATGGTGGCGGTGGAGACGGAGGTGGAGGCGAGGGTGGTGGAGGTGAGGGCGGCGGAGGTAAGGGCGGTGGGGGCGACGGGGGTGGGGGTGACGGAGGGGGTGGAGACGGTGGTGGAGGTGATGGCGGTGGAGGAGACGGTGGTGGAGGAGATGGCGGTGGTGGTGATGGCGGCGGTGGAGATGGCGGCGGAGGCGAAGGCGGTGGCGGAGAGGGCGGCGGAGGCGAGGGCGGCGGTGGAGAGGGCGGCGGCGGCGACGGTGGTGGCGGGGACGGCGGAGGGGGTTTTGGAGGCGGTGATGGCGGAGGTGGACATGGCGGTGGTGGTGATGGTGGTGGAGGCGACGGTGGTGGTGGCGAAGGAGGAGGCGAGGGTGGTGGAGGTGAGGGTGGGGGAGGCGATGGTGGGGGCGGCGATGGCGGAGGCGGTGACGGAGGCGGTGACGGCGGTGGCGGCGAGGGTGGTGGCGGTCGTGGAGGTGGCGATGGCGGTGGTGACGGCGGCGGAGAGGGAGGAGGCGGAGATGGCGGCGGAGGAGAGGGTGGCGGTGACGGTGGTGGAGGAGAGGGAGGCGGTGGCGAAGGAGGTGGCGACGGTGGCGGCAAAGGCGGCGGAGAGGGCGGTGGCGAGGGCGGTGGCGAGGGTGGTGGCGAGGGCGGTGGGAACGGTGGAGGTGACGGTGGTGGCGATGGTGGCGGCGGCGATGGAGGTGGTGGCGAGGGCGGTGGGGAAGGCGGCGGCGTGGGCGGTGGCGAAGGCGGTGGCGGCGAGGGCGCACTGTCACGCCGCATCATGCTGAGAGCTGAGATGCTCTGCACGGTCACACCGAGCGCCGTCGAGAGGCTGGAAAGGTCGGCCGAGTTCAGAGAGCTCGTCGCATCGTCAGCATCGGCGGCCGAGCTCATGGCCACCTCCGCGACCACGCTCAGGGATGCCGCCGTGACGTTCAGCGTGATGTCATCGGCATTGACGCTGTGGCCGCGCTGCGTGAAATACGATGCCAGGTTCGTGCGAAAGGCGAGGTGCGCCGTCGGATCGAAGGAGGAGATGTCACCCGCGATCGTGAACGATATGCGCACGACGGGCTTGTAAGAGCCGCCAGGGGACAGAGGCGGAGGTGAAGGGGGTGGAGGCGAGGGCGGGGGCGGCGCGGGCGGCGGCGATGGCGGCGGCGGTGAAGGTGGCGGAGAAGGTGGTGGCGGCGAAGGAGGCGGTGGTCTAGGTGGCGGAGATGGCGGCGGCGGTGACGGCGGCGGCGGTGAGGGTGGTGGAGAAGGTGCAGGCCGTTTTGGAGGCGGCGGTGAAGGTGGCGGAGAAGGCGGAGGTGGCGAAGGAGGTGGCGGTCGAGGTGGTGGAGAAGGTGGAGGCGGCGAGGGAGGCGGCGGTGAGGGCGGAGGAGAAGGTGGAGGCGGAGAGGGAGGCGGTGGTCTAGGTGGTGGAGAAGGCGGAGGCGGCGAAGGAGGCGGCGGGAGAGGCGGCGGACAAGGAGGGGGCGGGAAAGGAGGCGGTGGCGAGGGTGGAGGAGAAGGTAAAGGAGGAGAGGGAGGCGGCGGCGAGGGCGGCGGAGAAGGTGGAGGTGGAGAAGGTGGTGGCGGCGTAGGTGGTGGAAAGGGTGGTGGAGGAGATGGAGGAGGCGGCAAAGGTGGCGGCGAAGGTGGAGGTGGCGAAGGTGGAGGTGGCAAGGGTGGTGGAGACGGTGGTGGCGGAGAGGGTGGCGGCGGCGAGGGTGGCGGAGAAGGTGGAGGCGGCGAAGGAGGTGGCGGCGATGGTGGTGGAGAAGGTGGAGGTGGCGAGGGAGGCGGCGGTGAGGGCGGAGGAGAAGGTGGAGGGGGAGAGGGAGGCGGCGGTCTAGGTGGTGGAGAAGGCGGAGGGGGGGAAGGTGGAGGTGGCGAAGGTGGCGGAGACGGTGGTGGCGGAGAGGGAGGTGGCGGCGAAGGTGGCGGAGAAGGTGGCGGAGGAGAGGGAGGCGGTGGGGAAGGTGGTGGTGGAGATGGCGGTGGAGGCAATGGCGGTGGCAGCTCTGGCGGTGGTGGCGCAGGAGGCGGTGGCGATGGCGGAGGCGGTGAAGGAGGTGGTGGTGATGGCGGAGGTGGCGACGGCGGCGGAGGCAAAGGAGGCGGTGAGGGTGGTGGTGGTGAGGGCGGCGGGGGTCTAGGGGGCGGAGAGGGTGGAGGCGGCGAAGGAGGCGGTGGCGAAGGCGGCGGAGAAGGAGGAGGCGGCGAAGGAGGCGGCGGCGAAGGTGGCGGAGAAGGTGGAGGTGGCGAGGGAGGCGGCGGTGTCGGCGGAGGAGAAGGTGGCGGCGGTGAGGGAGGCGGTGGGGAAGGTGGAGGAGGCGATGGTTCTGGTGGAGGCGGCTGAGGAGGCGGCGGCGATGGCGGTGGCGGAGATGGCGGTGGAGGCAATGGCGGTGGTGGTGATGGCGGTGGCGGCAATGGCGGTGGTGGAGATGGCGGAGGTGGCGACGGCGGCGGTGGCGAAGGAGGCGGCGAGGGTGGTGGCGGTGAAGGCGGCGGCGGAGAAGGTGGCGGAGAAGGTGGAGGCGGCGATGGCGGTGGCGGTGAGGGTGGTGGAGAAGGGGGTGGCGGAGAAGGAGGCGGTGGCGAGGGTGGTGGCGGAGAGGGTGGTGGTGGTGAAGGAGGTGGCGGCAAAGGCGGTGGCGACGAAGGAGGCGGAGGCGATGGCGGAGGCGGTGAAGGAGGTGGTGGTGATGGTGGAGGTGGCGATGGCGGCGGTGGCAAAGGAGGCGGTGAGGGGGGGGGGGGGGGGGGGGGGGGGGGGGGGGGGGGGGGGGGGGGGGGAGGGGGTGGGGGGGGGGGGGGGGGGGGGGGGGGGGGGGGGTCTGGGTGGCGGAGAAGGTGGAGGCGGAGAAGGAGGTGGCGGCGAGGGAGGTGGGGAAGGTGGTGGTGGAGATGGAGGAGGCGGCAAAGGTGGTGGTGAAGGTGGAGGTGGCGAAGGTGGAGGTGGTACGGGTGGAGGACAAGGTGGAGGCGGAGAGGGTGGCGGCGGCAGGGGTGGCGGAGAAGGTGGAGGCGGTGAGGGAGGCGGCGGCGATGGTGGCGGAGAAGGTGGAGGCGGCGAAGGAGGCGGCGGCGACGGAGGCGGTGAAGGTAAAGGAGGCGAAGGTGGCGGCGGTGAGGGTGGCGGAGAAGGTGGAGGCGGTGAAGGGGGCGGGGGCGATGGTGGCGGAGAAGGTGGAGGCGGCGAAGGAGGAGGTGGCGAGGGTGGCGGAGAAGGTGGTGGAGGAGAGGGAGGCGGTGGCGAGGGTGGCGGAGAAGGTGGTGGAGGAGAGGGAGGCGGAGACGGCGGTGGCGGCGAGGGTGGTGGAGGAGATGGAGGTGGGGATGGCGGTGGGGATGGCGGCGGAGATGGCGGAGGCGGCGATGGCGGTGGAGGGGAGGGGGGCGGTGACGGTGGCGGAGGAGAGGGCGGCGGCGGAGAAGGTGTCGGAGGTGACGGCGGTGGCGGTGAGGGCGGCGGAGGTGATGGCGGCGGCGGCGACGGAGGTGGTGGAGACGGTGGTGGAGGTGAGGGTGGCGGTGGTGATGGCGGAGGTGGCGATGGCGGCGGTGGCGGTGACGGCGGAGGTGGACTCGGCGGTGGAGGGATGGGTGGGGGCGGCAAAGGTGGCGGCGGTGATGGAGGTGGTGGCGATGGTGGAGGTGGCGAGGGTGGAGGCGGCGATGGCGGCGGGGGCGAAGGTGGTGGGGGTGAGGGAGGTGGTGGCGATGGAGGAGGAGGTGAAGGGGGCGGTGGAGACGGTGGCGGAGGTGATGGAGGAGGAGGTGATGGTGGCGGTGGAGACGGAGGTGGAGGCGAGGGTGGTGGAGGTGAGGGCGGCGGAGGTAAGGGCGGTGGGGGCGACGGGGGTGGGGGTGACGGAGGGGGTGGAGACGGTGGTGGAGGTGATGGCGGTGGAGGAGACGGTGGTGGAGGAGATGGCGGTGGTGGTGATGGCGGCGGTGGAGATGGCGGCGGAGGCGAAGGCGGTGGCGGAGAGGGCGGTGGTGGCGAGGGCGGCGGCGGTGAAGGCGGTGGAGGAGACGGCGGAGGAGGTGATGGCGGCGGGGGTGATGGCGGCGGCGGTGATGGAGGTGGCGGTGACGGCGGTGGCGGTGACGGCGGAGGAGGACTCGGCGGCGGAGGGGAGGGTGGCGGCGGCGAAGGTGGCGGCGGTGATGGAGGTGGTGGCGATGGAGGAGGAGGTGAAGGGGGCGGTGGAGACGGTGGCGGAGGTGATGGAGGAGGAGGTGATGGTGGCGGTGGAGACGGAGGTGGAGGTGAGGGTGGTGGAGGTGAGGGCGGCGGAGGCGAGGGCGGCGGAGGTGTGGGTGGTGGAGGGGAAGGTGGAGGAGGGGAGGGTGGCGGTGGCGATGGTGGCGGTGGCGATGGCGGCGGAGGAGTTGGTGGCGGAGGCGACGGTGGTGGTGGCGTAGGCGGCGGCGGAGACGGGGGCGGAGGAGATGGAGGCTCCGGTGAGGGCGGCGGCGGTGAAGGCAGCGGTGGCGATGGGGGCGGAGGCGACGGTGGTGGTGGCCTAGGCGGCGGAGACGGTGGTGGTGGTGAGGGAGGTGGCGGAGTCGGAGGCGGTGGCGAAGGGGATGGTGGTGGCGGTGAGGGAGGCGGCGTCGACGGTGGTGGAGGCGAAGGTGGAGGCGGTGACGGTGACGGTGGTGGAGGTGAAGGCGGCGGCGGCCGTGGCGGCGGCGACGGCGGTGGTGGCATCGGTGGCGGTGGCATCGGTGGTGGTGGCATCGGCGGCGGCGGAGACGGTGGCGGTGGTGAGGGAGGTGGCGGAGTCGGAGGCGGTGGCGAAGGGGATGGTGGTGGCGGTGAGGGAGGCGGCGTCGACGGTGGTGGAGGCGAAGGTGGAGGCGGTGACGGTGACGGTGGTGGAGGTGAAGGCGGCGGCGGCAATGGTGGTGGTGGTGGTGCAGGCGGAGGCGGCCGTGGCGGCAGCGACGGTGGTGGTGGCATCGGTGGCGGTGGTGGCGGTGGCATCGGTGGTGGTGGCATCGGCGGCGGCGGAGACGGTGGCGGTGGTGAGGGAGGTGGCGGAGTCGGAGGCGGTGGTGAAGGGGATGGTGGTGGCGGTGAGGGAGGCGGCGGCAACGGTGGTGGAGGCGACGGTGATGGCATGTTTGAGGTCAGCTGCCGTCCGTCGCGAGCCGGAACTTCATTTGGGCCATTCAGCGACCCATCAACACTTGCAACAAATGGAGGCTGACTTGGCGGAGGCGTTGCGTCATCTGGCTCATCGGGCGGCTGGACTGGCTCTTGCATGTGAGGCCGGCTGCTGTCGCCACTGGCGAGCAGGCGCGAGAAAAGCATGGCAACCAGAGGCGTCTGCCGAGAGACGATCCTGTCCTGGGCGGCTCCATTGCAGACTGTGACGACAAAGAGCAGCGCACTCGACGCTCTCGCCAGCATATTGCTTCCAGTCTCGCGGCCGGCCACCAGCACGGCGCGTTTACAATTTTGGAAACTCTTCAGTAAGATGCGCTAAACGCGTCACCAGACGCAAATTCTTCCGATAGAGCAACCTACTAGAGTGTCTTCGGCGGTGACCGGTTTCTATGTGTGTCATGCCAACCCCTACAAGCCTACATTGTGGCGTGAAGGACCGCCAGAGGCCTCGTGCCCTGGCAACGACCTCCCGTTAGCTGGAGATACGCCGACGCTGCCGAGCGGCTCAGGGAGAAGGTTAGAGGCTTCTTGGACTGTTTCATGAATACACTTCCTTCGTGATCGCGTCATTGCGGGCGGAAATCAATTTTTTTCGGATGTCCTCATCGTGATCATCGTGAGAGGAGCCTGCACGCGCTGCCAGCGTCCAGCGACAACACATGTCGGGCCTCAAGAACGCCCGCTGGGGCGTCATGCGTCCACCGCCACCGATCGGTCGCCGGCTGTCCAATCACGAGATGCGCAAGGCGGCGGACCAGCGCCCTCCTGAGATTCCGCCTCCTCCTTCGCAAGAAGGGCCGGTCTCCCAACTCTTCGTTTCGACAGTGGATAGCCCCGTCTTTACGCCAGGTTCGATACGTTCCACCACCGGCGTTGTATCGCGTAGTCGCTCTCCATCATTATTGCAGGGGTCGAGGACGCCCGCTGGCTGGACCCAGGGACCCAAGCCGCCGCCGGCACCGGACCTTTTCACCCAGTCGCTGCCGAACGCGGCGAGGCCCGCCTGGGATCAGAACTTTGCGTCGTCGTCCGCGGATGCGGAGCTGCGCTCTCCGGCCAAGACACGAGTCATCAAGAACCCGCGGCACGTCGAGTGGCGACGACAGAACGACGAACGACGCCTCGACTGGCGGCATCAGGTAGCATCGAGCGACACCTTGCGCTCCGAAGCCACCGCCTCTAGAAACGACAATAGCAGGTACATCGCCGTCTCGACGCCGGTCGCGAAGAGCGTGCGCGCAGTGCCTAGGGAGGCGAAGGATCTCCTACGGCTCGGGCTCGCCTCTTCGCTCGAGCGCCTCGCTGAGCGCTTTCGTGCTCGGGATGGCGCCCAGATCTCGAGCGGGGAGATTGGCTTCGATGAGTTTCGTCTCTCGCTCGCGCAGCTCGGCCTGTTCGCGAAGCTTGCCACATTTGGGCACAGCCTGGCGGTGGCGGAGGCGGCGGCCGAGACGCTCTTTGGCGAGTTCGACGGCGACGGCTCGGGCGTCATTAGCTTCGAAGAGTTCCTGCGGTACGCGCTGCGCGACGCACTTCGGCAGTCGCTCACGCGCGTCATCGATCTGTTCCGTCAATTAGATAGCGATAGGGATGGCAAGATTGGACTTGCCGAGTTTGGCAAGGTGCTCAAGGCGGCGGGCGTGGTTGCGCCTGAGGACGTGGTTGAGCGGCTCTTTGCCCAGATGGACCTCGACGGAGATGGTGCCATCGATCCGAAGGAATTGCACCGCGTGCTTCGGAGCGAGGACGTCAAGCTTGAGGGCGTCATGTACGTTGAGTGCGCCCGAGTGCGTCTTGAGTGCGTCTGAGTGCATCCGAGTGCGTCTGAGTGCATCCGAGTGCGTCTGCGTGCATCTGAGTGCGTCTGAGTGCGATTAAGTGCGTCTGAGTGCGTCTGAGTGCATCTGAGTGCGTCTGAGTGCCATGCCGAGTGCGTATGATTGCCTCCCTCATCAGGTATCCGGGAGGTCGTGGTTCGATTGAGTTAGAACCGAAAAATCTGCACGGGCTGCGTCAGTCGTTGGACGGTGTGCGCCGGACGATGGCGCGACCCGAGTCACCGACCGCTGCCCGCCTGGTCAGCCGCTCCCCACCACGCGATCGGAAATGGAACGGCTCGGTTTCGTCGGGCGCTGCGCCGAGCGGACAGCCGTCCGGAGACCTTCTGCGCCCTGACGGCACCGCGACGGCTCCCCCGAGCCCGTCTGCTGAGTTACTGCTAGCGGCGGGGAGCGGGGAGCGTTCTGCCGCCTCCGCCGTCTCCGCAGCCGCCGCCTCGCCAGTCTACAGTGCATGCCGATGGACCCGAAGCAAGCATCGCCATCCAGCCTACGTCTCGGCTGCCGCGCACGTGCCCGGCGTCGGCGATGTGTCCGTGCCGACCAGCGCCATGGAGGAGAGACGGCTGCTGGCAGAGAAGAGGCAGCACCCCCCCATGGAGTCGGTCGATGGCACTCACGCGGGCTTGTCGGCAGTGACGCGGAAAAAGCAGCGTGCACGCGGCGACCCACGTGCGGTGCTGGTCGACGGCACTGCTGCGGTGTTGAGCGATGCGTTTGGCACGTATGCTGTGGCGGGGGAAGGGGATCCTCCCGCCACAGGGCGGCGCCTCTATGTAACCACCCGTTCAGCCTCGGCTCCAAAAGATCGGGCGTCGTTCGAGGTGCCCAAACACGAGACGGTACTTGCCTGGATTGCCTTGATGGCCTTGAATGGCTCTGAGTGGCTCTGAGTGGCTCTGATGGCGTCCCTCATTAGGTGCTTGCCCACTACAAGCCGGTGTGGGATGACTCGCGCACGAGCCGGCTGCCGGCGGCGGCTTTGGGACGGCCTGTGGTCTGGGATCGATTGCTGTCCGACGCGGAGACGATTGAGATGGAAGCGATGGCCCACGCCGCTCGTGACCATCCGTGTGATGCGACCCCCTTGATGCTCGAACGCGACTTCACCACTCTGCACAAGAAACTTCGACGGTACCGGTCGCGGCTCGCAAAGGCGATTGCGGTGGTCGAGGCCGCGGCAAAGCACGCCGAGGACGTCAGGGAGCACGAGGCGAACGCCCTCGAGGAGCTGCGGGGGACGCCTCTGGTCGTGAAGAAGGGGCAAGGCTACAGCCCAATGCCCGAAGAAGTGGGCTTTATGCGCGCACTCGACCGATTGGGCGGCGCCGCCGTCGAGGCTGGGTTTGTGCTCTCGTCGCATTTGACGAAACTCGAGGCCGAGGCCGCGCGCGTCATGCGCTGGGAGGCGATCACGAGGGCGCATCTGAGCTCGCTCGAGGCGCGTGCGTCGCGACCGCCGCAGGCTCCCTCATTCCAGGTGAGCACTGAGCACTACTGAGTGCCACTGAGTACCGCTGACGACCACCCTGATGCCCACTCTAATTGCATGCGCCACTGAGTGCCGCTGACGACCACTCTGATGACCACTCTAATTGCATGCGGCCTCTCAGGCGAGCGCCGCCAATGACGCCGAGCTCTTCAGGATGCGCTCGGATTTTCAGCTGGCAGCCAGCCTCGTCAGTGTGGCGAGCTTCACGTGCAAGGCTGCGGTGGACGACGCGTCCAAGTGGTCCGTCAAGTGTGCGCAGACGTCGCGCATTTGCGTCGCGGCGATGCACAGGGTGCTGCGCTCGCCCACGCGCCTCGGCATTGCTTCGCGGCTGCTCTCCTGGACGCACGGGATGGATACTTTCATCACGGCCGTGGTCAGAGGCGAAGTGGTGCTCGACGCTGGTCAGCCGACCAACGAACTGCTGCGTGGGCACTATCTCCTCGCGCCTCCGCCCGACTATGAGCCGCCGCCGCCGCCGCCGCCGCCGAAGCCGCCGCCGCCGCCCGAGCCGGAGCCGGAATCCGAACCAGAGCCCGAGCTCGAGCCAGATCGGAAGCAGCTTACGGTGGTGAGCGGCAAGGGCAAGCTGCAGCTGCACTCCCCCAACTATAAGCCGCCGCCGCCCATCGGAATGGCCCCATCCGACCTCGTTCGCGGACCTCAGCTCACTGGACCGAATGCCATCGTCACCTATGACGCCAACGGCGACCGTGTTTCGGTGCCAGTGTCGCCAGCCGCGCTCGAGGCACGCGCTAAGGCCCCTGGCCCCGCCCTAAAGGACGTGCAGGCTGAGGCGGCGGCGGCTTCGGTAGAGATGGCGGACCGCGCCGAAAGTCTCACCGCGAAGCTCTTCTCGAGGCTCGACGCTGATGGCTCGGGCACCGTGAGCATCCAGGAGTTGAGAGACGTGATGGCCAAAGCTGCCGCTGCTGCCGGCGAGGGGAGCAGCGGCGCCGGCGCGGCAGTGGATCGCGAGGCAGTCCTCCTCTTTAGCAAGCTCGATCACAATCGTGATGGACGGATCTCGCGGTCGGAGCTGCGCGAGGGCATGATGGCAGGCATCCTCGATATCGGCGTCGGGCGTATCCCGCGCTTCTCGCAGCTCCTCCGCCTCTTGGAGAGCGAATTGAGTCACAGTGGGTGAGAAGCAGAAGCAGCGGAATGAGACAAATGCAGTAGCATTGCCGATGGCATCTGCTCAGAGCCTAGGCGAGAATTTGCATTCAGCTATTATCATCCGATCATTGTTGGTTGTTCGTCGTCACCACTTTCACTAAACGCAGATAAAAAACCGCTTATTTCGTTTATCTGTTTTCTCGTCGCACACGGCACAGCCGCAGTCAGCACTATTCTCTTAATCGCGTTAAATCAGCCCAGCACGCTCACACACTAGACACTTCGCTTCGCACACGCCTGACACCATCACCTGTGGGTATCGGACCCATGGGCAGTCGTAACCCGAACGGACGTTTGACATCACGTTGGACAACGCCCTGAGGGATCACATTGGAACCGGTCCTGGGATTCGCAGCCGACAGTCTGAAGTCTCGATCGGCCGCTCTCATCCTCATCTGCACTGCCCACCTGCTGACCTGCCTGCACTCCCTTTTGCAGCGCCACTGCTGCTGCTGCCCTTCCATGCCCACCGCCGCAGCTTCTCCACTCTCGGCGCCCTCCTCTTCCACTCTCGGCGCCCTCCTCTTGACGCGTTCTCTCTCCTTCCCCCAAACGGTCCTCCCCTCCGAACGTTCCTTACAAACGTTCCTCCCTTCCGAACGTTCCTTACAAACGTTCCTCCCCTCCGAACGTTCCTTACAAACGTTCCTCCCTTCCGAACGTTCCTTACGAACGTTCCTCCCTTACAAACGTTCCTCCCTTCCCAACGGTCCCGTCGCGGGTGTGCTCGGCCCCTCGAGGCTGCAGCACCCATTGCGAATGTTGTGCGAGTGCTCAGCCTAAGAAGGGTAGGTCAGGGGGTTACTCAGCCCCTGAGGCGGAGCGCTTTAGCAGCAGCGCCCGTTGCATCCTCAGAGGCAGCCTGGCCCTCGAGCGGCGCCGCGATGGGCGCTCGGAGGCGGTAGAAGAGTTTGGAGGCGGTGGCTGTCGCCGCCTCGATCACGGTCGCCTCGTCCACTAGGCACGTGTACGCCCCGACTGCCTTGCGCCACACCCCGTGCTCGTCACACACGAAGGCGCCGCCAGTGCCATCGACGGCGGCGTACAGCTCGTAGGCATGATGCTCAGAGTGCTTGCGGCGCGCGGACGGCGGCACAGCCGTGGTAGGCTGAGAGGTTGCGAGGTAGTGCTTGCCGCTCAAGTGCGAATGCAGCTCAGACAGAGAGCCGGCAGATGCGAGCTCGTCGAGCTTGTACCCACTCAGATTGAGCGTGCGGTCGATACGCGCGTGCACGCCACGCGGCAAAGAGAAGACGACAGCGTCGCCGAGGCGAAGAAAGCCGCGGAAGCGCACCACAGGCGCGCCACAGCATGGCGAGGTGATGGATGCGGGCTGATCGTATGCGTGAGCTTCGAGCAGGTCGGTGAGTGAACGCAGCCCCGGCGGGCGTGTGAGCGACAGGGCGCGGCCTCTGCGCTCCTTGAGCTCCGTCTCAATGAGCGAGAGCAACTCCGAGGTCCGAGGCTGGAGGGAAGGAATGAGCGCGCTCCCGAGCGCGACGAGTGACATGGGGAGCGGCGCGGCGCGCGGTGATGGCATTTGAAGCAGCGCCATGAGCGCGTCCAGCTCCTTTGGAGCCGTCGACTGCAGAGGCGCCTGTGTGGCCTCTTCTTGGAAGTCAAACTTGAGGATTTCGCCTGTAAAAAGGCTGCTGCCAAGCATCTTGGTCGGATTCGGAGCCGAGATCGAAGCCGTGTTGGGCGCCGAGATGGGCGCAGCGACCGTGAGGCCGGTTGAATTCGAAGACATAGATGGCGCCGGCAGCATGCTGCCGGCAAGATCATCCAGTACGAGGCTCGATTCGACGCTCCGCATTGGAGGCGAGCCGGAGGCAGGCGTGGTTGCAGGCGAGGCGAGTGCCAGCGGCGACGGCATGCATGCGGGCGACGCACGCGCGGTCAGCAGAGGCGCGTCTGGCACGCCCTTGAGGACAGCGGGCGTGCTGAGTGGAGCCTGTTTGGCCCCCACCAGAGTGTGCAGCACCTTGCGCGCCGCCTTGCGCACCATCTTGCGCTGCCAGGCCGCCTGCAGCTCGTTGGCAGCGCGTGCCTGCTTGTACGAGCGCTGTGTCGCCATGCGCCGTGCCGCCGCCTGCAGGGTGACGGCCTTCTTGATCTTGCGCTCGAGCTCGCGTTGCGCGCGTGCCTTCTGCGCCACGAGCGTTCGAAAGGCACATTGGAGCGTCATAGCCGCGAGCTGCCGAGGGGCAAATCTGGTCTTGCGAGCGGCTGCCCACGAAGTGGCGGCACGGCGAGGCCTCAGCGGCTGCTCGATCTCGTACGCGGCCGCTGGCTGGCCGTTGGACACGGGGTGAATACGGGGCCGCGGCTGGGCCGTGGCATATGGAGCCATCCGTGGCGCCCAGCCATCGCCATGGGCTCCTGGACAGCGCGACACGGGCGCAAGGTATGCGCTCTGCACGCAGTCATTCACGGCGAGCGCGTCGGGGTAGCAGTATGGCAGCGCGGCACCGCCGTAAGGAGAAGTGCCGACGGGCACGAATGGATCTTGAGGAGCGAGGGGTGGCTGAAAGCCCGGAAGAAACGACCGCGGCGGCGGCTGGAAGCCTGTCATCACCTGCTGCTGGTGGTGCGAGGGAACTTGGTGCTGAATGCCAGGCATAGGCCGCTGCTGAGGCACCGCAACGTTCTGGAATCCGGGCAGGTGGTGCGAGCTGTACAGGGGCAGAGAGCCCCTCGAGAATCGGTCACCCTCAGCGCCCATGGTGACTGCAGGTCGAGGGCCAGATGGTCCCGAGCTACCAAAGGACGGGATCTGAAGGCCGGTGGCCCCCCCGTTAGAGCGAAGCTGTGGCCGGGCAGAGTGATCAGCGTGGCGGCAGAGCTTCTCGCCCATGCGGCCCTTCACCGCCTCCACCTGGGCGCGGCTGCCTATCTCTGCCACATCGACTTGGAGCGCGAGACCCAGGAAGGACGCACCGTTCAGCGCCTGAATCGCAGCGAGGGCGGTCGGCACGTTGTGGAACTCAACGTGGGCGAACAGGTCAGAGTGTCTGAAGAGCTTGCAGGCTCTTGGCGCGAAGCCCTTGGATGAAAGCCAAGCAGCGAGGCGCTCGACTGTTGTCATGAAGTGCAGATTGCCCACATAGACAGTCTTGCTTGGAAGACGACGGACAACATTGACTCGCGTTGCGCCGTCGCTCGTAGACAAGCGTAGTCCGCCCTCGAAATTCGATTGAAATGCCTCTTGCATGGCGTCTACAGCGGCTACAGTCGGACCACCGATGAGCACCACCAGCGGCAGCGAGTTCCAGTCGAGGCCATCGTGATTCGCGCCGATCGACCGCTCAGACCCATCAACACCGCCTCCAGCGAGATCCGTAGAAAAGCGCGACTTAGGCTCTGGGGCGCTTTTCTTGGCGCACGCCACCGAGGACCGTGTCAGCGTAGGGAACTCAGCTTCGGTCAGGTTGGGAGGGGTGCGTTTCACTGGGCTTCCAGAGGATACATCGGGTGGCCGAGGGAGATTGGCGCGGATCCGGATGTCGCACTTTGGGTGCTGAATTTCGAGCATCCTCGCGTTGCTCAAGTCAACAAGTAGCCTTCGCGCCTCCCGAATGGATACCGCAGTCTCGGTCGGGACTGGAGCGACACTCAACACGCGCACCACAGGTTTCGAGATGACGGCTGCAGGAAGGTCGTCCGAAGAGAACTCGATGATCAGTCTGGGCGGCTCGAGCGCCTCCTGCCACGTCGCCTCTTGCCACGACAGCATAGCCGATTCACCGTACCCTTGCACGGTCTGGCACTTGCCTGCCGTGCCGCCAATCATGTCGCCCTTGGAGTTGCTCGTACCACGTGTATCGTCTCGCGAGTCATGCGAATCTTCGCGGCCCGAGATTCCGCCACCCGAGCCGCCCGTCGTGTAAAGCGGCGGCGACGCTGGTGTAGGCGCGGGCGATGGGGAGAAGCTGAATACCGGTGCATAGGGTGAGAGGCTCGAGGTCCTGCTGTAAGACTTCGTGACCGCCGCTACCGTCATGTACGGTGGCAGAGGCGGCGGTAGCGGTCGAGGAGTGAGCGGCGGAGGCGCAGCAAGGCGTGGCGTCGCGCCAGTCCTGCCGCGCCCGCTGCGTCCCGAGCTTTGCCGACGAGCCCCGTGCCCACCCGCCCCTCGCCCACCAGGTCCCATCACCAGCGGGCTGCTGGGCGACCGCGGCCGTGCAGGCGGCGAGGAGACGACGGGGGTGTAGACACGTGATCCGTGGATGATGCGAGCAGGCGAGTGCTTGTGCAGACCCTTGGACCGTGGCGGCGACTGATCCAGAGGCGGCGGCGCCTCGAGGCCGTTGAGGTCATCCACGCAGATAGCGGCCGCACCCTCTGTAGTGAGGGGGCGAGGGGGCGAGGGTGGATATGGCGTCATCTGCGCTGGGGAGTCGGGCGGCGAGGGCGGCGGTGAAGGCGGCGGTGGCTCTGATGGCGCGATTGGCACCGGCGTCATCTGTGGCTGCAGCATCGGCGACGGCATCCTCGGCGACGGCAGCATCGGCGACGGCAGCATCGCGGACGGCAGCATCGGCGTCGGCAGCATCGGCGACGGCAGCATCGGCGTCGGCAGCATCGGCGACGGCAGCATCGGCGACGGCAGAATCGGTGACGGCAGCATGGTTGGCGCTTGCACCGCAGACAGGTGTGGCGCAGTGGGCGCTGGTGCCAGCAGCTTCGTCAGATCGCCGAGGTTGAGCACCTTGAACACTTCGGTCGACTGTGCGACGCTTTTGCCGCAGCACATGCAAAAGGTACGTGTGCACTGCTCGCCACCGAAGGCTAGTTGCAGCACTGAGGGCGAACCATCGGCCTCCATCCCGATCGCCTCCGAGCAGATGGCTTCGTCAAAGACACAGAGGAGCTCGTCGACGGATGCGCACTTTGCGAGCAAGCGCTCGCCACGGGCGCCCAGCTCGGCGGCCAGCGCCAGTGGCAGAGCCTCGGTCGACACGGCGTCAGCAGTCACCTGGTTGAATACGAGTGGCGCGCGCAGCGCCGTCAGCACGTGCAGCAGCGCAGAGGCCACCTTGGGCGCTTGCAGGCTACTAGCGGCCTTGCGGTGCACGTACTGCTCGAGCTGCACGAGGAGATTGGGCGTCGATTCGAGCACTTGTACGAAAGCAGGCATGGGACACTCGCCCCCCCGCCGGCTCAGCACGCCACGCCGAGCGGGCGGCACGTGCGCTGGACCCGACAGCGAGGAACGCCATGCAGTGTTCCATCGCTCTATGGCGGCGCGCGTGGCACGCTGGATCCGCCGGCAAGCCACCAGCCGCGTGATGCATACGTTGTGGCGAGAGTGGCCGATCTCGGCGAGAATCTCGGGGCTTGGGATCGTCTCGCGAGCGTGCAGGGAGGAGGCAAGCCAGGTGCGGCGCGCCAGGTACCCTCGCGCCCGCGCTTGCAGTTTGAGCACGGCGCGCGCCTTGATCAGGAACAACGGCGTCAGAATCTTCCACTCGTTATCCTCCGCGGCAAAAGTCTGCGCGTCCGTCAGCACGACTGCCGCGACATTCGTGGCGACACTCGAGAGCGCGACTTCTTGGTAATGCTGTCTGCGGGCACGCTTCTGATTGATGCGCCGCGATCTGCGCTTGGGTGCGCCGCCTGAGCCAGCCATGGGCGGCCGAGACGCCTCCACGTCGCCCTCGGGCTTGAAGCCGCCCCCGCCGCCAGCTTGACCGGGCGGGGTGGAGCGCTCCGAGGTTTGTCGGTCGGGCTCGGCCGCGGGCATGTCGACGGCACCGATCATGATCTCTGTGGCGTCGTTTGGCTCGGCACTCACGGCACTGAGGTCAAGCGAGCGGCGAGTAGAGAGGCGACGAAGAGGAAGGGTCGAAGCGTATTCGGCGGCCAGCAGTGCGGTCGCCTCGACACTGCCTTCAGCAGAGGCCACCGTCTCCAAAGTATCGATGCACGGCACAGTGGCGTTGGCTGACTCTGAGGCGGCGTTAAGCGTCGTGGGAGAGCAAATCCCCTTGGCTTGGCCCGCGGGCGAAGCGAGAGTCGGCTGCCACAGCGACTCACCTGCCGGCGTCGGGCTCCAAAGCCGCCTCTCGTCGGGCAAGGGTGTCGAGGACCGCAGGTCCCGGGGCGTCTTGGCGAGCAGCTCGAGGAGCGCCGACGTCGGCGAAGATGCTGCAGGCGGCGGCACAGTCGGCACGGCTGCAGGGGGCGTCTTGGCGTGCAGCTCGAGGAGCGCCGACGTCGGCGAGGATGCTGCAGGCGGCGGCACAACCGGCACGGCTGCAGGCAGCGGCACTCTCGGCACGGCTGCAGGAGGCAGCACAGTCGGCACGGCTGGCGGCGCGGCAACGGACGCAGCGACAGGCCGGACGACGCGAACCTTGGGTTGTGCCGCCTTAGGTGCGGAAGAGAGGGTGTTCGAGGCGGGCGGTTGCGCGTTCGCCCCAAGCCAGGCCGAGAGGGGCTTCGGCGCCTTGGCTGCTTTTGCCGCTTTGACCGTCTGCCGCTCTTCGAGCTTTTTGAGCCGCGCCGCAGCAAGCACCTTCGCGTCGGCCGCGTTTGCATCGCCGATGAGCAGCTTCTCGATCTGCTGACGCTTGTTCTCCTTGTCGTCGTCGGCACGCGCCTCGCGCTCGAGGGCCGCCTCGATGCGCGCGCGCGCTAGATCCACGAGCTCGAGCGCGGCTGCATGCTTCTCCTGCTCCACGAGCCGCCGCGCCTCCTTCTTGAGCTCCTTCTTCGCGTCCTTCTTGGCGCGCTCTGCCTTGGCGCGCTCGGCCGCCTGCTGCTTGGCTCGCTCTGCCTTGGCCACGCGTGCCTCGAGGGACTGGGCGCGCGCCGCCTCAGCCTCGGCCTTGACGCGCCGCTCCTTTTCGCGAGCCTCCACCTCGAGAGCCTGCTGAGCGCGCCGTCGCTCCTCACGTTCGCGTCGCTTCGCCTCGCGCGCCTGAGCTTGCCGCCGGATCTCGCGCACTTTCTTGATGCTCTCGACTGCCGACACGGCTTCCTCTTGCACTCGAACCTGCTCCTCGCTGAACTCGACCTGAGTGAGCGCCTTCGTCACGATGTCCTGGATGTCGAGTTCTTCGTCGAGCACCTTCTCGTATGCTTCGTTCAGATGGAGGGTCACAGACTCTTGCAGCTCACTGAGAGCGTCGAAACATTCGCGCTCAACGCGCGCGAGAATCTCGTCGGACGACGTCGCATCGGCCTCAGCCCCAAGGGCCGCGATCGTCGCCTGCTGTAGCTGCTCGCACAGCCGGCTCTCCTCACATTCGATCAAATTCTGCAAGAGCTGCAGTGTGCTGAGGGCGCCACTGACGAAGAGGTGACGCTTCGCGTCGAGAAAGCCTGGGGAGATATCCATTGCATTGAGCTCTGCGACGATCGAGCGGAGGATGGTCGCAAAAAGCCGAAGCGATGGGATGTCGTCCAGGACCTTTTCTTCGTCGAAAGGGCTACCGCCCACGTCAGCCGACTGTCCGAGGCATACTTGGATGCACATGGTCAACGTCGAAACGGCCTTGAAGAGCTTCGAAGCATCGTCGTAAACCTCGATCTTGGCATCGTTCTGTGCGAGGTCGTGCTTCTGGATGAGGTCGTAGCAGCTGAAGACCGCGCCCTCACCTCTGCCTTCGGCATCGAAGGTCGCCGAATGCATGGCACGCATCCAGCCGAGCGCCAGCGCGTCGAGACCGTCGGATCGAACGCACCGTGATGCGCCGCTCTCGAGCAGCACTTCGACGCAAGCGACGTCGCCGCGCTTGCATGCGAGCATGAGCGGCGTCTCACCGTCCCTGCCAGCTTGATCGAGGTACGGATCGCGCTCGAGCAGGCTGCGCACGCACTCGATTACACGTCGCAGCGCGTTGGGCCGGCCGTAGCGTGCAAGCACGCAAAAGAGCGTGTCTTCGGGCTCACCGTACTCGTCGGAGAGCGGGCCTTCGACGAACACGTGGAAGCCATCTGGACGCAGCCTGTAGAGCTGTGCGATCCCATCGGCGAGACGGCTCACGTGCGGCTCGACGTCGAGGAAGGTTTGCTTGAGTGCCGAGATCATGTCCTTGAGAGCCATGGCATTGATCAGCTCGGCGGAACTCGCGTCCATGTCATCCTCATCGATCGACGAGGGCGATGAGGGCGGCGAGGGCGACGTCATTGTCCGTGCCCTCGAGGTTGGCGACGACGGCTCGGCCGATCGCGTGCGTGCCGAGGTGAAGGTGCGAAACTTCGTTGGCGGCGTCGAGAACTGTGCAAGCGCGCTTGAGGTGGGTGCGCTCTGGTCGAGCGCGCATTGCAGGAGCTTCCGCGTATCGGGGATTGCCTTGAGCGAAGGCGACGTCGAGCGCGTGGGTATTGGCTTCTTCACACGCTTTGGCACTGGCTTGAGCGGCGCCTTGGGGATCGCGGAGATCGCACCTGCGTCGATGCTGTGGTCGCCGACGCGCGCGCTCGGCTTGGGCGGCGAGGGCATCGAGAACGAGAAGGTGGCATCGGGTGGTGTGAAGGTGAAACTCTGCGGAAGCGGCGGCACCACCCCAACCTCGAGCGACTTGAGCCCAGCTTGAATGGCCGCGATGGGCACGGCGGGGAGCGGCACGTGCGTCGGCTCGGCACCCTCGGGCACTCCCTCCACCTTCGTCACCGCCTGCTCGCCCTCGACGTCACTGTCGACTTCAGTGGATTCGCCCGCGTTCACGGAGCCGGCCTCGTCGTGGTCCTCGAGCTCGATGGTCTTGTTGTCATCGTCGGCGTTCGCATCTCCGCCCTCGATCGGCGCCTGCTCGGCCGTCTCCTGCGCCGGTTTCGTCATCGGGCTCGCCGCCGGCTCCTCCAACTCCTCCACGACGTCCTCCATCTCCTCCACAGCGTCCTCCGGCTCCGCCTCCTCCGTCCGTTGCGAGGCTGCTTGCTCCTCCGCTTCCACGTCCTCGCCAGCGTCGGCCGTCTCCTCCTTCGCCTCCATCATGGTGAGCTTGCACAGCACCTTTGCGGGAATGCCACTGACCGTCAGGGAGTACGCAGCGAGGCCCTCCGTCGTCCTGTCTTCAGGGCGGAACGAAGCGAGCGTCGCACCGGGCGCGACGATGCCGAAGGCGTCCGTCGAGAAGGAGAGCAGCTCCTCGGGAAGGCCCGATTTGCGCGCGAGCGCCGTGAGCACCTCGTCGAGCGGTCGGCTCTTCGGCCAGTAGAGGAGCAGTGCGTCCGATTCGATGGGAGGACGGCCATCGGCATTGGCCGTCGGCCAGACAGCAAGCACCACGGTCTCCATCGCGAGCACCACGGAGCCGTTGCGTAGCTTCAGGGACGCGGGCGTGGAGTCCGGCTGGATGAGCTCGCCCTGCTCCGTGTGCAGTTCGACGCGGGCGACGTGGCGCGATCGGCAGAACTCGGCTTGGAGGAGTTCCATCGGCGCATACACGAACAGCATGAAGCGCAAGACCTCATCGTCGTCGTCGATGACGGTCAGCTTGACGAAGTACGAGCGATGGAGATGAACATGGCCGCAGCCCGCGCAGCTCATCTCGTGGCGGCCCACGTACGCGCACCCCACGTACTTGTCGGGCTCCGGAGGTTGGCACGTGGCAAGTGCCGTGCTCGAGGGGGGGACGTTCGAGGCGCTCGACGCGGACATCTGAACCACGGAACGCGCGTCAGCAGCGGGCGCGCCGTCGTCACCGTTGGAGATCTTCACGTCGTCGGACGGCGCGCCCGCGTCGGCGTCGGTCTGCATCGCCTGCTTGATCACGAGCATGCGTTGCGTCATCACGCCCCTGATGAGGTCCAAGACCGCCAAGACTTGGTCCAAGGACTCGTCCGGCTTGCTGAAGTTCTCGTGCGCGAGGAGCCTCTTGATGAGGAGGAACGCGGTGCTGGCGTGCCGCACGAGCGTCGAGAGCGAGCACCCCTCGAGGACTACCGTCAGCGGCGCGAGGCACCACTGCAGTAGGGTGCGAGTGGCCACCGCACGCATCGGCTCGGGGAGGATGGCCTTGCGCATCTTCGACATCTTGGGCAGGCGCCCCTTGCGCTCGTTGATCGCGACGGCGGCCCAGGAGATGAGACCGGCGAAGTCGAGCATGTGCTGATCGTCCAGGGGCTCGTCGTGCTGGCCGATCATGAGGCCCACGAGCGTACTTTGCAGCCCGGCCGGGAGCTCGGACGTGTTCTTGAGTAGCAGGGTGACGACGTCGTTGACGGCGCCGATCATGGCGGCCAGGGCGATCTTCGCACCCACATCGATGGGCGGCGGTGGGATGTTGGTGGGTATCCCGCTCACCTCTGCAAAGATCCGGCGCAGCTCACGGAGCTGGCGGCACTTCTGATGATCTTGCGACTCGCGGTCCGCAGTGCCAGTGGCTGTGCACTCAGACTCGGGAGAAAATGGCATGGCGGGAGACGCCCTCGCCTTGGCCTTGCGCGAGCCCACCTTGGGCATCGTGGAATGCGAAAGCGGTGCACGCCAGGCTCTCGTGCTCGTCCAGGACGAGCTCCTGCAAGCTGCTCGCGTGGTTCCCGCTCTCCTCTGCTGGCGTCAGATTTCTGATGAACGTGAAAAAAAGTTTGCTCTTTTGACATGAAATCGGGCGGGACAATTCACTCATCCTCTCTTTTCCACTACATGTAACTCTACAGACTATGTTCTGGACGCACAGCGCTCTTTCACAGATCCTCCCCAAACCAACGGCCCCTTGCACTCCCCTTGCTGATAAAATGGCGATCCTCGGCAGCTCTCTCTCTCGCTTGCGCGCCGCGGCCGCCGAGACCAACACGGCCTTCGCTGCGGCCGGCGGCGATGACGGCGTCAACGCTTCGCTGCTCTCCTACGTCTTCTCCACGCTGCCGAGCGAGTGCTGGGCGGCGCCCGAAGCGGAGCTCATCCTCGTCGTGAGCCCTCGGACCATTTTCGTGCACTGCTCGGCATTCGCTTGGGAGGCGGGCATTGGCGCCGCGCTCGAGGATGCGGGTGGCGGTGCAGAGAGCGATCTGGAAGTCGAGGCGTACGTGCCCGCGCCTGGCGTCAGCGCCGACGAGGCCGCAGATTTCAAGCTCGAGTCCCTGCGTGCAATGCTGGGGAGCGCGGCGGGCGAGGCGGCGCGCGTGCTCGCGGGCGGGCGGCTGGTGCTGCCGCCGTCGCCGGACAAGGAGGTGGGCGCCGGCTGGCCGCTCCTCCAGATCGCGACGAGCGAGGCGCCGCCGTGGCCCACTGGCTCTGCCATCACGCCCTCGGATGTGGACGTGAGCGCGGCGCGGCGGCAGTTGCAGCGCGCGATGCGTTCGGTGGACGCGGCGGCGCTGGCTCCGGAGGGTTGGGTGGGTTCGTGCGTGCGCGCCGTCCGCGCAGGCTGGGGCGGCTGGCTCGAGCGCGTCGGCAAGGCCGGGGGCGCGTACGAGCGTCAGGGGATGACGGAGGTAGGTTTGACTGACGCCATCCTCAGCGCCGTGACCAAAGCTCTCGCCTCCAGGGACGTCGACGCCGGAAAGGCGAGCGGCAAGTCGGTGGCCGGCAAGGCGGGCGCGCTCGTCGTACCCTCGGCAGCGGCAGCGGGTGCCGTGACGACTGATCTCCCTCTTCCTCCGCCTCTGGCGCCCACCACGTCGCCCATGCAGAAGGCCGAGGAGAAGGGCATGAGCACGGGCGTGTGGGCGGGATCGGGTACATCGGCATTCGGCTCGGCGGCCCCGCGCAAGCGCCAGCTGCGCCTGTGCGGCACGGCGTCGGTGCCCGCACTGCATCTGATCGTGCGGCTCGCCGGTGTGTTGGCCTGATGGCCTCGGATGGCCTCGGATGGCCTCGGATGGCCTCGGATGGCCTCGGATGGCCTCGGATTGCCTCGGATGGCCTCGGATTGCCTCGGATTGCCTCGGATGGCCTCGGATGGCCTCGGATGGCCTCGGATGGCCTCGGATCGCTTCGGATTGCCTCTGATCGCCTCTAACTGCTTCGAATTGCTTCTAATCGCCTCGGATTGCCTCTAATTGCCTCTAATTGCCTCTAATTGCCTCGGATCGATCTCGGCTGGCAGATCCGATGGGGAGCGGCTTGAGCGTCGCGCGGACTATCTTCCTCTCGAATGGGAGGCTGCCCCACCACTGGCAGCACCGCGTCTTCTCGGACGGCGAGGTGCGCACGCCGATGGCATGCTGATTGCTCTCGCGTTTTCTCGGACGGCGTGCATGCCTATCGCATGCCTATCACATGCCGATTGCATGCCGATTGCATGCCGATTGCATGCTGATTGGTTTCCTTCGGATCGCAGGTGATGGAGCCAATCGTCGAGGACGCCGTACCCGATGTCGATCGGGCAGATGAGACGTTGCGACTGATGCGTCTCTATGGGCTCCTCGCCGCCGCCGTTACGCAGGCCGCCGCTGCGCTCGCCGCGGCCGCTCCGACCCTTCTGAACGACGACGCCCTGCCGCTCAGTGGGCTGATGACGAAACTCATCGCCGATGCGGTCGGTGCGGGGCTTCTCCCGCCAAAGTTTGACGGCGCTGCGAACGCTCGCCTTTCGGTGCGGCGTGTGCTGCGCCCGCCACAACGCTCGGCGACGGGTGGGGAGGAAGGGCTTGCGGCGGCAGTGCCACTGTGGGACGACCCCAAGATGGACGACCCTAAAATGGACGAGACGGACGACGAGGCGCTCGAAACGGCGCCCTCCCCCTGGTACGAGCCAGTCCTCTGCGAGGCCCTCTCGTGCAATTGCATGCACGCGCTCACCACGGCGCCCGCCGCCCCCGCCCCCCACCCCACAGGTACGTGCACGTCATCTGTGCCCGGCTCGATGGAATCCCATCCCTTCGATGGGGCCCGAAGGATCTCGAAGGCTCCCTCGCCTACGAGGAGAGTTTCGTCATCAGCCCCGGCGAGTCGGCGACCGGCGAGTCGGCGACCGGCGAGTCGGCGACCGGCGGCGGCGGGGCTGCCGCTGGCGCCGTGGCGGGCGCGACCAAGGACGAGGTGGAGTGCACGCCGAGACCGCCGACGTCCCAAACAAGGATGCACGCGCGGCCTCTCTTCGATGCCCTCCCCCTATTGACCGCGTACCCAGCAGAAGGTGATCGCCCCCGATAGCCTCTGATTGTCACTGATGGTCTCTGATTGCGATCGTCATCTTCTCACAGGTGATCGCCCCTGATCGCCTCTGATGGTCTTCGATGCCTTTTGCGCATGGTGGCGAGTCCATGGCGACTGACGGGTATGGGCATGCATTCGCTCGATTTGGCAGGTGGCGAGGAGAGCGAGGCGCGCCAAGTGTGCGGGGCGATCTGCGCGAACGCCGTGTGCGCGCGCGACAAGTGCCATTCGGCTGTCGAGCGTATGCGTGCAGGTCAGCATGATGTGCTCCAAAGGCTCTGATGACCCCTTCTGACGACCCCTTCTGATGTCCTCTCCTTGCCTCCTGTCATCAGGTGAGCACCATGTACTCCAATGGCTCTGTGTCCCGCCGATCGAGGATGCCATCGTGCTCACGAGCTCGCCCTGGATGCCGGTGCTCCGGGGGGAGGTGCGATCTCGCTGATGGCCACTGATGGCCGCTGAGTGCTCCGGGGTGAGGTGCGATCTCGCTGATGGCTGCTGATGGCCGCTGATGTCAACTGATGGCCACGGATGGCCACTGATTGCTCCCAAACTTCCACTGAGTGCTCCCAAACTTCCACTGATTGCCAATGGTAACCACGGATGGCCACTCATCACCACGGATGGCCACTCATCACCACGGATGGCCGTTCATTGCGTCTGATGGCTTCCTTCATCAGGTGCGCCTCTTCGCGGGCGGCTTCTACCTTGAGACGGCGCAACACGGTCCCCACATCCTTCCGTTCCGCATCCACCTCGCCGCGGTCGCCGCCTATCAGCTCGACGAGCATGCATCGCCTGGACTCCTCATGCTTCGTCAGAAGCCGGATGCGCACGGGTACGGCCCGCTGGCGCTGCTGCCCACGGCGCCCGCGCTCACGGACGCGCCCGTGACGGCGCCCCCGGGCGCCTCGCCGGATGAGGCAAAGCCGCCGCCGCTGCGCACGCTCTCGTTCGCGCTCGTGGTGCCGCCCAACTCGGCGCTCCAGCGCGCGCTCGTGGGCACGGTCTGGCCGGTGTGGGAGCAGCTCTTCCGCGAGTGCGCTGTACCGGTGGACCATCTGCGTGCGCCTGCGCCCGAGTTTGGGTATGCGCTCGAGGTGCTCCGCCGCGCCGGCGGAGCAGCGCCCTAATTTGGGTGGAGAGGGCGCAGCGAGGCACTGGCAGCGACCGTGGAGTGAGTGATCTCTGTGCGACGTGTGAAGCTGAAGGCAGAACGCCGTACGAAAGGGCGGATGTAAGGGCGGATGGGGGCCGGCGAGCGGAGCGCTGAGCGGTTTGTGCGGTTTGTCAGTTCCTACTCATGCACATGCGTTTACGTTCTCGTCCGTTCAAACATATATAAAAACATCGATTCTAACTTGAATGTTGAAACTTCTCCCCACACCCCAGTCCGAGCTCCGACTGTTTCTGACGGCGCTGACCCAACTGTCGGAACTGACGAGTCTCGGGACTCAAATCGAACCGATTGCGAGTCTACACTTTCGCGACCCGCGATAGCATCGAGCTACTGGATCACACGAATCGGCACACAGCACAAGTACTACTACTGAATCGGCACACAGCACCCCCAGTTTACTGTATCATCGTGGCATGCAGGCGAGCGATGTTGCGCTCGAAGCGATGATGCGCATGTTGCGCTCGTTGCGGCCGAGCAAGCGCGCCGGGCTTGGTGGATCTCGGTGGATCTCGGTGGATCTCGGTGGATCTCGGTGGATCTCGGCCGCTGCCGTCGATCAACTTAGCGCGAATTCCGCCAGTACATGTACGCAACCACGAGAGCGACCAGTCTTAGCGGCCAGTACAAGTACGCAAGCACGAAAGCGAGGAGGGCGACTGGTATCGCGTAGGCTGACATGGAGCCAGCGCTGGCAATCGCGAGCTGCTTGGCCTCGCGCTGCTTTGCCCGCCCAGTCATGTACTCCGTGCGCGAAATCTCGACCACATCCGCAGCGGCCTTCTCCGCGAGCTGTGGACACCGGATGAACTGCACGGCACCGCCGGGGTCCTCGCCGTTGTCGAGCAGCCAATTGAGGGCAAGCTCGACGTCTGACTTGTCACCAATCGCACCGACAGCGCGCTCAGCGCTCGCGCGGTCAAAGCCGTATGCCGACACGAGCGTCTTGACCGTCGCCGCGGCGTGCTTGGCCTCGCGGGCTTGCTCTGTGTCGAGCGACGGGAAGAGTTCGCGCCCCGTTTGGGGGGGAAGAGCTCGAGGGGGAAGAGCTCGGCTCTGCTCGCCCGTGCGAGGGGAAGAATGCTCGGGGATGGCGTCCAGTTGTTGGCAGTTTTCGATGCCCACGGAGGCAGACGGGAAGTGCGGACCGGCCCGCAGCCAGCCGCCTATCTTGGCCGAAGAGCTCTGGAGCTGCTCGACCGTGGCACTGCCGATTGGGAGCCGATGGAAGTCCTCGTAGTTGCGGAGCGCCATCTCGAGCTCGCCCTCATTTGACGAATCGATGCCGACAGCGAGCTTCGACTGCAGCTGGTAGATGATGGTGGCTTTGAAGCCAGATGCCACCTTCCATCTTCCGAGCTGCTCGTAAAACTGGTCGCACTTGTCAGTATTCGCCATCGGATTGGGGTTGTCGATGATACTGAGGAACGCGGCCAAAAGGCCGTCACTGTTCGTGATCCCCACCGCGGCGAGGTTTGCCAGAGACGCCGGCCCGATCCCGGTGAAGTCAACGGTGAGGTTGCCGGTGAGCTTCTGATTCGTGAATGCACGTTTCTTGTCATCGCCGAAGTGGCTGTGTGACGACTTGATGACGTGATCCGAAAGCTTGATCTCGCACTTGAAGCCCTTGATCAGGACGCGGTCCTCTATCTGTTGTGCTGTTTGGTGCCTGGTCATCGATGGGTCATTGCACCCCATGTCACGGACGAGCCACGTGTGGAGTCTCTCCGCGTCCCGGCCAAACTGTGCGATAGGGCGTGCGACACAAGCAAAGTGAATGGGCGTGTGACGCAGTGAGAGATGCACTCAAGCTCGGTTCGAGCCTCCTTTGCGCACCTCGAGGTACTTGCCAATGACCTGGTAGGTCGTGAAGATCCCTGAGCGATTCAGAGTGTTGATGCCCACCTCACCCAGGCCGGGCACCTCGTCGAGCTCGCCAGTAAGCAGAGGCTTGTTCACAAAGTCCATTTGGCAGATGTTCGTGGGTGAGGGCTCGCGCTGGTACGGGTACAGCACCTTACCAGACACCTCACCCGTCCACAGCCCCGGGGCGAAGAATAATTCGAGTTCGAGGTCGACCTCCTTCGTGGGCGTAGGGCGTCCCGCCCGCGCGATCCGTGCTGCGACAATGCCACGGGCGATGGTCGACATCGCTTCGGTCTCGATCTGCCTTCGGCGTGCCCGTTGCCTGATGAAAAGCCACGTGCAATAACTGGAGTGCTGGGTTGTAGAGGCTGCGGCTGCTTCGAGCTGCCGGAGCTTTTGAGCTGCCGCTTCGGACTTGTCACGGGCGCTCTGGATTCGCGCGAGCTTGCGCTTCTCCTTGTTGGACACCGAGAAGGGGTTAGCACTCTCGCTCGGCGATATGGCTTCCTCTGCGAGCGCTTCCGGAGCCGCCGATGGCGACTCGAGCTCGAACAGAGCCGGCACATACAGCGGCTTGTAGTGGCTCGTCAGGAGCGAGTTCAGGTCGAGGCAGCCGGCGGAGCGTCCGCCTAGGGCAGGGGCGCGTGCGAGCCACGCCTCGGCATCAGAAGTGTCCACCTCGATGGTGGCCACCATGTCCACGCCGAGCAGGAGCGCGATCCGCGTCCGCCGGCTGTCGGTCAGAATGCAGGCAGGTCTGCCCACGTGCTCAGCCAGCTCCGGGACCCGTTCGACCAACTGGTGATCGAGGGCTAGGTGCGGGCCGTCCAGATATCTTTGTCTTTGGCGCGGAGAAGCGCTAGTGAGTACCATCACGAAAAGGGCGAACCGGCCGCGCGCGCGCCGCGCTGATGACGGCCGACGCCTGAAAAGGGACTCAACCCAGCTCAGGGTTCAGAAGTGCAGTTCAGAAGTTGCTAACTCTGCGCTTGCATGCATTCACAAAGCGGGCGGATCGAAAGTGAACGAGTGGGGATTAAACATCCCGCCCCTTCGGCCAGTGCAAACGGCGGAGGTGTCTTTGTGACGTCGGGAACGATCGACATCATCTCGTGCGAAGTTTACTCGAATACGGCCATAGAGCAGCCGGCGACAATGCCGATGGTGGGGGGATCTTTGTACCTGGAGGCGCATCGCGGTCACTCCTCGAGCGCGACTACAAAGCGAGCGAGTCACAGCAAACTCGCGTGAACCCTTTTTTCCTCACGATCCGCTCCATTCCGTTCCAGGGCCCTCACGGCCAGACACACACCCACAAGCCCCGGAGAGGCGTGCGCGGGCGGCGCTCACAAACACAAAGGCAGCATACACTCGCGGATGCGGGGGTACTCAGCTCCACCACTTTAGTGGGGTCGCTCAGCCTGCCCGTGCAAATGTATATAGCTTGGCCCGCTGCAGCCGTGGCCTGGCCCTTCCCCCTGCGCTCCCCTGCATGATCCGGATGCGTCCGTCGCACCCACTACGTGGTGCCATCCCCAGCCCACTCTCACGATCCAGCCAGGTCGTGTACATGTAACGAGCTCAACCAGATCATCGTGCCAGATCATCCGCAGCATGCAGGCGAGCGATGTTGCGCTCGTTGCGGCCGAGCAAGCGCGCCGTGCTTGGTGGATCTCGGTGGATCTCGGTGGATCTCGGTGGATCTCGGTGGATCTCGGCCGCTGCCGTCGATCAACTTAGCGCGAATTCCGCCAGTACATGTACGCAACCACGAGAGCGACCAGTCTTAGCGGCCAGTACAAGTACGCAAGCACGAAAGCGAGGAGGGCGACTGGTATCGCGTAGGCTGACATGGAGCCAGCGCTGGCAATCGCGAGCTGCTTGGCCTCGCGCTGCTTTGCCCGCCCAGTCATGTACTCCGTGCGCGAAATCTCGACCACATCCGCAGCGGCCTTCTCCGCGAGCTGCTCTGTGTCGAGCGACGGGAAGAGTTCGCGCCCCGTTTGGGGGGGAAGAGCTCGAGGGGGAAGAGCTCGGCTCTGCTCGGCCGTGCGAGGGGAAGAATGCTCGGGGATGGCGTCCAGTTGCTGGCAGTACTCGATGCCCACGTTTGACGAATCGATGCCGACAGCGAGCTTCGACTGCAGCTGGTAGATGATGGTGGCTTTGAAGCCAGATGCCACCTTCCATCTTCCGAGCTGCTCGTAAAACTGGTCGCACTTGTCAGTATTCGCCATCGGATTGGGGTTGTCGATGATACTGAGGAACGCGGCCAAAAGGCCGTCACTGTTCGTGATCCCCACCGCGGCGAGGTTTGCCACCGTCACCTCTTTGATTCCGGTGAAGTCAACGGTGAGGTTGCCGGTGAGCTTCTTATTCATGAATGCACGTTTCTTGTCATCACCGAAGTGACTGTGTGACGACTTGATGACGCCATCTGAAAGCTTGATCTCGCACTTGAAGCCCTTGATCAGGACGCGGCGCGCTATCTGTTGTGCTGTTTGGTGCCTAGTCATCGATGGTGCATGGCACCCCATGTCACGGACGAGCCACGTGTGGAGTCTCTCCGCGTCCCGGCCAAACTGTGCGATAGGGCGTGCGACACAAGCAAAGTGAATGGGCGTGTGACGCAGTGAGAGATGCACTCAAGCTCGGTTCGAGCCTCCTTTGCGCACCTCGAGGTACTTGCCAATGACCTGGTAGGTCGTGAAGATCCCTGAGCGATTCAGAGTGTTGATGCCCACCTCACCCAGGCCGGGCACCTCGTCGAGCTCGCCAGTAAGCAGAGGCTTGTTCACAAAGTCCATTTGGCAGATGTTTCGTGGGTCGTTGGTGCTTGCGCTCGCGGTCACTCGGCGAGCGCGTCCTACAAAGCGAGCAGTGTGTGTGCGATTCACAGCAAACTCGTGTGAACCCTTTTTTTCGAGCTCCTTTTTTTCTCGCGATCCGCTCCCTGGTATGGTTGCTTTCTAACACGTAACAAGCCTCTTACCTTTTGAGTTTTCCGAAAATTATACATATCTGCCGCATGCGAGTACGTAACCATCACAGCATCTCAGTTCTAGTTCTAGCTCCAGGACTGCGAGTACTCGTACGTAACCAATTATACGAGGGAGGCGAAGGCGGCGGCGTACAACGCGGCCTTCTCCTCGGCAACGGCGGGCGAGAAGGCGGCGGCATTCTTTGCGGCCAAGAAGGCGGCGGCAGCCGAGAAGGCGGCGAGGGTGGCGGCGGGCCAGAGCTCGTACATGCACGCAATCACGAAAGCGAGGAGGCCGAGGCTCCAAGAACTTAACGATGCGGCCTTCTCCGCGGCTCATTCTCCGCGCCCTCCTGCTCGACCTCCTGAAGCCGCACAGGCGCCTCTTGCTGCAAGCGAAAGGCGAGCGCGTCGGCCTCGCGCCGCTTGGCCTCCGCGGCGGCCTTGTCCGCGAGCTGCTCGCGGCGTCATTCTCCGCGCGCGCCCGCCGCTCGACCTCACGAAGCCGCACGAGCTCCTCTTGCTGGAGGTGAAAGGCGAGCGCGTCGGCAGGTTAATGACCATGGTGCTGTGTCAGTCCGCCGCATGGAAAAGGGTGCCCACGCGACTTCTAAAGGCATGAGCACACAACAGCAGGGGCCTCAACGCCCGTCAAGTATGCGTAGCTGAGCTTGGTGAGCGTGGGGATGGCCGCCTTTGGTCTCGCGATGAAGGCCGAGGAATTCTTGACCTTGAACGTGATGCCCGCGTAGTCGACGGTGGAAGCGCCATCCGCGTCCAGAACTTTGAGAGCAGTGCAGGCGGTGCATGGCGGCAAGGGCGCAGAGGAGAATCCATCCGCGTCCAGAACTTTGAGAGCAGTGCAGGCGAATCCATTTGCGCCCCAGAAGGCAACGCCAGCGAGCATGAGTGCAAGCGCGAGCCCGAGTAGTGAGTGATGGGTCTCGACAGGCGTCAACGACGCGGAGGGCGGGGTTTTACGATCCGCGATGCGCTTGACGGGCTGCGCCATCGCCATGGGCGGTGGCGGCTGCTGGAGCACACCAACGATGGGTGGTGGCTGCTGGGGCACACCAACGATGGGTGGTGGCTGCTGGAGCACACCAACGATGGGTGGTGGCTGCTGGGGCACGCCAATAGCGATGGGCTGTTGCTCCGGCGTCACGGCAGCTGACTGCCGCTCGGCACTGGCCGTGAGCCAGCTCGCCAGAGCGGACACGAGCTGCTCTGCTTCGCGCCGCTCTGCCTCGCGCCGCTGCACCTCGCGCCTCTCTGCCTCGCGCCGCTGCACCTCGCGCTGCTCTGCCTCGCGCTGCTCTGCCTCGCGCCGCTCTGCCTCGCGCCGCTCTGCCTCGCGCCGCTCTGCCTCGCGCTGCTCTGCCTCGCGCCGCTCTGCCTCGCGCCGCTCTGCCTCGCGCCGCTGCACCTCGCGCCGCTCTGCCTCGCGCCGCTCTGCCTCGCGCCGCTCTGCCTCGCGCCGCTCTGCCTCGCGCTGCTCTGCCTCGCGCCTCTCTGCCTCGCGCCGCTGCACCTCGCGCCTCTCTGCCTCGCGCCGCTCTGCCTCGCGCCTCTCTGCCTCGCGCCGCTGCTCTGTGTCGAGCGCCGGGAAGAGTTCGCGCCCCGTTTCGGGGTGAACAGCTCGAGGGGGAAGAGCTCGGCTCTGCTCGCCAGTGCTAGGGAGAGAATGCTCGGGGATGGCGTCCAGTTGCTGGCAGTACTCGATGCCCACGTTTGACGAATCGATGCCGACAGCGAGCTTCGACTGCAGCTGGTAGATGATGGTGGCTTTGAAGCCAGATGCCACCTTCCATCTTCCGAGCTGCTCGTAAAACTGGTCGCACTTGTCAGTATTCGCCATCGGATTGGGGTTGTCGATGATACTGAGGAACGCGGCAAAAAGGCCGTCGCTGTTCGTGATCCCCACCGCGGCGAGGTTTGCCAGAGACGCCGACCCGATCCCGGTGAAGTCACCGAGGTTGCCGGTGAGCTTCTGATTCATGAATGCACGTTTCTGGTCATCACCGAAGCGGCTTTGTGACGACGTGAGGACGTGATCCGAAAGCTTGATCTCGCACTTGAAGCCCTTGATCAGGACGCGGTCCGCTATCTTATGTGCTGTTTGGTGCGTGGTCATCGATGATTTATGGCACCCCATGTCAACGAGCCACGTGTGGAGTCTCTCCGGGTCCCGGCCAAACTGTGCGATAGGGCGTGCGACACAGCAAAGTGAATGGGCGTGTGACGCAGTGAGAGATGCACTCAAGCTCGGTTCGAGCCTCCTTTGCGCACCTCGAGGTACTTGCCAATGACCTGGTAGGTCGTGAAGATCCCTGAGCGATTCAGAGTGTTGATGCCCACCTCACCCAGGCCGGGCACCTCGTCGAGCTCGCCAGTAAGCAGAGGCTTGTTCACAAAGTCCATTTTGCAGATGTTCGTGGTTGCGTGCGTGCGTGCGAGCGTGCGTGCGCTCCGCGGTCGCCTCGTGAGCGTGACTGACGACTTGCACAAAGCGAGCGAGGCAAGTTGCGAGGCACCTCTGTTTTCGCCAAAAGTTGCTAAACTTTCGGAAAATCCCAAGTCGCCGCTCCGTAGGATGTGCGACGACCTGGCTTTTCGTGAGTAAAGAAAGGGTTCACCCGTCTACGTCGGGACTACTGTGCTCTGTGAATAGTATCGGTCCCAAAACAATGCGAGCGTGCCCTTATCCTGCTGGGGGCTCGCGAGCTGACGCCGCAGCCGACGCTGGCAACGTTCACGTCACTACCGACACGCTTGTCATCGGTCGACAGCTCGGCTCTGAGGGCAAGGATAAGATCGTTTACCAGGGGCGGCGTGGCGCACAAGAGCCGTGGGTAGCAGTCGCACAATTCAAGACGCAGAGCTCATGCGTTCAGCCAAAGCTCCGACGTTCAGGCACCAAGTCGCGTGCTGCGATACGCAAGGAGGCCGGGTTTCAGCGGCGCGCGGCAGCAGCTGGCCTAGCGCCACATATCCTCGAGGAAGACCTCGATCGATCTCGGCTCGTGATGGAGATGCTTCCAGGTGGCACGCTCAAGGACGTCGCCCAACGCCAAGGCGGCAGGCTGACGATAGAGCAGCAGCGCCGGCTGCTGCACTTGCTCCGTCAGCTCGGCGCACCGATTGCGAGTGGTGGCGCGGCGACGCTGCACAATGACCTCAGCAACCCTTGCAACTACCTGTCCGACGGTGACGGCACGTTCTTTGTCATCGACTTTGGCATGGCCAAGGAAATCGACTCGACAACCCGCGCGCCGCTGAACCTGCCACCGAGCCTGGCGGCTGGAGCTAATCTCCTGGCCATACAGCATTTGTTGTACGACGTGCAGCAAGGCCTCATGACGCATCGGATCCTCCAAGAGGTTCCTACTGAGTTGGTGCGCGGATGGAGGGATTTCGAGCGCTGTGTGGCTGAGACGCGCTCCGGCGTCTCACCTGCTGCCTCGTTGCCTACCACTGCGTGGTACCAGGTCGAGGTGCCTCCCGCACTGCGTCCTCGGCGCCGGGCTTCGATCCCGATGCACAAGAGCGCGGCGATGGAGTTGCTCGAGTCGTCAGTCGAGGACGACGACGAGCTAGGCTCATCACCGCTCGGTGCACTGCCGCCAGCGTCGCCGCCGCCGTTGCTGCCGCCGCGGCGAGGCTTGTGCCACGTCCAGTGCAATACAACTCTGCTCTTTGTGTGGGCCCTGTGCCTGGGCGCCTCGGCCGTCGCCATCATTCACTCCTCGCGCGGCCTGGCCAGCGCAGTGCCACCCCCATTGTTGGGCGCGCGCGCGCTTGGCCAATGGCGGGCGCATGGCGATAAGTCTGTCCCAACGACGGTCGATGAAGAACGGGACGAGCTGTAAGTGCTGTAAGTGGCATCGGTAAGCGCATTAGTAAGTGCACGGGTTCCTCCGACCATGTCAAGAGGACGGAATTGGCTTTTAAACGCTGGAGACCCTTGAGTCTTTCACATGTGAGCTCAAATCACTTCTTCACCAGTTCACCTAGTTATTCTCGTCTTGCTCGGCCCGGCCGCCTTGCTCAAAACATAGGTCGTTGGCGGTCCCCCGCGGTGGCTCTGCGCGCGTAGCACGCGCGTGTCGTGATCGAGGTAGGTGGTGCGCCACACGCCGCCGCTACCCGGCGGCAGCGAGCGTGTGCGCAGTGGCAGCTTGCCTCCGAGCAGGGACCAGCGCATCGTGTCGAAGCTCACGTGCCATGTTACCGCATCGGGCTGAGGGTCGACGCTCGCCCGCAGTTCGGCTTGGAGCCCGAGGCTGAGCCAACCAGCGCGTGCCCGCTGGGCGTATGAGAAGGCGGGCGGCACCTCGCGACCAAAGGGCTCCTCGTAGTCGATCAGCTGCAGGACGTGGCCGGAGATGCGTCCGATCAGCTTTCGTCGAGCTTGGACACCATCAGCTGCCACGGTCCCAGCTCCCGGATTGCTCGTGTACACCTGATCCCATGCGCCATCCAAGAGCGGCCCACGTGCGGCCCACGAGCGGGCGGGCGGAGAGCTCGCCTCCAGCATTTGGATGAGTTGCTCCGCCTCGAAGGCCTGTGCCACGGACGCCTTGGCACCGCCGCAGCTCTCGGCCGCTAGCCGAGCGATCGCTTGCTTAAGTGGCAGTGGGTGTGGCGACTTGGCGTACTGAAGGTGCGGCGCAATGGCGGCCGAAAGCACGACCAACCATTCAAGCATCCTTGCGTCGCACCGCAACACTCACGCACTGTCGCGAACGAAGTGGCCCCGCAAGAAAGGGTCCGATCGCCGCCGAGTTGCAAGTCAAGTCAAGTCAAGTCAAGTCAAGTCAAGTCAAGTCAAGTCAATCTGCGCGCTTTCGTTTGCAAAGGACGTGCATGGCTATCCGGTGTTGAACCCGGAAGGACTGGAAATATTACTTAGCGTGTCGCCGTGAATGAAAAAGCGCGCACTGGCCGACCGACTGACCGACGGCGGGGTGACCCACGGCCACATGGATGACTGGAGCTACACCGGTCACAAATGGCTTGGCGCGCGAGTGGCTTGGCGCTTTGGTGCGAAGATGGAGAGTGGCCAATGTACGGCATGGATCAAATACGGGCATCGCTCATTGTGGCGTGTCAACTGGGATGACGGCGATGTTGAGGACTTCACGCTCATGCACATGCGCGAGGGATTGCTCTACCATCGACAATTGCAACAGAAGGTAGAGTCTCCGAGGATTAAGATCGATAATGCGACGACGGTTCAGCAGACCGAGCGGTGCAAGCCCACACGTCGCGCCACCAATGCGACGACAGTTCAGCAGACCGAGCAGTGCAAGCCCACTCGTCGCGCAACCGGCGTCGTGGGCACTGCGGCGCCGCGCTGTCCACGAAGGGTCATCGATCCGCTTCAATCATTTGTGACGTTCCCGATTCTGATCTCGCCGTCGTATTTGACGGCGAGCCCTTCCGAATCCGCCGCAATCAGCCCGTGGTGGCAGCTGGACGAGATGCGGAGCTGCGAGACATCACTCAAGCAGCCTCTTGTGGAGAGCAATCGCGACAGGCAGCATACCCCACCTCGCAAGAAGCGCATCCGTGCGGCTCGGCCGTAGCGCTGAGCGAGCTGCGGCGATTCTCGAACTTGCGTTCGAGCCATGAATGGGGTGCAAGGTAGACAGTTATCGTCGGAACAAGGCGTCGGAACGTAGAACCTGAACGTTTCGGAAGTCCTCGTGAGCAGAGCGGAGACGCTCAAAGCCGTAAAAGTGGCTCGCAGCCGTTTACGGTTTACGAGTAGCGTTGAGCCACCTACGTCACCACGTACTAAAGAAGGTACACGTACACGGTACAGTACTTTCAACTTCTGCTCTGCTATAGACCGGACGCTAGCGAGAGAGAGCTCTTCAGGATCTCTCTCGTTCTAATATGATTCAAGCTCGCGCTGCTTTGCACACGCGGGCAGCTGGGCGTCGGGCCATACAAGGAAGCCGAGCGAGCCCGCAGGCACGCGCGCGCCGCTCGCGCCCGACTGCGCGACAGAGAGCCCATGGAGCTTAGGAAGCGATGGGGTCCCTAATTTGGATGGGGTCCCTCCGGAGGAGGGCTGCAGCGAGAGCTCGTCGCCGCCGTTGAGACGCACGCCGCGGGATTGGAGAGGGTGGGCAGCGCCTTCGATGGGCACGCCGGCGGTGAGGATGTATTCGAGACGCGAGGGTAGCTGCGCGAGGGTATCTGGCAGCGTGAGGTTGATCGCTCTCGTCTCGTCGAGGTTGAGGAAAGAGAGGCCGACGCCGCGGCCAACGGCGCAGTGCGCGTACACACGCAGTCCGCGCGAGGACGACGTCGTGTTGAGCACAATTTGGCCCATGAGACGTTTGTGGAGCACCGCGAGCCAATAGTCGGGGAGCGGGTTCACCGTGTACTCGGTGGGCGTTTCGCCTGCAATCCTCGCGCCGTCGTGAGCAGGCGGGGCCGCACGGCCCCTAGCGGTCGATGCATCCAGCGCGGTGAGCTCTATGAGCGGGTAGCTCCCACCTACGTACAGGAGCGTTTGACGGAAGAGCGTCTGCACGCCAACCAGAGCGTGCTGGCCTAGCTGGTCAAGGTACCAGAAGCCATCGACAAAGGTGTCCGTGATGCCCGTCTGACCACCGTTGGTCGCAGCTGCCGTCTCGCCCGCCCAGATTGGTGGAGATTGGCCGGGCGCCGAGGGCGGCAGCATCGCGAGCAGCGCACGCGCGCCGTTGCCACTCCGGTCGAGCATCGCCGGGTCCAGAAAAGACGCGCGCAGCTTCTGAGGGTCGAGGTCTGGACCGTTGCCCATCGAGTACTCATGGAACGTGAGGGCGCCGATGTGCCCGTGCGTCGTGTTCGCAAATTGCCCAAACCAAGCTCGCATCTCCGCGCTCCACTCGGCATTCGAGTGTGTATCCGGCCCCGCCGTGACGGGCACCCCATCCGAGCGGAGCGCTCCTGGCCTCGCATCTCGGCGTGTATCTCCGTGTGTATCTCGGACGGGCCACGTGCGATCGAGGTACGCCTTCAGTTGCAACAGGTCCTCTGCCTGCGTCCGGGCGCCAGCGAGGCCGTTGAGGGCCTCATTGAGCTCATTGCCGAGCTCGAAGCCGATGAGGTGGTCCCAGCCGGGCGGGCGGTTCGTCACCGTCCAGGAGATCAACGCCTCGTAGTCCACCGTGTCGCGTGCCGGGCAGGCGGCGTCGCCAGCCGGGGCGGTCGCATTGCACTGGGGGGTCTCGGGCTTCGTCTTCGGCGGCCGGCCAAACATGCCGTTCAGCCCGAAGACGAGGGAGAGGTCGTTGCGCGCCGCGAAGCCGAGCAGCGCCTTCCACTGATCCGGCGTGATCGATTTGCACCGGAAGTCGGTCATCGGCTTGGGTAGATGGTCGCAGTCGATGCCGGCGGTGGCCGCCGAGAAGTTGACGTACACGTCGTAGTCGCCCTGCGTGCCGCCGACGCGCAGGATAGACGGGCGGAGCGCAGCGATCAGCACGTCGAGCGTCGCGCCGTACTTGCCCGTTACGCTGTCGTCCTTGCCCCCCAGGTCGAACCAGCTCGACCTCCAATAGGCCGAGTCGATCGTGAACGAGAGGTACGTCGTGGGCACCTCAGCGACGGGTGTGTTCGCATCGAGGTCGATGGTCGCAGTTTGAGGATAGGGAGCTGGCGGCGAGGGTGGAACCAGGCGGCATGGCGGGTTGAACTGGTCACAAGTGTAACCACCTGCTGCAATCGTGCCCTTGCAGCACATCGAAGGACCGCCGGGGAGGTCGGAACATCCTTCGTCGCCGCACGCACCGCACGAGGCGTAGCAGCATGTGGTACCACTGGCAATGCCCGACGAGCAGCTCGGGTCCGCGCCGAGGACGGCCAGCAGGACGGCTGCGAAGAACATGCTAGTGATTAACGCCGGTCAGCTCTGAGGCCTAACCCCACCGTACGCGTCCGGCGTGTGGGATCAATAATTCATTATGATGACACGCGCGGATGCCGGTCGAATAATATGATAGGGCTAATGGGCTAACGGAAGGAACTTCGCCGGCCGGCCTCTCTGGGGGCCGACCGACGCTCCCTACTCCGTACCGACTGCGCCGGCGCGGGCGCTGGACGCGCTGTTAAGCGCCGGCGGTGCGGTGAAAAGATTTACGCGACCCGTTAGGCATCGCCGTCAAAGTCGCCCTATGCATAGTGGATCAAAGGTCAAAGAGCCATCAAAGTACCATCAAAGAGGCATAAAGGAACAGTGGGTTGTCACATCGGGGCGCGGGGCAGGGCCCAGCAGTCGATGCGTGGCAGTTTGCACGGGCGCCATATGGCCCCGAGCCGTTGTAGGAGGGCATAGTCCCCCCGTGATGGTCCGTCAGACAGGTTGTCCTCGGAGTACACGAAGCCAAACCAGGTCTGGCACTGGAGGGCCATGAGCTCGACGTGCATGGCGTTGATGATGCGCGCGGAGTCGGGTTTGCTTGACGAGCCCTTGATGAGGCCCGCGCGGGCTGGACGGTTGTCGATGAAGTGGTGCGCGAGGCGGCGGCCGAGGATGTCGGGCCACGTGATGTATGCACACACGGCAGCGATGAGCTCGAGCTGAGTGATGTACGTCTTCTTGAGCTGAATGTTGCGCAGGACTGCCACGAGCTTGCGAGTGTCGGCGACTGCCGTGTAGAAAAGCTCGCGACGTTGCGGGCACCAGATGACGACGCCAAGGCCACCGGAGCCGGTCGCCATGTCGAAAGATGCGTCGGAGAGGATGACGACCGCCCAGTCGCGCCTGCGAAAGAGGGAGTACACGACGGGTTGCAGGCGGTCGAGGATCTCAAGGAGAGAGGAGAGTGACTCGTAGACCTCGGAGCCGGGCACCACTGGCGCCTCGGTCCTGACGGTCTGAAGAGGCTGGAGAACGCCAAGGCCCCGCCCAGTCGCGCCTGCGAAAGAGGGAGTACACGACGGGTTGCAGGCGGTCGAGGATCTCAAGGAGAGAGGAGAGTGACTCGTAGACCTCGGAGCCGGGCACCACTGGCGCCTCGGTCCTGACGGTCTGAAGAGGCTGGAGAACGCCAAGGCCGACCCGCCCGAAGATGGGACAGAGGACGAAGCGCGATTTGCCGAAGAGCTTTGTTGATTGAGCGCGACGGATGGTACGTTCTGCGAAGACGCCGCGCACGACGGTGCGTAGCTTGTCCTTGCGCTCCTCGGTGACACCGAGCGTGACTGTCGCATCGATGTGGACACGGGAGAAATCGGACAAGACGCCGAGGTTGACGGCGGGCTCGTCGAAGCGGACATGTTTGGATTCGTCGAATCCTGGGCCAAACATGTCGACGAAGGTGTTGAAGGTGCCTTGGGACGAGGGCTGGTCGTACCATGGGCCGCCTATCTGGAAATCATCGTAGTACCCTGTCGCCGGGATCGCGAGGAGGCGGCGACCGAGGTGCGTGTAGAGGGCGGTGATCCTGTTCCAGCAGAGAACCGCTGAGTAGTATCCGAAACAAAATCCGGGGATGATGAAGTATTCCACGGTCTTTGTCGCAGGGTTGAAGAGACAGACGACCATGAGACCAGGGTTTCGACACGGGAGGCGTCTGTACGCCTTTTTGCAGTCGTCGCTCCCGTGGTAGTACTTGTCGACTGTGTCGAGGATGGCAGAGCCATGGTGGGTCGACCACATGCCGAGTCGGACGAGCTCATCCTGCCACTGCATCTGTGCGCGCGCGAAAGCTGCGGCGACGTGAGCTGGGGAGTCCGGGCGGATAAGAGACAGCTTGTCGAGTGTTCCGGTGATCGAGTTGATCCCGTTTTCGGAGCCGTCGTCGCACGGGCGAATCTTGCCCTTTTGTTCGACGCCAAATCTGCGCATGGATCGCCAGGTTCCTGGGCCGCGGAGCCAGGGGTGCGCATCGAGCTCCTCTGGGTGGAACCCACGCCATTGGCCGGGCTTGTGCTCGACGCCGAGGCACCAACGGCCTTCGCATTCTTTGATCGTGGCGTCCCAGACGGTGGTGACGGCCGTCCAAGCGTCGCTCGACGGGTCGGCAGCGGCTTTGTGGCCGCGGACGTAGACGGAGGCACGCAGCTGTGCGTTCCAGAGTCGATTGGAGACAGGGTTGACCACTTGCTCCGTTGGGATGTCCGGCGGATCGCCGCCCGTGGCGTAGATGCCGCAGCTTGGAAGGAAACCATGCGTGGCGAAGCCTTTGACAAAGTTTCGCACGATGTACACGTCTGGGTGCGCGGTGGCGTTGACGAGCAGGGCCATAAAGGCCGGGTCGTATTCCGCGCAAACGTGGCGAATAGATGGCTCCATGTCGGCGATCATGCGGCGCCGCAAGTGGTCGACCATCCGCTTGCAATCGATGAGGAGATCCGTGCGCCGCTCGCGCCAGGCGACGATCGACTCGCGTTTGCGGACGATGAAGCGAGCCCTGAAGGCAGGCAGCGCGTTGGCCGGCGCGGAGGCGTGGCCGGACCCGAATGTCGCTGGGGAGGCGGCGAATTACACGCTTCTCACGGCGAACATGACATCGCTGTGCCGCTTCGTCATGCTGCAGAAGGATACGGCGGCTCGGCGTGAGCTGGCGTATGTCGGGGCCGCAGGGACCGCGGACAACGCCGCGCTGCGGAACCGCGAGGAGGAGGAGAAGAAGAACCACAAGGCAAAGGCAGCCGAGCTGGTTCAGCAGGCGTCAGCGATGTACAACACGGACTTCCTGGAGCTGTGCGACTCCGCGGTGACCGTTGCGACGCACCACGAGTTTGGGCGCAACCGGCTGGTGACAGCGCGGTTGCACAGTAGTTGCACAGCGGCAAGTACGGCCGCCCAAGCGTCCACCTGGCCGAGAAGGCTCGCTGGGTGGCAGCAGACGACCACACGATCAAGGAGGAGAGCACGGAGGCGGGAGGAGCTGCGTCCCTCACGCGGAACGGGCACGTCCTCGTGCAGGTCTTCAACGTGACCGAGTCGTTGGTCATCGCCGGCACATCGGAAATCAACAAGACCCTGGCGCACTACGCCGGAGCCCATGGGATGGTGAACCGCAGCTCGAAGACACCGAGGCAGGTCAACTTCGACCTCACCACCAAGCTGCAGGTGGACAAGGCGTTCACCATGTTGTCGGGGAGTCTGACGCCGAAGGCGCTCGAGGCTCTGTTCGACGACCAATTCATCCCAGCGGTGGGGACGATGATGGCCTCTGGGCACAGCTGCGCGAGCGCGGCCATGAGCATCCTGGCTAATTCGGCATGGATGCGCGTGACGAGCGCTGGGGTCGAAAAGGCAGCTGCTAGTTGTGGCGCCGGAGCAAGCACCGAGGTGGCAGCCGCAACGCCCGCGAAAGCCATGAAGGCTGACAAGTCGGGGTTGGTGCGTAACTCGAGCGGCGAGGTCGAGTTCATCACCGCGACGAAGTACACCCAGATGCGCACCGCTCACGAGAAGCAGGTGAAGGACATGAAGGATGCGAGAGAGAGAGATCGGCACGGCGGCGGTGGACCGCCGCGCCGAGAGACGAGCTACCGAGGTGTGCACTACCAGCAGCCCTACGACTCTCGGTACGACGAGCCCCATTATGAGGCTCGGCGCGATCGTGATCGGCCCCAAAGATAAATCTGAGGCGCCTGGCGCGCCACTCGCACGCTCGGGGAGAGGTGGGTGGGAGAGCGAAGAAAAGGCGCGCGCTCGAGGAAGAGCCGCGACGCCCTGGTGCTCCAAAAAAGCTGGAGGACGATGTGGGGAAGTCCCTGTGTGTGAAGGAACTCCTGTTGCAGGGGGAAGGGTGTAGACTATCGGTGACGACCGGCTAGCAGCTTCCATTGAGCAGCCGGTGTTAATAACGCGTTGTGTGTTCCACACGTTGCTCCAATTAACGCCGGTCAGCTCTGAGGCCTAACCCCACCGTACGCGTCCGGCGTGTGGGATCAATAATTCATTATGATGACACGCGCGGATGCCGGTCGAATAATATGATAGGGCTAATGGGCTAACGGAAGGAACTTCGCCGGCCGGCCTCTCTGGGGGCCGACCGACGCTCCCCTCGTATCCTACCCATTGGCCCCTCGTATCTCAGCGATGCGCAGGCGCGTTCACACCGGATACGCGCCTCTATGCATCGCCAGTGTCTTCGAAGTCGTCATCACTGCTCTCGGCTGAGGACGCCTCGGCACCAACTTGGGTATCGACGTCATCGTCGACGGTGACGGCGGTGGCGATATCCGAGCCTCTGCTCGCGTAGACGGCGAACTGCGACCATCCACTCGTAGCAGGTAAGTGGGTGGACCGCCCATGAGTTGGACGACCTCGTTCATGCGAGCCACGAGGCGCTTAAGGATCCCGAGGATCTTATCGCATTCTGCCTCGGAGGCATAGACATTGGGCATGGCGGCCCGCTGGCTAGGCCTGTCGGCAGCCGCAGCCCACCGTGCAATCTCGTTGCGCTCCTCGATGGAGAATCCTCGATGGAGAGCGGGATTTCTGTTGTTCGTCTTGGACGAACCAGGAGAGAATGCCGCCCGAGCAATCCCAGGTGACGATTTGCTCGCTGAAGCCGTTGGATTCGAGCCAGCGACTGAGTCGTGTCAAGGCTCGCCGGCAGGACGAGAGAGTGCCGGGCGAGTATGAACAAAGATGCTTGGTGAGGATGGACCGGCGCCGCTCGAGCGGAACGCGGTCCCACTCGTGCTCCGAGAAGTCGCGGACTTGGGCGACGACGCGCAGGGGAAGGAGTGCAAGCAGGAGATCCGTCTGGCGCTCCCGCTCGCGACTCTCTTCGTCTTGAGCCGTGCCACCCATCTCGGGCGGCACGGTGGAACCTCCACAGACCGGACCGACTGGGTCAGGCCCAGCCCGGGTCAAAGTATGGCCCCCCCTTTGGGAAGGACCCTCGATCGGAAGCGGGGGCCCACCATGGGGCGGGCCTCCCGATGGAGGCAAAGTCGCTGCCGCGGTCGCAGCGGTCGCTGCCGGCCGGGAGGGACCGTTCACCGTTGCCGTGGGCAGATTCGAGCGCACCGAGTGCAACCATGGCGGTGACAGCTGCGGTCGAAGGCCCGATCCATTTGAGGAGACCGGTAAGGACCTCGCGGGCGGTAAGCGGTCTCTTCGTCTTGAGCCGTGCCACCCATCTCGGGCGGCACGGTGGAACCTCCACAGACCGGACCGACTGGGTCAGGCCCAGCCCGGGTCAAAGTATGGCCCCCCCTTTGGGAAGGACCCTCGATCGGAAGCGGGGGCCCACCATGGGGCGGGCCTCCCGATGGAGGCAAAGTCGCTGCCGCGGTCGCAGCGGTCGCTGCCGGCCGGGAGGGACCGTTCACCGTTGCCGTGGGCAGATTCGAGCGCACCGAGTGCAACCATGGCGGTGACAGCTGCGGTCGAAGGCCCGATCCATTTGAGGAGACCGGTAAGGACCTCGCGGGCGGTAAGCGGTCTCTTCGTCTTGAGCCGTACCACCCATCTCGGGCGGCACGGAAGAATCTCCACAGGCCGAACCGACTGAGTCAGGTCCTGCCTGGGTCAAAGTACGGGCCCCCCCTTGGGGGAGACCCTCGATCGGAGGCGGGGGCCCACCCTGGGGCAGACCCCCAGATGCAAGCAAAGTCGCCGCCGCGTACCACCCATCTCGGGCGGCACGGAGGAATCTCCGCAGGCCAAACCGACTGAGTCAGGTCCTGCCTGGGTCAAAGTACGGGCCCCCCCTTGGGGGAGACCCTCGATCGGAGGCGGGGGCCCACCCTGGGGCAGACCCCCAGATGCAAGCAAAGTCGCCGCCGCGTACGGGGCGGTCGCCGCCAGCCGGGAGGGATCGTTGCTGTGGGCAAAGTCGAGCTCGCGGAGTGCCACCGCAGCAGTGACAGCTGCGGTCAAAGGCCCGATCCATGGGTGAACACTGGCAAGAACCCCGCGGACGGTAGGCGGAGGGTTTGCGGCCAGGTCTGCGCGGGGCGCGCCGCATTCGGCGAGAGCATTGGCGGCCGCCAAATCGAAGCCCAAATCGCACCACTCGAGATCGGACAACGGTGGATGGGGTTGGGTGATGGGTTCAACGTCCTGATTGTCGGCGTCGGCCGCGGCAGGCGCAGTAGAGCCCAGTCGCGAGGCGTTGGAGACGAGGTCTACTTCGAGGTCGGCCTCGTCGACCCACACGCCGTTGAAGTCGGCGTCCATAACCACAGGCATCTGCCTGAGAGAGCGAAGAAAAGGCGCGCGCTCGAGGAAGAGCCGCGACGCCCTGGTGCCCAAAAAAGCTGGAGGACGATGTGGGGAAGTCCCTGTGGCGGGCTCCGGCGTCACACTGGCGCTCCCACTCACCCGGCCTCTAGTCATCGGT
>ENA-UOXG01000129-UOXG01000129.1-mixed-culture-metagenome-genome-assembly--contig:-NODE-129-length-44611-cov-39.567488_pt1 | contig 44611 bp, 23 predicted proteins | sample MGYA00238159_ERZ761634 | MGnify/ENA primary metagenome ERZ761634 (study PRJEB28908, sample SAMN08776845) | mixed culture metagenome | isolation source: Freshwater growth medium | place: USA... | reverse complement strand
TTGTGTAGCTCTGATGAACAGCAATTCAAGTCAAACACGCGACCAAGTTTACTCGTGGTGTGAACCCTTTTTTTCTCACGAACAGCCAGGTCGTCGCCGTCGTGCGACACCAAGTCTTAAACAACACGAGTGGGTGCGAGGAAGGCATGAAGGATAAAGGAAGGCCACAAAGCCTCGTCGCCCACTGAGCGGGTGGGATCACGGGTACGCAAAAGGAATGAGGCTTGAGGGAGTTCCTTGCACCTTGCGCCTAGATCCCGTGATTGAAATATTGAACGTAAATGAATGCATGCTCGGTTCCGATTCCGTATTTTCCGTGCTTGCGTGGCCTCGCCTGTTTGCATACCGATACCGTTAGAATACACCGGGGGGATTACTTCCAAACTTCCTCGTGCTTAACCTCGTGCCTACTCCCTACATCCGTGTACGCGTTAATTATTGAATTCAGAATGATCTGGTCAGCCATACGCCTGCCGCGGCACGCTCGGATGGCGGAGCACTGCGTACAGCACATAGCGCACCCGCGACCCCCCATGTCGCACAGAGTGCTCAAAGCTGTCGTCGAAGACTATGGCCCTGCCGTCGCCGCCGTACCCACGGGCCTCGCCGCCAACGATCACCTCGACACCCTCCGAGCCCCGCAGCGCGAACTGCATCGTGAGCCTGCGGTTGGTGATGCCGCAATGAGGCAGCACTGCGGCACCCGGAGCGAGACGCAGCACGGACGCGACGATCGATGTCCCACACAGATTGACGTCCGACGCCGTCGCGGGCGCGGTGCACAGGCTGGGCTCGGCCGCCACGCCACCGCCGTCAGCATCGTCGCCCTCGACGCCGTTGCCGCCAGCACCGGGCCCGTCCATTCCGTCCATTTCGTCCATTCCGTCCATTCCGTGCCCTCCGTCACCGCCGGCACCATCGCTGCCGCTGCTGCCCTGCAGTAACCGACAGAGGGTGGGCAAGGCAGCGCAGCCAGGCTGGGACCATACTCGACCATCGAAGAGGGGGCTCTCGGACCAAGAGCTCTCGCCGCCATTCCCAGCGCCGTCGCGGGCGCTCTTCGGGTCACCGCTGCCACCACCAACATCGGCGTCGCTGTCGAGGTCGCCATCGTCGTAGTCGTCGTCGCTGCGATCGACTTCAACGCCGCCGCCGCCGCCGCCGCCTTCCGTGCACGCTCGCGCACCTGGCGCGCCTGTGGCGTTCGCGGTGCCGAGTGGCGCGGCCGGCGAGAGGATCGCCTGCAGCGCGTCGCTCAAGATCAACTGATCGAGCTCCGCCATCATCCGAGCGCGCGTGAGAGGGTGCGCAAAGGCCGCCTCGAGCGAGCGCACGATTGAGAAGCGGCGCGACTCCCACCACGGGTGGGCGGGCAGCCCCGGGTAGTAGATGAGCGGTGTCTGGTCCAGGCGCTCGTAATGCGTCGCCGCCGACGGGTGCTGCCGTGCCAACTTGAGCGCCGCCTCGGCACGAGCAAAGTCACCGGCGCGACGATAGTATCCGATGGCACCGCTCACGCCCGCATTCCACAGCGTCGTCTCCGAGCTCTCGTTGACAGCGTACGAGTTGGAGGCGAGTGGATTGAGAGCTCGGTTCAAGCTCCACTTCGCCGCCTCGCTGCAGTATGCCGTCTCACGCGCCAGGGGCACGTGCACGTCCTGCAGCCGGCCGAGCAGGATGAACTCCCGCTGTACGCCCAGCGTGTAGCCAGCGAGCGGCTTGAGATGCTCGGCGGCCTCGAGGAGCGCTGCCTTGGCAGATGGAGTCAGAACGCCACCGGCGCTGCGATGGAACTCGTGCTGGAACCGCTCGTACGCCGCAACACCCGAGCGCCACCCTGCGAGCATGTGAGCAGGCATCGGCGGCTGCAAGGATTCGAACATCTGCTCCTCCGCACGCGCAGACGCCTCGGCAGCCTCGCCATCTTCGGCCGCAAATGCGCTCGGCGAGTCGTGCACGAGCAGCAAGACGTATAGCCCGACGAGGCGGTCGACCATGAGATTCTGTGAACTGATCTGTGAACAATCTGAATTTATTTTTCTACCCTTTTCGTCCAACACACGTCGTCGCTTCGGCAGCGGCGGCGGGCGGAAGCTCTTCAGATGATCTGCGTCGTCCGATCATGCGCGGGCGACGTTGGATACCCTCAGAGGAGCGTGCTCCATGTGGGGACATGTGGGGACATGTGGGGAACGTGCTCGCTGTGGGGAACGTGCTCGCTCAGGTGTCACACGCGGCGCAGCCTCGCCGACGCTGACGCCCGTGCAGGCGGCCGACAAGTGACGAACCTCCGAATGACGAAACGACGGCCTCCAAGTGACGAACCTCCAAGTGACGAACCTCCGAGTGACGAAACGACGGCCTCCAAGTGTGTCAGCCTCGGCGTCCGCCCGCCGCCTCGGAGTCGCGCCTGAGGGCACATACTACTAGATGAAGTAGATGAAGGGCTCTGCCGTGGCGGGCTGTGCGGCGCAGGCCCCTCCAACTGCTGAGGAGCCTGGCGAAGCGGTGCAAACCTGCTGTGCCACTGGCTGGGGCACCACACCGAGGCGGGGCGAGATGTTGGCACCTGGCGCGCTGTCGGCGATTGGCGTGGTGCCTGGGCGCACATATAGCGCTTGGTGAGGCGTGGCCTCAGCACGCTTCGTCTCGAGCATCGCCGGTGGTCTGAGTGTCGGCGTCACGGATGATGTCAAGGGCTCGGGCGCTGCTGACGGCGGAAAGCCACGCGGCGGCGCGCCGGGTGCCATGGCCACACGCGGCGCACTCGTGCGCGGCGTCCCGTCGACTTGGGGGCCGACCCGCACAGCTGGCAAGCCGCTGACCAAGGGTGGAGGGCGGTACATCCCGAGCGCCGCGGCGAGAGGCCGATTGGCAGGGCGCGCCATTATCTCGGGGTGTATCTCGGCGAGAGGCCGAGCGGCAGGGCGCGCATCTGCACGGGCCATGGCCGCATTCGAGAGCTCGGCCACCGCCCCTTCGAGCCACCGTGCATCCAATCGAGCAGAGAGTTGTGTGTGTGCGGGCGCCAGGGTGTGTGCGGTCCGGGCGCTGGCATCGGGCGTGTCGTCGGCACTGAGCACCCCTGCGCGATCTCGCATCCCAATCTCCCAATGATCTCCCGATGCAATCCCGACTTGGACTGGTAGCCGCAAGCCCGTCCCAAAATGCGTCCTGTTGAGCGCGACGTGCGGCGGGATCCGTCCTGTGCAAGCGGGGGCGGAGGCGGCGGTGGCGGCGGTGGCGGTGGCGGCGGCGGCGGCGGCGGCAGCGGCGGCGGCGGCAGTGGCGGCGCACAACTGTGTCAGCTTTGCGCCGGTGGGCGGCGCGCCTGCGGCGGGATGGACGGCATGTGGCGACTGACCAGGCAGCATGTCGAGTGAAAAGGGGATGGGAGCGGGAGTATGGATGTCGGCACTGGGACGCGGCAGCCGCACCGGCAGAGGTAATGCCAAGGGCGATTGGCCGAGTTGCAGCCGCGGCATGGGTATCGTTGGCGGCTTCGGCCGCAGCGGCGGCGGCGGCGGCGGCGGCGGCGGCGGCGGCGGCGGCGGCGGCGGCACGCGGTTGTGGGTGCGTTGCTTCCGCAGCGTTGCCAACGTCGGTGAGTCGCCCACAGAGGCCGCATTGGATAAGGCCGCAGCGGAGAAGGCCGCAGTGGGCAAGTTCGCTCCCGAGCCCTCGGAAAGTCTGGAGGCGGCTGAGGACGGCACGCGAGCCGACATTGCATGGAGATCCCCCGGATCTCGATCACCCAACGTGTTCGACGCGGGGGGCTCGAGCGCCGGGGGGGTGGCGTCCATGCGCTCCGAAGGGTGCGCCACGTCCATTGGCGCCGAGCCGATGACGGGCCGAGGCACCGACTCGGCCCGTGAGCGTCCCGGGCGTAGGCGTGCCGACGGCGGCCGCTCGCGCCGCGCGCTGAGGTCGCGTGGTGTGGCGCTCTCGCGTAGGAAGGTGGCCAGAGAGTCCTGATGGTCGCACCGGTAGGTATTGGTCCGACTTGAGAGTTGACCCTTGTCGTGATGGTCGCACCGGTACGTATTGGTCCGACTTGAGAGTTGACCCTTGTCGGAGCGATTTGAGAGGTGACCCTGCCGTGCTGACAAGGCGCTCTCGTCGGGGTGGATTCGTTCGGAGAGGGCGCCGTCGCATGCCCTCGGGTCCGAGGCAGTCCTGCCAAAGGAGAGACTCCGCTGCTGCCGAAGGGTGACGAGCCGCGTCGTAGCGAGCGACAGCTCGGGCCATGTGGGCGCCGTCGCGGTCGGGGGCGTGGGTTTTGGCGTGGGCGTGAGCGCCCTGGCGGTGGGGGCGGTGGGGGCGTTCGGTGCGCCTGCAACGGCGACAGGCGAGCCGCTGGAAGCAGGCTCCATCGCGCCCGCCGCGCCGCCGCTGGAGCCGCGTGCAGATGCCACTGGGGCGCGAGCGGTGCGCTCGGGAGGACGCGCGTCAGGAGCACGCACGGACATTGGGAGCTTGAGAGCTTGGGTGGTGGCCGGCCTGAAACCACCTGCGGCGGCGCATCCCCTTGCGGGCAGGCCTCCGACGATCACATGCGGCCGTCGGCTGTCTGCGCCGAGGATTCGAGGTGACTGGGCGCTGCCGCCGCTGCCTTGTGATCGGTCCGTCAGAGCCGCCCCGTCGTCGCCCTCGCCGTAGGCGGACTCTATCTGCACGAGGTCGGTGGCGCCGCCGAAGGAGTACAGCGCCGAGGGCGCCGGGACACTCAAGACGTGGTGGCCGCTCGCGCTGCCAAGGTCGGCTTTGAATCCACGGCTGCGAGGGCTCAGCATCGAGAGCGCACGGTTGCACAGACCGCCACCGCCGACACCACTGCCGCCACTGCCACCGCCGACACCACTGCCATCGTCATCGACGCCGGTGCCGCTACTGCCGCGACCGTTGCCAGCGCCTCGGTCGGCGTGCCAAGGGCTACTAATACGCGTGGGGCCGGCGCGTTGGCCCTTGTTGCGCTCCATGTGACGCATGAGCGGCGACTCGGGGTACTCGGCAGTAGCAAGGCTGTCATCGGCCGCCGCGTCAACTGATCCGTCGTCTGTTGGGTGCGAGCCGAGGCCCACCGCGCGCTGGCCGGTAGGGGTCCCGAGGGCACGTCTACTCTTGGGCTCGGGGCCCCGTCGCGCTCGGGGCACGAGGTACCGGCAGCAGATCCAGCTGGATGCGAAGACGAGGGCGCCGACGGAGAGGGCAGCGATCAAGAAGGCGATGCTCATACCAGTACCTCCCGCCATGGCGCTCGCCGCCGTCGTCATCAGCTGCGCCTCGCCGCGGCCGAGGGGCGGCAAAGGCTTCGGATTCCCGGGGGCGGGGGGCGGCGGGGGGGCTGGCTCGGGGCTGGGCGGCGGGTGCGAGGGCGGCGGCGGTCGTGGGGGCGGCGGCGACGGTGTGGGGCGCCGCGGGCTTGGCGGCGGCGGGGTGGGCGGCGGTGGGCTGGGCGGCGGGGGGCTCGGCGGCGGCGAGGGCGGCGGCGGCAAAGGCGGCGGCGAAGGTGGAGGCGGCCATGGCGGCGGCGGCAAAGGGGGCTTGTGCGGCGGCGGCAACGGGGTCAGCCCCGGAAGGAAGGGCGGACAGGGCGGCCACGATGGAGGCGGTGAGGGTGGCGGTGGCGAGGGCGGCAACGAGGGCGGCGGCGAGGGCGGCGGTGACGAGGGTGGCGACGAGGGCGGCTGAGGTCTAAGTGGCGGCGGCGAGGGGGGCGGTGGTGGCTGCGAGGGCCGGGACGACGAGGGTGGCGGCGGCGTGGACGGCAGCGGCGTGGGCGGAGGCGGCGAGGGTGGCGGCGCTGCCGGGAGCGGCGAGGGTGGCGGCAACAATTGGTAAGGCGGCGAGGGCGGCGGCGGCGAGGGCGGCGGCGGCGAGGGCGGCGGCGGCGAGGGCGGCGGCGGCGAGGGCTCTGGCACATCGGGTAGAGGCGGCGGCGGCGGCCGCGGCTCGGGGCTCTGCGGCGAGGGCGGGGGTGAGGGCTGAGGCGGCGGCGGCGGCGAGGGTGGCAGACGCGGCGGCGGCGGCGAGGGTGGCAGACGCGGCGATGGCCGCAAAGGCGGCGGCGGCGGCGGCATCATCAACGGCACCACCCGCTCAAAGTATTGGCATGAGGTGTCGAGGGCGAGGCAGCACGGTGTGGCAGTGCACGTGTACGCGGCGGATACGTTGGCGGCGAGCGTCCAAGCGCCGTTCACGAGGTCGGCGGCCGCCACCGCGCCGCTGCTGAAATGGCTGCCGAGGTATTCGAGAGCAAGGCCGGTGGCGGAGAAGGCGGAGATAGATTGGTAGAGGCGCACGCATGCAAGTGCCGTCGGGCGTGCGAAGCGCACGCCGAGCCACGTGTTGGCGCGCGCATCGGGCATGCCATCCCAATAGGTATAGGCGGCCGACGAGCCGCTGTCGAGAGCGTTGGTGGGGGGCCATGAAGCCAGGGTGCTGTAAGAGACGTGGTCGGACTCGAGGTGCTGCGCCGGCGCGAGCGCCTGCGTGCAGCCAGCGTCCGCTGCCCAGCGGATGTCAAAGACGCGCCAGCGCGGTGCGGACGCGTCGACGCGCCGAAGTCGCCAGACTGTCGCGTACAAGCCGGGGGGCAGCGAGGGCGGCGGCGGCGGCGCGAGCGGCGGCGGCCGCAGTGGAGGCAGCGCGGGAGGCAGCGGCAGCGCGGGCGGTGATGGCACGTACGCACCCGGCGGAGCAAACGGCGGTGGCGACGTGGGCGGCGGCCGTGGAGGCGGCGGCGGCGGCGGAGCGGCCGGCGGCATCGCGGGATGGCACAAGAAGAGAGAGTAGAAGGCGCCCAGGCTGGTCGAGGATTGGGTATTGGTGACGGGGTCGTACATGCCATGCAGTCGTGCACCCACGAGCAGAGTCTGAGCCCAGTCGTTCATCAACGAGGGCTGGCCGACGCCGATGTGGTCATAGTTGCTGCTGTTATATAAGTCTGTCATGACGGCAAGGGAAGAGCCGAATGCGCCATAGCGAGGCAAGGACGCAGTGAAGCCCTCGTCGGCAGCACCCTGGAAGAGCTTGCGCGTCCGCGCGGCGAGTGCGCCGTCCCCATCGACGATCATCACGTAGACAGCGCCCGCGCGGCTCTCGATCGTCGAGTCACCGGGAGCGCCGACGGCCAGAGTGACGGTGCCTGCGCCGCCGAGGGAGAGGGGGAGCGCGATGACGGCACCAAGGCCGAAGAGATCGCCGAGGGAGAGGGTATACCCAAAGTTGGCGCTCTGATCGGACAGTCGCGCGGTGCGCTTAATGAGCGGCTGCTGGCTCGTGAGGCTGGCATTTGTGGCGAGGTACAGAATGAGCACGGAGCCCTTCGAGAGGGCGTCGTGCGTGCACCCGACGGCGAGCTCCTGCTGCCCGTCGCCGTCCATATCGGGCAGGAGCCCGAGAGAGCCCGCGAACCGTTCCGGATTGTCGAGGCGCAGCGCCGCGTCGGCCGACTCGAAGAGCACTCGAGACCCCTTGACGGTCCCGTCTCGGCGCAGGTAGAGGAGGAAGAGGCTGCCCTGCGACCGAATGCCGCTGAGGGTGCGATCCGTGAGCGCGGCCACGGCGAGCTCGGGCACCCCGTCACCGTCGAGGTCGGGGAGGGGCGAGAGCGCCACGCCGAGCCGTTCGCCCGTGACCAGCGGCGCCAGCGCCCCCGCCGAGAAGCCGCCCATGCCGTCGGCGAGCCGGGTGTGGTTGAACACAATGCTGCGGTTGGACACGATTCGGTCGTTGGCAGCTGTGGGATGAATCCACAGGATGTCGACGAAGCCGGTCCCGACGGGCGCCTCGTCGGCGCTCACGATCAGCTCCATCTGGCCATCGCCGTCAACGTCGACCGCTGCAAGCGCCGTGCCATAGTGGGCGGAGTCTCGCGGTGACGTGCTCGGAACCACGCGCACGCTGCTCGTCATGTCGACGCCCCCCGACGCATCAAGAGCTAGCAGATACACGGCGCCGCGCTGGTATCCGCCACCCGCTGCCCGCGGGCAACCCACCGCAACCGTTGAGTTGCCGAGCAGCGCAAGCGCTGCGCCGAAGAAATCGATGCCGAAGGACTCGGCTGCTGCTGCGCTCAAGGTGTGCCTCGGCCAAACGAGGGTATGGCCAGTGAGCAGCGGCGACCCGATTAAGGAGAGCGGCAGCAGCAGCAGCAGCATGTGAAGGTGCTTGATGACCGGCCACGCCCACACTGGCTTTTCGCCCGTTTTTGGCTGTCTTGTGTGGAACATTCTCCCCGGCGACGTCAACTTTCATAGAAACTCTTTGCATGCTGGGACATTGCCGTACACTGCTGTGGGACCTAAAAAGCCAGGTCACGTACTGCTTCCAATCAAGCATCGTGTCTGATGCACACGCGAACCTGACGGCGGCCTTCGGTGTGGTCTCGCACAGGCTGGCGACCTTGGCCGGTTGGGTGGCAACGGCTTTGGTGGCTCATGTGGTGGCTCCGGCTGGCAGCCTTGCACGCGCTTAGCATCTTCGTAGGCTGAGAGATGCTTGGACAGGGGTAGCGGCTTGCGAAAGGACGTCTTGGGCCGAGGCGCGTACGGCGGTTCGAGTCGCTCCCATTCCATCAGATGGAACTCGTTGCCAGGCTGCTCGTAGTCGTGGGCCGTGCCGCGCCATGAGAGTGTTTCTGGCGTGGGTTGGCCGTTATGCGCGGCTGGCTGCTTGAATGCCTCCTCCAAGATAAGATTGCGTGCCTTGCCGAGCATGGCTGACTCGGGCGGCGGAGAGAATCCAATTCGTGTGCGACGGAGAGCTTCGAGTGAGCCTTGAGCGAGGCACTTTGCATGCAGCGATTGGAGACGTGTCATCTCGTTACGGATGGATATGCACTCGCCTTCCTTGGCCTCGAGCCGCCTCTGAAACTGATCCGCGCACTCCTGCCGGAGTGCCTCGTCTTTAGCCTCCGCCTCAAGCCGGATTGCAGCGACCTCGGCGGCGTACGCTCGCTTGGCTTCCTCTAGCTCGCGCTCGTGCGTCATGCGCTGCGCGTCCTTCCGAGTTTCAAGCGCCTCGACCTCATCCTTCCACCTCGCCTCGATGATCGCGTACTCGGGCGTCAGACAGCTTCGCACGACCTCGATCTCGCGCTTCACACTCTGTACCAAGAGCTTCGTGCGACTAAGCTCATCGACCAACCACTGACGCTCCACCTCGCGGCTCCCAGCGTCGCCATGCAATCTCCCCAGATCCCTTTTCGAGCTCTCAAACAGCAGCTGCAGCCGGAGCACCTCGTCCTCGAGCACTTGGCTCCTTTGCTTCCACTTCTCTAGCTCGCGCTCTAGCTCACGCTCGTGCGTCATGCGCTGCGCGTCCTTCCTAGCTTGGAGCGCCTCGACCTCCTCCTTCCACTTCGCCTCGATGATCGCGTACTCGGGCGTGAGACAGCTTCGCACGACCTCGATCTCGCGCTTCATTGCACCAAGCTCGTCGATCCGCTGCCTCCGCTCCGCCTCGTTCGTCTCCGCCTCGAGATGCAATCTGCCCATGACCTCGCACAGGTCCCTGCTCAGGCTCTCAGACACGCGCTGCAGCCGTAGAATCTCGTCCTCGAGCACCTGACCGCCAGCAGTGGACCACCACCTCCTCGAGCAGTTCCAGGGCTCGCAGATCCGCGTCCGCATCACGATAAACCCCGCCATCTCGCCCTCGAGGTGCGCCTGCGCCTCGGAAATGCGAGCCGTGCCGTGCGCCATCCGAAGAAGCAGCTCACGGCAGGCAAAGCGTCCCTCATGGTCATAGCGAAAGAGCTCGTCCGCTTTTACAAAGGTGTCGTCGGTTAGTGCCGCCGCTTTCTTTCGCGCGTGTGCCATCGCCACCTGTGCCGCATGCACGCGCGCCCCCATCTCGACAAGCTCTCGAAGCTCCGTAGTCCACTGGATCAGCTCGCGCGGCGTGTTTTGATCGTCTGCAGTCTCAGGCAGCATCGCGGCCGCCATGTCGGAAAAGTCGAGGTGAGGACGCTGCACAGCTGGCTTCTTGTGGAGCTCCAAGTGAGCCAGGCTGCGAGCCGATGGAGGCACAACGCTAATGCGCGCATAGTCGTTTGCGCGCTGGATGGCCACTGCAAGGGCCTCGTGCGACGACGGCTTCGATATAGCAGGTTCAACGCCAGCATTGATGCGGTGAAGCATTGAAATCCTCAACGGCTTGCAAAACGCGCCGGTCTGTGAAGTGTGCGTCTTGCATGCTTCCAACCACGACGCAGATTTGCATCGGGCAAATCATTTGCGCGGAGCGGAGACGGGCACATAGGGTTGTCGTCGTTACGAAACCGAGCCGCACCGGTCCGGTCGCTTACGTATAAGTTTTACGAAAGCTGAAAACTCAGTACAATAGTTCAGTACTACGTAGTACGTTGTAGATTCATTACTTTCTGGAATACACTCACACGTCGAACCGGGCCTCGAACGCGCGCGCACGGGCACGCGGCGCTTGTAAGTTGAATGTCAGTGGCCGCTCTCGCAGCCAGCACTGACACTCGACTCACCTCACCTAGCTGGCCCCTTGGCCCCACCCCGCCACATCCGATCGCGGCACAAGCGAACGCACGCGACGGACAACACGAGTACGGCTGTATACACAGGCCGTGCGATATTGCCATCTTCTGTTCACGAATGCGACATGGATTGCGAGGGCATGCGCATGTTAGGGGGCATGCGGTGCCTCAGCTGATTGGGCGCTGCGCCATAGTGAGGCATGGGTGGGGCCGCACCGTAGGCATACGCTGGGCTGACCACCGACACCATCGGGTCGACGCACTGCGGAGCATACGGTGCACTCCCAGGCGGTCCTGCTGCCATGGGCGGTCCCATGTTCCCCCCACCACCGTTCATGCGCATCCCACCACCGCCCATGTGCCCTCCTCCTCCGCCCATATGCATCCCGCTCCCGCCGCCGCCCATATGCATCCCACCACCGCCCATATGCATCCCACCACCACCCATGTGCCCTACTCCACCGCCCATGTGCATCCCGCTCCCGCCACCGCCCATATGCATCCCACCACGACCCATGTGCCCTACTCCGCCGCCCATGTGCATCCCGCTCCCGCCGCCGCCCATATGCATCCCACCACCGCCCATATGCATCCCACCACCACACATATACCCCCCTCCACCGACGGTGGCGAGATCAGCGCCGAGTTTTACCATCGCGAGCGAGGAATGCGCCGAGTTGAGCGCCATCTGCATCACCATCTTCTCACGCGCGGCGGCATTCTCACGCTTGAGACGGCGCTTTGCAGCCGCCGTCATCTGCACCCCCCCTTGTGCTGACATCCCCGAGCCATCCTCACCGCCCGCGAGCGATAGCATCGGCGGCGGCGGCGGCTTCGCGTGCACGAGCTTGCTCGTTTGTGGGCGGCGTTCCATCCCATCAGCGAGCTCGACTCGGCGCTCCGTCCCATCAGAGAGGTCAGATCTCCTTCCATCAGAGAGGTCAGATCTCCTTCCATCAGTGAGGTCAGATCTCCTTCCATCAGTGAGGTCAGATCTCCTTCCATCAGAGAGCTCGACTCGGCGTTCCATCCCAGCCGGCAGCGCGGCAGCCAGCTCACCGTACTCGGCCAGAGCTGCTGGCTTTGCATAGCGCTCAGCGACGCGAATCGCCTCATGCCTGGATAGGGGCGCAAATACCTGCCTCGAGGGCATCTGGTCGCTTCTCACCCCGTAACCCGCGGTCTCAGCCCCAATGCTGGGGTATGACACCGGTGGGAAGCGGGCTTCCCACTCCTTCCCCTCCCCCGTGCCCGCCAACTCGCCGTCGATGTACGAATGATGGCCCACCGCCTCGCCGCCGTCCTCGCCGATGGGGGTGGGCGACAGACTCAGGCGTCCGTTGGAGGTGGGCGACAGACTCAGCCGAGCGCCATCATCAGCCGTCGCGGCCTTGCTAGCCAGCTGGCGGATCTCGTCGATCTCGTCGATCTCGTCGATCTCCTCGATCTCCTCCACCATATGCTCATGTGCTCCGCGGATCGCACAGCTCAGGTCCGTCCAGCCGGCAGAGGAGCCCGGCCCAGTGAACACCTTGAACAGCTTCTCAGAGAGCCCTGCAGTCGGCAGCCGCACGCCCGGGGGCAGAACGGCCAACTCGCCTACGATCAACTCGCCTGGGTCGTCCAACTCCTCCTCCTCCACGGGCGGCGCCACGGCCGTAGACAAGCGGGCGAACGTGGCGGGCGCGTGTGCGACCTCCACCGCCGTCACCTGCGCCGCGCCGGAGCTTTCGGCGAGCGCCGGCGCTGCCGTCTCTCCTGGCGGCGCAACGCCCCCCCCCCTCGTGTTTTCTCTGGTCGGCGCTGACGGGTCGGAATATGTACTTCCTGGGGCCTCAGACAGCGACGGCATGGAGTCGCTCGGCGACTTGCGTCCCTCGCCGGCGGTTTGAGCGGCCAGCGCGCGCTCAAATCGGTGGCACAAGAGCTGCCGATCGAGCTCAATGCGTTGCTTCTCGCACTGGATTTGTTCGAGGCGGCAGTTGCGCTCGGCAGCTATCTGGCGCTCCTCAAGCAGCTGGCGCATCAGCCGCGAGTGAATGTGCCCAAAGCAAATCCCCGCGCAGAAGCCGAAATGTTGGAAGAGCTGGTAGATGGCGAGCAGCCGGCTCTGCGTCGCCTGCCGCTCGGGGGGCAGCTGGCGCGCGAGTGAGTTCGCGAACATCACGTTGAAGAGGAGGAAGTGCAGCTGCCCGATCACACTGACCACAAGGATTGAATTCATCGATTTGCGCAGACCCATCAGCTGCGCGCCCTCGATCAACGAAAACAAAGGCGCGAGTACCGCGAAGATGTGCTGATACCACTGGAAAAAGTCGTCGGCGCTGCACGAGTCCTCTGGGGGGAAGAAAACGGGGACCCATCCGGTGAGCACCGCCGAGAGCACGTAGCCGTACATCATCACGTCGGAGCCGACGAACGAGGCGCGCTCGATCTCGTCGACGCTGCCGATCCATCTAAAGTGCAGCATGGTGCGCACGGCGACGCGAACCGCAAGGATGATGGGGATGATGAAGCAAGTCAACAACCAGATGAGTGATCCGGGGCACATCGGGGTTTGCTCCGGTGACATGCCGTGCGGCAAGGTGCCATACCCGACGTTGTACGTGACGAACACGAGGAAGGAGATCGATGACGTCGCATCGGTGAGCACGTGCAGGAAGTAGGACGTTCGGAAAATGCTCGCATCCAGGGAGAGTTCCCTCATGGGCGCCTCCTCCGGAGGGATGAGGGCATCCAGGGTATGGTCTGCTCGGAAGCTCTGTTCTGCATTGTTCGCTCCGGGTCGAAGCACAAAGTCCCCGCTGTCGATGCTACAGGAGCGGGCACCAGGGCCTTCCATGTTGTGCGAAGATCTTTTCTTGTGGCGGGCGCACAAACAAGTTCTAGGCGTGATAGCGGCAGTTGGAGTTGTCGTTACAATACTAGTCTTCGTTTCGTTCGTTCGATTCATCCCAGGGCCCTCTCGGCCACACACACACCCACAAGCCCCGAAAAGGCGTGCGTGAGAGGCGATCACACAGACACTAATGCGGCAAAAAAACGAATATTTCTTTTGTGTCCATTCTTGTGTCAATCTACCCTGGCCCAGACTCTCGCCCTCACATGTCAGCATCCGGGCTCCGACCCCACAGCCTGGCCGCGCTCGTGGCGCGCTCTTTCGCTTGGATCGTTTCCGTCACGGCGCGCTTGAGCAAATTGGCGTGCAGCGTGCGCATACGTGAAGACATGTTGAGCAGACGCGTTGTCGACTTGGGCGAATTCGGATTGAAGGTGCGCTCGAGCGTGCCATTGGCGCCGACGTGCACACGCATGAGGGGCACGACACGCTTCGAGCGCCAGCCGGCCCAACAGCCTGTAGGAAGCGATGAATCGATGCCCAGCCGCAGCCGCGCGCGGCGCAGGCACAGATGGAAGGCTACATGCTCACATGCGCCTCGCACCACCACCGGCTGGATGTGGCTGTGGGGCGTGATGCGGTAGTACGGAACGTAGCCGCAGCCAGAGCGCGCGATCGCGGCGAGCCGGTACACGGCCAGTCCGTTGAACGCGCTCTCGACTGGCACGATCGGCGCGCCCACCGCCAGCGTCAGTTGATGCTCGACGCAATTGCCGTACCTGACCACGTTGCGCAGGTCGTACCAGCAATCGAACGCAAAGTGTGGGCTCAGCACGGGCGCACGCAGGGCACTGTGGTCGTAGTAATCGGCTCCTACGGCCGGCCCTGCGCTGAGCACGTCCCATGCGTCCCACGCATACGGCGGCGCCGCTACCGAGGCAGGTAGGGCCGCCTCCACCAGCACATCGTCGTCGTCATCAGCGGTGGCGGCGGTCGCGTCAGCAACTCGGAACTCGGCCGACGCTGAGGAGGAGGAGCCTCGACGACCATCATGCTGCTGGCCGTGCTGCGACCGTGAGCCGTCTGATGAGCCGTCTGCCACGTTGGTCATGAGCCACGGCGGCAGCATCCTCGCCACCGCGGCGCGGATGCTCTCGAGCTGTGGCGGGGTGCAATCGAGGTCGAGCGCGACCAAGAAGGCACTTCCGATGCCGAGCGAGCCGGAAGCGCGCGACTGCTCGAGCGCCTCGTGCAGCAGCGTGTGCCGGCACAGCGCCAGCTTGCGCTCGCGCTTGTCGTCGCCGTCAAAGAAGGCGCCGATGGCGTCCGCAAATATGAAGCGGATGGTCGTTGGTGTGTTGGCGGGCTGGCGGGACGTGGCGGCGAATTGGAGGAGGCTTGCGCGGGTGGCATCGGTGCTGCCGTCTTCGTAGACAATCAAGGTCGTGGCGAATTGCAACGTGCGTCCGAGCAGCCACACAAAGGGTGCCTTGTGGTGCGCGAGATTCTTGGCGCAACCCGCCACGATGATGTCGGCGGCGGAGCTGACTGGCACCGACGGGCCAGAGCTTTGTGCGACGACGCGCGTACAATTGGGGCCGGCGAGCTCGCTGTGCGCCTGGAAGCCCAAGCGCGTGCAGCGGCCGCGCGTGTGCATGTCCCACAGAGGATATCAGGTGAGGCCCTGGGTTGTGCCGGGGGCGGAGCTTTTCCGAGATCAATTGGCCTGTCCGGCAGCAAACAAATGCATGCAGGTCTTACAATGAATTTGCAGGCCATTTGCAGGGACGAAGGCAAGAGCTCGCGTCGTTTCCGAATCGCACGTTTCGGTTGGATGTTTCTCTGTGTGTGAATAGGAAATGGAAGAGGAAGGGTTCACGAACTCAGGCCCCGTGGTCGTCCTGATCGCCGTCTACGACTGAACCTCGATGCAGCTTCTGGCGAGGGGCTTTGACGGCGCGACACTCGCGGTCGACGTCTCGGCGTGCGCGACCGGTGCCGATGTGTGCGCGGCGCTCTGCCTGAAGGCTGGCGTGCCGTGCGATGCGGTCCGCCTGGTCTTCGAGGGCAAGCAGCTTGATCTCGAGGCGCCGCTCGCGGATGCCCGTGTGACTGCGGGCGCGACGGTCCACATGCTGCCGCGCATGGTCGGTGGTGTGATTGAGCCCTCGCTCATCCAGCTCGCGAAGAAGTACAACTGCGACAAGAAGGTGTGCCGCATCTGCTACGCTCGCCTGCCGCCGCGTGCCACGAACTGCCGCAAGAAGGTCTGTGGCCACACGAACCAGCTCCGGCTCAAGAAGAAGCTGAAGTAGATCGGTTGCGCCGAGCACTCTTTTCAACGGCCACGACGGGTGCGCCCCCCCCCTTCATCCCTCACCCCCCCCATCGACGACGCGATCGTCGAACGGTCCCCCCCGACTGCAGTGCCCCGCTGCGGAGGCTCGGTCCTGACAAGTCGCGTTTCGTTTGCCGTGCGCAGGCCCAGGATCACCAAGCCTTCTGCAACTTGCTCGAGACGCCACCGCGTCGCTCACGATGGCGAGCAGCAGGGCTTTGGCACGGTTTTAGCTTGGACTGAACTCTCTCAGGGCGACAGTGCTCCAGAGACCGTTTGCATGATGCTGACTCGCCGTGCCCGCATTGTGAAGTTTGTACACGTGGGGATGTAAGCATACGACGCTGTGTCAGACCAACGTAAAAGCGAATTTAAGGATCACCGGGCGACGCACTTCCCGGGGCACACCCGGCGTGACCGGATGCACGAGCTTGCGGCGGCCTTGGCCCTTGCGCGACGGTCGCGAGAGAGTCGCAGTCGGAGGGCCCGTCGTTGTTGCGGAGGCACACACGGCCTCACGTGCACGGCGCTACCGCTTGGTAGTCTTGGCGTTGCGCTCGTCTGTGAGCCCTTGCCGGTACGCTTCGTACGCCTTCATCACGTGGATGAACTCGCGCGTGGGCCGTATCTTCATCATCCACTCGAGGTCGGCGCTCCGCTTCGGCACCGGCCGGCCGCGCAGCCGCTCGCGCCGCACGAAGGACCACTGGGCGCGCTGCAGCTGGTACTCGAAAAGGATCTCGTGAACGGCCTTCACGTCGATGCCCAGCTTGGTCGCAATCGCGCGCCGTGCCTTGAGGTCGAGCAGCTTCGGCTGCCGCTTCTCGTGCACCGTGAGCTCGTTGAGGATGCTGAGCTTGCGCTGCGCCGTCGCCTTCTGCGTGTCGATGGTGTCCTGCATCGAGCCGCCGCTCATCTTGTCCGCGAAGAGGCGCGCCTTCTGAACCTGCGTGATGCCGTTCTCCAGCTCGTGGAGCGACCTCTTCAAGAGGTTCGAAAGGTCGTCGAAGCCGTACGTCTGCATCTCCGCGAGCTGCTCGATCTGCTCGGACACCATTTCCTGCCGCTTGAGGCGCTGCTGCTCGACAAGCCCGACCTCGAGCGCGGCGCGCCAGCCCGCTCCGCTGGCCAGCTGAGAGTTCATCTTTTCTGACGCCACCTTCGTGCGCTTGCTCGACATGCCCACCGCGTCCGTCGCTCGCTCGAGGAGGGTGCGCCCATCGGTCGAGGAGGAGGGGGAGGAGGAGGAGGACGAGGAGGACGAGAGTGGCCGCATGGCCAGCGCAGCAGCCAGCGGCCTATGACACGCGGCCGCGCGCCCGACGAGGGTCGACGCAGCTCGTTGCATTCACCGACGTGGGGGCGAGGCCGATTGCAAGACAAGACAAGTCAATAGGCGAGCCGCGGCGAGACACTGGCGAGACACGGGCCCCCAGATAATTTTACTTGCGTGAAACGTGCGACAAGTTTGTCCAGGTCGGGGCCGAGGGTGCTCGAGTTGGTGCTCGCCATCCATCGCCAACCAGGAGCGCTCGCAGCCTTACGCGTGTTCGGCGTGCAAGCGCGATGCTGCACCTGCCGCTCAAGGCAACCGAGAACACCAATATCACCGATGGCCTGTACCGCTTCGTCAAGATGGCCTACTCGGTTGAGCAGGCTGAGGAGCACCGCGAAGTCTACAATGAGATCTCTGCGCTCCGCAACAAGGTGCGCGCGGTGAAGCATAAAGAGGAGGATGCGTCCGAGTCGGTGAAGCTGCTGCTGCGCTACTACCGGCTGCTCTGCGCCATGCGCATCCGCTTCGGCACCGTCGTGGAGGACGCGGAGGACTGGGCGCCGTTCACTTGGAAGGATGCGTTCAAGCCAAGCGAGAAGACGTCGCGACCGGAGCTCAACTTTGAGATCGCGTGCGTGCTCTTCAACCTGGCGGCGGCGCTCAGCTACGCCGCCTCGCTCGAGAACCGCGCCACCACCTCGGGCCTGCGCGCCGCCTGCGCCTCCTTCCAGTCGGCAGCGGGCGCACTCGAGGCACTCGCCGCGCTCTTGCCGCTGGGCGACGAGCACGAGCGCGGTGCGGAGGTGACGACGGACCTGCACCCGCGGGCGGTGCGCGCGTGGAGGGACCTGATGCTCGCGCAGGCGCAGCAGTGCTTCTACTTGAAGGCCGTGCTCGACCAGGTGAAGCCGTCGGTGGTGGCGAAGCTCGCAGCACAGGTGAGTACGTTCTATGAGGAGGCGACTGCGAGCTTGCAGCATGCTGAGCTGCGCCAGAAGCTCACGACGTGGGTGGCGACCTTCGAGGGGCAGGCGACCCTCTTCCGCGGGTGGGCCCAGTACCACGCCGCCGCCGAGCACGCCAACGCCCACGAGTACGGTTCGCAAGTGTGCCGCCTCTCCCGGGCCACCGCGATACTCACCGCACTGGTCAAGTCGGCCAACCGGCAGGGGCCGCCGCCTGTGCTCCTCGCACAGGCGGAAGCGCACGAGGCAATCGCCAAGGCCACCGCCAAGGCCGCGCGCGAGAACGAGCAGGTCTACAATGAGCGCATCCCTTCGATTGAGGCCCTGCCGCCCGTCGAGCCCAAGGCCATCGTGAAGCCGACCAAGCTCACCGAGCTCCATCCGGCAGAGCTCGGGCCGCAGCAGAGGGCCGACGGCCGGTCGGAGGGCGGCGGCACGGCGGGCACCTCGCGCGGCGCGAGCAGGCCCGGATCGCCCACGCCCATATATGCCAAAGGCGTCGAGGTGGGCAGCAGCGCGAGTGCCGGCAGCGCTCGCGGTGACCCGTTCTACAAACTCGTGCCCCTCGCAGTGCTAGGGGACGTGTCGGTGTTCACAGCGCAGCGCGACCACGCCCTGCGCGCGCTGGGCGAGCGGCGCGAGGACGCCGCGCAGCTCGCGAGTGCGGATCTCGCCGAGATGGACCTGCCCGATGCGCTCGACGCCGCCGCTCATGAGCATCTCGCTGCCATCCCGAAGCCCCTCGCGGAGACTCTTCATGCCTTGACGCTGCGCGGCGGCGCCGGGTGGCTGCGGGAGGCCATCGACGACCTCGCCGACCGCGCCAAGGATATGGAATCGCTCGCCAACCACATCGACGCCACCCTAGAGGTTGAGGAGGGTGCGGATCGGCAGCTTCATCTCGTCCATGGGTCTCGATGGCATGCACTCCCGTCTGCCCAGCTCAATATGGATGCCCGGGAGGAGCTCTCGTCGCTGCGGGAGAAGCTCGCGACGGCGCGGCATGCCGACGGCGCGCTCCATGCGGCGCTGGGGGCACGAGCCGACGCGCTCGAGCCGCTCGCGCTGCCGTACGAGGTGCTCGCGGAGCAGGTACCGCGCAGGCCCGTCAGCCTCGCGGAGGAGCCGTGCGCCAAGGATGTGCGCGCGCTGCTCCAGTCGCTGGAGACGACGGCGAGGGCGATGGATGCGACGCTGAGCGAGGCGCGCGCCGCGTGCGAGGATGGCGGAGCGCTCGGCGAGCGGGCCATCACCGATGCGCTTGTCTATCGCGGTGACGGCGCCGGCGGTTCGAATGTGGAAGTGATCGCCGCGCACGTCGCCCTGCTCATGCCGTACGCCGAACGATTGTCCGATCAGGAGGCGCAGCAGGCGTCACTTCTCGGCGCGCTCCGCACGTCCAACGAGGCCTTCACCCGCGCGCGCGTCGACGACCCTACCATCGACGAGCGCCAGCGCTACCTCGAGCGACTCGACGCCGTCGTGGGCGCCTTTCAGGAGATCGACGGCATGGTAGCGCAGGGCGCCGCCTTCTACGACCAAGTCGAGGTGGCGCTCGAGGCGCTCTCAACGCGCGTGGCCGGTCTTGCCGCCGCGCGCTCTCTCGAGCGCTCGGAGCTGCTCTTCCACATTCAAGAGGAGGCCGATGTGCGCCGTGATGAGAGCCGTGCTCACGAGGCCGCCGCGCAGGCCGCCGCTCAGGCCGCTGCCGCACAGGCCGCCGCCGCCAAGGCTGCCGCGGCCGAGGCTGCGGCCGCAGAGGCTGCGGCCGAGGACGACGAGTTCGAATCGCCCAAGTCGCCCCTGTGGGCCGAGGTCATCGAGGCCGAGGTCGATGGTCTGCCCACGGCGACAGCCTTTACCAGCTTCGGCGCCCCTCCGGGCCGCCCGCCGCCGCCGCTCGCGCCGGGGGCGGAGGGGGAGGCGCCGCCCTCGACCTCGCCAGATGGGAGCCCCCGCATCGGCACGTGGTCGCGCTCCCTTGGATGCTCGAGCAGCCAGCTCACTCAGGACTTGCTCGGCCACGAGGCCAGCCGTCCAAAGCAGGCCGTGAAACGCGTCTCATTCCGTGGCGTGGCGCCTGATGCGCCTGCGAGGCTCCCGGCCGATGAGGCCATGACTCGTGCCCTGCGCACAGCCGCAGCAGAGGCCACGCCGTCCCGGGCAGTTGACGCCGATGGTTCTCAAGTGCCGTCAGAGGAGGAGCAGCTGGCGTGGGCCATGGCACAGTCGCAACAGGGCGCGCCGCCGCGCTCGCCCTCGCCTGTCAACGCAAGGGCGCCGCCACCGCCCTCGGCCTCAGCATCGGAGGAGGAGCAGCTGGCGTGGGCCATGGCACAGAGCGCGGCCGAGGCGACACAGCAGCAGCAGCTCCAGAGGCAGGAGCCGGAGCACCAGCTTGAGCTCGACCGGTTCCCGCCTCCTTCCCTCTCGCTATACGCAGCTTCGAGATGGGCAAGGACGAGTGACCTGCAAGATGAGGCGCGTCCCCCACTTGCCACGCCCTCGCCCGCCTACCCCGCGCCGTCGGCGATGGTGGCCTCCGCTCCTCACCGCGCGCCGCCAAACGTAGGCGCGCCGCCGCCGCCCTTTCAGCCGCCTACGTCGATGGCGGCATACGCCGCGCCCCCGCCAGTCGTACATCCAATGATGACCCCACCAAAGCCTGCAGCGCCGCTCGTTCCGCCAGTCGTGCCGCCCACCGCGCCGCCGTCGAGCGCCCCGAACGCCATGCGGACCACCGCCCCGCCGCTCACCCCGCCGCTCGCCCCGCCCTCGCTGTCCGCGAAGGCAACGCCCTTTGCCGCCCCCCCGATGTTTGCCGAGAGTCCGGGCAGCGCGCGCGGCTTTGCACCACCAACGACGTTTTCACCGCCGCCGCCAACGACATTCTCATCGCCTCAGCTAACGACGTTCTCTCCGCCGCCGCCACGTGCGGCGCCTGCGGCGGCGCTACCGCCCTATCAAGCGCGCCCCGTGCCGCCGCCCTCGGCCTCAGCATCAGAGGAGGAGCAGCTGGCGTGGGCCATGGCACAGTCGCAACAGGGCGCGCCGCCGCGCTCGCCCTCGCCTGTCAACGCAAGGGCGCCGCCACCGCCCTCGGCCTCAGCATCGGAGGAGGAGCAGCTGGCGTGGGCCATGGCACAGAGCGCGGCCGAGGCGACACAGCGAGCACCTCCGCCGGTTGGCGCGCCGCTCTCGCGTGTGCCAACGGCCTTCTCGCCAGCATTCTCTCCGGTGGCGACCTCCCCACGCTCAACGCCCCCTTCCTACTCGCCCGCCGCTCCGCCGCCGGCGCATGTGCCTTTAGCAAACCCACCGCCACGTGCCCACAAGCCCCCGCCGCCAGCGACCACCACCACCACCACAAGCTTCGCGCCGCCGCCGTACACGTACTCGGCGCCGGCGCCGCCGCCCACGTACTCTCCGGCCTCGGCGGAGGGAGCGTCGGAGGAAGCGCAGCTCGCTTGGGCTATGCGAGAGTCGAAGAGCACCACGACGCCTGCGATAACACCACCCGCAACCACGACGGCGATACGGTACGGCTCCGCGCCGACGCCGGCGGCACCGCCCTCGTACGGCATGGTGTCTTCGGCCGTCCCGGGGGTCACTGTACCGGGCGTCGCGCGGCCGCCACCCGCCTACACGATGTCAGCGGCGGCCTCGTATGCCTCGCCGCCAACCTACTCTCAGCTCGCATCGACTTCGGCGCCGCCCGCTTATGCATCTCAGCTGCTCTCGACGCCCGTTCCGAACACCGTCCCGCCGGTCCGTCCGCTGACCTACGCCAAGCCGCCCGCGATGCCGCCGCCCTCGGCCAATCCGACCATTCACGCGCCGCCTGCCTTTACGTGGGGCTGAGGGGCAAATTACGGGCCATTGGTGCGAACACAGCCGCCTTCGCCTTGAATCGATTCCTTGTTAGCTTGGGGGTCGTTCGTGTTGCACAGCCGCTGTATGACCCCAGCACGGCTGCAACGCTGTACTATACTGTACACCACAGTACCAAAAAACAAGCGATGAGTGAGTACTACACCCGACCGTAGTGTAGGAGTCCCCGGACCGTCCGGTGGGTCCGCGATGCAGCCGGCCGGAATTTCGATAGCGGATTCGACCAACCGGCCTTATAAAGTTCATTCGCGCGGAAACACACCACGCAGTCGGGTCTATTATATTTTTCGATGTGGATCCGCGCGGGCTAGGGGCTAGGGCGGTACGTGTGGGTATTTGGTAATAGCTGAGCCGAGCGAAAGCACGAGTCCCTACACCCACCTTCGGGCGTATCTCGCGCGGTACGGACGACGCGCGTCTCCGAACCGCAGGATAACGAGAGCTGTCAATATGAGCTGTCAATATTATAAACAGAACAAAGGGTGAGAGAGACCAAGAGATCGCTCCAAGCGACCGGACCCGCTCGGCTCGGGCGCTGCCCGCACTCGCACGCCCCTCGAGGCCGCCTCGACCGACACACGGGCGCTCGGTTCCGACGGACCACATACGGCAATTCCGGACCGCAGTCCGCACCACGTCTGGAGCTTGGCGGCCGATTGCGTCGGGATAATCACAGCTTAATCATGCAGACTCGCCCTCGGTCTCAATTAGTGCGCGGTTTCAAGTAACTAGTAACAAGTCTCCCCTCATCTGTTGGTGACCCAGAACGCCTTGCGCGCAGACGCGGACTGGAAATGCTCCTGCCGCCTGCGCGCTCCCTCGCGCCGGTAGAAGGGTTCGAGCTGCCTAGGGGGCGTGAAGCGCGGGGCCTCGGAGACAAAAGAAGCGTGCTGCTTGTGTGGATGGCGGACGATGGTGCCAATTCGAAACGAGTCGGCGACGGCGTGGAAGGTTTCGCGCGGCTGTGTGCCCAGGCGCTCGTCTTCGTCCTCCTCGCCCGTGGGGGGCGGCTCCGGGAAACCGACCCAGTAATTGGTTCGCGCTTGGTACTTGTGCGCAAACTTATCAAAGGGGTCATCGGCCACGAAATTGCGCGTGTCTTGACCAGAGTACGTTCGGGTCGGCGTAAATCGAGGGGTCCGGCTTCGATAGTAGTGCGAATTCAGGTGGCGCCCTGGGCGCGGCCAATCCTTGCGTTCGCTGGGCAACACGGTGCTTGGCTCGGGCATTGTTGACGCGCTCGTCTTATGGCCGCCCACTGGATGTGCGGGCAGACCCCCTGGAAGCAATCCCTTGGCGAAAACGGCGGTCGTGGGCAAAAGCTTGCGTTGAGGCTTGATGGAGTCGTCCACGACGACATTCATGAAACCGTCATAGCGGCCATCCGCGAGCAGCTGCCGAGGATCGTAGCCGCCGTACACGTCCTTCTCTTGCGCGGCTATCTCGCCTAAAAGCCGACGCTGCCTCGATTGCATGCTGCTGGGACGTGAGCATGCCCGTGAGCCGGGCCGAGAGCGCAGACCTTGGTTATGGCTACCCGTCAGCTGTTCAAAGCTAGCCTCCGCTGCAAAGCCCGGTGGATCAAAGGATGGCCACATCGCCACCTCGTGCTCGGGAGATCCCGTGGGGGCGCTTGACATTCTCTCCGCGCTCGCTCGCTGCTGAGCTCTTGTTGGAGACCTGGTCGGAGAGGACAGATCGGAACTGGCGAAGGTTGCAGGCGTAACCGGGAGCGAGGACGAAACGCCGTCATCCAACCCTCCGCGCATAGGCCGGGACAAGGATGCCGACGGGACAAAACCGTCCTCGCTGCTGGCTAAGCTATGCAGGCGCAGCCCCGGTGCCGAGCGACTGGCATTGAGGCGCCTCGGTCTCCCTCCATGTGAGATGGCAGGATGTGACATACCTTGTGCCTGCTGGTTTGCTCGCTCGGCCTCGAGGTCGAGTTTCGCAAAGCGGCGCTGCAGCTCGGAGTCGGGCACGTTCCGACCCTCGCGGGCGCGCACCATTGCCGCGAAGTCGTCGTACCCTAAGTCGATAAGCACCATTCCGAAGGCTTCGCAGAATGACCGATGCTCGACATGAAACAGATTGTTTGTGGGAACACGCCCAAAAAAGAAACTCGTGCCGTTTCAAAACGATTCTTGAACCGGATTGCGCGCGCGCTTGCGCTTCGTTCGGTTTTGTGCATGTTGTTTTTTTGTAGAAATCCAAGCCGAGACATCCGTTTCGCAACTGGGACATGCGAATTTCACAGGAGCTAGAAGTTTGACGAGTCGCCGAGTTTTTTCTCCTTGACTTGCCTTGTCCGTGGTCGAGAGGCCTTCACTGTCGACTGAGGTATGCTGCCTGTTGCGGTGCACGCCCAGCCGCTCTTCGCATCCTCTTCAGCGCGTACCAGTCAGGTCCCTCATCATGAAACAAGGGCGGCGAATGATTGTTGCCCAACCAACTCGTCACAGTCTTTCTTCGTATCGTACGCATCGTGGAATCCCAAGGCCCCACTCTTTGTCTCGCATGCCAACAGCTCATCCCTTCCACCGGATGCCGTACCGCCCGTACTGGACAGCTCTCTCTCTCTGCCGACTCCCCCCCTGCTACCTATCTCTCTGCCGACTCCCATGCTACCTATCTCTCTGCCGACTCCTCCCATGCTACCACCTCACAAGCCGACCACCATTTCGGAGATCCTAGCGATTCGGAAGGCCGAGCGCGCGGCTGCAGCCGCCGCAGCCGCCGCGGCGGCGCAAGCAGCCTTGGATGACGAGCCGACGACCACGATGTCGGACGCGCTGGCGCCCGGCATCCTCACTGGCACCGTAGGACGCGCTGCTACTAAGCACAAAAAGAAGCGCAACAAAGGGGAGTCGACTGTGCGTTTCGCTTCGAGCACCAAGGCGACCGCGAACGCGAGCGCATCAAAATTGGTCCAGCCTGTGTCGCCAGCTCCGCGTAAGCAGCGAGGCACCGCGGGCGAGCTGGAAGGGCCTCGAGAGACGGACGAGGGGCAACCGCTCCGCATCGATACCGCTGATAAGGACGCGTGGGTGGCGGAACAGGCGGCGATCACGAACGCGCTTATGGTGGCCTACGGCAAGGCGGGTCGAGGAGCTACCGCGCGCGGCGGCAAGGACCGTAAAGTGCAGAGGACGCAGCGAGAGTATGTGCCCAAACCGCGCAAGACTCAGAGGGCCAAGCAGAAGCGACCGCTCGATCCTTCGGAAATAAGATTGCGACATTTAGGCTTGGGCGCGTGAGATGAAAAAGGTGACAGCAAGTCAAATTGCACTTCAAATTACTGCTTCCAATCATAGCACATTCTTACGTCGACATCGCTCCTTCAAATTCCCTCACCGCACCCCACGCAGGGGGTCCCCCCCGGCCCCGCCACTTGCGACTTTGTGCTTGTTTAGGCTTTAGCGTACAAATCTCTCGACGAGCTGCGCATGGTAAAGCCCGTCTCGGCACGCGGCAAACGTGCGATGTCGCGACGGAGGAGGTTTCAGCACGAGCGTCACCCCCCGATCGTGGAGGGGTCGGTTTCAGGACGAGCCAAAAGAGGTCTGTTCCGTTTAGGAAATGGAACTTGAACCGAAGGGCGATTCCAGCGCCGACGCGGCGCGACGTTCCGATCGTGCCTGTGTGCCCTGTATAACTCTCGCTCGGCGATCGACTCCAAGGCGAGAGAGTTGTGCATGTGCAGATGACGACGAAAGGCCAGCCAAGCGACGCGCAGGGCGCCAAGGTGGTCGGCGCAGAGCGCCAGAGGCTCCGTTGGCACTCCAGTGTCTTGAACGAGCTGGATGCTTGGTGGCAGTGCGCCGTGCGGTCTTTGCAGCGTCGGTTGCCAGGCCGCACGAACATTGACCGCCAGGAGTACTGCAATGTGCAACTCCTGCTATACCGATGCCTCGTTGATATGAATGAAGATGACTATGACGAGTTGGAAGCCATCCAGACTGCAGAGGACAGTTGGGCACAGGGCAGCTCTGACGGCCAGTTTATGGAGAAGAAGCCGTTCCAGAATGTCCTGTTTGACTGCTGTGGCTCCTACTGCGCAGGGAGAGATCCACAGGAGTATGCAGTTTGGCTGCACGTCGTGCTTGATCGCGCTTTAGTTGGTAACCCGCCCTCGCTCCCGGTGGCAACCCCAGTGCTTTCACGGGGTCGCAATCGGGAAGGTGGCCCGTCTACGGTGCTTTCAGGTGGAGAAGGCTCGACAACTTTGATACGTTTCACACCCATCATCCCCAAGAAGACCCGAGCACCCTCGCCACCACTACAGCCGCAGCCACGCGCTGCTGCCACAGCCATCCAGAGCTGCTGGCACGACGGGCGACACACGCGCCCAACGACTGCAAGCTGTGGCCGTGGCCTTTGCAATGAGCCGAGTTGCGCCGTTGCGCCGGCTGCGGTGCACGCAGAGATACCACCACCACCTTTCGATTCGCTTCGGCTTGCGAATCGACCGCAGGGCGTGCTTCCTATGGAACAGAAGAGACCTAGGGCGAGGCGGCCACCAGCAATGCTCATCCCATACAAGCACACGAACCAGCCAGCCGCGCCTCGCCAGCCGCTTGACCTCCTCAATTCTTTCTCCGGCATCTCACGGAGCGCAGCACGCGGACAGGCGCCATCGCACGGCCAAGGTGCACGTCCATTCATGCAGGCTCGCCCAACGAGTGCCTTCTCTCAGCGCCAACGCTCAGAGCCGATGCTGATCCTTAGTCCACAATCGTGGACGTTGCCACCGCCCGAACGCCACCAAAAAAGCTCACCCGTGACCCTCGAGTCTTTTCTTTTAGCGAAGCCGCTGCTCCAGCTTGTGCAGAGCGTCGAGCAAGCGGGGCTGGCGATTGCAGGCCCGCAATCATCGAATCCTGCAGCCGACGAGATATCAGCCGAGCCCTCAGGCCCGTGGTGGGATCGCAGACCGCAGAGCGCTGCGATCAGCAAGCTCATCCTTCACGAGATATCAGTCACGGAGCATTTCCGACGAAGCGTGCCACTCGAGCGCCAAGCCGTGTGAATCTTGAGCACATTTGTGTATAACAGTAGTTATTTCGACGTTTTCAGGATCGTCCGCGAACGATGGGCAGACGCCGCGCCCGGCCCGCGCACGACAGCGAACACCGACTCGCCAACACTTTACCCGAACCGAACCCTGCGACGCGTCTCGCACGCGCGACCATGAAGCATGTCCTCAAAGTTCAATCATCTCGCCAACTCTCCATGTAGTGGCCAGCGCAGGATTGACCATTGTTCCGCTGGAAATTTGTCATTTTCCGGGGACCCCCCCCCTCGGACCCCACCCCGATCTAGGAGGTCGACCCCAACCCCTTAACCATATAACCAACCCAGAGGGAACCCGAACCCTAGCCGAGCCCCCCTGAGCCTTAGACTGAGAGAGTTTGTAACTGACCAAGCTACCCACACAGCACACTGGCGGGACCCCCTGAAATGCGGTGTTGTAGACTGAGAAGTTGAAAGTTGTTCATTTAATATCCCCCTTTGTGTCTGTGTGAGCGCCTCCCTCGCACGCCTTCACGGGGCTTGTGGGTGTGTGTCTGGCCGAGAGTGCCCTGAAACGAACGAAAGAAAGCATGCAAGTCGTCCATACAATAGTACAAGGTATTCATCGGATAGCTTTATGAACGTCCAGTGGTAGTCTTCATGTCGGTGCTCTCATGCATCTCGCTGCCGATGGGAAATTGGGTCAAAGAGGCAGATATACAGCACGCCGATAGAGTGGGAGTGGCATCGCCGCCAGCTCCCGAGCGCTTGCCATGTGAGCACTTTTGCGCCTCGTGGGCCAAGCGAGACTGGCAATACGCGTGCAACACGCATGACTGTGCTGGCTGCACCAAGGTTCAAGGATGCCTTCGACCGTCACCGCCGCCGCTTCCACCACATCTTCCGCCATCTCCACCCACCCCGCCCTCGCCTCCCACGCCGCCACTGCCCTCTCCACCGCCACCCTGGCCATGGCCCCCACGAGCACCTGCACCTCCGTTATTGCCACCTCCACCTCCCTACCGGCCGCCACCGACACCCTCGGCACCAACTACGCCCTCGCCGCAACAACCGTTGCACCTGCCTCTCAGGTCCCCGGAGACTCCGCCTTCCATATCGCTGCCGTTGCATCAAGGGCATAGTTCGATCCCTTGGCTCATGAGCCTCTCACGACCAACGATCGAGATCGCAGTGCTCATGCCTGCAGCTCTGCTCCTCGCCGTGGGCCGCTGCCTGTACCTCTACGGGAGCCGCCCTCAGCGCATCGTCCCATACGAGATTGCGCCGCTCAGCGACGATCCATCGACGTCGAAGAGTCCATGTACACACATGTATTGTATGGACAGCGCCGAGGACCCCGAGCCGCAGCCGGCGGGACAGCGCGAGACGAGCGAGCCGAGAGGCTTGTCGCTGCCTAACGGCAGCGGCGAACCGCCCACCACCACTTAGGAGGTGTCGGTTCCTAAACCTAATGCGAAACCAACACCATAACATCGAACAACGTCAGTGTGATTTTCCGATTTCCCGCATCATCCGCGCGCGTAAGCCGTAACCATTAGCCGGGTTTAGGCGTTGCGACGTGTACGATATTAGACCCGCCCATACGACATGTCTGATCCGGAACATATGTCAGTTGTCACCCACCATTCCCATTCCGTGTGCGCCCTGCGTTGCGCCTACTAGCCGACCGTGTACACAGTACTCAGAATGCATGTCGCGCGCGCGCTCGCGCGCGACCCCTCAGACCCGCGATCAGTCCACAAGTGGCTGGCGGTCCTGCTTCCAATCATCCTCATGCTCCCTCCTCACATGCGCGCGTCGTGTGGCGCTTTCCCTCGTCGGTGCACGCGTGCCCAGGTTAGGCCAGGGTTGCTCCGTCCCCATGCCCACGCTGCCGCCGCGACCATCCGCATCCGTGCGTCTGCACCCGTGGTGTCCTGCATATGCGCATCCTCAATACAAGCCGTCGGTGCCGGCGTGCTCCTGGGCGCCCGACACCACGGCCACGGCCGCGTCGGCTACCGGCGCCATAGAGCTCGCCATGATGCTCATGATGGCCGCCCCGGCGGCACCCTCACCGGCCGCTGGCGCCTCGGCCGCTGGCGCGCTCGCCGCCGCCCCATTCAAAGCATCGTCGCCCACGACGGCGCCTTGGAGTTGCATGCCACGCGAGGCATTCATCTGCTGCTCGTACCAGATGGCAGCGTTGAACTGGGCGCCCGGCGGCGGGGCGGCGAAGGCGGAAGCGGCGGACGCGCCCGGCTGCAGCGCGGAGGCAATTGACGTGGCGAGTGCACTGCTGCTATGGTGCAAGCCCATCGCCTGCTGCTGCAGCTGCAGCAGGTGCTGCTGCTGGTGCTGCTGCTGGTGCTGCTGCTGTTGGTGCTGCTGCTGCTGCTGCTGCTGGTACTGCTGCTGCTGCTGATGATGCTGCTGCTGCTGAAGGTGCTGCTGCTGCTGCTGCTGCTGGTATTGCTGCTGCTGCAGGTGCTGCAGGTGCTGCAAGTATTGCTTCTGGTACTCCTGCTGGAACTCTTGCTGGTACTCCTGCTCCTGCTGCTGCTGCTGAAGTGTCTGCTGGTGCTGCTGCTGGCCGGCGGCGGTGTGCTGCGCCTGGATGGCGGCAAAGGCCGCCTGTTGCGCCGCGTGCTGCTCGGCCAGGCTCGCATGCATCTGAAGCGTCGGCGTCATGGCGATCGCACCGCTGGGCTGCGCTGCACGAAGGTGACCGAGCATTGCCATCGCGTACGCGTCGTGCGCCGTCTGCGCGGTCGCTGGGGCGGCCATCATGCCCCGATGTTGCTGCCCCATCGCGCCCACCACACCAGCCATCGCGCTCTCGGTCGCCGGCACGGTGGCGGGGGCCGTCGGCAAGAGCGGGTGGCCCATGAGCGAGGCGACCTCGGGCATCGGCTCGAGGGACATGGGCTCGTGTGAGAACTGCTTGCAATGGCGCTTGAGCGCGCCGAGGGAGCAGAGCCGGATGCCGCACTTGCACACGTACACGTTGCCGCACGCCTTCATGTGCATCGTCAGGTCCTCCTTGACCACGAATCGCTTCTTCCCACACTTAGTGCACGCGAAAGGCTTATCGCCAGAAAAGTGGCGGCGTAGGTAATGCTTCTTGGCCTGGTACTTGGTCGCGAACTGCTTGTCGCAGTCGGAGCACTTGACCGCGCCGTTGGTGCCGACGAGCATGTCGTCGTCGGCGCCGCCCGCGAGGGACGTGGCGGCCACGAGGGCGCCCGCACCGGGCTGAGCAGAGGCCCGATGCTCTGTCATGTGGTAGATCAGGTTCGCTTCCTTCTTGAACACCTTTCGGCACACGACGCACACGAACTCGTCCACGCCGCCGGCGCTGCTGCCCGCCGAGGGCATGCACACGGGATCAAAGCCGTGCTGGCCGATGGCAAGCGGCATCGCCGGCGTGATTGTCATCCCTGGCCGGGGTAGTGAGTACACACTGTCAGCGGCCTGTGCGGCTGCCGCCAGGAGAGGCACTGCCTGCGCGTCGACGTGCTGGATCGTGGGCGGTGGTAGCTGCTGCCCGCCGGCCTGGTACGGCGCCGCCGAAGTCGCGGCCAGCGCCACCGGCACGCCACCCTGCTGCTGCAGCTGCTGCTGCTGTTGCTGCTGCTGATGCTGCTGCTGCGCTGGAAGCATATTCATCGCCGCAAGGGCCATTGACTGGTTGACGCTAAAGGACTGCGTGAGCGCGGCGAGGCCGGCGGAGGGATCGATGCCCGCCGCCGCGGACGCCTGCTGCACGGCTGCCGCCATCGCGGCAAGAGCGTTGCTGTCAGTTGCACCCTCGACGCCCTGCAAACCAGCGTATGGAGAGGCCGACAACGGCGGGTACTGCGACGGCGACTGCGCTGATGGCTGCGACATGCCGAGCGCTATGATCGATGCGGCGTCCGCCTCGCGATCAGTCGCTTGCGCCTCTGTCGCTTCCGCCGACATTGGTGCGCGCCTTTCTCGCCTGTGCACCTGTTGTGTCCACGCACACCGGAACCGAGAGACCGTCAATGAAATTGATCATCGCCACTCTTTTGTTCGATCAACTTCGCATCTTGTTCGTCAAAACAATCTCAACGTAACAGAACAAGAACTGAAAAAGAAGAAGTCTGTCGGCGGCTTTAGTGCTGGTCCATCGTCTCTGTGTGTCTCTGTTCACACGCGAGGACAGGAACCTTGAAAAGACGCGCCCTGGGTGGCGAGTATCCACATGTCGACAGACTTCGGGAGCCCACCGAAATTGCCGGCGCCAACGCCGACGCTACGCACGACTCTGCTCCTTGTGCGCCACGGAGCGCGCTTCGACTACGCAAATAGCCGGGAGTGGCGTGAGCGCTGCACTCGCCACGGCCATGAGCTCACCGACCCGCCGCTCTCGGCGCTCGGGCAGGCGCAGGCACGCGAGACGGCGGCCGCGCTCGTACGCGAGAAGCCGAACCTCATCCTCTCCTCGCCCTATTTCCGCGTGCTGCAGACAGCACAGCCGCTTGCGCAGTCCCTCGGACTGCGCATCGGCATCGAACACTGCCTGGCCGAATTCGGACACTCACCCGAAAAGATTGTGCCACCCGAGGCGCGCATGCCAGTGCTGCCAGAGGTGGACGAGGAGTATGTACCCGTGCTCGATCGGCTGTGCCGCGGTCAGTTCGATCAGGCCACGGGGAGGGAGGCCACAGTCGACTACCTGCGCCGGCTGCTGCTCTGGAAGCGCGAGCTCGCGAGCGGCCGCTTTGCGGGCCAGACGATCGCGTGCTTCTCGCACGCCGCGTCGGTCGCGCTCGTAGGAGCGCTCGTGGGGGCGGGCACGCTGGAGCAGGCAGGCAAGTTCGCACCGTGCGGCATCTATAAGCTGATCTCGGACGACGACGGCCGGACTTGGACAGTCGGGGCCCGTGGTGACGACAATAGCGCCCACTGCACCGCCAACGACCCAACGACGTGTGCATGGGGCTTTGCTGACTTGAAAAGTGAGGACGCATTTAAGAAGAGCGAAGCCGCGTGGCTCGAGGCGCTCGCCCTCGGCCCCACCGCTGATGCGCCCGCCGCGTCGACCGAAGTTCCCGCCTGCGCTAGCGGCAAGCTCGTTGGCACGCCATCGGAGCGGGCAGTTGTACTTGTCGGATGCGGCTTTGCCATCGGCGTGCTGGCCACGCTGCTGCTAGGGGCGGGAAGGAGGCCTGCTGTCTGAGCGAGCTACTCGTACGGTCGCCATGAAAGAAATCGAAATGCTTGTGTTGACCGAGGGCAGCGGAGCTCCGTACTTTGAGATGGTGGAGTCGGTGAGGGCGGGGGGAGCCGCGACTTGACTGCCGGCACCCAGAATCGGTGTATTCACATCTTTAGGAGTATCAAAGTAGGAGTATCCAGCTGTACTCCTAAGTAGATCTATCCAGCTCACTCCTCGCCTTCTTGACTCGCCATTGCTTTCGGAAAAATGAATTTCCCAATGCGCCGCTCTCGGAGCGGATTGCGACGACCTGGATGTGGTGAGCACGGGGGGACCGCGACGAAACTGACTATCTGACTGACTGTTAGTGAGAAGAAGGGTTCACAAGAGTCAACCTCGCTTCTGCACATGACTCGCTTCTGCACATGAGTTCTGAGCGGGCAGGAGTGCCGTACCGGTAAAAAGACACCGGGGGGAGCCGGGACACACACGCCGTACCGGTAACTGTCCCGGCTCCCCCCGGAGTCTTTTTACCGGTAACTGTCGTGTTAACGTTCACGAGCGTCTCCACAGGCACGAGTTTCGGCTCCCCGTTTGCCGACAAGCCCCTTGGTGCCGAGAGGCTCGTGAACTCTTGTTCGGGCAGGGTCTTGTGGTCGCTCGTGTGTTTGGATGGGATGGAGACACAGCGTGTGTGCCCGCTGGCATCGAGCTGGTCGGCATCGCACGACAACCGTGGTGAGCACCATCGCCATCGGCGAATCGATCGCGATTGTGCTGATCAGCAGCCCTGCTCGAGTGCATCCTTCCACGGATATGACGTGGCGAACCCTCGGGACCACATGCATGCTCGATGGTTTGGACCGCTGCCCCATCCAAATCGTCTGCGATGGCTATCGCACGCCGACCGATTTGGAAGCGTCGCACGCTGCTCGCATCCTGCCTCAATTGGAGCGCGATCCTGCTGCTCTTTCCAAAAAGGGCATCGTCAGAGGTGATTTGGGCGACGCGTACGAGAAGTACAAGGCCCAGCTGCACATCGACATTGCCGAGCGCGGGCTGAGCGAACGCGTGTCGGTGGAGGAGCTCGGCTCACACCATGGCTTTGCCATGTGCGTGCGCCACGCTCTGGAGCGCTGCGACCGCAGGTTCGCGCTGATCATGCAGCACGACCGCTGCTTCATCCGTGGCCTGGCTACGCACGACCTCGCGCGCATCCTCGCCACGTTCGACGAGCCGACGCTCGTGCGCTACGTGGGCTTCCCGTCATCGACCTCGAAAAGGCTCGCCACGCGCCTCGCGCCCAAGTACAAGCTCGGGCCGCTGCTCGCCCAGCGCTCACGCGAGCTTCGCCCGGGCCTGTGTCTTCGGCCGTCCAATTTTTGGTTCGATTCGAATCACATCGTGCATGCGGAGCGCGCGCTCGCCGCCTTGTTCGCGCCACTCGAGCAGCGGCAGGCCTCGATGCCGCTTGTGCTTGCAAAGCGGCTGGGCGCGCCGGGTCCCCTCTATGGTGACCTCTATGATGACCTCCGTGGGACCCTGAGGCGACTCACGCTCCGGGTTGGAGATTTTATCGAGGACCGGTTTGGGACTGAGCAGCGAGCGTTGCTCAGCCGCCTGCACGACGATCCGGCTCTCTGCTTACAGGCCTTCGACTGGACCGGGTGCTACCTGCTCGAAGAGATGGTGGAGCGCGGGGGGACGGGGGGGCGCGGGGGGTCGCTCGCTGCGAGCGCGGCCGATGAAGACTGGAGCGAGCGGCTCGACACGGCGCTGCTCGAGGGAACCGTCGAGGACCACTTTTGCGACTTGCTCGATTCGCGCGGCCGGGCCACGTTTGTGGCGCACATCGATGCGCGCGGGGCCATCCCACGAGAATGGTCGCGTGGCCTCCCCTTGCTGCAGGGGCATGCGGAGCCTCAGCCTCCCGGCGCCGAAACTTGATCTCGTCTCTATACTTTTGAGGCGCAGTGCCGCGCTGCGCGCGAGTCCAAGACCAAGTTGTGTCGCCGTCGCCGTCCGGCGGGAGGCCGGGACCTCGCGGACCGCCCCGCCCCGGAGAAGCGCGCGTCGGGGCCGACGTCTTCGTCGCGTGTGTGTAGCTACTGTATACGAACCATGATACGAACCTCAGAAACAACTGACCTCTGAGATCCATGTACATCGCTTCCCACAGGGGTTTCCCGCGTTTCAACGCGTTTCAACATTCAAGCTCATCGCATTTCGGAGGCGAGGCGCGGCAGTCGAAGACTCGGAAGGGTGCGTTGGATCCAACGTGGTGCACCAGACGGTGCGGATCCAATGTGGTGCACCAGACAGACCAGACAGACCAGACAGAAGCGTGCGTTGGATCCGCCACGCCACCGACGCGACCGATCACTCGAGTGCCGCTAGGCAAGCCTCGTAGTCGACGCTCGTCCCCGGCCCTTGGCATGCGAGCACCTGAGCCCACAGCGCTCGAAGGGCCTCGGCCACCTTCGCCGAGGGTGCGTCGCCCGCACAGGAAAGAGTGTCCGCCACGCTCGAGACAGCAAACGTCGCGTCCCACCCTTCGGTCATCAGCCGCTGCTTCCACACGACAGCTGTCTCAGGTGGCGCATCCTGCCAGGGCAAGCTGCCAGCGGCGACGTAGGCGAGGGTGTAGGCGAGGGCCTCAATATCGTCCACCTCTCGCGCGTGGGGCTCCTCGCCACGCTGCTGGCGCACACTCGCGAACGCAGGCGTCCCCGCGCGGGTCTGCAGTCGCAGATATCCCGAATACCCTATCGTCTCTACGGGCAGAGAGCAATAGTTCTCAAGAAGCTCCGCGTTCGCAGCGTCGGTGGCGATGGCGCCCGCACTGGCGCCCACGGCCTCGGCCTCGAGCGCGTCGCCATCGACCATGCACACGTCCCCCTCGCTCCACTCGGCACGCGTCGAGATCCCAAAATCGATCAGGTGCACGGAATGCGGATCGCCGGGCACGTTGAGCATGATGTTGGCGGGCTTGACATCATTATGTACTACGCCCGCATGATGCAACTCGCGCAGGCAGCGCAGGGTGGCACGGCCCACGCGCAGCACCATCTTAGTCGGCAGCCGCGTCGGCCCAAACGCCTCACCGGACCTCGCCTCCGCCTCCCACCGGTCCTGCAGCGACGGCCCAAACCGATCGACCACGAGCATCTCATTCGCACCGGCGTTCGCACCGGTGACGTCATCGCGGTGGTGGCGGCGCACCTTGTGGTAGTGGTGGAGCTCAGGGAATCCGGCAATCCCGCTCATCACGCGAAGCACACGCGCTTCGCGTTCGAGCTCGCGCGCAAGCTTCACGGCCACGAGCCGCCCATCGTCCTGGCGCTCGCCGAGGAGAACGATGCCAAAGTGGCCCTTACCGAGCCGACCGGTGATCTCAATGCGCCAATCTGCCAAGACGCTCAAGTCGGCCGCGCTCAGATCGATGCCCGACGAAGCTGCTGCTGCGGCCTCGCGTTTGGCCTCCACCTTTCTCAGGGCATCCAACAGCGCTGCTTGCTTCTTGGCGCGCTCCGCGATCAGTGCTGCGCCGTTATTCGGTGGTATGAGATGATGAGCTGCCGGTGAGACTTTATCGCCGACGTTTGGTGCACACATGAACGGAGCACCGCCGCGCCATGCCCCGGCTACACTGATGAGCAGGCACGTTACGTACGCCATTCAAGAAGAATTCCGCAGAGGCCTGATTGATGATGCCCTGATTGAGGGGAACACCGCGACCCGTTCACGTTCACGTTAAATTTCCACCTCGGCAAGACGCAGGTGTCGATTCAACTGACCCATTCTCAAGACGCAGGACAACAGGTACCAAGAAACGGGTGGGAGACCCGGGTTCAGAATCAGCAGCAAACCCAATACGGCACATGTATGCATTTCCTAGGACCAACACAAGCGAGAGCGCACAGAAAGGCCCTGATGTCGAGACGTGTCACGCCGTCCAGATCCACGCCCCCGACGATCCTCGCAGGAACCGGGATGTGGACATGCCGTCGTGGGCTACAGTGCGCCGACGAGATTACGAGTCGAGCGGCTTGCCCTCGAGCCAGCGCGAGAGCATCTGGAGGGCAAAGTTGGGCTTGTACGTGGGGACCATGTGGCCCGCTCCCTGGACGGTCGCAAACGTGAAGTTGTTGACCGCATAGTCCTTGACATAGCCCGCCCGCTGCCTCTTCGCGTCGGGGGAGCTGGTGAGGGGCGCGGTCCACTGGCGCCACTCCTTCTTGACCGGCAGGTTGAGCGAGTCGATCCAGTCGACTGTGCCCCAGGTTGGCACGCACGCGTCGGTATCGCCCGAATAGATGAGCATGCGGTACTTGCGCAGGAGCGTGTCGTACAGGGGCAGCAAGTTGCCCGAAAAGTCCATCGGCCCCTTGTTGTAGCGCATCCCACCCGTGTTGGTCTTCACATGGAGCGCAGCGGCCACCTCGGGCTTGCCCAGCCACTCGCGCGTCACACGGTCGCCGCCGCATGGGTAGTCATTGAGGGCGGTGCCGAGGGCGAGCCCGGACGGGCGCGGGACGTCTCCCTCGACGACGATCGACTGCTGGTCACGCAGCGCATTCCACTCAGAGCCCTTCTTGTTCCACGCACCGATCGTGTCACCGGCGCACGTGTCGTAGATGTTGTACACGTCGAACGAGCCCGCCGCCTCGTCGGCCTCCTGTAGAAGGGTCTGGCACTTGGCATTCTGCACGCTGTCATTGCCCCACGGGCCGCACGCCGCGTTCAGCTTCGTGTACAGCTCGTTGGAGATCATCGAGTGGCCGTGGTACGTCTCGATCTGAATCTGGGCCGCCTTGCCCGAGGTGAAGGCGCACAGGCCCACCTGGTTGCCCCAGCAGCCGTCGCCGATGGCGGCACCCTTGAGGTTGGGGAAGCCGCCATCCGCGTCCATCAGCTTCATGAACGTGGGCAGGTAGATGCCGCCGTATGATTCAGCCGTCAGATAAAAGTCAAGCGGCTTGAACTCGGGGTACGCGGCAAAGAAGGCGTGGAAAAAGTCCACGGCGTCCTGCGCGGACGATAGGTCGGTGTTGACGCACTGGGACTTGGGTACGCTCTCGTCGCAGTACGAGAAGCCCACGCCCTTGGGCTGCGACACGTACAGCGTGCTCGCGACCTGGGCCCAGTTGTACTCGTTGTACAGGAGCTTCGGCATGTCCTGGGTGTTGTTGGTGAGACTGTCCTCGTTGAGGTGCCACTGGCCCATCTCAGTGAGCAGGCCCGCGTTGATGCCGCTGCCACCAGGGCCACCGTTCGTCCAGTACACGAGCGGGTCGCTCGCCGGGTCGCGCTCTGAGAGGATGAGCCAGTAATGAATGAACCCCGGCACGCCCGAGGTCTTGCCGACCGGCAGGTAGCCCGAGTACTGGCGGCTCGGGAGTGGGCCCGACCACCCCGGGAGCGACTTGATTTCGTGCTCGGGAATGGCGGAGGTCGCCAGCAGGCTGGTGAGCGCGAGCATGGAGTCGTGCGGGGACACCGAGGGGGACTGCGTCGATAGCGATTAGGAATCCTTTGTCCTCTCGGCGTTTCCTCATCAGTTTGACGCAACCCATGAAGGTCGTGAATCAGTTTCGTCGCGGTCCGCCCGCGTTCAACACAACTACGGTGCAAGTAGCTTGTTGAGGGGTGGGGGAGCAAGTGCACGCGCACACGCGTGCATTGTCTTGGGCCGGTGTGTGGCCGTCGGTCGGCCGAAGATAGAGCGTCTGGGGACACGTCCACAGTCATGCTCATGGGAACGGGCGTGGGGAACGCTCGGCGCCGGGGTCTAGCGCGTCGCCGTGCTCCGGTCGACTGTGGGCACGAAACACTCGCAATAAAAGAAACTATGTATTATCGTCTAGCTTCAATATCATTTTATGTGAATTTTGGGCACGTTGAACTTGGGAGAGGGTGGAGATGAGGGTGAGGATGCGATTGCGATCGCGTCGACTTCAGGACCGCGTGCGGTGGGCCGGTGCGAGCGCTGATCAGCGCGGTCCTGCCGCATGCGCGCAAGCCGCGAGGCCATCGACTCGTCGGAGAAATCTTTGGAGGAGGGGCGCTGCGAGGAAGACACCTCGAGTGTCTCCTCCCGTGCTGGCAGCTTCAGCTTGTGCTCCGGAGAAGTCTCTGGTAACGAGGGCAGCGCCCTAGGTGGCTGCCGCTTCTCACCGCCAAAGGCGCCCAAGGCAACAAGGGGGCCCAGGCGCGCCGGTGCCGACCCCTTGCCGACGCTCCCCTTGCCTCCGCCGCCCGACTCGCCACCAACGGCCTTGGCCGCCGCAGCGCCGCCGCCGCCGCCGTTGCCTGCCGCCGTGGCTGCCGCCAATGGCAAGGCAAACTGATGGTCCGTTCGCGACGGGTCCGGCCAGCGGTAGCCGCCCACGGCAGCGCGCATCTTGCTCATGCGGACGGCGCGGCCAAGAGCGACTTTGGCGATCATCGTCGCCGCATCCGCCTTATCCTTGAAGCCCTTCGTTGTCGTCGTCTTCCTCTTTTTCTTCCTATTCCTCTTCCTCCTCCTCTTCTGTTTCACCACGAGGCCGGGAGCCTTCTTGCGTGCTATGTGGCCACGTTCAAATGCTGCGATCGTCGTGGCCGCCGCCTCTGGGCTCATGGGCTCCTCAGCCTCCTCAGCCTCCTCATCTTCCTCCTCGTCGTCAACGTACTTGCCATCCTCCTCCTCTAAAACGCCGTCGCCACCTCCTGCTGCTGACGACGACGCGATGCCAGAGATGACCTTGTCAGACATCTGCTCCAACACCGACACCATCTTCTCCCGCCGCGGCGGCAGCACAAGGGCCCCATCGTCACGTATGTATTGGAGACGATTCGAAAGCAGATGCCCCTCAGACTTGACACGCCACACTTGGCTCATCTGGCAGACCACCGGCTTCGCGCCGGGCGCCATCTCGTACAACCCTTCCTCGTCGGCGCTCGGTGCCAACGTCTTCACGAGCAGGAACTTACGACCAGCATCCCCAACCTGGCCGAGCGGAGGTACGATCATCCCAAGGTGCATCTTCACCGCCGCCGCCGCCTCCGCGTCGTCCTCAGGCAGCTCGTCCAGCGTCGTCGCGCTCGGCAGCAGCTCGATCACATCTCCGGGCAGGAGCGCCTTGCCTAGCTCACGATAGTTCACTGACTCGACCGACGCCCAACTGCCATGCCCGTCGGGGACCAGCGGAGACGGCGGAGGCGGAAGCGGCGGCTCCGGCGGTGGCGCCGGCTCCTCAGCAGGCGGCTCCTCAGAAGGAGGTTCAAACGCCGGCGCATCCGCAGGGACGTCGCCGTCGTCGTCGTCGTCTCCCTCGGGCGCGCCCGTCTGCTCGGCGAGGGCAAGGGCGGGCTCGAGCTCCTCGAGCTTCTCACGCACGATGACCACCTTGGGATGAGTCCATCTGAGCGCCTCACCCACCTGCTCGAGCACATACTTTGCCTCACCGAGCAGGTGACGAATCTCGCGAAGCTCGGCACTGCGCTTGCGACGCTCGGCCGCACCCGCGTCCGGAGACCCCTTGCCAAGCAGGAACCACATCATGTTGACGGCGGAGATCAGAGTCTCGAGATGCACGTTGCCAAAGACAGCACGGCTCCCCTCGAGGCCTTCGCGTACGCATGCCTCCGCCTCCGCCAACTCGCCCAGCACATACAGCACGCAACCCAGATTGTTGACGGCGTTGAGAGTGAGCGGATGCGACTCGCCCAGGGCGAGTGTCGCAGTGCTCAAGGCCTCGCGGTATAGAGGCAAGGCCTCGGCGTTCTGGTCGTCAGCGTAGAGCGCATTGGCCAGGCTTAAAATGGAACGGATCGTAGCCTCATCTTTGTCGCCGAGCGTCGCGCGCCGCCCCTCGAGTGCCCGCTGCAGCATGGTGATCGCCTGGGCGGTCTCACCCTTCTGTCGCAGCGTGGTGCCATACGATGAGACAACTGCAAGGGTGCTTGGATGGTCCTCCCCCAGCGCGTCCCTGCGAGCACGCAGCACCTCCTTGAAGTACTGTCCCGCCTCGACCACGTCGCCGCGCTCATAGAGCGCCACCGCCACGTTGTTGATGGCGGAGAGGGTCTCGGGCGCAAGGTCGCCCAGCAACCGCCGTCGCGTCTTCATCACCTCAGAATACAGCTCGAGCACCTGCGGCGGCTGGTAGTGCGCGGTCGGGTGCGACGAGTCATCGCCGCCCGAGCGCAGACTGTTTGCGAGGAATGTGATCGCGTCGAGAGTCTGCGAGTGCTCATTGCCCAGCTCATCGCGCAGCCGATCCACATCGAGTTGCTTGCTCAGCAAGTCGATGTGACGCACAATCTGCGTCTGTAAGCGACGCTCTTTCGGGACAGCTGCAAGGAGTCGGCGCGCGTGCTGCAGCAACGACTTACGAATGAGCGCACGCGCGGCCGCGCTGCTCTCGTATGCCACCTGTCGCTCCGCGGGCGAGGCCGTCGCGTACGTTCCAGTACTCGGAATGAACGGAGGGCCCGCCACTTGCGGCTTAGTCGAGGGCACAGTGTACACGATGGCACCGCTCGGCACGGGCAGCGCAGGTGCGGGCGGCAGCCCAAGTGCTTCGCGGTTGAGTTCGTTGGCGCTGGCGCAGGCCACGCCGAGCGAGTCATCCGCGCCGACGACACCAACTATGGTGCCGTTCACCACCTTGGCGACGCTCACGGGCATGTCGGCGGGCGGCACGACACCAAGGGTGAGTCCATGCAGGATGAGGTCGCGATCGGTGCGTCGGCGGACAGCTGTCGAGAAGAGATCCATCTTACTCACCAGCGCCAGTAGCGCCTCCACTTTGGCATAGTCAGAGTGCAGGGACTTGTCAAAGGCCTGCTGCTGCCCCTTGCTCATGGCGAGCTCGAAACGGTGCGGTGTGATGACGTGCGTCTTACCGGCTGCCAGGAATGCCGGCGGCAGCGCATCGCCGCTCACGAGCGTACCGAGCCGCGCGGTGTAGGCCACATCCGCGACGCAAAAGGCGCGGCGCAGCGCGTACGCATCGACCCAGGGCTCGAGCACGAGGACAGTGTTCGCAATCTCTCCGATAATGAAGCCCAGATGCTTGCCAGTAAGCGCGACACCTGAGCGGCCGAAGCGCGTCGAGTAGTCAAAGATCCAAAAGCGAGCATCGGATGGGAGCTCGGGGTGGGTCTCAACGTAATGCTCAAGTGCCGCGATCAGCTCGCTCATGGGCAGCTGGCGCGCGCTGCTCACGAACACCGTCGCCCGCCCCACCTCGGCAGAGCCCGCCTCACGCAGCCGCTCGCAGAACGAGGCGCCACCCGCTGAGCGCGACGCACGCCTTAGGAAGAGCTCGTTGACGTACCCGTTGACCTCGAGTGCCTGCTTGCCGTAGCCGTAGCTGCCAGTGCTACCAGTCAGGTCGCGCGCCACGTATCCACCTGCCTGTTGGAATTGGGTGAGGCAATCAGGGGGCAGGCCCGCTACCGATTGGCGCAGGGCCGCGAGTGATACGCCGAGCAACAGGTGCTCCGACGACCCGTCCTCCGCGCCCGCCTCCTCGTCCTCGTCGCCCTCAGCTACCGTCTCGAGCTTCACGGGGCTAGAGGTGAGGTGAGAAGCTGCCACCACGGCCTCGAGTGACGCCCCTGCTGCCACGCGCTGTCGCTCTAGCTCGAGAAACCCAACAGAATCTCCTTGGCGGTCGACAAGCCGGTGCTCGGCCTCGACCTCTGCGACCGCTCCCGCTTCCTCCTCCTGCTGCTGCGCTGCCCCCTGCGCCGCCGCCGCCTCGCGCTCCGCCGCCGCCACCGCGGCCGCCGCCCGGAGTGCCGCCTCCTTGGCATCTGCCTCGCGCCGCTCCGCCGCTTCCGCTTGGGCCCTCGACGCCTCAGCTCGCTCGACAGCAGCCTGCGCCGATGCCGCCTGCTCAGCCTGGGCGGCAGCCGCCGCCAGTGTGGTTCGGCTGAGGAGCTTGGCATCAAATTTCAAGGCCATGGCCAAGCGCGCAGCTGCTTCGCGTGCAATGGCCTTGGCTGCGAGTGCACTCGCCTCCGCCTCCTCTGCAAGCCGGCGCGCGCGCCTGACGGCTGCGCTCTCCTCCTCTGCACGCGCTGCTGCCTCGGCCGCTTCCCGCGCCGCCGCCTCAACCTGTGCACAGCGCCTGGCCGCATCCTTGCCCGCCGCCGCAAGACTGCCGAGCGTCTTCATCATCTTCCAGCCGCCTGGCGTACTCGCGGCTGCGCCAATGACGGCCGCCTTGCGCTCCTGAAAAGCAACGGCGGCGGCGGCCGCCTCAAGCTCGTCCAGTCGAATCTGCTCAACCGCAGCGCGCCTGGCGGCGAGGAAGACTCGCTCCTCGTCTGGCTTAGCCATCTCTGCCAGACGCTCACGCTCCGCCGCCTCCGCACGCGCCTGCTCCTCGCCCAGCAATTTCGCCACTTTGATCGCCGATACACGCTCCCGGCAGCCTTCGGAGAGCACGTTCCATGTCTTGCGCAGCTCTCGGTACATAAAGGCACGCACGGCGCGCTCCTTAGAAATATTCTCGCGTTGCCGCTGCACGTCGTCCGCATTCTCGCGCAGCGCGCGCCCGAGGGACGAATCCGCCCACCAGCAGCAGCAGCGCTGCACCCACGGCGGCACGCCTGTCGTGAGGCTTGCCACCTCCCGCAAGTAAGCATCCCGCTCCTTCCACTCCAGCAGCGCCTCCGGATCTGCATCAAGGAGACGCGGACGCGGCGTGAGGCGCGGTCGGTCCCAGAACGGGAGCACCGGCATGCGCCGGCGGCGTGCCACAGAGGCCTCGTTACCCCAATCAAGCCGCTTCACCTTCTGCGCGATGCCGCACAGCGCGGCCACGGCCGTCACCCCCATCAGGCTGAGCAACACGAGCATGTCGAGCGAGATCTGGCGATCTGATGCGGCCCATCCGATGTACGGCGGCACCGTCACCGCGATGCCGTAGGCGGCAGCCAGCGCCCAGCGCCCAAGGGCTTCCACCACCGCCGTCACCGCAACAGATCGCCACACCGCCAACACCTTCTGCGCGATGCCGCACAGCGCGGCCACGGCCGTCACCCCCATCAGGCTGAGCAACACGAGCATGTCGAGCGAGATCTGGCGATCTGATGCGGCCCATCCGATGTACGGCGGCACCGTCACCGCGATGCCGTAGGCGGCAGCCAGCGCCCAGCGCCCAAGGGCTTCCACCACCGCCGGCTTCCACTGCGGGCCCACGAGCGGCTGCGTGTAGCCGTTGCGGCGAGGCGGCTTCATGTACGCCTCCCACACGCCCCAAAGTAGCACGAGCAGTAGTAGCAGGATCATAAATAGCGTGACTGCTCTCTTGAGAAGCGTCACGAAGAAGTGCTCGGCCTGGTGGCCGGTGTAGCCGCTGCTGCCCACCTTCTCCTCGCCCTTCTCCATGGCCGTGAGTGCCTGACGCACGGGCTCGCGTAGGGGAAAGACGAGCCACGTCACCACTCGCCACATGTCGCCGCTCACGGTGGCGATCACGTGCGGCTGCGATGGCGAGGGTGGTGGCGGCAGCGGCGGCGGCGGCGGCAGCGGCGGCGGCGGCGGCGGCGGCGGCGGCGGCGGCGGCGGCGGCGACCAGGGCAAGGGCGGCATCGGTGGAGGCAGCGAGGCCGGTGGCAAGGGCGAGGGCGGCAGGGGCGGCGATGGGGGCGGCGGCAAGGGCGATGGAAAGGGTGGGGGCGGTGTGGGTGGCGGCATCGTGGGCAGTGGCGATGGCTGAGATGGAGGCAGCATGGGCGGCAATGGCGGCGATGAGGGTGGCGGTGGTGACTGTGACGGCGGCGGCGGCGGCGGCGGCGGCGGCGGCGATCGCGGTGGCGAGGGCGGCGGCGGTGAGGACGGTGGCGGTGATGAGGACGGCGGGACATTCACCGATGTGTGCGGCAGCAGCGGCAGCAGCGAGCTGCTGCTGCTATCATTGGCCGGTATGATTTCAGCCTCGACGACATTCGCGCTGGGGCCGCTGCCGGCGCGTGCAAGCAGTATGGCTGCAGCAGCCAGCACCGCTAGCGCCGTCGCAGGCGGCCGGCTGGCCGCTTGCAGCTGCATGCTCGTCCAGTCCGTGGTGGCGTTCTGTTCTCGCACCTCCGTGGTTCAGTCCAGGACAAATCTATAGAGGCTCGAAAACCTGCTTTTGGGGCTACTTTGGAAGTCCCAGCGCACCACCGACTTACCGGACAATAGACACCGGGGGGAGCCGTAGAGCCGGGACACAAACGGGACACACGGGATACACGGATCACACAGACTCACCGGTTCCCCCGGGTGTGTGTCTTTGAATCGGTTAGAAACGTAGAAACACACAGGGGGAAGCCACACACGGTTCACACAAGGGATACACACAAATGGCTACGTGCCCATGGCAGCTCTTCCGCCGGGCTGGCAGGAGGTCGTGAGCGCCGAGGGCGAGACTTTCTACTTCAACGTGGCGACGGGCACCTCGCAATGGGAGGCGCCAGCGACGTCGGCTCCGGCATCGATACCATCAGCAACCACTCACTCAGCGCCCTTGGCGATGGTGGAGCAGCTGCAACGGCCCGCTTGCGTCGGCTACCCACGGGGCATCGTGCGCGGCACGATCTACGCGTTCAGAG
>ENA-UOXG01000119-UOXG01000119.1-mixed-culture-metagenome-genome-assembly--contig:-NODE-119-length-45634-cov-40.942386_pt1 | contig 45634 bp, 27 predicted proteins | sample MGYA00238159_ERZ761634 | MGnify/ENA primary metagenome ERZ761634 (study PRJEB28908, sample SAMN08776845) | mixed culture metagenome | isolation source: Freshwater growth medium | place: USA... | reverse complement strand
GCCAGGTCGGACGAGCTCAGGAGGGCGCAATCCTTTCAAAGGTCCCCGCTCGTACATGCCGCTGAGGCGGCCAGGTCGGACGGGCTCAGGAGGGCGCAATCCTTTCAAAGGTCCCCGCTCGTACCTGCTGATGAGGCGCGGCACCTGCCATCGATTCCTGGTATGAATGGGGAACGTGTTCGCAAAACCAGTATACCCGACGGCATGCCTCCGATTCTGAGCCCGGTCGGCCACGAGACAATTTCCCTGGGCTCCGACTCGATGCCAGCGAGGGATGCCAAGTCGTTGGCGAATGCGAAACCCTTCCTCCCTTCGGAGAACTCGATCTCGGAGATGACGAAACCCTTCCTCCCTTCGGAGATCTCGATCTCGGAGATGACGAAACCCTTCCTCCCTTCGGAGATCTCGATCTCGGAGAACTCGATCTTGGAGATGACGCCGGCGAGTCATCGTTCGGCCACGACCTCCGACACAGACGCATATTGCTCAGCCAACTCCAACAACACCAGCGCTAAGAACGGCGCCTGCGCCTCCACCAGCGCTCAAGACTACGCATACTACTCGGCCAACTCCAACACGCCCGAACGATTGAGAGCAGCACGTGTGCGTGCCGCAGAGCACGCAGCCGCAGCATTGGTAGCCATTGACCCAGGAGGCCGCGGAAATCTGATGCAACAGATTCAGGAGGCCGCGGAGCCAGCTGCTGTGGAAGCTTCAACAGACTCCGCCGAGGGAATGCCTCCGCCGGTCTCGGCGCTCGGCGCCGAGATCTACTTGCAATCCTACCGCGCGATGAGCCGTGCCGAGGCCGATCTGAGGATCTAGAAATGGGCTGCTGCCGTCGTCGAGCAGCCATCGAGATCTGACTCGTCATCCCCATTCCCTCCTTCGGCATGGCATGAGTCGAGGGACTTGTGCGCAAGCTTCGCGTGCGATTCAGTGTGTGGACTGTGGCCGGGAGCGCGGACCGGACGACGATCGTCGTACCCTTTTGCATGCTGCGCTTTTCGTCAGCGCAACCGTCTCACAAGACTCTCAGCGGTCGACATCACATCGCAGTGTTGTCCGGTCAGGTCCGCCTCCAACGTGCAGTGCAGTTCTGCCACGCGGCACGCGGTCGGAGATGTGGCGCCTGCGCTGGAGTTCCGCAGTTCGGATTCGGTATATATGTCGTCATTGGGGTAACATTAGGAACGGTTCCCAATTGTATACAATTTTTGTTAATCGTGGCTCCATTAAGCACCAACCGAACTGTGCAACGCCATGCAGGCGACCCGCCGCGACCGGATACCGTGCCCGCCGGCAGGGTGCATGGCCGCCGACCGGTGCGCGCCCGGTGCGGCTTCGGGCAGGCGGCACGGCAGGGCCCCCCCAAAGCGGCTGCGAACACGTCGACGTTTTTGACCGCAGTGCGGCGGTCGGTAGCTCGGTACAGTACTACTTGTGTCGCTTTCTTCTTCCGGCTCGGCCCCCATCAGCGTCTTCACTCGTCGTCGCTGTCGCACAAGTCAATGGGCGCCTCGGCCTTCGGCCGCTTGCGCGCCAGCGCCTCGCGCGTCTCGCGCTCTCGGACGACAGAGGCGCGCAGTGCGTGCACCTGCTGGCCGCCGCCGTTGCCGCTCGCCGCGAGCGTTTCCGCCTTCTCCCGCAGCGTCGACGCCGCAGCCGGCGTCGCCGCGCACTCGCCGTTGCAGCACGTATCCTCACGCAGTGCCATGAAAAACGAGTCGCGGAAGAAGCACTCGAGAGAGCTCACGATGGGAGCGCCCGGCGCTTCGGTCACGTAGGACTCACCCGCGCGCCAGGTGGTTTCGGAGCTGAAGCTCGTCGCACCCGCCCCGACGGAGACGGAGAGCCCCGATTTGACCATCGTCCTGAGCGCGCAGCCACGTCGCGGGGGGGGTGAGAGGTCGCAAGTGGTGCCGTGTGTGTGGTCGCGTGTGGTCGCGTGTCGTGTGTAATCAGCAGCGTGGGACCACCGGGGAGAACCACGGCAGAGCGATGGCACAGTGATGCACGGGCAACGCAGATAGGAGGAAGCGGCAGCGCACTTCTCGTCGACTCGCAGGCCCATGCGAGGGTCGGCTCTGTCCGAGGTGCTGGTCGTGTCCTGCCCAAGGACGGCGGCCATACCCTGAATGATTTTGATCTCGATCTTGCCGTGCTCCCACGAGGTGACTACTGGGCGGGAGGAGCCGCCCTCGTCGTCATCATCGTTGACGGCAGATGCGCCCGCAAACTTGAAGCGGCGATTAACCATGTGGCCATCCTGCGACTTCGTCCAGTACTTGAAGACGACGCCGCGAGCACCGCCGCGGCTTGTCTGGCGTGCCGGGTCGAGAAAATAGCGGCCTGTTCGCTGCCCATCAATGTAGCATTCCACCAGGAAAAGCCCATCAAAGCTGGAATAGTCCACTGCCACTTCAAACTCTTCGCCCGGCGCTGCGGTGATCACCTTGCGCCCGTCGATTGAATGCTCCTTGATGGCTTTACCGTTGATGCGCACCTCGAAGCTCCAGTCACCACGGCAAGGCATGGGTTTTGGGAGCTGAGTAAGTGGGTGCTGGGTAAGTGGGTGCGGTGACACTTGCGTCGGCCCGGCCTTTTTGGCGGGAGCTCCGAACGCAAGAGTGAATATCTAGGAAAAGCCTGGGTGGACTGGGGGGGAGGTGCTGGGGGCCGTCGTGCGTGTTAGAATTCACAGAATCGAGAATGTGGTGCAATGGGTCCCGATTCGCGATTGCCGAAGGATGACGACGCGCACCGATCTCAATAAACCACAAAACCACACGACACACTCAGCACACACTCACACCCACTGCACCCCGCGGCGTGAGTCCACAAACTGACACTGATCCGCCCGACGAGCCATGAGCACGACGCGACGACGACAAACCGAAGTAGGACGAGAGAGAGCAGAGTGAGGCGACGCCGACATGAACGTCCAAGCACTGTATGATTGTCTCAAGAGAGTCGGGCAGGTGCCGCGCCCGGAGAGACCGCGGAGCTCGCTAATAGCTCGGTGGCGGTTCACGCGACGAGGAGCCGCTACGTGGCGGAAACGACGGCAACGGCGGCGGCGGCGGTGGCGGCGGCGGCGGAGGAGGAGGAGGAGGAGGAGGAGGCAGTGCCATTCTCATGCCATTCAGGAAGCAGAGAGCTTCGCGAGCTGCTCAGGGAGGCTTGACCTCGACGACATCATCGCCTCATTCTCGGCGATGATGCGCAGCGACGCCAGATTGTATCCCACACGCACCCCCTCGGCCTCTGGCGCCTCGAGTAGCGTCAGCAGGTGGCGCGCCGATGCGATCGTCTCCGAATGGCCGCTCCCATATCGTGCTGTGCACGCATGCAACTCCTCTCGGAGTAGCTTAGCGGCGCCTTCGAGGTCACCACGCTCCTCGAGCAAGATGCCGAGGTTGTACAGTGAGCTGAGTGTGTCCGGATGCTCGTCGCCGAGCTCCTCGCGGCAGCTCGCCAGCGCCTCCCGCAGCAATGGCTCCGCGCCCTCAAGGTCGCCTCGAGCTTTGAGGAGAGTGCCCAAGTTATTGAGCGAGGTGATCGTGCGCGGGTGGCGGTTACCCAACGTGGCACGGCGCGCGGCGAGCGCTTCGCGGTAGAGGGCCGAGGCACCCTCGAGCTCGCCCGTCTCCTGCAGCAGCGACGCCAGGTTGTTGATCGAGATCAGCGTGTCCGGGTGCATGTCGCCGAGCGCCGTCCGACGCGCAGCCAGGGCCTCTCGATACAGAGCGGCTGCTGCGTCCACGTCCCCTAGGGCCTGCATGAGGCCGCCCAGGTTGTTGATCGAGATGAGCGTGTCATTGTGCGTGTCGCCGAGCAGACGGCGGCTCGCCGCCAGCGCCTCCACGTACAGCGGCCGCGCCGCCTCGAGCTCGCCGCGCGTGTGCAGCAGCATTGCGAGCAGATACAGCGAGGCGAGCGTCATGTGGTGGTCGTCGCCGAGGGTCTTGCGCGCGCCGTCAAGCGCCTCGCGATAGAGCTTCTCGGCCTCCTCCAGCTCGCCCGCGTTCTTGTACAACGAGCCCAGATTGGTCATGCTTACGAGCGTGTGCTGGTGCATCGGGCCAAACGTCTCCCTGCTCGCGTCCAGCGCCTCACACAGCAGCTGTCCGGCCTCCTCGAGCTCGTCCTGCGCCAGCAGGAGCATCGCCAGATTGTTGATTGAGGTGAGTGTATCCTCGTGCCGGTCGCCGAGTTTCTCGCGGCACTGCGCGAGCGCCTCACGGTACAGAACCGCCGCCGTCTCCAGGGCGTCCGCATCCATCTGCGCTGGCTGCAGCCGCACCGACTTTGGCCGCTCTGGTCGCGAGAGCGGTTGCGGCTGTGCAAAGGCTGGCATGAAATGCTGCATCGTCGCACGCATCGGCGACGCGGGCCGCGCTGTGCCCTGGTAGGACCAGGTCATCTTGATCGGCATTCGGAAGAGATGGCGACGATTTTCGGCCTTCGCTCGCCGACCAACATGTCCAAAACGCTGTGTTCAATTTGCGCGCGTCGTGACGGGCTTTTCGTCCGCAGCCTATACAAGTATTCATATGGGTTTTATTTTACAGCGGTCCACGGGGCGCGTGGCCTATTCAGAATTCGTGGCCACCGATCTCACCTTCCAGTTTGAGATCGCAATGGCAATCGTGGGAAGCCGCGCCGCGCCGCGCCGCGGAGAGAGCAGAGAGCGCTCCGGAGAGCGCGAGGTTTGGGACCGTGGCGTAGTCCGTGGGATGAGGGCACCGTCGCGTGCGCCGATGCTGCTGCTGCTCCCAAGACCGCTGCGGCGCGCTGCGCGCAGACGGAACGCGCGCGCCGAGTGCTGCCGCCACAGGCGCAGCGCGGTGCGCGCCCACTCTCGCCTGGCGAGTGACTCAACCACGAAGCGTCTAGCACGCTCGCTGACGCCGGGGTTGCCGTCGAGGATGATGGCCGTGCACGCGCATAGCCCCCATTGCTGCAGTACCTTTGCGAGCGCCACCGCGCCAGCCTTCCCGATCGTATTCCTGTACAGGTGCAAGCGGCGCAACTCGGGCAGCGCGCCCGGCGCCTGGCACGCAGCACTCAGCGCAAGGCAGCCATTCGTCCCGATGCGGTTGCCGCCAAGGTAGAGGGAGCGCACAGTGCGAAGCGCACCCTTGGCCACCTCGTTTGCGAGGGCCGTAGCACCATCATCTCCCATGGAATTGCCAAACAGATTGAGCTCGGTCAGCGCGCCGAGCGCCTGCTGCCATGATCGGCTAGCGGCCGCGAGCACGGCGACGCCCTCGGCTCCGATGCGGTTGCTCCCGAGCGAGAGTGTCGTGAGCGTGCGCAGCGCGCCTTGCTCGGCGGCTCCAGCGAGCGCAGCCGCTGCCCGATTCGTGAGAGCATTGCCATCCAGACTCATCACCTGGACGCGGTTGGCCAGGCGGCCGTGACGCGAGGCGGTTGCTGCTATGCTCGTGCACAGCTGCTCGACGGCGGCATCACGTAGCCCTGCGACGCGCGGCAGTTTGAGCTCCTGCAGCCGTGGACACCAGCGGAGGGTCTCGCCGAGCAGCTTGGCCGTCACCTTATCAAGAGGCTGCGATGCATTCAATGAGAGCACGTCGAGCGCCGCGAGGAGGCAGGAGGCCTGCTTCCGGTACAGGCTGCGCACGAGCTTGACGTCGGCCTTGCGCTCAAATGTTGTCTTCTCAAGCATCGCATCGAACGTGTCCGGGTCGATGAGCGCCCAGGACGGCGCTTGGCCTTCGGACCTGTCCACGTCAAGAACGAGTTGCCACGCGGCACACTGCGGATCGCGCCGTGGCCTGCAGAAGTGCGAGAGCGCCGCGGCAGCGCGCTCGTACGTGCACCAGCCGGACTTGTCGTATGGGCGCCTCTTGCGTGCCTTGGGCGCCGACGCCGGCATTCTCGAGAGAAGCAACACTACCGTGCCTTGGTGCCCATACCACAGGTCCATGTCCTGCCGTGCTGACTCGAAGCGCGCGTGCTCCATGGATGTGCGCTTGCCTGTCTTCGGCTCGGGCTGGTCAAGTGAGAGCCAGTCCCAGAAGACGCCCACGTCGCTGAAGCCGGGTCGACCGTCGGGCGCGGGCGCGCGGTACTTTGTGCACTCCACCTCGAGCACGGCCGCAATCGCCTTCAGCTGCTCACCCGTGGGGTCGGCATGCTCGGTACGCACCCAGCAAGCTGATACGGCGACGATGGGCACGAGGCCGTCGAAGCTGGGCGAGGTGAGCATGTTCGAGGCGTTCGCGTGGATGGCGCGCAGCGCGGGCACCGGCATGAAAGCGAGATCGGGCAGCTCCTGCCGCCGTGGCACGACCGCGGATTCTTTTGCGACCGCGACTAGGTAAGAGGCGCGCACTAGCCGCACGGTGCCGCTCTCGAGCACGCGCCACAGCTCGGCGGTGCCCCGGTAGCGATCGACAGGCACGATGTTCGCAGCGCGTTCGTCAGAAGCGTGCTCCGCGCGGCGTGCCTCACCCTTCCAAGACTCCCACCATACGACCGGATCGTCCGTGTTGGCTTCAGAGATGGAGGACTCCGCCTCATCGTCCACATCGTCGTCATCGTCGTCCTCATCCTTGCGCGGCATGATCGCGAAGCTTCCTCCCCTTGGCGGGGCCGTTCATTCCATTCATGTACTTCATCATCAAATCATCGAATTCACACCAACTTCACACCACACGTAAACAGCATTCACAGCAGGAGCGAGATGCTGAGAAGGACCCTCGAAATGAAACACATGCGGACGGAGAGCTGAGAAAATTCACAACTCAAAGTCACAAACACGTACAACGCAATCTCAAATACAATATACATGTACATGTACGTGAAAGGCACCACCTCGACGTACACGTTCACACTTTCACACTCGCTTCATTCTCATGCTCGCAAGGTGGAACGCATACCGCGCTCACAACGGTTCAGAGTCGCCATACTCCGGCGTCCGGGTCAACCCAGGGTCTGCACCCGTGCAAGGTGCCTTGCAAGGTGCTTAGGTGCAACAACGCCCCACACCATGCCCCACACGCACAGTCGAACACGACTGCGTTCACATCTAAGATGTACAACACACCCATACGAACAAATTGACGGATGGCAACCCGCGTGAAATGCCGGCCGGGACCATAGGAAGACCTTCCCCGTGGACACGGTAAAGAGTTTCGTCAATTCCCGAAACTTTCGCCAGGAAATAAATGCCGACTTTGTTGCTGCTCGCAGCTGTGGCCATGACCATGCCCGCCACGAGCCCAACTGGCGTGGCGAATCGACTGTGGCAGTGGCGTGGTTTCCAAATCCGCTACCAATGCCTCAACGAAGAAGCGACAGGGCCGGCTTGTCTGCTCGTGCACGGCCTTTTTGTAAACGCTGACCATTGGAGACGAAATCTCCCAGTGCTCGCCGATGCCGGATTTCGCGTGTACGCGATTGACCTTCTCGGATCTGGCTACAGCAGCAAGCCTTACCCGACCTCGAGCGAGGCGCGTGCCGCCAGTGGTGAAAACGGGCGGCCGCTGGGCGCGCCTGAGCAGGTCATCGGCAGTGCAAGCGGCCAGGAGCTGCTGCCAAGGCCCGTGCCGCTCGCACATCCCGTTGAGGGCAGCGTGTACAACTTCTACACATGGGCCGAGCAGCTCGCCGACTTCACGTCGGAAGTGATCGGCGCGGAGGGCGGCGCTACCCTCGTGGCCAACTCGATCGGCACGATCAGTGCGCTGCAGGCGGCCATCGATCGGCCCGAGCTGTTCCGGGGCGTGTTCGTGGTGAATCCCAACTTTCGCGAGTTGCACGCCGCTGAGCAGCCCGGCTGGCTGCGCCCGTTGGCCATGCCCCTGATCGGTGCCGTGCAGCGCACGCTGCGCGAGCGAGGCCAGCCTCTGTTCGACCTGTTGGCCAACCCATCGACTGTGAAGACCATCCTCAAGGAACCCTACCACGACGATGCGCAAGTGACGGACGAGCTGGTCGACGTGCTCCTCGCACCGCTGCTCAGCAAGGGCGCCGCCGACGTCGTCTTCGACACGCTCTCCTATTCTGCAGGCCCTCTGCCCGAGCCTTTGCTGTCTGACGAGCGCCTTGCGGCCCCCGTGATGGTATTATTTGGAGAGGAGGACCCGTGGACGCCGCCCGCACGCGTGCGCGCCCTCGAGCGCTACCGCTCTGTCCGGGGCGTCATCGGCCTTCCGGGCGTTGGACATTGCCCGCACGACGAGGCGCCTGAGCTCGTCAACCCGCTCATCATCGACTTCGTCAGGCGGGTCGCGTCGTGAGTCTCGAATGATTATGAACACTGCGTGCACGCCTGTTTTTCCTGGGCGACCCGCCCTCGAGCCTCGTTACGTGAGACGTGGACACTGCCATTCGGCGTGTTTTATACTTACTGTAACTAACTTAGAGGCCTCCTTACACGAATGAGTATGATAACACACGGAGTGGAGTCATGTTTTATGCGTATACAATCATACCGGCGTCGCCTGGGCTCCCGCGCCCGCCGGCATCGCGTCGGGTCTGAAGGGGCACAGCACAACGGGTGTGGAGGAGCAAGACGCACGCAAGACTCCCGACGGCTTCGTGCGCTCTCGAGGGCCGCTCACTCCTCCAGGTTGATGTTCTTCCCAAATCGACCTGAGAGCACACAAAAGAGTGGCGCAAGGCAGGGCTTGTCAGCACAAGAGGCGCACCCACGCGAACGGCGCGTGACGGTGGGGACCCGCCATCGAGATGCGCACCGTAGAGTTTCCCCTTGAGGTCGGCCAAAGTCTCCCTGATGGTCAGCAGCTCTGCCTTGTGGCTGTCGATCTGCTCCTGCACCTCCGATTTCTGCTTTTCGAGCATCTCGTCCGTCGAATCCTTGGACAACTCGAAGAAGCACTCGCCAAACAAGTACCTGCGGCAATGGTGGCAGCGGCAGAGCCTCATGATGAGACTGCTGAAGTGATAGCTCAAGGCGCGATGGCGAGACAGTCGGCCGGGGCGCACCTGACTGGCACGTCGTCGTCGGCGAGGATGATCTCGTTGGACGCATCGTCGAGGAGCTCATACTTTGACTGTGCCGCCTTGAGCTCGTCCTCGATATCGTGCATGCGACCATTGAGCCTCCCAAACTGGTTGATGCAGTCCTGGTCCTCACGCCGGACCTCGACGTCCTTATCTTCGTTCCTGCGCGCGTGGGAAAGTCACGAGCGTGAGAACTAAAGGTGATGTGGGAGTGCGCGCGCGGGGAACCAACGTCGGTCGTACGTCGACATTGGAGCTCCTCTGCTTGCTGTGAATTCACGCCTTTGCCTCGAGGAATACGTGGAGCGAGCATGGGCCCCGATACGGGGCAGACGAGAGTAAATTTTGCGTCGGGTAGCAAACGGGAACCGCCTCGCTAACTTCTCCTCGCTCTATAGAACATCCCATTGAGAACATCCCATCCGCACCGAAAAGGATGGCAGTGGTCGACTGCTCTACAACGAACAGCCCCGGGGAGCACGGCGCATACCTCGAGACAAAACGTTGTAACTGCCTCTCTCATCATGTGTCTGTTAGTCCGCGCGCGAGCACGAGCGCGCCCACCAACCCCACGAGGCCGGCAACACCGCACTCGACGCCCAAGACGCCCGGCAGGGCGTCGCCCACGAGGCCGAGTAGAAAGGGCGCGAGGATGTACGCACCGTCCCCGACCGCTCGCGGCAGCGCGAGCGCGGTCGCCTCAGAGCCCTTGGGCGCAAGTTCTTGCCCGATGGCCGTGAGCGCCGGACCGAGCGCCGTGACCCCAAGTGACCAGAGGAGAATGAGGGCGCTGAATACGAGGCCCGCGTCGAATGGCGGGCCTTCCTCGAGAGCGCCAGCCACCCGCGCCTTGTTGAGCACCAGTGGCACCGCCATCAGGCCAAGCGCCGAGATGGTGGCCGCTCCCACGGCGACGCTGCGAGCGCCTTGTCGATCAGCAAGCCATCCCCCGAGGGGTGCGCCGACAAGCCCAGTCAGCGCGGCGGCGGAGAGCAGCGAGCCAGCGGCGAGGGCGCCGCCGGGGAGGAGTGCCGCGGCGAGCAGCGGCACGCTCGTCACCTTCGCTGCGAATCCTACCTGCAGGCCCACTTGGCAGGCCGCGAGACCGCGCCACTCATCGCGCTGAGCGAGCGTTGCCCACAACTCCGTACTGCCTTCGCCCTCGGCCTCGCCGCCCACCGGAGATGCGATGGCGCCGCTCGCGCGCGAGCGGCGCGCGAGCGGCGCGCGCGCAGGCAGCGCCGCGGCGTCGAGCGTCTCAGGCAGCAGCGCGTACAGGCCAAGGGTGACGAGAGCGGCAGCAACGACGCAGAGGAACGCGGCGCGTGGGCCATAGGCCTCGACCGCATAGCCGCCGAGCGGGGAGCCGACGGCGATGCCGAGGGCGCAGACGGCCTGCTGCGCGGCGGCCAGCTCGCCACGGTATTTGGGCGCGCGGGATGCCAGGTCGGCCAAATATCCGCGTTCGCCGCACTCCGAAACGCACCGGCCGGCCCCAAGCCCGAGCCTCGCGAGCACGAGCACCGGAAGCTCAGTAGCGAGCGCGGTGGCGAGGTCGCTCAGCGCGATGAGGCCCATTCCGGCCATCATCGCCGGCTTGCGGGCTTCGTCCGCGAAGCCTCCAGATGGGCGTGCGAGGACCAGCAGCGCAATCGCAGGCGCGCCGATGACTATCCCGTTGGCGGCATTCGAGAGCCCGAAGCTCTCCTTTGCGAACAAGGGCAGCGTGGGGATCACGGCGCCCACGCCTATGAATAGAATGAATTGTGCTAGCAGCAGCAATGCAAAAGGGACAAAGGTGTCACGCGGCAAGCCGAAGACTGCACCGCTAGCATGGGGCACGGTGGCACGGGCTGCAGAGCGCTGAACAATCCTACATCCTATGGCAGGCGATCTGGAGGCTGTGGTCCAATGTCGTACTGCTGGCGTGGTCCTAAATGCTGCGTTGCACGTCGCCACCACTGCGAGCAGAAGAGAGACACGCACGCGCATGGCGCGACGGCGGCCTTTTCAACAAGTCGAATGCCAAGCGCCTCCGGAAGGGAGACCCAGGGTGACGAGAAGTCCAGCGTCGCCATGCGATGTCGAATTTGGCTGTGAAATCGGGCGTAAACAATGTTTGCGAATGAGGAGTGAGTCAGTGAGTGTCGCTGCCCCCTGGTAGTCTTGTTCGGCCTGTGAACAGCACGCGTCCGCTTGCGCGTCCGTTCATTTTAATGAGCCGTTTCCGGCTCCGATTTCACGATTTTTGTCAACGAAAATAGCCGTTTGATGACCAATTAATGTGAACAGAACGGCGGGGTGTTGGTGTTCACCACCCTCGACCCTGCACCCACCGAGGGTTCGGGTCCCCTCTTCGTCGGACTTCCAACTCAGGAATTCTTGACCTGAGAACACTTCAATGCAGTAGCTCGAAATTTGAGAATTGCGTCCCGTGGCACAGTGATGAATCGACAGTGACGAGCGGAGCGGAGAGACACGCGGGTACAAGAACCTAATGCTGATGGTGAAGTCCTTGCCGCGCACTAAGCCGCGGGATCCTCTGCGGGCGGCAACCAGTCGATGCCGCTGATGTCGGAAGCGGAGCTGGCATCGGATGCCGCCGAGTTACGGCGCGCGTGTTTCGAGGGCAGCGGCGAGAGGTCGCACCAGCGCCAGTTCTGGCAGCAGTGCTCGAGGCGCGCGACCAGCTGGCCGCCGCGCCGGATGCGATACTTGCTTGCCATCGTCGCGCAGCGCGGCCGTGGCTGCGGACTCTCGAGAGGCTGCAACAGCTGCGCACGCCGCTGGCGCGCGTACTCCCAGCGCTCCGGGCGCTTGAGCCTATGGTATACGTCCGCCCGATACAGCGCTTGACTGCCACGCGCAACGACGTACTCGGAGAGCGTGAGATGAACTAGCGTGAGCGACTCGTTGCGCATCGCCCGGTAAAGCAGATGCATGTAGTACACGTCCTCGGTGAGAACATTGTTCGCCGGGTGGTTCGGATGCGATGTTTTGAGCTCCTTATTATAGTAGGGGTGCATGATCGCGCGACGCGCCCGCGGCCCGAGTGCATAGGCCTCATCGCCGCAGCAGTCGAAGAGTGTGACGAGCCGTTGCACCATCGGGCGCGAGTAGCCGAGGAAGTGGCCCTTGGCGTACGGAAATGGGCCGACGGCCTGTGGCCGCAGGCACTCCTGCTTGCTGCGACTAAGCATCGCGATTGTGCTCACGTTCCGCGCAGACTCCTGTGCAAGCTCCCAGCGTCGGCTCGAGTACGCGAAACAAGTCGAGATCATGGCGACCGGATCCCACATGAACCACTCCTCGACGTTGCCGAACACGAGCGAGGGTAATCGTGCGAACGGCGCCATGCGCGCGGCGATCAGCGTCGCGTTGAAGAGCGTGTCGTCGTCGGCCAGCACGACGAGCAGAGGCGTGTCCTTGCGTGCGGCGGCCGTGCGCAGGAATCGATTGCTCAAAAGGTACTTTTCGAGGCCATACGTCTTCTTTGCCCGCCGCGCCGCGGGCAAGTCGAAGAGCCACACATCACTACGATTGCGATCAACATCGGCTTGGTCCTGTGCCATCACAAAGCGCAGGGTAATGGCCGTCGACGCCGCCGATGACGAGGCCGCTGCACCGGCCTTAGTGTCAGCCGAAGATGGGCTGATGACGCCGCTGGTACCTACGCCTGCGCAGAGCTCGCGAATGGCCTCACGACGCTGCAGCGCGACAGCGTGTCGGTGGCTAGGCACGCCGACGAGCATCGCAATTCCACCCTTTGCGCCCAATTCACGGTCTCTTCACGCCAGGTGAATTGGATGTTACTACTCGAGAGGGAACGACGACGAGCGAACCGTCACCAACCGCGACTCTCCGCATGCGGGTCCGCATGACCGCAAACGCGCGCACGACGTTATGTCAGCGTACACGGAACAGTAGGGACTGCGGCTTCCCGCTCACTGTCTTCGTGTGTACATGGGAGGTCGTTTCTCAGCACCGCGTGTGCAGCACGACACGGAATTTCTGTTACAAAACTCAAACTTCAATGTATGTCTCGTCCGCACGAGTGCCGACGACGACGGCCGCACAACCATGATGTCTCCGCCGGCCGTGCACCGCGTCTCGAAGGGGACCTTCCACGCGGCGCGTCATTCGGTGCTCGATGAGATCGTCTTCAACCGCGACTTTGACAAGTCGCGCTCATCCTCGATCAACCGCGGTCGCGACACGTGGACCTTTCAACCCAGTTACTCGGGCTTCCAGTCGCTGGCGCTGCAGATGCGGCCCGATCAGTCGATCGGACGCCTACCGGCCATGATGATGGATGGCACGGTGTCTAGCCACGCCTCCTTGCCGCAGATCGTCGCGCACGGCTCGAGGGCGAGCAGCATCCAAATCAAGCACAACCCAGCTCTCTGCGGGTTCGTGACCGAGAAGGTCACGAAACTTCCGTTTGCGCCCGGGCTGCGTCCGGACGCGAACTTCGGGCGGCTGAAAAACCACGTTGAGCTGCGCAACCACGAGAGCGACCTCATCATCAACCTCAACACGCCCAACCAGTACCCGCCCTCCCCATTCACACCAATGTTTCGGCCGCTCGGCTCCGTCCAGCCGAACGTGCAGCCTCCGGGACGGCCAGTCACCACTCATCAGCCCGGCCGTCATCGCTTCTTCATGTCCGACATCACGCCCAAAATTGGCTCGGTGTAGATGCTTTTACAACGAGATCAACGCAGCTGCGACACCGGAGAGAGAGCAAGCGCAGCGTCCCGTACCACACCACAGGTCGCTCATGCCGACTCGCGCGCCTGCGCTTGCATCCTCCGAGTCGGCACTCCAGTGTCAATACAGTGTCCCTTGCGCAGATATTGCTCTCTCCGGTGGCTGTGTCGTATTTCTGTTTCCTTTGCGCGCGCGCGAGGAGCTCGTGATTCGCTCTTTCATGTGTGTGTGTCCCGCGCTCCGCTCTGTGACCTCTTTGAGAGAGTCTGAGCTGGATGTAACGACGGAGGACATGGGGGGACCAAAACATTACGGCTCCAACTCTCACGAGTGTGAAACGGCTGTGAGCCGGAGCTTGACACGGGAAGGCCAGAACGCGGGCAAGCAAAGAAGATGGCTTTGGACTCGCTCCGTGAGAATGCCGCGGACCGAGCCGCTGTATACTTTGGTGAGCAGCAGTTGAGCACACCGTACAGTGATAGAAGAGTAGCTGTGCAAATTCTGGAGCAGCTCCGAGACGCACCGGAGCACGAAGAACTGCGGCGGCGGGCCCACGAGTTGATCAACGGTGCGGCGGCTGAGAACCCGCCGGCTGGTCTCAGTATCGATCCAAAGGAAGCCAAGGAGCTCGCCGCGTGGATGCACGATTTTCTTCCGGAGCCGCACGTGCTGCACTTGTGCAACTTTGCACGGACTGGCCGTGGGCTTGCCTCCGGCCCGGCAGGCCTTGAGGCGGGCGAGGTGGCGCTGCGTATTCCGGAGGAGCTCGTGCTGACGGCCGACCATGCGCGTATGCACGCGCTTGCCGGCCCATGTCTGGCGCACTGCGGCGCTGAGGTCCATGAGGACGTGCTGCTCTCTTTCGCGCTTCTTCTCGAGACGAGGCCGGCGTGGGTGAGGTATCGCACGATGATGCCTAAAAGGCCGCCGTGCGCATTGATGTGGAGGCCGGCGCAGCTGCAGCGGATGCGTGGCACCCCGTTGGCTGATCAAACTGAGGCATTGCGCGACGCCCTTATCGAGCAGCACAAGATGCTCCTCAACCTCCTCCAGAGGGCCTTTGTCACCGAGCCGCAGCTCGAGCATCAGATGATGTGGGATCACTTCATTTGGGCCTACTGCATCGTCGAGAGCCGCGGTGTGCGCCTAGCGCTCGGGCCGCCAGGGAGCGAGAAGTGCACGTGCCTGGTGCCCATCCTCGACATGTGTAATCACTCGCCCTCCGCAGCTCTCGGATGGCCCGCACGCGCCGCAGCCGAAAGTGGCGCCGTAGCGGGCGCCCCCGATGGAACTGCGGCAGCCGTCAGCTCGAGCGCCGTCGCCGCTATGGGCATCTCGACCTTAACGGCCGGAGCGATCGGTTCAGGCGGCGTGCTCGAGGTGCGCACGCTGCGCCCCCTCGCGCCAGGCGAGGAGGCATGCCTCTATTACGGTCCGCTCGCCTGCTTACAGACGCTCCAACACTATGGTTTCATCGACGCGCCGATGCTCGCACACGAGGTCACGCAGATTGACCTCGAATATCCGGACGAGGAAGAGGAGGACGCGGTGGGTGCGGCGGCGCTGCACGCACTGCGTGCTCGGCTGCTAGCAGAGCACGGCCTGTCCACCTCGCCCCACTTTCTGCGCGCGCACGGCGAGATCGCCCCGAGATTGCTCCGAGCGCTTCGCATACTGACCATGGGAGCTGCGGACTTGAGAGCCTGTGCGGCACTGGATCCTGAGCTGCGGGCGAGCGCACTCGAAAATGCCTCGGGGATGACCGACGCGGCGGGCGCGCTCAGGTCCATTGCGGAGGGTATGGCCGAATCGCTTGTGATGGCCGCGGCGGCAAGCGCGGAGGCGGCAGCGGCGGAGGGCGAGGGCGCCGTGCCAGGCGCTGTGCCCGACGAGGCTGACGCTGACGTGGATGCCGCCATCGAATCGTACCTCGGCTTCCAGCGCCGCGTTCTTTGGCACACTCTGGGCGCGGCGGATGCGCTCGAGGCTGGCCATGGCGCACACGATGAGGCAGCAGGGGAGGTGGACGAGGACGAGGGTGCAGAGGAGGAGGAGGACGACGACAACGATGACGATGACGACGAGCTCGAAGTCAAAAATACTGTTGGCAAGGAGCCTGCGGCAACTGCCGATAGAGTCGGGAAGAAGCGTGCGTATGAGGATCGTCAGGCTGCTGCACGGAGTTCACAAGCCAAGGGTTTTTAATTGAGCCGACTATAGAGACAATAAAAGGTTCATCAAAGTATTTTCACAGCAAAAAGGTATTTTCACAGCCCATCCAACGAAATCATGAACGAAATCGGCGAGTGGCTCGACCCCTGTGTGGCTCCGGCTTCAGAAGCACTGAACACGAACGTTGCACGGGTCCGCGCATGCTGCGGTCATCGCTGGGACCCAGATCAACGATACTACGTTCGTCGACGCTCTCTTCCTGTGCACGACTTTTGTGCTCGCGACCGTATGCTCTCATGGTGACGGTGAACGTCAGCCCTGAAAAGAAGGATGAGTTCCTCGCAATCATGGCCGCCGATGCCGTCGGAACACGTAACGAAGCTGAAAATCTGCGCTTCGACCTATTGGCCGACGAACAAGACAGCTCAAAGTTCTATCTGTACTCCGTTTACAAAAGCAAGCAAGGCCTGGATGCCCACCGCAAAACGCCACACTATAAAGCGTGGAACGACTTTCGTGCCTCGGGCGGTGTTGTGAGCCAGGAGGCCTCTAAGGCGTATGCCATCGAGTGGACGGGCTAAATCGTTTGAACCTACTCGAATACGCCAAAATTTCGTCACGCACTGAGGACTATGGCGAACAGCCGCACCTGGGCGCCAAGGGCCTATGGTCGTTTCGTGTGAATACAGGATTCTCTCAGTGCTATAAATCACCACGAGAAAGCTCAAATTAACGTGAACGTGAACCGCGAGAAAGCTCCTTCGTAGAATTCGACACTATTCACATCTGCAGACCGTGAGGTTACATGTAACTTCATTTGTGCATGTGGAGATGGAGATTTCTCTGGCAAAGAGGACGGCTGCGGGGCGGCGGGGTGCCCTCTCCGCCGGCTTGAAGGAGGCGCAAAAAGAAAAAGCCAGTGCCAAAGCGACCGTGTCACTCGATGACCTTTCAGATGATGACGACGAGACCAACCTATTGTGTGCCGCTTGCCTGAGCGGCCGTGTGCCCGTCGTGCGTAAGGCGCTGAAAGCGACATGCACAGACGTTAACGCTGTGGGCAGTCAGGGTACGACACCACTCTTCATCGCAAGTCAAGGGGGCCACAGCGAGATTGTCTCAATCCTACTCGCGGCGCAGGCGGATCCCTCGCAGGCCTGTTTTGGCGGCGCCACTCCGCTTTACATGGCGAGCTCGCGCAACCACGCCGAGGTCGTGCGGCTGCTCGTGCGTGCCGGCGCTCCCGTGGACGCCCTCGCCAACGGCTACTACACGCCACTGCTGGCAGCCGTGTCACACGGCTGCGATGAGGCGGCACGCACTCTACTCGCCGAGGGCGCGGACGTGCACGTTCGCTCGGACAAGTGGGGTACCTATGTGCATGCGGCGGCCAAGAGCGGCAAGGTGGACATGCTCAAGATACTCATCGCCTTCGATGCCGATCTCGAGGCGCTGTTTGATGGACTCGCGGCGCAGGCGCTCGCGGAGCGTCGCGGACACACTGAGGCGGCCAACCTGTTGCGTAAGGCCATTGAGCGCCGCGCGCAGCGTGTGGCGGCGCAGGAGCTGGCTCGCGATGCGGCGCACGCAGTTTGCGACAACTCGACCCCCGAAGCACTTGCTGCCGCCTACGCCGAGGCCGTCGAGCGCCGTGATGCAGAACGCTCGTCGAATGCGTTGAACGCAGCCGCCTCTGAGCTCGAGGGCGCTTCAGCGCTGACGCCCGAGGAGGCGGAGGCAGCGCGGCTGGCGGCCGAGAAGAAGGCCCAGAAGCGTGCGAGGCAGAAGGCGCGCAAGCAGGAGGAGGCGGCGGAGGCGGCGCTGACGGCCGAGGCGGCAGCGGCCGCAGCTGCTGCGTCGACAGCAGCCGCGGCCTCTGCGACGCCGGGCTACAACAGCAGCCTCGGCGATGCGGCGGTGATGAGCGCTAGTCCCTCCCTCAAGTCACCGTTGCAGCACGCGCGTGCCGCAGAGGGCGAGTATACCACACGCGCCTCGCCGCCGATGTCCGTGGATGACATGCGCCGCGCAGACGTGCGGCTTGCGGAACGCACCCTAGCGGAACTCTCGATGGGTGCGGCGAGGAGACTGGCGCACAGCGTGGCCGTCGAGGAGGTCGCGTCTGGGCTGCACAAGGAGGAGGTGCAGAACCAGCTGCGGATGCTGGCCGGCGGCGCCGCACGGCGCGAGGCCGCGGCGCATGCTGTAGAGGAGGTGGTGGCTGCGGCTCAGAAGGACGAGAAGAGAAGCAAGCTACGCGCCCTCGTGGGCGCGGCGATGCGGCGCGACGCGACGACGCAGGCGCTCGCCATCCGAGCGAGGCTCGAGGGAGGTGAGGACGCCGAAGAGGCAGAAGAGACGCCGTCCGTGGCGCCGGCGGAGGACTCCGAGCCACAGCGAGCTGGTGGCTGTGTGGACGTCTCTTGATGTCTTGAACACGTTACTTGCGGCACGCAGCACGGCCACCGTGCAGACGCCCATTAATATTTTGAGTTTTGTTGGTTTTCCAAGAGAAGCCTTGGGTCTCGTGGTCGAATGCTGTCGTGCTCGGCGAAGACAAGAGTGACCCGAAGCCATTGTGAAGCTCTTCGAAAAGATAGACGAAGACAAACACTAGCGGTTGCATTGAGCCGTCAGAGTCGTGCTCGCCGCAGAGCTGAAGGAACCGTGAACACACCCGGAATAAAAGTGGAAGGAAAGAAGGCGGCTGAGGTGCTCGAAAAGCAGGTCAAGGAAAAGCGCCGCGCTTCCACAAAAGATTCGAGAGTCTCCGCCGGTTCTTTGCTCTCTGGTAGGAACCTATGTGCTCTAGTGAGCGCCTCCCACGCACGCCTTTTCGGGGCTTGTGGGTGTGTGTCTGGCCGAGAGGGCCCTGAAACGAACGAACGAACGAGAAGGAACCTACATGTATGTGCATGCAAAGTGTGCGACGAAAAAAAAATATTAGAAAGGAATCATATGTTCGTATCCGGATAGAGAGCTTCATCCAAATGGTCACGGTCGAGCAATGCTTGGAGCATGGCTCATGGCATCCCGCGTCGGGAAAGCATGCCATGCGAAACCTTTCCATTCTTCTCTCCAAGGAATCCAAGTACTTGTGCAGCGATCGGCGGCAGGAGCGTCTCAGCCTCCAACGGCACCAGTGGACGGGTGACTCAAACGAGTGTGCACAGCTTCTCATCGACCCACTCTCACCTGAGCTGCGGCTCGGTAATCTTACAGCTGGAGACAAGAGGCTCGGCACGAGCCTGGCAATCGCTCCCGTCCACATCGCCTTCCTCGGCGACTCCGTTGGCGCTCAGGCGATTGCGGCGCTTTCAGCTGCAATCAACATCAAAGCTAGTCTGCGACGAGTGCGCTTCGTGGACAAGTCATCGTCATTCTGCAGGCTCAACTGCCATCTGGCGACGATTCCGTCGAGCCAGGAGGGCTGTTTGAGCCTCCTAGACTCGATCGACTGGCCAAGCAGTGGACGAGGCTCCCAGGCTCGACAGAACGGCAAGCTGCCACCTGCTGACGCACAAAAGGGCAACTCGCCTGCTGCTCGGCGTGTCCTCCTCGTCGGCGCCGGCATGTGGTACAACCTGAAGCCGTACTGCAACGGAACAGGTGGCAGCTTATTCGGGAACGCGGCCGGCACGCCTTGCCAGAAAACTGTACTTGGACACCACGTCAAGCCCGAGGACCTCTCCCTCGACCACACCGACCCGCTCCACACACACCCTCGGCAGTTTTGGCGGCAGTACCACCGTCACTTTGGCATGCCGCCGTGGGGCTGGTACAGCTGGGGGCGGCGGCTGCAGGGCACCGCGACCATCGCCGAGTATGAGAGCGACGTGGCCTCCTTCCTGGATGCGGCGCTGCCCTGGGCGCGCAATCGGTCCGTCCACCTCATATGGATGGAGTCCACCCCTCAGCACTTTGGCACAGAAGCACGATGCCAGGAGGTGCCGGCGTCGCCCATGGAACCTGGCCCGTGGCCCGTGCAGCTCGAGGCGCTGTGCCGCCGCGCTCGTGGCCCTAGCAATCGCGGGGATGGGCTTAGGGATGGGCGCGAGCTGATGGCCACCGAGTGCCAGGGAGATTGGCGCAATCATATGGTTCGGCCGCTGCTCCGTGCTCGTGGAGTCCCTTTTGTGCCCCTGGCGGCCGCGCTGAGCACGCGCTCGCATCTGCACACGGGCGGTAGCGGCGACTGCACGCACTGGTGCGAGGGCACCGAGGCGTCGCTCTTCATGGCAACGGCCCTACTCAATACCATTGCAAGCGTGTTGGCTGGCCCGCAGGCCCGGGGGCTGACTGAGCCACTGTGTGGGGGGCGGGTGGCGGGGCGGGGGTGCAGGATGCGCCAAGGGGCTGGGATGCGCGGAAGCTACGCGGAAGCGGAAAGTGAAAACTTCAAGTCCGGCATTGGTGTGTGAACGATTTGCTCAGCACGGTAGTTCGCGCGTGCGCTAGCGGGGAGCGCCGGCCTGTGCGCTGTGCCCCACCTTGGTGCCCCACCACTTCGCGAGGGTGGGCTCGCAGACTGCAGGTCGCTCTAACTCTCCTGCAGAGCTCCTGCAGCTAGATTACCGATCCAGGTGATGGGTCCCTCTATGTATTTTCTCTCAGTCCCTCAAGAAGAAAAAATCCAAAAGCCCCTTGAAGAAAGCCCAAGAATGACTGTTTTTCTTGCGTTTTGTAGGATGCGCCACGAGCGCTCGGTTGGCTTGAGCTGATCTTTCTGAAAGAATTTCCCAGAGACGCTGCTCCTTAGGCGTACACGGTGTGCGAAATTAACGTGAACGTGAACACGGTGTGCGACGACCTGACTTTTCGTGAGAAAAAAAGTTTCACACGAATTGTTGTTCACACGGGACGGGCGCGCGCGCGCAATGTATACGGAGTTGCGCATCCCGCGCGCGCGCGCGCGCGCCGCTTGCTTGTGGCCGCGCTTGTGAGCAGCTCCTTATCGAGGCTCAATCCAGCATTCGCAGCGCCAGCTTCTCGATTCGAGTCGCTGCTGGTAGCACAAGCAAAGCTCAAACTCGTGAACGAGCTGGTTGCAGATCCGGCACGTTGGCCAGAGGTTGAAGCTATGCTCAAGGCGCCACCGTTGGAAAATTCGGCACTTTCCAAAGCATTCGAAGCCGTAGTTGATCCTCCAACTGCCAAGGATCGTCTCATGGATCAAGCCGCCTTCATCGTGTACTATGAGGAGGTGCGCTACAATGACAGGAGGTTAGAGCCACAGACACCAAGCCGTCGAGCGACCCAGAACGGGCTCAAAAGGGAGGTCCTGCGCGCAGTCGCCGACGAACTTGCTGAGGTGAGCTTCTTGGTCCAACAGAAGGCTGGCATTGCAGACGCCGATGACCTGCGCATGTACTTGAGCACGGCACAAAAGGCCCTGGATGACTTTCTAACATTGAGCGGCGCCAAGTAGTCTGTTCACATGCATGTAATAAAATAGGGCGCCCGTGCGTGCAGCCTTTTAGGAACCAGGCTCACCTTCATACAGTGAATATTCTGGTATACGACGGAGGTACCACTCGCAGTCGCTTGGTAGACGAGGCTCTGCCGTCTGCGACGTCAGTCGCGGGGCGCACTGGCGGACTCGACTCGCTCGGCAGCGGCGGCGAATCGGGCAGCACCTAGGCGCCGCCGCCGCTGCCGCTGCCGCCACCGCTGCCCTCGCCGCCACCCTCGCCCTCGAGCACCTCGCCCGTCGGCCGAAGGTCGGCCACGCGAATCCTGCTGCCGCCCGCGCCATCGAAGCTGGCCTCCTCGAGGGCGGCAACTGCGGCTGCCGAGGCGGCATGCGCCTTTTGGAAGCGATGGCGCGAGAGGGCCTCGGCGACGAGCTCCTGCTTGGTGCGCCCTTCGAAGACGCGCTGCATCACCAAATTGCGGTACCTGGCCACGCATGCAGGCGACGCGCAGAGATGTGGGGCGATGCGCAGAGGTGAGGCAAGGAGGACAGCCACGCGAGCGGGTGTGCGCGTGCGCGGCATGGGAGGCGGAACGGAAAAGGCGGCACATTAGGCGCAGGCTCGGCGGCGGGCAGACGAACGTACTCCCATTTCGCCCGCTCCGTCGCGTCGGCCTCGAGGTCGATGGCGCCTTCTGGCCGCTTCGGCAAGAACGGGTTGCGTGCCTCTTTGTCAAAGGCCGGCAGGCTCGACTTCTTAAAGGTGAGGTAGCGCAGCACGTGCGGGCTGGTGCGCAGCTGGCCCTCGAGCTGATGGAGCGTGGGCGGCGAGCAGTACACGTCCATCGACACGTATTGCGCCGAGTAGTGGTTCTCAGACTGCTTTCGGATCCGGTAGGCCAGATCGCGTGCACCCCACGGCCGTATGTCGGCGAGCACGGCGCCGCGCGACCAGAGCGACTTGGCGCAGTTCTGGAGCAAGCTCGTAAGCTGGACGGTCGCACCCTTGCCCGACTTGGTCATCATGACGACCTCGTAAAGCGGGGCCATTGCGCCGCGCCGCGAGACGCTTCTACAAACTCTTCTACACACCTCCGCTGCGGCTGCTGTGAAACATTGGCTGTGAAACACAAACGCGCACACTCAGAAGCCAGTCAGTCAGTCAGTCAGTTTCGTCGCGGTCCCCCCGCGCGCAGATGCCAAAATCACAATGGTCTCACTTTGTCCGTTCATTCAACACAACGCGAAACCGAACACTGACCCTCGCACACAGACAGAGCCAGAGGAAGACGAGGTTTATGTCTCTACAGATGGACGTGTGACCGACGGGGCCCGTCTACGACAACACATCGTAACAGGACCACGCCATCGGTGGTAGATACGCTCACTTGGCCCCAGCATTCAGCCTTTGCCGGTTGATAACCGGAATAGCGTGGAGGCCACTCACGTGGCACCAGCGTCGAGCCCTGGCGCGGGCTCGAATGCACCATGTCACGTGTAGTAACTCAAACTCCTATCCAAACTCATTCCTCCTCATCCTCTTCCGCAATCGCAAGCTTTGCCCTCTTCTTGGTGTTCTTCTTGTAGGTCTCTCCCGCTTTACCGTTAGAGCTTTTCGGCGTTGGGGGAGCAGGCGTGGTCCGACCGGAAGCTTCTCCTTTATTGCGAGAGCTGTCTTTAGGGCTGTCCTTAAAGCTTTTTTCGAGTTTTCGGCTCGATGGAATCGAGCGCACCGTCGGCGGTCGAGAATCAGGCTTCTTGCCCAATGGGTTCTTTCGGTCCGTCGCAAGATCCGCCGCTCCGTCGTCACTGGGCGGTCTTTGCTTTCCTGGCGATTGGACAGCCGCCTGCTTATTCGACATAGTCAATCGGGTGGGGGATGCTGCGTATGGCGTTTTTAAAATATGCTGGATCTTGTCGGGCCTGAGGAAGCTGCCGTGGCCGGCCTCGCACGTAAAGTAACGCGTACCACCCAAGGAGCCATCGTTCTTTCCGTTGGCTTCCGCAAACTCCACGCCTATCCAGAATCCCGGAGCGACCTCAGGCGCTTTGCCGACAAATCGAATGGTCGCTTTGCGCAGCATAGGTTCACCCTCTGGTGATTCCGTCGTCACTTGGACCAGTTCGTTTACCTTGAACTGCACAGCCAGATCGGCCATGTACAAATCTGTCACCTCTTCAGGTTTCGTGACCTTTCTTGTGATCATCCATAGCTCGGGATTGGCTTCGAGTTTGTCTCGGAAGCGAGCGAGCAGTACCTCGCTCGCACCCTTCGTTGGGCTCGTTCGCCGCCCCGGTAGCAGGCTCGTCGGCATCATGACCATCGGGGCGCAGTAGTCGATCAAGGGAGCGGGATTGCTCTTTATGCGCGGGCTAAAGACTCGGGGCGACTGGAATGGCAACGACAGCTGCAGCGGTCCAACTGACGTCGTCTCAGATGAAGGTGTGCTGATCAGATTTAGAATCTCCTCCACTTGCGAGCGCATGAACGCGTCTTTCATAAATCGAAGCATCTGCAACGTATCCACAGCTGAAGCTCTCGGCGCATCGAAAGCATTTTTGCCGGGTCCGGAAGACTCAGGGATTTCCCCTTGTGGCCTGTTAATCGCGGCGAGCATCTCCGCACGTGCGCTTTGAGTCTTCCCAAGAGTCACAAGTGTCGTCGCTGCCAACTTCTGCATCTCACCCGTCGTATTCACGAGCAGGTCCACCAGCTTGATGATCAACCCTTCGCGCCGAGCAATTTTGGTGCGGTACCTGGTCTCTTGAGAAAGACCCCACAGCCCCTTGAGCACGTGTTCCACAACGGCATTAGAGGGGCTGTGGTCGCACAAGATGTCCATGAAGACAATCAGGCCGCCAGCGTCCACGATCAACGCTCGATTCGCACTCTGCGTGCACGCAAACTCCGAGAGGACGGTGGCCACCGCCTCTTGCACTGATTCTTCCTGTGCTTCGTCCGCGTCCTGTCCAGCTCCGGTGGGTGCCGCTCCCGGGGCCGCGGATGAAGCAGGACGCGCCTGTGTTTGTGTTGTTGCGTACTGAGAGGACTGTTTTGCCCCCGAGGGCGGAGTAGAGTTTGATGGAGTCAGAGTCACCTTTGACTTGCTGTTCCGGCGCAGGCAGGTGACCAGAGACTGAATTCCGTTGAGCTGCACGAAGAGCACCTTGGTGTCTGTCGACGAACAGAGCTGCCATAGCGTGCGTGCGGCACATTTTTGCGATTGAGCTGAGCCATGCGTGAGTAACTTGACCAGCGGTTGGACACTATTCATGCCAACGATCATCGGTTTGTGCTCAGCTACTACCGAGAGGTGCCAAAGTGCACATGCTGCGTGAGCTTGCGACTCCCTGCATGAGCTCGATAGCATGACAACTAGAGGCTGGAGCCCGCCCTCCCGTACGACATCAATCTTGCTCTCGGGCAGGCGCACCAGCTCAGAGAGCACTAGCGCTGCACGCTCAGGCGGCGTGTGAAGGTCAGAGCGCTGGCCATTGCCAAGCAGTTGCACCAGCGGCGGGATGGCCCCTGCTGACGCAATGGTCGACCGTGCGGCTGGACAGCGCTCCAGAAGCATTGCCAGGCACTCTGCCGCCTTGAGCTGCGCCGATGTGTTGCGGCCGGAGAGCACGGCAACCAATGGCTTCACGACGGTGGCACGGTTGCTTGGATTGAGGCCCAAGCGGAGCATAGCGAGCTGCGCCCATTCCTGAGTTTCGGACAACTCGGAGGAGAGGAGATCAGCCAGCGGGATGGCAGCATGAATGAGAGCGAGCTGGTTCTCCTCGTTCTCGTGCGCAAGCAAGCTCACGGCACGGGCCGCAAACATCTTCGCCGCCAAATTGCCTGTAGAGAGAAGCGTGATGAGTGGTTTGATGCCTCCGTGATTCGCAACGAGCAGCTTGTTGTCGGCAAGGTCGCTCAGCATCGCCACGGCAAGCGCTGCGTTCTCGCATATGGCGGGCTTCGTATCCTGAAGCAATCGGATCAGTAGCGGGATCGCGCCCTTTTGTGCTATCTCTGCCTGGTTGTTCGGATTGTCGACGGCAAGCGTGGCGATCGACTCGCAAGCCGCCTCATATCCTTCTGGGCTGGCGTGCTTCTCCAGCATGCTCACCAGCGGCGCAATGGCTAGGGCTTGCGCCACGCGCACCTGAAGAGGCTTGTTACCGCGACAGATAGCCGCGAGGGCGCGCGCCGCGCCCAGCCTCAGTGCATCAGTTTTCGAAAGCCATTTGACAAGTGGTTCGATGGCTTCGCAGACCAGTTTCTGGCGATCGACGTCGTCGGCGGCCAGATGGGCCAGCCCGGTCGCAGCCGCGCGCATCGCCGTCAGCGAGAGCGTTTTCTCTGCGCTGAGCGCCTCGATGAGCAGTCGAATACCCTTCGCTTTGATGATCTCATTGTGATTCTCATTATCCTCCGCAATGAAGGCGAGCACGCAGATGGCGTGCTCCTGTGATTGAGGACTGATCTTGCCGAGGGACAGCGACTGAATGACAGCAGGAATGCATCCCTCCATGACCAGACCGCGGCGTTGATTGCGGTCGTTGATCACCGTCAAGCTTGACAGGGCATACTCTTGAGCCTCGACACGATCATCGTTCAAGCCTGCCTTGAGAAGGTCAACTAGCGGAGCCACGCCACCCTGCGTAGCCGCCTGCTTTTGATGTCGCTTGGCGTCGCCCCCACTGGCATTGTTATTGCGCAGAGTGGTGCCGGCACGCTGACGAACATCAGCCTTGTTGCTGCTCAGCAGCTTGACCAGCTCTGTGGTCACTTGGACACGCAAATCAGCCGAGACTTGTGCAAGATTCGAGAGTGCGTCCGAGGCCATGGACTGCGCTTCTTCAGACCCGCTCTTGAGCTGCCGCACGAGCTGAACGGCACAGCTCGTGCGAGTGAAAGCGTCCCGATTTTCAGCATTGAAGGACATAGTGTACAATACGCGCGTGGCGTGAGTCTGGGCTTCCAGTTTCGACACTTGTGCGGCCGTTTGTTGTGACACTTCTGAAGTTTCCTCACCTGCGCTGGCGAGCATGGCAACCAGACCCGAGCATACAAAGAACTGGTTTGACGGGTTATCTTTTGTCAAGGCCAACAGGGCGGCGTTCACGTGCTTCTTGGTTCCGGCGGAGCCTCCATCAAAGAGCGGAATGAGCAGATCCACGCCATTGGAATCTGCAATTAGGACGCGGTTATCGGCATTCGCCGCAAGCCGTTCGAGGGCGCCGCTCGCTGTCTCCCGGGCAGCTTTGTTGACCGCGACGTATTTGAGAAGGCCGCAAAGCTTCGGAATGCCCCCGGCTTCGGCAATGAGCTCCTGATTGGTAGGCTCCTCCGAGAGGCTCCAAAGGGCACCGGCTGCATCATAGTGGATGTCGGGGTGATCATCGAGCAGAGCGATGAGCAACGGTATACCTCCCTGGTGAGCAATCAACTTCTGGTTGCGCTCGTGGCCCTTTGAGAGACTCCAGAGAGCTGAGCAAAGCTCCTGCTGCGTCTTATGATGCTCGCCCCTGTGTATACCCTCGTCATCTTCATTCGGATCATACTTGAAGGAGGCTAGAGTGGGCTGCCTTGTCAAATTGCCTTTAGACGCATTGTCAGATTTATGCAGTGTGTGCAGCTTGGGGGTAAGAAGAGAGACCGTGAGCTCGATGCATCCGGCAAAAGCGAGAGAATCCTGGTTGCGCCGTCCGACCACGTCGGCGAGATCAGCGCTTGCGAACCTCGAGATGGCACGCGCGGCTTTCTCCTGGGTATCACTCGACGGACTCGAGTCGCGAAGAAGCTGGACCAGAAGCTGTGAGATCTTCGTCTGGTTCTGTTCGTGATTCAGTGCTAGACTGTGGAATGCGCCCGCTGCCTGTTCTTGACCTCGCGGTGTTGTCCGTCCCACGAGCTTAACGAGGGATTCCATGCCTCCTGCGCCTGCAATTAATGTCTGAATTTTAGTGTTCTTCGACGCGAGACACCATAAGGCTCCAGCAGCTTCTTCTTTTGGTGATTCCGTCGGAGCACTGTTCACTAGAAAGATGAGAGGCTGAAGCGCTCCATGGTCGGTGAACGCTCCCTGAGTCAGCTTGTTGTCGCGGGCAAGCTCGGCAATGGCTTTAGATACATTTGCAAGGACCTGGACCTGTAACTCATCGATCGTTTCCTCTGTCGAAGGGCTTCGATTCGGTCCCACGCTCTTGGCCATCGCCGACACAGTCTTCTTGAGTAGCTCAACGAGAACGTTGACTCCATTTGCTTTCTGGACTATATCCTGGTTCGCCGGTCCGCCTGCTGCAATGCCTGAAAGAGCATACGCCGCCGCTTGTTGAGCTGACTTATTCTCCGTCCGCAGAAGAGTGATGAGTGGCTCCGTGCAATCCTTCTCGGCAGCGTCCGTGGATGACTTGGGATCCAACCATGCGATGACTCCAAGAATGCTTGAGGCCTTAGCCTTGCATTCTATGGCTTGCTTTGATTTCAAGAGCGCGATCAACCTTGAGATGCCGCCTTCATTGGTCACAACGACGGCATGCTCTTTGTTGCAGCGGGTCATGTCATCAAGTACAGTTGTGGCACAGCTCTGAGCTTCCTTACCAAGGTCCGTGCCGTCAGAGTCGAGAATTTTCACGAGCAGGGGAACACCACCGTGAGCCGCAATCGTCTTCACGTTCTCATCCGAGTCACCGGACAAACGCGACATAACAGCTGCAGCGAGCATCCGGATCTTTGCATTAGCACTCTTGAGCTGATGGCAAAGCATCATGAAGGGCCCCGCGTTCGCAATAGCATGGCGGTTGGAGATATCTGTTTCTGAGCCGGACGACAGCGTGAGGAGAAGGCCCGTAACACACTCTTGAGCAAGGTCACTTCCAGCGCCGAGCAGCGCCACGAGTCCAATGGCGAGGCCGGTCATGATCTCAGCGTCACCACTGTTAGCTAGCGTGTAGAGCGTCTTAGACGCCGCTGCCCGTCCCTCTTCAGTTGCGCCGTTGCTCAACACCGACACCAACGGTGAGATGGCTCCAGCGCCCACAATCACCAAGGGACACTTGGGGTGACTCTGGGCGAGCGCTTGAAGGTCGTGCGCAGCGCGCGACACGACACTTGCGTCGGTGTTATCGAGCAAGCCGACGAGGCGCTTAGCAATCTGAGCCTGGTTATCGCTATTTTCAATTGCAAGTCGCGCCAAACCCTTGGAGGCGTACCGGATCCCCTCTTCATTGCTATCAGAGAAGAGGGATACAAGGGGTCTGATGCCGCCGTTAGCTGCGATCGCCCTCTGCAATTCTTTGTCCATGGCCAGGTGCCAAAAGCACGCGGCAGCTTTGATTTTGCCTTCCATGCGACCGTGCTCACACAGCTTCACTAAAGGTGGCACTCCACCAGCGTCGAGAATGGCCAGGATCACGTTGTCGCGCCGTCGGTTTTTGAAGGTTTCATCTGAGAGACTCGTGCTGTGGGTGGCATCTGTTTCGAGTCGGCTCGACTCATCTGGATCCTCTTCCTTCGACTCTCGGTGAGTTCTGTTGTGCCCCGAAACATAGCCATCGAGCAGCTCCGCTATGGCGGCTGCACATGCGTTCTGAGCCTTTGGCGTGCCGCTTTTCACGAGAGTGACTAGATCCACCAAGAAAGATGGGTAGCGAATCAACTTCTTCTGATTACCAGTATCATGGCAGAGCGACCAAAGCGTTGACGCGGCAGCCTCTTGAGCAAGTTGACTGCCGTCGCGAATGAGCGATAAGAGGGGCGGCACGCCGTTTTCCTGTAGGACGGCATCCTGCATGCACTTATTGCGTGACGTAAGACGTGCGAGGGTGCTTGCGGCCTGCTCTTGCATGCCAATTCGTGCTTGAAATGCAACTCCGCTTCCCACGAATAACTCTGGGATGTCGGTGCAGCCCTGGATGCCTACACCAACCACGGACCAGCCTCCGATGACTGCAGGTTTGAGGATCTCCCCAGGATTGAGGTTTGATCCGTCTAGCATCGCGATAAGCGTCGGAATTCCACCAGCCTCTTTGATGTGCATGCGCCTTTGCTCAGAGCCCACCATCGAAAAATGAAAACCTTCATCATCAGAGGCGAACTCGATGTCGTCGACGTTGAGTTCATCGTCATCGATTTCATCCCCTGCATCCACTCCAGCTGCACTGTCATCAAGTGCATGGGGATCCGCTTCCTCAGCCTCCACCTTTGCATCCTTCGCTCCCGTCTCCTTCTCGTGCATGTGTTCGTCTTTGTCATCGTCGACGGCGAGGTGAGCAAGGGCACGCGCGGCTGTCTCCGGCGTGCCAAGACCCTTATCGCTCAGGAGCTTGACCAATGGTTCGATCGCTCCAGCGTTCGCAATAATGTCACGATTCCTGGTGACAAGTGCTAGGGCGGCGAGGGCAGATGCAGAAATCTGTTGGGTGCCGGGGGAACCTTTGGTGAGGAGGCGTACCAGTGGCTTAATGCTACCTGCTTTCGCAATGCTCGCTGAAGCCGAAGGGCTACCCTCCGCCAGCCGAACCAGTGTCATCGCTGCAAGCTGCGGGCCGCTGTCGCTCTCGGCACGCAGAAGCTTGACTAGAGGCACAATGGCGTTGGCTTGAAGGATCTTTCGACGGTTCGCAGGCAGCGTTGCAAGGTGCCACAGCGCACACGTAGCTTTCTCCTTGGCCTCTAGAGAACTCTTTTTGACGATTTCCACAAGATTTGGGATGGCACCAAGCCTCCCAACGATCGATTGCGTCGCGGCGTTATTCCCAACGATCGCGAGCAATGCCTTTGCGACTGGCAGTTGGACCGTCTCGTCAGCCATGGCCACGCCCATCCACGCAATTAGAAACTGTATACCACCGCCCTTGGAGAACGCGTCCTGATTCGGGCCATCATCCTCGCACAATGTGCCCACTGCGAGCAAGAAGCGCCTCGCGCGAGCTGCAGATGTGTTTGTATCCAGTGAAGCAATCATCTTTTTTGTGATGATGGCACGATTCTCGTTGTGACTTGTCGCCAGGGCGGCGAGCGCTCCAGCTGCGTGTGCTGACGATGCATCTGAAGCGCCGAAGGCCAACATGCTCAGCAGCGGGTCGATACCTCCTAGTTGCGCGATCATTGTCTTGATGGGAGTGTTGTCTTTCGCGAGCGACCACAGAACGGCTGCAGATTCCTCCTTGGTCTCTGCTGAGCCATCACGCACGTTGGCGCATATGGGAGGAATCGCTCCAGCCTTCTGAATCGCAGACTGATTATCTGGATGGTCCCTGGCGAGAGCAGCGAGTGCGCCAGCTGCATTTGCTTTTAGCTTGCTCACCGGGTGGCTCAGCAGACTCACCAACGGAATATGAGCGCCTTCGTTCAAGGATAGAGTCTGTATGTACTTATTCTCGTTTGCTAGGTTTCGGATTGCTTCAGCCGTCAGCTCACAGAGCTTGACGCCCGTAGCTTCCTTAAGATAGACGGTGAGAGTCTGCACGAGGATGGCTACGCCCTGGGCTGCAGCAATGGCCGCCTGCGTCTTCTTGTTCTGATAGGCGAGCTTTGAGAGGGCGCTCACCGCATTCTCGAGCACAGTTGTTGACTTCTCCTTGAGAAGCTCGAGAAGCTTCGGAATGCCGCCAGCCTCGAGAATACTGATGCGGTTCTCCGTGGACTCGCGTGCCAGGTTGACAAGCGCAGCAGTTGCTTCCTCCTTTGCCGACATCGTTTGGCTAGCTTCCAACATACCCACGAGGCGTTGGATGATGATGACACGAGTAGGTTTCTCAATCGAGAGCTTCACGAGCGCAGCCTCCGCATGCCCACGTGAGACCTGGTTTGAACTGCCGAGGAGCAGCACCAGGGGAGCGATGCCTCCCGACTCGGTAATGAGGATGCGGCATTTCTCTGTCTGAGCAAGTGCGACTAGCGCACCACCGGCCTCCTCCTGAGCCTCGCTTCCCATGGTACCGTTCAGCAGGCTGACGAGGGGTGGAATCGCGCCAGCAGCGGCGATCTCGTTGGCCTTCTCTATGGTTGCCCTTGGCGGCGCGATCGGCGCGATCGGCGTGGACGTCACACTTTTCTTATCGGGAGACGGAGAGATGATATCTTTCCTGTCCACATCTTTCTTTTCCTGCGATTCGACATCGTAAGCGAGTCGGGCAAGCGTCGCAGCAGCATATCGTTTCGAAGCCTTCAGAGAGGTCTCCGCAATCCACTTCTTCATATCCTCGGTTTGCTCTAGCCGGTTTGCGGTACTCGCTTTCGCAGTCTCTATGATCGCTTTGAAGTCAGCTGCTTGGTGGTGGTTTATCTTAGTCGACATCATGGTTGCTTGCCGCAATCGTTCTTTCAAGCTGAGTTTTGGCTGAGATTTCACTTCACCGAGTAGCGCGACGAGAGGAAGAATGCCCCCGCCCTGATCGATGGCAACCTTGTTGGACGGAATGCAGGAGAGCTCGGAAAGACAGGCAGCGGCGTACTCCGGTGAGCGGCCCTCCCCGCTGCTGAGCAATTTGATCAGCGGCGTGATTGCTCCTTGCTGGGCAATCGCCTGCTGCGTGGTCTCGTTACCAATCGCTAGACGGTGCAGGGCGCACGCCGCTTGCTCACATACTTTGGGATCGCCCTGGGCGCTCAGCAGCTCTACTAAAGGTGCGATACCTCCGGTGTCAGCCACTATCTGTTGGCTCTCCGAGTCGATGGACAAGGAGAGGCTCCATAGTGCGTAAGCTTGCGCCGCTGGCTTCTTGGTGATCAGAAGGCGCACTTGAGGCTCAGTTCCACCCGCCTTGGCTATCATCATCTCCTGCCCTGGGTTCTCCCCAACCATTCGCCAAAGAGCTTGCGCAGCCCGATCTTGGGTTCCACCACTAGCTTCCTCGAGGAGACGAACGAGCAGGCTTGCGATCTGCGCTTGATTACTATTGTGGCCAAAAGCTAGCGATGAGAGAGCGTTTGCTGCGTTGGTTTGAGCGCGCTCACCATCCGATGCCAGCTGCGTGATCAGGGGAGGGATGGCCATGGCTTCTGCGATGGCGTCTTTGTTCTCAGGATGATCCTCGGAGAGCGCCCAAAAGGCCCCCCCGACCTCAGCCTCAACCTGGGGAGAGTTGGACTCCGTCAGCAGCAAGACGAGGTTTACGACGGCCCCGTCCTTGACGATCGCAGTCTGCAGCTCCTTGTTGTGTCGAGAGATCTCCGCGAGGGCCAGTACCGCCTGCGCCTGCACGTCTGCCGAATGTCCCTGTCCAAGGTCGGTCAGTTTCACCAACGGGCCGATGCCACCCATGCGAGCAATGCTGTCTTGATTGGCGCGGTGTTTGAGCGCCAGCATGGCGATTGCGGTCGCCGCGTTTCGCTCACAGGACTCGTGACGAGACTCCAGCAGCACCAGCAGAGGTCTGATGACTCCCGCCTTGGCGATCACATCCTGCCGCTCTCCCGTGGAGACAGCCGCGAGCGCAGATGCCGCCTGCGCCTGCGCTTCTCTATTCATGACAGTGAGCAACGCAATCAGCTTGGGTATACCACCAAGCTGGTGGACCTCCGCCTGGTTGGCCTCGTTGTCACGCGACAGCTCAGCGATGGCGTGCGCTGCTGCCTCCTGAGCCTTTCCTTGGCCGAGGAGCCCAACGAGCAAAGGCAGTGCGCCCACTTTGGCGACTGCGTCTCGAGCCATCGCACTCGCCTCGGCAAACCGCGCAAGTGACTCACAAACGTGCACCTGCGTTTCCACACTGCCATTTTTGAGCAGGTTCACAAGTGGCGCCACAGCCCCAGCTTTGATGAAGGCTGCGCGAGAGGGCTTCAGTATTGATATAGTCTCGATGGCAGCCGCGGCCTGCTCTTGGAGCGCGGAATCGCCCGCTTTGACCGCATTTGTCAATGCCAGCACCACGCCAGCGTCGACAATCTGCATCCTGGACTTTTCGGGGCCGTTTGCGATCTTCGAGATTGCAACGCAGGCGTGTGTTTGCGCAGACGAGCTCCCATTCGCGATGAGGGTCACCAACGGCTTGATGGCGCCCGCCTCCGCAATTGCATCAGCATTCCCTTGGTTCTGCTCGGCCAGGCTGCGAATCTGCCCGGAAGCTTTTTCCTTGGCCTCCATGCTGCCAGCAGTCACCGCCTCGACGAGCTGTCTGATGAGTTCCTCGAGACTGCCTGCGATCTTGATGTCCCTGTCGGTGACCCGCGATAGCTTGACCATTTCGCCAATCTAGGAGCCCCCACGCTGGGCGACTCCTGTTTGCGTCTTCCAGCCAGCGCGCGCGCTCACGAGGCGAGCACGCGACGAGCGAAAGAACTCCTGGATTCAGCCAAATCGATGGGCTTCTCCGAAACTTTCTGTACCCAAGTTTATAGTTTTTGGACGGATTTCAGCAGATTTTGTTCTATTTCTTCCCCGACGCCCCGCGAGTGTACGGGATTTATGTCAAGAGTTTCTTAAGCGTGTCTGAATACCGACTGTACTTGAGAGCCGTGTGCCACAGACGGCATTAAGGCTCAAGGGCGGTGGCCAGCGCCTAGTCCTCTCTCAGATTCACTTCCGACTCCGTGCGCTGCGTGCTCAGTTCTGTCCGCGCTCGAACCTCGATTCGCTCGCGCCCTTCGCGTCACGCGCCAACGGCTCTGGTCCATCCTTCGGTCCACCAAAATGCCGGCTGCTGCAACGACGTCGACACCAACTGCCAACTCTTCGAGCCTGGCTCTGCGCTCCGCCACCTCTGGAGCCCACGACACCAATGACCACTGGTGACTCCGCCGCCGTCCAGTCCATGGCTACACAATGCTGCGTACGTCGTGGCGGAATTGAGATAAATTCTGCGTAAACTTGTCGCGCGTCTTGACGTCAAGGTTGGCGTGCTCACCGCGCGGCACGCCAGCCATGAGCTTCTCGAACGCCTGCGCGAGCTTCTGCTGCCTGCCCGGGTGGGCTGCCATCGAGCCGAGCGCCTGCGCCTGCCATTTTTGGTATGCGTCCTCGTTGATCAGGATGAGCGCCAACAGGGGGCGCGAGAGCGACCACTGGTTGGTGCACTCCTCGAAGACGATCATATGCAGCAGCACAGCGAGCTGGAAGGCGAAGAGCTCTCGCTCAGTGCCCAGCTTGCTCACACCCTTGGCGCCGTCCTCGTCCCGCTCGGCCAACTCTTGGAAGTGGAACGCCGCAAGGTGGTCGAGCGCGGCGGCGCACTGCGACGAGATCGCGACCTCGTGCGACTTGAGCCCCTCGCTGAGCGAGTTGCACAGGTGGCGAAGCACGGGCGGCTCGAGCTCGGCGATCACGGTGGTGTGGTTGCGCATGAGCAACTCCATGAGTGTGAAGTAGGCGCGGCTCAGCTTCGGGTAAGCGAGGATGTCCTCGAGCTTGACGCGCAGGCACATCTGGATCATCACTTCGAGGCAGTCGGAGAGAGCGCGGTCTCCATAGAGCGCGAACACACCGAAGTTGACGTAACTACCCGAGAGCGCTCTCGTGAGCATCGTCATGCATATGTGGATGCCCTTGAACTTGTGCGTGTACGGGTCGGCGCCCACGGGCAGCTCCGACTCGATGCACTGGCGGCCATACGCGACGAGCATCGCGGATGCGTCGCGAAAGAGCAGGATACCATTGGGTGAGGACGAGTCGAACGTGAGCCGTTGCGCCTTGTTATAGACCAGCTCGGCGTAGAGCTTGAGCAGAGGTGTCGTGAATTCAGGCACGGCGTGGAAGGTGAGCACGGCTCGGTGCAGCAGGGGAGTGAACTCGGGGTACAGCCAATCGAAGAAGAGGCCGTACGTGCGCCGGTTGGAGCACGCGCACACGATGCCACGCAGATCTCGGAGCATCCCGATGAGCGCTGTCCTCACGTGTGGCTCGGCGAAGGCGCGCTCGCTCTGCGCCTTGAGGGAGCGCAGCCAGCGTGTGAACGGCTCCATGAACGCCTTGAACTTGACGCCGATGTCGTCGAGGAAGAGCAGCTTGCAGAGCGTGCTGTAAAACGAGGTGCGCTGCCGCAGGTTCTCAGGAACGAGCAAAAAAGGGAACTCCTCGGCGGTGTGGTGCAGCAGCATGTAGCGCACCGAGTCGAGCTTGAGAAGCAGCTTGGACGAGCAGTAGCCGCTCGCCAGGTCCGAGAAGAGTGCAAGCGTCTTCTCGATCACCTTGAAGCAGTCGCAGCGCAGCTTGAGGTTGGCCACGATCTTGTTCACAAAGACGCCGAGCACAGCAAAGTGGTCGCCCAGATTCACCCGCTCGGCGAGGCGCGAGTACACCTTCGTCGAGGCGGTGGCCTGGTCACCCACATAGACCTTCCGAAACTGCTGCAGGAAGAAGAGCACCGCGCTCTGCAGGTGCTGATTGCTCGGGCAATTGCAGCGCTCACGCGCCACGTCGGGGTCGTCGATCAGGGGAATCAGCTGCAGAACCACGCTCGTCAGCTCGCCGTCGATGAACTGCTGCGTCTCGGCGTTCGAGTTTGGCGTCAGGTGAGATCCGAGGATCTGCCCAATGATGTAAATGAGCCACGAGAGCTCGCCCTCGCTCTGCGCGAGCCGCATCTGCACCTCGGGATTCCCCGTGCGATCGCCGATCGGAAGGGTAAGTGCCTGCTGGTAGAGGCGCGCCGACGGCTCAAACAGCGAGAGCACGTATGAGGAGACCTGCTGTAACTGGAAGCGGCAGAGCGACGGGAAGGTCTCGAGCTGCTCGGTGAGCTGCTCGTCGTCATCGAGCGGGTCGTCTAAGTCCGCGTCAGCCGAGCGCAGCAACGTCGAGACCAACTCCATGCGCGAGTTAATGAAGGCCGTAATGATCTGAGGCACGTAGTTCTCGAGCTGCGAGGGCGTCTCGGGCTTTAGGTAGGGCATCGAAGCGACGAGTCGTGACCACACGGAAAGGAGGTAGTACACGCTGTTTGACGCCCACTCCCAGTGCTTAAATGAGTCCACTGTGAACGTCGCCACCAGCGCTATCCATGCCTTGTAGTCGTCGCACTGCACGAGCTCGGACAGCTGAAAGTTGGCCTTTAGTCGCGAGAGCAGGCGGCAGAGCTCGTGGTAGTTGTCGTGATCGGCGAGCCCGCACTGTGTCTGCAGGATCAACAGGCTGCCGCGCACCATCCGCTGCAAGAAGCTCTGCCGCTCCTCATCGGAAGAGAACAACGAGCGTCGCAGCGAGCCAAGCAACACGAGCACCTGGATCGTTAGCGACTGGATCGGCGGCTGCGTTGAGCGATACAGGTCGAAGAAGAGCGCGCTGGTGGCGCTATCCTCCATGGTCCCGCGCCAGGTCGAGGGCACCTGGATCGTGCCGAGCTCCTCGGACGCCTCGTCCAGTGTCGTCCCTATGAAGTCATAGCTCAAGCACGCGAGCGCTAGCTGAAGGGAATGCTCGCGGATGCGCGCGAGCTCAGGCTCCGAGGCGGGGATGGCGTGCGTCTGCAACTGCTGCAGCGTTTGCAGCGACATCTTGAAGATCTGGTACAGGCACACGTCGCGGAAACTCCCCGCGATCTTGCGGTGCTGCGTGAGCGAACGCGTGTTCGCCGTCGAGTTCATCTCCGTCACCAGCGCCTCGAGCAGCTGCAAGCCGAGCACCAGGTGGCCAGGCGTCGCGTGCAGGAAGCGGCCAACCTCGTGCATGACCTGCTGCTGATCCTCCATCTCGGCCCAACCAAACTTGGTCGCGCACGCCACCAACTGCACCAGCAACGCCGTCACAAAATTGGTGCACATGATCCCGTTGGTCGCCAGAAAGTTGAGCGTGTAATTGCGGTACTCAGCGCGCTGCGCGGGCGTGAAATGGTTCCACGACTGCACGATGAGCTTCTTGAACGCGTTGGCGGCCACCAGCTGCGCTTGCGGCATCGTCGAACTGGTGAGCACAAATTGGCATTGCGGGATATGCTCTGGATTTGACGCCAGCTGCACCAGTGCCGCCTCGGCCTTGGTGCGCTCCTCCGCGCTGGGCGAATTGTACAGCATGTGGCAGTAGCCCTCGAAGGTGGCTAGACTTGTCGAGTGGGCGGACGACGCCATGGCAGATCGCGCGCGGTCGAGAAGACGGCGTCGACGACCGGCGATGTTCAGTACTGTACTGTGTGCCGCGCGCGCGCGCCGTCGCCGCGCCGAACGAAATACCATGGTGCTGCCGAAATTGAGATTTCGAAGCCACGTCGCACTGTTCTGCAGCACAGATCATAAATGATGACTCTACAGCCGTGCCTCGTCGTTCGTTCCAGGGCCCTCTCGGCCAGACACACACCCACAAGCCCAGAAAAGGCGTGCGTGGGAGGCGCTCACATGTTGACTCAGCCGTGCCACCGGGCTGTGGTTTGTTTCTAATAGGCTATCCTCTTCCACTCTTAGCCGCGCGCTTGGCGCGTGCACCGCGCGGCGACGAGACGGCTCCCGTATCCACCTCGGGCGCGCGCTGAACCACCACGGTCGAGGCGGCCTCGGCAGTGGCCTCGCCGTCAGCGCCCGCATGATCGGCGTCGAGCTCGTCGGGGGCGCTGCGCTCTGGCTCCTTGCGCGCTGCTTCGAACCAGGGCCCGATGGGCTTCAGTGCCTTCACGAGGCAGTGGCGGTCGGTCGCGTCTTGCAGCACGGCTTCCCACAGAGGGTCCTTGGCGAGGGTGTCCGCGTGTCCGAGCACGAAGACGGATGAGCGCGCGCGCGTGATGGACACGTTCATGCGCCGCGCGTCGCGCAGGAAGCCGATGCCTCGCTGTCCGCGCTGTCCCAGATCCGATCGCACCGTCGAGAGCACAATGATGTCCTTCTCGCGGCCCTGGAAGCCGTCGACTGAATTGACGTCGATCAGTCGGGCAGTCGCCTCATCGAATGATTCCTTCAGCAGGGTGCGGATGTGACGTACCTGCCCATTGTACGGCGAGATGATCCCGATCGACGAGGGCGCGATGGCGTCGGGGTACGCATTGAGCAGGTGGCGCACGATGGCAAGGGCCAGCTGCGCCTCGAGCTCGTTGGACCAGCTCGACGACACCTCACTCGCGGTGCCGTCGCTCACGTCATAGAAGACATACGGGCCGAGCCAGCGCTGTGAATGCCACGCGGCACGGCGGAGCTGCGACTGGCCGGGCGCGTCGAGCAGAGCGCCCGCGTAGAAGCGCCGGCCGGGGAAGCGGCTAATGGCCGGATGCATGCGGTACTGCGTCGTGAGCATCGCGACACGCTGGCCACCGATCTGGAGCCGTTGGAAGAGCGACTGCTCGTAGTTATGCTTCATCGAGTGATCCGAGAAGACGGTCGCGGGCAACTGTGAAGGGTCACCCACGAGGATAAGTCGCCGGCACGCGTACTTGAGCGGGATGAGCGTCGACACCTCGACCGCCTGCGCGGCCTCGTCGATCAGCACCGTGTCGAAGCCCTGCTTGAGTTGTGAGAAGATCGAGTACCCGGCGCACGAGAGCGTGGTGCAGACGATGCTCGCCTCATTGAGCACGAGGGTCTTGGCCGCATCGAATGAGATGGTCTCGCCGTGTTCGAGGAGCGTCGCCATGCGCTTCTTGGCCATCGTCTCGAGCGCCACCTCGATCAGGCTCTCTTTGACGTTTGGGCCGACGCGCACTACGTACGGCAAGAACGACTCGCCGCGCGCGTTGAGCATCCCGGGGCCGGTGTGCCGCAGCAGGCGGGAAACGATTTCGTCAATCGCCGCATTCGAGGGAGCGCATACGAGGACGTGCTTGGGCGGCTCCTCGGCGACCGCGCGCCCCAGGTGCACGTGCCGGTCCGTGCTCGCCGCTGTCGGGAATGGGTGCGGCGGCAACTCTACCAGAGGCATCTGGCAGGTGAGTGGCACTTCGTCCGCGCCGCCCTCCGCACGGCTCGGCTGTGCACCGGCGGAGTCGCCCTCGCCCACCCCGAGGAGCGAGGCAAGGGGAGGCGGCGCGGGCACCCGCTTCTTGGCCGGTGCCGCCGCAGGAGCGGCGGAGGGAGCGGCGGAGGGCGTGGCGGAGGGAGCGGCGGAGGGAGCGGCGGCAGCGGGCTCGGCTGAGAGCCACGGTGCGTTCTTCTTGAGCAGGGCCGCTATCTCTGTCGGCGAGCGCTTGGGCGGCAGGGCGAAGGGCCACGGTGGCGGCGCCCCCGTCGCAGCACTCGCACTGCCAGCCGCGCCGGCACCACCCGCCGTGCCGCTGTCGTCGCCCTCACCATCACCACCCTCGCCGACGTCGCGCCATGATGAGCGCTCCGATTTCGTCAAAGTGTGCGCCGAGTGGGACGCGAGCAGGACCGAGAGGATGCCTAATATGGTCTTGGTCTTACCCGTGCCGGGCGGGCCCTGGATGAGTGTGACGCCGCGCCCGCACAGGCACGTCCGGATCGCCGCCAGCTGCGACGGATTGTGCGTCGCCTTGATAGCTGGCCACAGCGACGGCGGTTTCTGCAGCCGCGGCGGCGGCGCGCTGCCGTCGAGGCTGCCGGGAGCGAGGAGCATGGACGCTAGCGTGAGTTCGCGCAGCGAGTAGAGGGCCTGGAACTCGCGGTTGATGGTCACCATGTTGCCCAGCTTGCGCACGTGCCACTTGCCCGACGCGGGCACCATCACCTTGCGCAGCAGCTGCAGCCGCTTGTGCTGCGATGGCGGCAACCGCGAGGTGGGATCCTCGGGTAGGTACACCTTGAGCATGAGCGTGCCCGATGTCGTGCTGTTCACCACGATGGCGAGCGCGTGGAACTGCTGCGGCACCGTGCGCGTCTCGCCGTTGGCGTCCTCCTCGACCGCCTCCAGGTCGAGTGGCTCGTGGGAGACGAAGACCAGGTCGGTCTCAAAGAAGAGGCTCTTCTCGCCCTCGCGGTTGGGCGACTCAAAGTGCAGCAGCCGGAAGGGCTCGAGCGGTTCGACCAATTTCAGCTGCAGGTGGTGGTCGCGGCTGTCGGTCATCTCGTACAGGCTGCGCAGCGTCTGCGCGCGGCACTCCTCGAGCAGCAATGGCTCAAAGACGTCGAGGTATTCGTCGACTGAGGAGAAGCGCTCGGGCACGTCGCGCAACTGGTACATTGGCCGACCGCTCAGCATGACGTACAGGTCCCAGCCGAGCACCTCCTTGTACATCTCATCGAGCGAGAGGACGACGAAGGGCATGATCGCGATGTGTTTTTTGCGACGCGGCCAAGCGCGCGGATTTCGTCATTCGCGTTCAAGTGGGCGAATTCGAAAAGCGTTCGTGGCATCCCTCTATGAACGTGAACGTGCTCGACTCTTCCTCTACAAGTAGCGCCTCTCCGGCAGAGAAGTACCGGTATTCGTCCCGCGGCCGCACAAGCCGACGGCCCCAGCGGCCTTGATGACGCATGATGCCCCCTCGCCGATCACGGTGCCACCTTCGCCGGTAGACTTGCACCGTTTGCGGCTCACGCGGCAGCGTGGGATGACCGTGTTCATCATGGTCGGATTGCCGGCACGCGGCAAGAGCTTCATCTCGAAAAAGCTGGAGCGGTTCCTTTCTTGGCGAGGGGAGACGGTGCGAATATTCAACGTCGGTGAGCGCCGGCGCAAGCTCGCGAGCGCACAAGACGCCTCGTTTTTTAGCAAGGAGAACCTGGCGGTGCGAGAGGACATTGCTCAAGGCGTTCTTTATGAGATGGTTGAGTGGCTTCGCTCGAGCGCACCACCGAGCTCTAACGGCCTTGCCGACCCGTCGCGGCGGTTTGCTATCTTTGACGCGACCAACTCGGTGATCGCCCAATTGATTTTTTGAGAAGAATTGGCCCTGACCCCGCGTCAAACCATCGGGTGCAGTCTGGGTACCCTCCTGCTGCTAGTGGATAGAATGCTAAGCGTCGTCGATCGCCTTGGACTGTGCGCAGGCAGTCAGGCGTCGGCAGGTGGTGGCGCAGACGCTCGACCGTGAGCTACACGGCGAGTGCCAGGTGATCTTCGTGGAGTCCGTGTGCAACGACACTTCGGTGCTTGAGCGCAATCTGCTCCAAAAGATCTCGATGTCGCCCGACTACTGCGCGATGGAGTGCGAGGCGGCCCTCGCTGACCTGCGCACGCGCATCGCCCAGTACGAGTCGCAGTACGAGACGCTCACGACGCACGAGCGTCTCTCGTTCATCAAGCTCTTCGACCTCTCGTCCGAGCTGCACCTCAATCTCATCTACGGCTCGGTCGCGCGCCTCGTACCCTACATGATGGGGATCCACATCGGACGCCGCCCCATATGGCTTGTGCGCGCGGCTCATTGCGAGGATGCGGGCGACGGTGGCACCCCGAACAGCAGCGGCGAGCCGAGCGAGTCCGCTTTCCCATCGCGCCGCCAGGGCAGCCAAACCGTCATCGTGCCGCGCGCCGCCGCCCTGTCGGAAGAAGGGCTGCTCTTCGCGCAGCGCCTCGGCGCCTTCGTCCGCGCGCGCTGTGTCGAGCACCACGTTGCGAGCGATGCGACCCTCACGCAGCAGCGCGAGGCGCCGCCGGCCACGGCGGGCGCAGGGACGGCGGACAGCATGTGGCCGGAGTCGACGGTTTCGTCAGTCGACGCGATGAGCGAGAGCGGCTGCGTGATCTATACGTCGACGCTGCCGCGCGCCATCCAGACAGCCTCCTTCGTGCCGCGGCTCACGCGGCCGCACGCAACCTCTACGCTCAACCCGCTCGACCGCGGCGTCGCGTACGGTCTCACCGAGGAGGCCTTCGCAACCGGCATGGCCGAGGACTACGCGCGCTGGCGAGCCGACCTTCGGCACACGCGCTTCCCCGGTGGCGAGTCCTACTCGGATCTGATCGCACGCCTTGAGCCGACGCTCATCGAGCTCGAACAGCAGACGAGCCCTGTCCTCGTAGTTTCGCACGTCTCGACGCTCCAGGTTCTGTCCGCCTACTTCACCGCCAATAGCCTTGAGGAGGCCCTCGCCACCTCCATTCCACACCACACTGTGATTGAGTTCAAGCCCAGCGCCACCACGATGATGTGGGAGCGCGAGCTGATACACCTCGACGATGCCGTGCCCCCTAAGTCCCCAGCCACACCTGCCGGAGGATGTCAAGCTCGTCACGGGCCCGATGCCGCTGGGGTGATCTACCCTGCGACCGTGGCCATGCGACAAGCGCAGCCTGAGGAGCTTCGGTGACAGAGGCTCACTAGGCAAGGCTCTCCATCACACGAACCCAACACAATGCGTCTTGCACGAGCGGCAGCGGCGCGCGCGCGCTGCTCAGAAACGAGTCGCGCGTCACGAAGTGGAAGAGGTGCACTGAATTTGTTCCCAATCAGGTACTGATGTACGGACAGCATGGTCGGAGCCCCGAGAATCACAAACGGAAGGATTGCTAGCCAATTACGAAGACGCCCAACACAACGCACGCGTCGTGTTGAACGTCTCGGTGCGGAGGGCCCAAGACGCGAGTGTCTCTGTCGGCGCCTCCTCAATGCGGCGACTTTGTCCACAACTGTTTCACGGCACGACCCTATCGCTGCGGGCGCTCTCCGTTTCGCACCTTAACGAGCGCTGCGCATCGTGGAAGCTGTGGCGCAGCGAGGTATCGGAATGGTATGAGGAGGAGCAGCAGCAGCGCTGGTGTCAGGAAACGGATGATGAGGACGAGCCAGACGAGGAGAAGGAGGAGTTCAATACGAGTGCTCCGCTTGCGTCGAGCAGCACCCGTTGTGATAGGCACAGCTTGCCCTCATCCAGGCGTGATCAACTGGCGGAGGAGGAGGCGGCTGACGCAATCGAGATGCATGAGTGGTACGAGGAGCAATGCGAACACGACTCTCGGCACCTCTCGCGATGGAGGGCGAGCGCAGAGAGGTTACGGAATTTTCTGCATGCTCAAGGTACACAAATGGGCTGCTGCTGCTGCGGAGCACCCGGCTGACGTCTATCCGCGAGATGCAGCCTGTTGCAGCCTGACGAGATGCAGCCACGCGATGCAGCCTGACGCTGCGTCGGCGAGGAGCAATGCGGCGGACCATGACTATTCGTCGCGCTCTGCTGCGCGACTGCCGCTGCGCAACTGTGCGCGAAGCCGACATAATCATACCCAGCTCGCCACACATGCACAAGCCCCCTCTGCACTGTGCCCTCTGTTCATCCATGCCGTCGTCGCATGACCAAACGTAAGCTTCACCATGCCCGATTTGTTTATCCGGATGTATGCACGTATCCAGGTACTCACGTATACCATGCAGGCTGCATGTATCCAGGTACTCACGTATACCATGCAGGCAACATGTGTTTATATAATGCTGATCATGCGCGTCGCATGCCTAACTTAGGACTATCTGACGCGCCGTGCCTCCGGAGGCAGGCCTCTGAAGAGCCGGCTGGGCGGGGTGCCCTGCCGCCCGGGTCGTCCGCACGTGGGCCGTGACGCGGAAGGCGGATTGAAGCTCGAGCGGTCCGGCACCGCGATGGTGTCCCCGGTCCGGTCGCACACGTCGGACACGACAGTCGGCGTCGACACCGCTCCCACGGACCACCGCGCACCGGACACACACCGGAGAACTGGGCTCCGGCAGCTGAGTCGAGTGCTGTGTGCTCACCCGTCGTGCGACAGTCGACACCGGCATGCCGGATGGACCGCGTCCCGGATCCGAGAAGCCCGGAAGCCGGATCCTGCGCGATGAGAGGCTCTCCCCCGCTCTGAGGAGCGTGCCTCAGCTATTCGAAGATCGAATCGGATCGGATACATCGCAATAGTCCGGCACGCGGCACGTAACTAGGTGAGTAACTAGAACCCCGTGTCAATCCATCTCATGCCCGTGCCGTGGGCGCCATGGCGGGGATTTCTACTCTGGAGAGGCTCATGGAACTGTGAATGGAACTGTGAATGGAACTGTTGCTGCTGCTGCGAGACTCGCCTTGGAAAAGGCGAGCGCGCAGTGCCACGAGCAGCGCTTGCTCCTCGTCGCTCAGGTCCTCGAGCTCCTCGCTCGTGTGCAATTCCACGAGCACCTCCTTGAGGTCAGCAACGCCGTCGAGCTCATTCGTGTCGCCGCCGCCCTCGTCGACCATCGGGAGGTTCGTCAGGATCGGCGCACCGACCATCGAGTAGGTCGCCGAAGAGGACGACATGAGATCGCGATCGGCCGCCAGAGGTGATGCGATCTGGGGGTAAATCTCGCCGCCGTCCAAAGCGACGCCGCCGCTCCAACCACCGCACCCAAGCCCTCCGCCGCTGTCAAAAGCGACGCCGCCGCCCCAACCGCCACTCCCAAGCCCTCCGCCGCCGCCGTTTGGCGGCGTGTCGCCGCTATCAACGCGAGTATAATGGGGCGTGCCCGCGTGCCCTGTGCGGTCCCTCTTGGGTGAGTTGCTCGGCTTGTCGGGTGAGGTTACAGGCTGTGCCGGTGTCGCAAGGCTGCTTTGCGCTGCCCGCTCGTCCTGCGGCGCCTGTTCGCCATGGAGTAGCTGCAGCTTGCGAGCGTGCCTCTCTCCCAAGGCTATGCCAAGTGCGAGGCACAGCCCGGCCACGCACGTCACCAAAAAGGCTGCCGATGCGCTGTAGACAATGTTCCGCCGGCGGCGCTCCCGATAGCTCGAGGTATGCTCGTGCATATCGCCCACCTTGGCGGCCACAGCGCTCTGCACCGCCTGAGGCTGCAGTGCGGACGTGCGCCGTTGCAACAGGTTCGCGAGGACAGCGGTGAGGATGGGGTGCGAGAGGGCGTCCAAAGGAGAAGACGTCCAAAGGGCCTCGTTCAGCTGCTCTGTCGCCAATCTATGCGTGTGCGCCTTCGCTCGCTCGCTCACCCTGCCAACCGTGTGAAACCACTCCTTGTGCATCTTGGCGTAGTGCTCGGCGGAGACCTTTACATCGTCGTGACGGTGCGCGCTGTGACGACGAAATTCATCGTACTCGGCTGTCACGTTTCTCCGCTCGACCACGAGCACTCGAACACTGCAGTTGGCCGCAAAGAGCATGGTCAGGTGCTTTTCTGGGACCTGGTTGGGCATGACGAGTACTCCGCATGTGCTTCTGTCGCAGCGATCTGCCATGGTGCGCAGGAAATGCCCTGGTTCCGCCCTCTGCTGCTCGAGAGTAAACCCCATAGCTTTCCAACGTGACCTCGAGCGCGTACTGGCAGCGAACGCCTCGCCATGGCACGCGACATTAGGATGATGACTGAGCGTCGTGCATAGGCTTTCTGCACTCGAGTACAAACGCGAAAAGATGATGTAATACTGACATGATGCTGTGCTGTTCATTGAGGTACCACAGTTCCAGTACGGATAGTGGTAACACGTGGCACAGCACACCCTTCGGCGGCACCGAGCTGCACTAGATTAATCGGCTCGAAGTCCATTGAAATTGCGTCGTTCTGTCCCACCCGCAGACGTTCACACGTTCATGTGTCCTGCTGCTGCTGTTCAACACAACGCGCACAACCTCCGGACCCCCAAGCACGAGG
>ENA-UOXG01000117-UOXG01000117.1-mixed-culture-metagenome-genome-assembly--contig:-NODE-117-length-46101-cov-39.578183_pt1 | contig 46101 bp, 25 predicted proteins | sample MGYA00238159_ERZ761634 | MGnify/ENA primary metagenome ERZ761634 (study PRJEB28908, sample SAMN08776845) | mixed culture metagenome | isolation source: Freshwater growth medium | place: USA... | reverse complement strand
GCTGACCGAGCAGGTACCTTGATTGCCTCCGATTGCATCTGATTGCCTATGATTAGCCACCGAGCTGACCGAGCAGGTACCTTGATTGCCTCCGATTGCATCTGATTGCCTATGATTACCTCTAATTGCCTCTAATTGCTTCACCGAACAGCTCAATGCATGCGGAGTCATCCTCACCATCACGGGCCCTAACAACTCCGTCATGGGGTACGCTAATTGCCTATGATTTCCCTTGATCTCAAGTGATGACCTCTGACGACGTCACTGATGACCTCTGACGACGTCTCACTGATGATCTCCCTCATCAGGTCGCTGGTGCGCTCGGGCCTCCTCTCCAAGGTCGCCCACCAGTGTGGCAATGAGGCCAGCTGGGTCTTCCTCTCGATTGGCGACGCCGTGCATGCAATCAATATGGTGAGCGATGATTGCATGCTGATTGCCTCCCTCATTGCATGCTGAGCGCCCTCGTCTGATGGATACCGCCGTGCGTGCACCCAATCAGCTGCAGCACGCGAAGGACTTTCGGATTGCATGCTGATTGCCTCCCTCATTGCATGCACCCAATCAGCTGCAGCACGCGAAGGACTTTCGGAACCACTCGACTAAGGAGCTCAAGATGCCGAGATCGTCCTCCGCTCAAGATCTGACCGTCCTCGACCACTTCGACAACATTTAGATCGCATCAACTCGTCTGGGTGGTGAGAGCTCGTCTCTTCGGCCCACCACGCGTGCATTCCAATTGCATGCAACGGGAGTGCTCGAACTGCTCACCACGACCAAGCAACGTGAGAGCGTTCGTCATCCGCCGGTGTTCGTCATCCGCCGGAGTTCGTCATCCGCCGGGGGGGTTCGTCATCCGCCGAGGTTCGTCATCCGCCGGGGGGTTCGTCATCCATCCGCTGGCATTGAGAATGAATTCAATGGCATGCTGAGGCTGCAGTGGTTGGGCATGGCAAGGGGAAGCTGGCCGTTGGGCGATGGAGATGGGTTTTCACATGAGCGACGCGAGTGCCTTGGATCTCAATGAAGGCGACGTGGGGAGCGTACTTGTGGTGCTCATGGACGGTGTGGTGTCTGAGCAGTACTTGATCGGCGGTTGCTGAGCTTGGCTGGTTTGGGCATGGGTCGAGCATATCATACAGTCGAGCATATCATGGGTCGAGCATATCATGCCTGATGACCTCGGATGAGCATACCCGCATACAGTCGACCGAGGACCGTACGTATCTGTACTACTGCTTTTCGCCGCCGCGCCTGCACTTGTGCGCCTGAGTGGGAGTAGATTCCAAGATATCGTTGATAGCGCTTCCTACCGGGTGATGTCGATGAGCGTCAAGTGACTGTTATTGTAGTGAAACGTAATTTGTTACGGTACCCGGGGCGTTCTACCAAACTACTAAGTCACAATCGTATTTCTTAGGCTCGACCTTCTTCACAGCCACGGCGCCCAGCCCTGCCACGTGCGCCCGAGGATGTTCGGATCGGTGGCCTGCTCGATGAGTACGTCGACCTGCTCGGCCACCGTCAGGTTCTCGGCCGCGCACTCCCTTCTGCGCGAGCCATTGGGGCCGAGCACCACGTCCTCGAGCGACGCGAGCGCCTTCTTCACGTGTCCGTTATTCGACGCCTCGAGGTCGCGCAGCGTGAGCTTCGCCGAGTTGCCGCCGCGCAGCTTGCATTCGACCGCACGGAGCCTCTCATGCGCCCACTTGCGAGTGAAGCCGAGCGTCACGGCAGTGCCCCCCGGCGCGAGGCTTCCGGGCCGGCTGGCACTGCGACCCGCCGCAGCAGCGCTGCTGATGCTGGCGCCGTGGGCGCCGCCGTGGGCGGCGCCGGAGCTGGTGCTGACGCCGCCACGCGCCGCCGCATCGGGCACGGCCGAGCCGGCGACGAGCAGCGCGGCAGCCCCGCCCTCTTGAGTGGTCACTGCTTCGGCCTCGAGCTTGTTGCGCTGCTCAGCGGAGAGCTTACGCGTCTGGGCCTCCCAGTCGACGATGGGTTCGGAGAGGAAGACTTCGAGAAGGCGCATAAGGTCGACCCGCCGGCCACGCAGCGCCTCGAGCGTCACTTCCATATGCCCTTTGAGGAGCACCGGCGTGTCGAGCGGGCGCAGGAAGGTTGTGATCTGGCGCGTGAGCCGCACACCCATGAGCTCCGGCACAGGGAGAAGGTAGGTCGCCGACCCGAACGCGTGCCCAAAGTCGATGCCCACCACGTTGCCCGTGGGCGTGTGGAGCAAAAAGTTGTCCAGGTGACGATCGCCGATGCCCAGGATGTGCATGCACGCGGTGAGGGTCGCGAGGGAGCGTGCAAAGCGCGCGCGCATCGCCAGGTACACTTCGGACGAGACGGAGCGCTTGTGGACGGCGCGCTGGAGCAGATCTGCAGGCACCTTCTCCACAATCTCGGTGAACTTGGCGGCGAGCTTCTCGCGGCGCACGTTGAGCTTGCCGAGGTAGTCCGTCGCGTCGCCCTTGATGCGAGGGTAGAGCTCCGTCAGGTAAAATCCTTGCGCCATCTCATCGCACGGCTCGCCCTTGGGGCCCCTGCCCATCGGATGGACCTTGGCCTCCTTAGAGATCAGGCCCTTGAGTGTCTCCGTGTCCGGCACCCACTCGATGATGCCAACGTGCTCCGAGAGGGGCAACACCGCGTACGTGCGCAGCCCGAGGTCGCGCTTGGACGCGGGCGCGTGCGCGTGCAGCGCGCGGTCCATCGAGCCGAACAGGATCTGCACGCGCTGGTCCATTCGGAGGTCCTCGCCCCCCTTGGCGAGGAAGCGGTAGTCCCTCTGATCCGAGCCATGCAGCACGATGCACTTGGGCTTACGGAGCGACGCCATCGTTCGGAGCGTCGGCGCGAATCCCTCGAGGCGTACGTGCGTGCTCGGCTGCGGCGGCGTGTCGCGCGCGTATTGGCCGGGGAGCTCGAGGAAGTCGAGCGGCCCTTCGGCGGCCGCATCGGAGCGTTGGTAGAGGGCGAGGAAGGAGGAGAGCGCCTTGAGCGGCGATGAGCCGTCCTGATGAGGACGAAACGCCTTTTGCTCCCTCTGAAGCTCCCACTCCCTGAGAATGTCGGCGCTCATGTGCCTGCTGATCGCGTCCCTGAGCGGCTTGAGGGCTGGTGCACCAACCTTGAGCTTGTCGCCGTCCTTGCCGCAGACCGCGTCGAGCATCGGCACGAATTGCTTGGCGAAGCTGATGACCATGTCGCCGCGCTCATCCTTGCCATCTGCTCCTTTACGCTCCACAAACCATGCGGCGCGTTCGGCCCGGTACGCAGCGGCCGCTCCCTCGCCGTCGCCGTCCTCGAGCTTGGCGACGAGCTCCTTGAGCAAGTCCTGCATGCGCAGGTGTGGGTGCGTCAGGTCGGCCAGCCCCGCCACGAGCCGCTCGATGATGGGCGAGCTCAGCGCCTTGTCCATCGCGCGCAGTGCGGCGGCCCGCGGTGCGACCGACTCATCGCCCGGCGCCTGTTCGGAGGATTTGAGCTCCTTGGTCAGCGCGGCACGAGACACGTGGTACGGGAAGTAGAGAGCCTGCGGGGAGGCGGCGGTGAGGGTCATCAAATGCAATCAAAGACCATCGAGGGGCAATCAAGTCCAATTAAAGACAATCAAAGGCAATCAAAGGCAATCACCTGTGGGTAGGCGGCGGTGAGCTTTTGCAGCAGCGGCGCGACCACCGTGCCGTGCGGCTCGTACAGCATGGCGATCATCTGCGGAGCCCACGCGAGAGACATCCAGAGCGGCGGCAGCTCGAGCAGCTCCGTCGCCTGCGCCCAAAGCTCCGGCGCGCCACGACAGAGCGCAAGCGCCGAGGGCAGCCGCTCGCGAGCCGCGAGTGAGCCAGCCGCCATCGCTCGCACCACCTGCTCAATCGCGACCGCCGTGAGCTCCGCCTTGTGCAGCCGCAGCGCGTCGGGCGAGAGCTCGGCCCTCGGCGACGTGAGGACCTTGTCGATGAGGTCGACGAGCTCAAGCCTCATCGCCGCGTGGCGCTTGAGGTCCGCCGCCGTCGAGCCCAGGCCCTCTGCCTGCGACGCATTCTGCTTGAGCAGGTCGTATGCCGAACGCACGAGATCGCTCGCTGTTGAGCCGCCCGCCGTGAGCTCGGCGCTGCTCCCGCTGCCAGCGGAGGGCAATGCGGCGAGCTCCCAGGCCACGTAAGCTTGTACAGTGCGGAGCTCGCACACCTCCGCCGGGGAGGCTGCCGTGCCATTCGGCCCGCTGGTGCCCACGAGCGCGGCCACGCGCTGCGCGTCAGTGTGCACCGTCCGTAGCGTCTTGCTCCAACCGCCACCGTCCTCGGCACTGCGCGCCTGCTCGCGCTGCAGCATGAGACGGTAGAGAGAGCACGCAAACGACGGGTCGTCTTTGGTGAGCCCGAGGGTGCGTCGGAGGTTCCCCGACTCGCGTATGTACGACTCCGCCGCGCCAAAGTTGCCCTGGTCGCGCGTGGCGGCGGCGGCCGCCTCATACAGCGTTAGCATCGCTCGGTTTCGCTCCCGCTCGAACGCCTTGAGCAGAGTCGCCTGCTGGGGCCCGTCGACAAAGGTGCGGCCCGACTGGAAGCTCTTGAGGCGCTCTTGGGTCGCCTGGTGGAGCGTGGCGAGCAGACGTGAGCGCGCACAGATCAAGTCGTCCCACACGCTCGTGTTGTGGTGCGTGACCGAAGGGAGCCGTTGGGTCCACGCGCGGAGCAGGTTGGTGAACTCGGCCGACTGGCCGACGGCGCCGCTGATCGGGTCCTCGCTCAAGGTGGATGCCTCCTCGAGCAAGCTCGTCACCTCCGCCGCCTCGGTGAGCAGCTGCAGCGGCAGCAGCTCGGCGAGGCGCGCCTGCTCGGCTAATGGGTGCAGCGTCGCCCAGCGACGCACGAACGCGTGCGCGCACCGAGGCAGCAGGGCGCGGATTGCATTCAGGTCGTCCACGGCGAAGCGGTCGAGGAGTAGCAGCGCGCCGTGGCCAGCATCGAGGAGCCGCGACGTGTCGCGCTGCGGGCACGGAGCGCCGGCGGGCTCATTGGGCCACACACCCCATCCGATCGCCTTCTGCGCGCCGTCCGCCTTGGCGCTCGCGACGATCCACGTCCGCACCCAGCCCTCAGAGAGCGAGCCCTCAAACGTCATCGGACCGCGAGCATCGCTGCTGGCCGCACGGGCAGCAGCTGCGCCAGGCCGTGCCGCGACAGACGGCTCGCACGTGTGGATCATGCGATCCGTGGTCTGCTGAGCCACGTGTGTCCACAGCTTCAACAGCGCGTCCTTTGCCTTGGGGTCCACCATGCCGAGCAGCGAACGCGCCTCGAGCGAGCCACGTTCGATGAGCTTCGCCTCCCATTCAGGGAGCGCACCGAGGGCGCCGCTCGCAGCGCTCCAGCTGCCGGTGCTGCCGTCCATGGCGCCCAACATGGCGTCATCCTTCGGCGCGCGCGCCTTCTCGTAGTGCTTCAAAGCCTCGGAGGCATCTCCGCGCGTCTCGGCAGCCAGAGCGCGCCGCACGTTCTCGGAGGTGGCCATCTCCGACGAGATGCCACGCACAACATCCTCGTCCCCAATCGCACGGTACAGGTCGGCGAGCTGGGCCTTGACTTGCATCTCTCGCTGGCGTGCCTCGTGAGAGCCCGCGAACCCAGCGTCGGTAGAGCCAACATCGCGCGAGCGCTTCGCCTTGCGCCCGCCGCTGTTCTCCGCATCCTCGGCGGCTCCACCGTCTGCGTGGCCGCGTCCTCCCTCGAATCCTCCGCTCTGGGCGAGGTGCTGCTCGAGGATCAAGATGCCCGAGTGTAGGTTACCGCTCGCCTTGGCCGACTCGGCCACGAGTTCAGCGGGCAGCCACTGGAGCTCGTGCTGCTCGGAGAGAGCGAGCTCGTGCAAGCAGCCAACGAAGGCCGGCCCGCCGTGCCGCGAGGCCAGGAGCGACGTGACGCCTCTATGCAACCCTTCGATCGCCTTGGAGTCGGCCGAGAACTGTTGACGTACTGTGGTGTACAGCTGTGTGAAAGTCAGCTTGGCGACAAGCGGATCGTGGTGCACGAGCGCCTGCAGAGGCAAGAGCATGTCGCGTGGCGAGATCTCGACGTCGGGCAGCTCCCCCTTGCGGTAATTTGTGCGGAAGGCTCCCACCGCCGCACCGCTGCGCCTCGTAGCGGCTAGGGCGCGCGAGCGGCGGAGGGCGACGAGGTTCACTTCGGCGGACGAGCCAGAGGCAAGCTTGGGCTTGAACCGCTTGCCAAGCGCCACATCATCGGGGGCCTGCGACCCCAACGGCTGCGAGAAGGCATCTTGGGAGCGGTCGCCCTGTGAGGCCACCGCGCCGCCCGCCGCTGCCGACGGAGCCTGTGACGCCGAGGACGGGTGGAAGAGGGGCACGGGCGGGGCGACGCGCCGAGTGGCCGTGCCCCACAACACCATCGGGGCACCCGAGGCGTCCTGTGTCGAGTAAGTCATGGGGAGTCCCACGCCGCCAGTGCCGCCGCCCTGCGTCTGCGTCTGTGTGAAGAGGCGCTGCGACTGCGTGGCACGCAATGGGCCTAAGCCCCCGTCATCCTGCGACGACTGCGACTGCGACAGTGAGCCCCACGGGCGCATGGCGACGGAGGACGAATTGGCATCCGGTACGGCGGCCGTGTTGGTCGTGAAGGCGATCGGCTTGCCGTCCTTATCGACGAGCGGTGGCGTGGTGCACGTGCCCGCGTTCGGCGAGTCGAGAGGGAGCTGCAGCATCAGCACGCCGCAGTAGTGCAGCCATCGCGACTCGACAGCGGGCGCATGCAGCTCGCCAAAGCAAGAGATCATTCGATCTTTCAGCTGGTTCGTGAGCACGCTCTGATTCCAAAAGGTGACCACCTCCGCGCGCAGCCCCTGCGTGCAGCGCCAGCAGCCGGGCACAGGCCGCCCGCCGCTGCCGCCATGCTGGGCCGCACATGAGACGCATCGTGCTCCCTCATCAGGGTCGCTCAGGCCACGCAGCAGCGATGCCGTCGCAGCGTCCGTCATCGCGGGCGAGTGCATCTGGACTGCCGGATCCTCGCGGATCTTCATCAGCAGACGCAGGTGCAACGAACGCGTCTCCTTGTCCTTGTGCCCGTCGAACGCCGTGTTGAGCACGGTCACGTACGGCGCCACCACGAGCGCACCGCGCGCTTTGCAAAAGGCAGTCACGAGGCGCAAGGCGGCGATCTGCACATCCCCTTGCTGCTGCTGCAGGATGAGCTGCAGCTCCCTCGTACTGAGCTCCACCTTAAAGGAGGGTGCGCCGTCCGCGTCGACGTCCATGGCCTCGGCTTCTGCCGGCCGCGTCGTCGGCGGCGCCACGTGCGCGCGCACAGAAGCGTTTCCGGAGCCCCTCTTGTAGAGGGTGATGAAGCGCTCCTGGCCGTCTCCGTGAGACGCGCTTTCTGAGACCAGCCCGAGCTCCTCCGCAATCCGGTGCGCCAAGAGGCGTTCATACGCGTTGAGCGAGTGCAGAGCATGCGAGCGCTGCGACGCGTCGGCGACGAAGTCCTGGATGCGCACGCGCAGCCGCTCCTCCTGCGTGGCGCTCCCGACCTCGAGCTCGACGCAGCGCTCGAGGCAGCCAAGGACTTGCACGCGCGCACCGCCATACACCTCGGTGAGCAGAGTACGCACGTGGCGCCCAAACGTGGCGGTGTTGAGCAGGAGCACCTTTGGGTAGTACACGGAGAGCTCGAAGAGGATCGTGAGGATGCGCTTGATCGTATCTTGTGTCTTGGCCATCAGCTTGGTCAGCCTCGGGGTCAGCTCTTTCAATAATTGCTCGAGCTGCTGCGCTGCCAGGGCGTTCATGGAGCTCTGTGCCTGGGTGTGAAGCTCCATGAGATGCATGCCGAGCACCGCAGAGGCTGGCTTGTACAAGTCCTTTCGGGCCGTCGGCGTCTGCTTATCGGCCTGTGCCTTGCGCTCGTCTTGCGTGTGCAGCACCAGCTGCAGGCCAATCTCTCCCACCTTCACGGGCACATATGGCGCGAACTTATTCTCCTTGTTCTTGACGTACGGCTTCCAATTGGGATCGTCGTCGAGGCTCAACTTGTTGAACAGGAGTGCGCCGCAAATGTGGATGCCGCACAGACGGAAGCGTGTCTCCTGATTTTCGAGGCGTTTCTTGCTGTTCTCTTCGATCTTTGAGTACCTGAGGAGTTGCCAGAGCCCATGCAGGCGCACATGCAGCCGATCCCTCCACAGCTCCATGATCAGCTTCACCACCCTCACGTTCTCACGCAGGAGCTCGCTCACTGACATGGCATTGCCGATGGTGTTCTGGTGCCCACAGTAGAAGATGAGCTTCTCCAAAAGGTCATCGAGCAGCGGATCGACAACCCGAGCGCCCACCGACGGAAGCGTCGCGGCCGACTGCAGCAGATCGGTCGGTATCCCTCCAGCTGTCGATGCACGATGGTTTTCATTGCGCTGCCACTCGGCCACAAGCACGACCAGGTCACGCGCAAGGTAATTAAAGGTTGCATTGGCGCTGTCCTTCAGCGAGTCAAGAACGACCTGCAGCAGCGGCCGCGCCCACAAGCGCGCGTGCTTCTCGAAGGAAGGCGTTCCGGCCGCCGCATCGGAGCCAGCGCTCGCCTGAGCGGCGGCCTTCTCTTGGCGCGTGAGGTTGTACACTAGCCTGGCGATGATGAGGCGTACGTTGAACGTCTTGGCAAAGCTCGCCTCCGCCTGCCAAAAGGTGTCATGCGGCGCAGCTGGATCGCTCTGTAGCGACCGATGAAGTTCGCGACGCGCCGTCTCCATCGGGACATAGCCCTTCATCATCTGGGTGAAGAGCACGTGCATCCACGCGGGCATCATGGGCCCTTGCTGGCCAGCTCCACACGGGCACCGCTCCGAACACAGCGTGCCCACACTCGCGGGCCTGTCGAGGCCGCGCAGCTTGAGCTCCGAGATCGCACGCAGCATGGTACCCATCAAAGGATGCCTTGAAAGCTCGTCGAGCTCGTATCCTTGAACCAGCACCACGCCGCCGCTGCCGCTCAGCTCACCCCCTCCCCCTTTGCGACGGCGCCCGTCGCTGTCATCGTCGTCAAGGCCCAAGTCGCTCGTCGTCTCCAGCTTCACTTCGCCTGCCTGCGATGCAGGCTGAGATGCCTGAGTGACCGTTCTCGGCGAGACGGAGGCGGCGGGTACGCCTGCTGGGGCTGGATCCGGGTCGTACACGCCGAGGTCGTGCGCCGCTTGCGAGAGCGATGAGCCGAGCAGCGCCTGCGATGGTAGGTAGGCTGCGCCTGCACCGCGCGCTCCATCCTGCCGCGTTGCAGGCTCACGCCCCTGCAGCGTCAGCAGCGCCGAGTCGGTGGTCGTCTCAAAGGCGGTGCCGGCGGTCAGCTTGTACGTACGTTTCAAGTCGACGGCGAGCTCCCATACGTTGAGCCCATTCTTGAAGATAGTCTTCTCGATGGCCGATGATTCTTTCTGCGTCTGCACCACCGTCTCTACGAACGCGGCGTACGCCGCCGCAATCAACGCGCGGCGCAGGGTCTGCGCGACTGCCGCAGCTGACGGGCGCTGGCGGGAGCCGGAGCCTACCGCGGGCGTGCTCGCGAGCGCGGGTGGCGGACGGTCGGGTGACTCCTCGAGTGCGGGCGGCAGTTCGATCTTCTTGCACCCTAAGAAGGCCAGCACTTGAATGAGAAACCCTTTATAGAGGTCTTCGGCGCCAGGCGAGAGCACGCCACCGGGCTGGAGGGCCTCCTTGCCTTCGCGGCCTAGGCGCCCCATCATACCGCCCAACACCTCGCAAGCAACGATGCACCGCGCCAGCTGTGCGTTGACGATTTCCGCCGCGTCCGCCGCAGCGGGAGGCAGAGCGGCCCCATCGGAATGAGCGGCGTCGGCGCGTTCAGGGCTGAGGGTGGCCGTGCACACAGGTCTGAAGAGCGTCGCTTTGCATGGTTCCCCGGGCTTTCCAGGGTTGGCAGCGTTGAGCAGCGCCCGCAGCTGAGGGAGGATTGGAGCGAGAAATGATCCGAGGAGCTCTGCCACAGGCACACGGTGCATGAGCGGCAAGCCGACCCATCGCACACGGGCGAGGCGCTCAGACCAGCGGCCGATGGGCCGACCGTGCGCGTCGGCGGCATCAGCACACAAGCACGGGACCACGAGGCAACGCCAGAGCTCGGTCGCGGGTGTGGTACTCGTCACGGGAGCATCCACGGCAGCAGCTGCCGCTAAGCGCAGTGCATCGGTGCCAATGTAGACGCTCTTGGGCGCGCCGCGCTGGCAGGCAGCATCGACGAGCCGACACAGCGCCGAGCGCACGCCGTCCGCAAAGGGATTCGCCTGATCGTGCTCCGACGAGATCGCCTCGAGATGGTACTCGGTGAGGGCCGGCTGGGAGAGCAGCTCCGCGGCAAGAGCGTACGCACGCCCCTCTGGGTGCGCAATGGCATCCAGCAACGGACTCAGCACGGAGTTGACGCGACGGCGGCGCACCTCGTCGCAGTCGAACAGCGATTGAGGTACCTCAGCCTGTAAGAGCCGTCTCAGAGTGGCAAGCGGCTCGCTTGCCGTGTTTGGAAAGCCGCTCACCGTGGCATAGTACTGTCCTTGAGAGGGCGGTGGCGGCAGTGGCAGCTTGAGCGACCGGAGCACTAATGGCATGAGCTTCACGGCCTCGTAGAGCAGACGCTCATTATGGCGCTCATTCGAGCGTGGCGCGCCACCGGGTGCGCCCCAGTCACCGCTCATCGCCTCCGAGGAGGTGAGGGATGCCTTCAGGAGCTGAAGGATGGCGCCGAGGAGCGGCGACGGCGGCGCGCTGGGCTCAGAACTCGGCTGCAGAACGAGATGGGGCGCGAGGCGCAGAAGCAAGCGGAAGAGGGACAGAAAGGGCTGGAGTAAAAGCGCTCCATCAGCGCCGGCGACGACCCGTGTGCCGACCGCGTCGGCAGGCGGCGTCCACACACGACCGTTGGCCCAGCCAACCTGAAGCAGCAGAGTCGGGAGTTGGGCCTCCAAGACCCTCACGAGAGGCTCGGCAGGCAGATCGCGTCTCGTATCCAAAAACTCCAGCAGCGCCAGCAGCATGGAGAAGGCCGATAGATTGGTCGGAGCGGCGGCGAGCAGAAGAGGAGCCAAGGTGGAGGAGCGTTCGGCCAACGCCAACTGAGGCAGCAGCACGGAGCGAAACCGGCCGCTGAGCAGCTCACCCCGCGTTGCGACGCCCGGCGCGGCGGCAGCGATGCCGCCTCGCCGCCCGTCCGTCGCCGGCGTCTCATCAAGAAGACGCTCGAGCAGGTGGCGCGATTCGATGCCGAGGGCAAGGCAGAGCTCGAGCGCCTTCGCATAGAGACGCATATCCAGAGGCGACGCGGAGAGCGGCGCCGCACACACTTGCAAGAGCAGGTGCGACACGAGCGCGGGCGCGCCGTTGGGCTGTTCACAGCCGTTGGGTAGCGCGCGCAAGAGTAACGGTTGTGAACAGCCCAGGAGCCCATGATACCCCTCGAGCAGCGCAAGCGTCTCGAGCGCGTCCGCACGCGGGTCGACGAGCGGCCGATGGTGCAGGTTCGAATCCTCCTGCTGCAGCAGGGCGCGCAACTCCTCGACCATCTGCTCGGGCTGCCGCGCATGCAGCTCGCCGCAGAGCTCACATGCGAGCACGCGCATGCGCCCGCACGCCTCGAGCTCCGACGCGTCGAAGCCCACGCGCGTCGGGCGCAGCGTCGCAAGCAGCGCCAGATGCATGCACGAGAGCGGCAGCGAGGACGTGGCGCCAGGGGCCGACGAGGGCGCAGCGTCCACCGACGGCACGAGAAAGGCACTCAAGCGCGCCGACATGCCGCCAGGCTGTGCAGGTGCCTCCGCGATCAGCTTGCGCAGCAGCCGAAATGCGGATTTGAGCGCCTCCCGCACGTGTGCACGACGACGCGACTCCGCATCGCTCATCAGCACCGAGGATTGCGTCGGCGCACGCCGCGCCACGTAGCCGAACAATGCATGCACAGTTGCATGCACGCGCCGTAGTGAGCCAGACGAGGAGAGCACCGCATCGATTGTGAGGTGGCGGCTGCGCAGCGTCCAAAAGGTCGCATCGAGCGCCGCCTGCACTCGCTCGAGCCACGCCATCTCGATCACCTCGGGTGAGGCTGAGCTCAGTGATGAGCTCGCGGAGCTCGTGCTGGCAGGCAGCGGCACGTTGTGCGCAAGCGCCGCCCATGCGCCCGCGGCGCACTGCCCCTCGATGGAGTTCATCAGACCATCTCCGCCAGAGAGGCCTTGCGCGCTCTCGCTCAAGTGCATGGCATCGGCGGCGGGTGGCGTGCCTACTGCGACCGACGGGTTCGGCGGCGGTTTCGAAGAGATGGGCGTGAAGAGGCGTACAATCGGCAGCGCATCAGTGCGCATGCCGAACTGCTCGTGCACCCATTCCTTCGAAGAGCCTTCGGCGCTGCCGCCAGACGCGCCACCATTCGCGCCGGTGCCGCTGCTCTTGCGCCCACGCGCACCGCCGCCGCCCTGCTTGAGCTTCGTGAGCTTGGGGCAGAGCGCATTGAAGAGGTCCATGGCTCCCAAACGGGCCGCTGCCCGTGGCTGCATGCACTGCTCGAAGAGCCACATGGCAAAGGTGTGTAGGCCTTCCTTGAAGGCGGGACGCTCCTCATTGCGCTCCGCCAGCAGTTGAAGGATCTGGTCACGGAGCAGCATCTTGCGCAGGTGGACCAGCACGCTGCCGAGCGCCTCGCATGTGCCGAGGGCCTCCGGGTCGGTCTGTGCGAGGCGCAGCGCAAGCAGCGCGTGCTGCACAAGCTCGAGCAGGTGCACGTTGAGCGTGTCTGCATCCTCGCGTAGCTCGCGATACACCTCCACCGAGTTGAGAGCAAAGGCAAAGCCGAGGCGGTGCATCGGACTGGGATGGTGCGCGAGGCCGTAGAGGCGCGAGAGCAGAGGGCCGATCGGCTGGGCCGCGTGCCCGTCGTCCCTCTTGCGCTTGATTGCATAACGAATGAACTCGCCTAGGCAGCGCGCCCCAAAGTCGCGACGGCCCGAGTGCACCTGGTCCGCGACGGCGCCCATGATCGCCTCGAGCATTTTGGCGCTTGCCGGCGTCTCTTTGCGCGTCGACGCGCTGAGCCAATGGATCGTCTGCATCGTGAGCGGCTCAAAGAGTGAGCGAGCGAAGGCGTCTACGTCGGTAGCAAGCGTCAGCATCGCCGGGAAGAGATGCGCGTACTGCCCAGTCCAGTCTTCCTCGGCACGCTGTGCTTGACGACCAATGCAGTACTTGACGACCGCGTCAAGCAGCTCGCATGCAGCTGCCTTCTCGCGGTACACCATCGACGAGGTGGCAAGCTCGACCACGCGAGGGAGCACAGCGTCGATGGGCAGGTCCAGCGCCGACTCGTGCGTGAGGGGTAAGTGCACTTTGATGCGCGAGGAGATCTCCCATCGTCCCTCGGCCGTTGGAGCCGCCCGAGCGCCGTGCACGAGCGAGACCGCATCGCCTCCGACGGCGCCGAGCAGCCGCACGATGCGCTGCTGCGTCAGGTCGTCTTGCGCGCGCCGCAACCGTGAGCGCGCCGCGTTCATCGTGGCCGCGCGCGTCGAGGCTGAGTGGTGGCGACGCGCATCTCGTTCCTTTCGCATGGTGCCGTTGTGGCCGGTACTCTCGCTCGACGTGGTGAGGTAACTGTGCAACCGAGGCAGCAGCGCGGGCAGATGCGGCTGCAGCCGCGACGGGAAGGCGCCATGTAGCCGCTCAATCGCGTCGAGTGCGGCGGCGCTTAGCGGCGCGTAAGTGTGCCCCATCGATAGCGCAAGCTGTGCCGCGTCACAGAGAGAGGGCAGCTGCTCGAAGCCGCGTAGGCTCACAAACGAGAGCGGCGCGCTCAGCAGCAGCTCCAGCGCTGCCGCGAGCAGCTCGCCCTGGAAGCGGCGGCAGCGCTGCTGCACTTGGACGAGGAAGGTGCCGAGGAGCGCGTAGCAGCTCTCGCGCTCCTTGCACGTGCCGCCTCCATCGCCATCGCCTCCGCCGTCCACCTCCATCGCGTCCGCCGTGTCGATCGCCACGCACTCGCCGGCACTGGGGAAGTAGCCAGCGCCGTCGAGCACAGTGGTGACGATCCGTATGAGCCGGTAGAAGCCCGAGATGTGCGGGTAGCGCCCCGAGCGCCCTATGAGCTCGAGGAGCAACACGTGCCCCCACCGCAGGAGCAGCTCCGGGTGCACCTCGCGCAGTAGGACATCGGTGAACGCGCTGAGCGACAGAAAGATTTGCACATCGCTCGGATTTCGCGCGGCCGCGGCCTCGAGGCTCAGGCTCGCGGACGCTGTCGCATCCGCCTCGTCGCTCGCTCGCTCGGCGGCACTGCCCTCGCCACCGCCGCCGCCGCTGCTGCCATCGCCGCCGCCGCTCCTGCTGCCGTCGCCACTCGGCGCCGCAGCAGCCGCAGCAGCCGCAGCAGCCGCAGGCGCCCCTGCCGATCCGTCTGCCTCGACCTCCGCCTCAGCGTTGGCTGCCGTTGCCGCGAGGTCGAGGCGGCGCAGCATGGTACAGATCGCATCTAGTAGCGCCGAGAGCGTCGCCGAGCACGCCGCCCGCTTCCGCGCCGCCTCGCTCCCGCCCTCGCTTAGGCCTGCGCCCACGCCATCGCGGGCGGCCGCCTCGAACGTCACGAACGTCTCGGCCTCGGCCGCCACCGGCGGCGCTGCGCTCGCGCGCGCGAGCTTCGAGGGCGGCCGTAGCGTGAAGTCGAGCATGGCAATCCACAGCCGACGCGCCGAGAGGCCGCCAAAGAAGTCGCTCGCATGCTCGACGCCCTCGGCCGCAGCGATCATACGCGCCTGCGCAGCCGCGTCGACGGTGACGATCGCCGCGTTGTACACCCAGCGCTGGAGGAAGCGCTCGAGCGCGTCGCCGCGCGTCTGCAGCGCGAGCAGCAGTTGCTGCACGCCGATGGCGCCTTGGCGCACCACGCTCGCCGAGCTCTCAGGCAGCGCGTCCACGGTGGCAAACAGGTGGAGCACGAGTGCAGCGCACGTGTCGAGCGTGCGCTCGGGCGCCTTTGGCACCACCTCAAGCAGCGCCGCGTGCGCTGCCAGAAAGGGAGGCAGCTGGCGCGCCGACCGGTCGATCGAGCGCTTGCCCGCCTCGTAGTACCGCGCCGCCTCGGGCTGCAGGTGGCTCGCAGCGAACTCGGAGAGTTGCACCAACTGCGCCTCGAGAGCACTCACGCCCTCGAGAGCGCCTACGGGGCGTGCAAAGGATCCGAGCAGGTTCATGGCGAGCCCGAGGCGCGCGGTCGCTTCGGCGCCGCGGCTGGTCGCGCCGGTCGCCTCGCTTGAGGCTCTTGCCACACGCTCCGAGATCCTCCTAAACAGAGAGTGGAACGCCCGCTTGGCGTTCGGCCGCAGCTGTGTGCACTCTGCGTTGAAGAAGTCAGCCTCGCTCTCGCACGTGGCTGCGCGTTCGACCTCGGCCATCTGCTGCCCGACGGTGCGCACGACGCCGCGGAGCACCTCGTCTGCAAGTGCGCGCAGCTCCGCATTCTTGTGATCCCAGAGCTCTTCGAGAGCATCCCACAGCGCCTCTGCGTGCTCAAGCAGCAACGAGCGCGACAGCCGGCGGCCCTCGCCGCCGCCGTCGGCCATCGCCTGCTCGGCGAGCGCTGTTCCCGGCTGCGCCGCAAAGAGGTTGAGGCTGCTCCCGAGCACCTGCAGCGCCGCCTTGGGCGTGCCGAATCGGCGGAGCTCTTCCTTGGGCTTCTCGTCCTCGCCGACGACGGCGCCGTCCTTCCGGAGGGTGAGCAGCCTCATTGCATGCTGGAAGGCGACGCGCAGCTGGTCGGGCCGCAGAGCGGTCTCGTCGGCGAGGATGCCGTCGAGTGCGTCGAGCGCGCCTGCGAGCTCCGGCTGCCCGATGCCAGCACTCGGGTCCAGGGTTTTCACGACGAAACAGTACAGCGGGGGGCCAATGGCGCCCGTTTGGCCGCGCTCCTTGTACACAACGTCGTCCGACACCTGCACCGGGTACGTGATGGCGAAGGCCCCGAGCGCGCGCAGGCAGCTGCCGCGCACCGTCTCGGACGAGCCCATCTTGGACTTGCTGTAAGTCGTAAGGTGCTTCCAGAAGATGCCCGGCGCGTTCGGGTTCCTGACCGGATCCGCATCGGGTGGGAAGAGCATCGAGAGCAGCTCCGACAGGTTGGGCACGTGCTCGCGCAGCTGGATGGCGGGGATGAGAGTGCTGATGGCCTCAACGCGCACCTTGGAGTCGTTCACGCATTTGAAGATTTGCAGGCACGCGTGCACCATCTCGCAGACGTACTCACCCAGGATGCCGAGCCGCTCTCGGGCGCGCACTTCGAAGATGAGGTCATCGATGAGGCTGAGCACCTCAACGCGCAGGTCCTGAAGCAGCTTCTTGTTGGCATCGTTCTGCTGGATGGGAATGGAGCGCAGCAGCAGTTGGGGCAGCCCGCTCGTGCGGTTGAACAGCTGCGAGACCGCGCCCGCGAGCTCATCATCGAGCGCATTCTTGCACGTGTTCTCGATGGAGACGCACGAGTCCTTTGCGGCGATGAAGATAGACGGTGCGCCGCCCTCGGCCAGGCTGAGGAGTGTTTGCAACTCCTCGAGATGGCGTCCGACTTCCATCGCCCGAAGGCCCCGAGCCGGCGGGAAAGATCGCCCCATCCCCACGGGTATTTTGGGCATCCGTCCCAGGCTCGCGAGATACATCATAGTCGAAGTTCAACACAGTAGTTCAACCGCATTGCCGACGGCGCGGCGGGCGATCTGAGAGCTATTTCAATGCGAGGGCACAGCCGCCGGCGTGGGCTGCTTCTGCGCAGCGTCACATTGGGGCTGGTGCAGATGGTGGCCTCGCAACCCTTTCCGCTGCCGCCGACATTGCCTCCGCCACCCTCGCCCCCACCATCGCCGCCGCCACCCTCGCCCCCTCCCTCGCCGCCGCCACCCTCGCCTCCGCTGCCACAGCTGACCCCGCCCCTAGCGCCGCCGCCGCTCAACGCCACGAACAACGCGACGAGCAATGTGAGTTTGTACAACGAAACCCTGGACAATGCGACCTTGGTCGATGCCGTTTGGTCAGACCCCGGCCTCAAGTGCACGGCGCTGCCTGCATGGGGCTTTGGCGTGGGCGTCCTGATGGGAGTTGCTGGCTCGATTGGCATCAACGTGGGGCAGAACATGCAGGCTACCGCCCTCGATGAGCTACCCGAAGAGCTCAAGTCAAAACCGCATAAAAGTAAGCTCTGGATTTGGGGGATGGTCATCTTCGTCGGCTTCTCGTTGATCAACTTTGCGGCGCTCGCGCTCGCGCCGGCGTCTATCCTGACGCCGCTCGAGAGCATCCAGTTCGTGACCAACATTTTCTACAACAAGTTTGTCAACAAGGCGAAAATTTCGTGGGCGATGCAGGGCGGGACGTGGCTCACGGTGCTCGGCACCGTGTTCACCGTCATCTTCGGCCCAGTCGGTGTCCCGTGCCACTCAGTCCGGACGCTCGAGAATTATTGGAGCAGACCGACTTGGTTGGTGTACCTGATCATCTCCCTCGCGATCGCGATAGGATCGTACGTCACCCACATCGTCTACACGCGCAAGATGAAGCTCGTTCGCGTCCAGACGGGCGAGCCGGAGCCCTGGGCGCACGAGATGGTGCTGCCGGTCTCCTTCACTCTCTACTCGTCGCTCGCGGGCGGCGCCCAGATGATTGTGCAGTCTAAAGTCTTCTCCGAGCTCCTTGCGATGATCTTTCAGGGCAATCTGTCCATCTTCATGGGCTGGCTTCTCTACGTCGAGATTGTGCTCGTCGTCGCATGTGGCATCATCTGGATCGTCAAGCTCACCGAATGCCTCGGCCTGTACAACCCGCTCCTCATCCTGCCCCTCATGGTCGGCACGTACATCCTCTTCGGCGGGGTGCGCGCACAGCTTCCCGCCACACCCCCAAGCCCCCTCTCCCGCCCCGCCTCGCACAGTTTCCCGCCACCCCCCCAGCCCCCTCTTCCGCCCCGCATCGCGTGCTCCGCTGACCGCACCGCTTGCCCGCCCAGGTTGCGGGTGGCATCTTCTTCGAGGAGTTCCTCCTCATGGGCACATGCCAATTTGGTCCGAACCCGGCGTGCTCGGTCGGGGTCGCGGCTAGCTGGGTCTTGTACTTTCTTGGCATGGTCTTCGTGCTGGTTGGGCTCTACATAATCGCGAAGGCTTCGATGGACCTTGATAAGAATGTCATTGATAAGAAAGAAGAGAGACCCAACTTCAAGAATGTGCTCGATGCGGGCGGCGAGGCGGCCGACCTCACGTCAGGAACTACCGCCATGAACGGGGCGAGTCCTTCTCTCCAGGACAACTCGGACCAGTCCGAGCATCAGCGCGCGGTGGGCGTGACCGACGACTCGATGGGCTCGTCGTCCAATGGCGCGCAGCAGGGCAGCCTCCAGAGGAGGGCAAGCCGCAGACTGCAAAGACGAGACACGTGGGAAGGGACCTTCCAAGGATCGCTCAGCGGCGTCAACGTCGCTGCCCATGCCGCGGACAGCGCCATCAAGGCGGCCATCGGCGAGAGCGTCCTCTCCCAGCCGCCCTCACCGAAGCTGGCGAGTTCTCCCGCGACGAGTGTGCCTACGAGTATGCCGAAGCTGCCGGCGAGTGCGATGCGCGAGGCGAATGGTGGCAGCAGCCAACTTCCTTTGGCAGAACAGCCTGACGATGCGGATGACGATGCGGAGCTGCGCACGGAGTACGTGGGGCCGCATAACGCCACGCCGACATCGCCAGCAAGACGCGCGCTGCAGCTCCAGATTTCCAGCAGTGAGGAAAGGGAGATCGTGGAGGCGGAAGTGACCATCCACGAGGTTACGAGTACCACCACGCGCATGACCATTGATGCAGAGGTTACCGAGGGCCCTGAGGACGGCAACGGCGACGGCAACGGCGAGGAGGTCGGCGTCATCGAGGTCCCGATGCGGCGCGTGTCCACGGCGAATGCTGCGGCGATCGCGATGAACGTGGACAAGACCATGAAACGCATACGCCGCGAGCAGCGGCGGGTGCAGGGAGGACCGGCCGATCGGATTTAAGAATTGAGATGTGAACGCCCTCAGTGAGCGTGCACAGGAGCTCAGTCGGGTGTTGGCTTTTCGAGTTGTGTTCAGTGTTCTGGAAATCGGGGCTAGGTATCACAATCAGAGTGCGCAGAGTTGTATTGATGGTACAGTAACAACCGAACCACCCGTTGCGTTGGAGCTGCGAGCTCACTGGCACTGCAGACTTCTACGGGAAGTGACGCTCAGATGACAGGTCGCCTGCCAGCCTGCCACCACGCACCAGCTTTGAATATTATTATGACCACGTTGAGGGCTGTCGCACGCGACCTTTGTATAACCGTCTGTGTCACCGGTTCAAAACCACCGGGGGGAGCCGGGATGACGCACGCACGCACGGGTGTGTGAACGGGCGTGTGAACGTGTCGGTGTTGTTGTGAATTCTCATGTCACACCGAAGCCAGGGCCCAGGACTCTTGTTTCGAGCTCAGGTGTCCCGGGTCCGCAAACTTTTCTCGGGTCGTCCACAAATTCGACATGCCAGTTGACGAGCTCATGCTCGCCCTGGAAGCGGCCCACGTTGATGCCGATGTCATCGAGGTCGTCCTCGAACAGGCGTCCGAGTTGTGCACAATTGCTTCCGATCAGAAGGCTCTGCTCGACCGCCTCAAAGACCTTGGAGTCGTAAAGATGGGCGTGCGTCAAAAGGTGGCGCGTGTGCTGCGCGAGCAGCGACCACATGTGCCTGCGCCAGTGGACATGCCGACGCCACTCCCACCAGCAGCTCCAAAGGCTGCAGATTTGGACAGCTTCTGGACTGGCATCATGGACGCGAACGCCGAGGCCATGTCAGTGGGCGAGCTCGCTGCTGCTGAGCATGCGCAACCCGTGCGCCGCGTGCTATCGCATGCCAGAGCAGCGCCAGTGCCCATTACAGTCGCACCATCTGATACGGTCAACTACCCGGACACGGGATCCGGAGCCACCGCCGCAACCGGAGGCGCTGGCACCGCCACGGCGATCGTGAACGACACACTGAGCACATACCGCGAGCGCGGCAATGCGGCCTTTGGGCGCAAGGACTTCGCAACGGCCGAACGCTGGTACGAAAAGATGCTCGCCACGGCCACGGACGACTGCGTGGGCGGCATGCACAGTGACCACGCGGCAGCGCTGAGCAACCTGGCGGCGTGCGCTCTCGCGCGCGAGCCGCCTGATCCGGTGGCGGCCATGCGCAGGCTGCGACCGTTGCTTGCGGCGCTGCCGAGGCACGTCAAGGGGCGGCTGCGTGCGGGGCGCTGCTGCATCATGCTCGGCGAGCTGCAGGCGGCCGTTGGCCACTTTGAGGTCGCCTACAGCGTTGAGAAGCCCGCGACGCCAGTCGGTGGAGTCCAATTACGCTGGGCGCCCCCGATGGCTGATCATGAACGGAGGAGGCTGGTCGCGCCAGACGGCAAGACTGCGCTCTCGGAGGCCGCACAGCAGGCCGCCGACGGCAAGCAGCACGCCAACCGGCTGCTGTCGCACGTGGAGCGTGCGCGCGCGCTCGGGGCGGCCTCGCGAGTGGACGAAGCGCTGTACCTGTGCCGCGCGGTGTGCCGCTCCTGCACGCACTCTACGCTCGGGCAGCGGCTGGTGGTGGGCGTGCTGGAGAGCAGCGGCCGCTTGTGGCAGGCGCAGCAGGAGGCCGAGATGGCGCTCGCCGAGCACCTTCCTGGCCCGAGCGCCGGGGCAGACGACGAGGAGGAGCTCGTGCTCGCGTTGGCGAGGGTGCTCGGAAAGCGGGGAAAGTTCACGGACGCGGAGGAACGACTCTTGAGCCTGGCGCGCAGTCGACAGGCTGAGAGCGACGGCCGCGCGGCGCGCGCGCTCCGTGGCCTGCGCGCGGGTATGCAACTCAAGGCCGACGGCAACGCCGCCTACGCCGCGGGCGACTTTGTACGCGCGGCGGCGGCCTATTCGCGAGCACTTGAGGCTGACGTGGAGGGGTGCCTGCGTCCACATCTGCTGGCCAACCGAGCGCAGGCGCGGATGCACGAGGAGCGGTTCGCCGAGGCGCTCGCCGACTGCGACGCTGCGCTCGCGCTGGATGCGCACAGTGTCAAGCTGCTCCTGCGGCGTGCAGCGTGCCACGTAGCCCTCCACGATCCTAATCGGGCGCGCTACGACTATGCGGCGGCCCTCAAGCTAGAGCCAACCTGCCAGCTTGCGAGCGACTTTCTGAGGCGACACGACGCGATGCGGCGCGCCAAGGAGCGCGCTGAGCAGCCCGCCGAAGGCGGCTACGGCTATGGGCCGGGCTATGGACCAGGCGGGAGTGCCGAGAGCGACGAGCTGGACGAGTTCGACGCGTACGAGCTCCTCGGCGTGGCACGCGACGCTAACGCCAAGGTGATCAAGGATGCGTACCGCAAGCTGGCGCTCAAATGGCATCCGGACAAACACGCGGATGCCGATGAGGCCGAGCGCGCGCGCATCGAGGACGAATTCCGCAAGGTCTGCCTCGCCAACTTGGTGCTGAGCGACCCAGTCAAGCGGCGCCAGTATGATGTTGGCGGCCGCATGAAGGACATTACCAAGTGAGCGGAGTCTAGGGCCGTTCCCCAGTGGGTTATTGGGTCGGGTTGACCCCACGCCAACAGCAAGGGGGGCGCCCGGCCTGCGGTTGCTTGCTTCCGGGAGTCCGGTTTGCGTTCGGCCGCGCGCGCGGCCGCGCGCATCGGCGTGCGCCGGCTCCCCGCACGTCCACCCGGCTGGTGCGTCACCTGCGGTGGGGCCCGAAGCCGAAATTGTAACACGCACGCGGACAAGCCCCGATACAGACGCACGCGTAGCACACACGCGCGCGCGCGCGCCGCCCACACACAAGCATCACGTCTAGCACGCACACTACCTCTATGCCCTCCCGGCTGTTTTTGCACTTTCCTGAGCCTCCAAAGCCGCATCGTTGAGCTCAAAGTCCATGGCATTGCCCTCATCAAGCCAATCTGCAGCGGCGCGGGCGCGATCGTTGGTTTGTTTCTTCGCCGTGCGCCGGGAACGAAGAAAGATGCCGGCTAAAATGATGGCCACGAGAAGGAATACAAGCAGCGCGCCAATCCCCGTAGTTGTGGCCGTCTTCATTGTAGCCTCCACCGGCGGCGAAAGTGGTGGCGGCGGCGCGGACGAGTTTGACATCGTGTTGCCCAGTGCCGACGCAGATCCCCCCTGACGTAAGTGAGGTTCGCCGCCTCAATGCAGACTGTCGGAGAAGAGTGGCACTAACGATCAAGTTTGTACCCGTAGTTTCGCGGGACGTTCGGAAGTTTCGCCCAACACAGCGGGGAGTAAAGCACCTTCTAGTACTACGTTCGGCCAGCCCAGGCCATGCCCAGGCCTTCCGTACGGGGTTCCGCCCTCAGCCTAGCAACGGTCTCTTTCTTCCAGGACTTGAAGCTGGCAACGGCCTGGAGTCGTGTTAGCCCGCGTGTGAGCATCGCATGGTTCTGCCATCCAACACGGCCCACCAAGCCGATCAGCGGCACTTCCTCCGGAGCCACAGCCGGCAGCCACGGCAGAGCTTCTCGCACAGCGGGGGGAGGGCATGCCGGTAGGAGGTAGTCGGGCTTCAGATTGAACCCGATAGAGAGGCGTCGCCTGTTGGTGGAACAGTGATGGCGAGGATTCGAGACGCGGTGGGTAGTGCCCTGGATGGCGAACCCTGTCAGCAGTGCCGCTAGGTTCCCTAGGAAGACGGTACACTCCCCCTCACCAGCCGGCACACACACCCAGCGCTGCTCTGCGTCCAGGAAGACCTCGAGCGCCCCCGAAGTGCCCGGGCTGGCGAGGCCCTCGTTCTCGACACTCGGCTCTCGGCACAGGACCGTGAGGAAGCTCGTGTCGTAGTGGCGACTCGCGCGTATTGGAGATTTGAGCTCACGGCGGCGGCCGAGCTGTGACGGGTAGTTGTTGATCTGTAGGCGCGAGTGGTGGCGGAGCGGTGCCTCCGGGTGAGCGGTGGAAGAGGGTGTGACGAGCTGTTCGAACGCGGTGTGATCCGCGCCCAGCGCGGCCGCGACCAGCTGCACGCATGCAAGCGCCACGCGCTCCAGTTTGGGGTAGGCGGCCTCCATCTCCGCCCGCATCGAGCCATCTGGCCACACATTATGCTCGTAGAAGACCTTGCCCCAATCGCTCGAATAGAACGGATGCGCCGCGTGTGGGGCCCGCGTGTCCTGGTTACACACTGAAGGCGGGCCGCAAACGAAACGCTCGCACATGATGCCTTCGGCGGAGCTCGGCTCCCCTGCATGGGGAAATGCGTCCTGGCCGTAACGCGCCATCCACGTGCGATGGAACTTCATATGCTGTGGATACATCTCCCATCCACGCGAACGATCCATATCGCCAACCGAAAAGAGCCGTTTTGCAGCAGCAGGCTGGTCGAAGAATGATTTGCTCGCCGTCAGAAGCGATGCCGTATCACCCACGCCATGGCCGTCGACATGCCACACGCCTCCGGCAGAGTTGAGCGCCGTCCTGACAGCCGCTATGGCTGCAGCGGGTGGCGGTCGGCCAGCCACGTACCAAGCAAGCCCCTCGAGGTTGACGAGAGGGAAGCGGCGCGTCATTGAGATTCGTCAAGTTGATAATCAAATAAAAGCCGTTCAAACATCAAAGGAGGGAGTACATGTTAAAGCACTGTTAAAGCGAGTAGGCCTCAATCTACCTTCCAGGCAAAAAGCACTAAGCACTGTTAAAGCGGCGTAGGCGCGCCGGCGGAGGTGTTCCCCGCGAAGGGGCCTGACGCGGCAGCCGAACAGCGCTTGCCGCTGCAGTCAAAGCCGCCCCACGGACGGTCGCTTCGGACCAAGCGGCCGTGAACCACCGTGTGAAGAGCCATCAGAACCCTTCCAAGGGGTTGCAGCCGAGTCTACCGGCCGTTTGGGATATTGGGCATAAGGGGTACGAGCTCGTAGTAAATTAGTGTATCGAGCCATTTGAGGAACAATTTATGTGAGCAGTTTCGACCATCAGGCAAGTGACCACGAGCAACCTCTGCCGCTTGAGTGGCAACGGGTTGGTGAGGATGCAGGGACGAAGAAGGGACCTAGTTTTATTTTGTAGTGAGGAAACTGGGACAAGGACCTCGCAAGGACCAAATTACCTTCCTTTGTGTACCGAGTTCCTCGGGTTTTACACTCTAACTGGACGCGAAACTTGCCCGGCGTATCCGTGTCCGCGAGGGAGGAAACACGCGCGGTGCACTTGGTCGGTGCTGGCGCCCCTGGACGCGAGGAGGATGGCCGCCGCGCAACTCTCGATCACCGTCCCCGGCTTCTCCGATGTGACGGGGCACACCGAGTACATCATCAAGAGTTCAGTCGGCGACCAGCAATTCACCGTGCAGCATCGCTTCAGCAACTTTGTTGAGTTGCATGATGCGCTCGCCTCCAAGATCGCAAAGCTGCCCGCGACGTTCCCGGTGGCGAAAAACATGTTTAACGGCGAGGCGGTCAAGCGCGAGCGTGTGGAGAAGCTGCAGGAATACCTCCGGAATGTGGTGCGGCTCTCGGGCGAGAAGCCACCGATCGCGCTGCTCAAGTTTCTGAAAATCGATGCTAGCGTCTTCGCGCCGCCCAGCGAGCGCTCGGAACGCGGCATTGCAACAGGCGACGGCCCCTACCCAAGCTCTTCCGAACCCCTGCAGCGATTCCAGCCCTTCAGCGGCGTCAATGCGGCCTTTGTCCCCGAGCGACCAGAGGACGTCAATGAGGCCTTGCGAGAGGGGCTCAAGGCGGGGGACGACGCGCTGTGCAAAGAGCTGATCGAATCGAAGGCGGACCCACTTTATCGAGACCGCCAGGGTGCGCGCGATCCCCGGACGCACGCCTCTTCAGTGTCCATGCCCCCCGCCCCCTTGTCTGACGGCGCACACGCTCCCCGCGCAGGCAACACACCGTTGCATATGGCCTGCCTGTTCAATCGGACTGACGTGGCCAAATTGCTGCTGATGGCGGGAGCCGACATGACGGCCAAGAACGCCGCCGGTGAGCTGCCCGAGCGGATGGCTTCGGTGTCGCTCAAGATGAAATTCACTCATTTTAAGCGGACTGGCACCATCTAGCGCGCTGCCCATCGGTGCCGCCTCCCGAGCGCTATGGGCGGCCCCGGCGTGTCTCGGCCTCGCGTGGGGCTGCCTCCCGTGCCACTCCGCAGGGTATCGGGTGTGTCTCGACGCACGACGACGCGCGCTGTGTGGCACATTTAGTCGCGAGCACCCGCACCGCGTTAGTTGAAAGCGGGGAGATGTGCACGTCCCGTGATCCCGTGTTGTGTTGTCGCGACTGTTCGGTGTGCCTTACGCCTTGTGTCTCGTTGACGATCGTTACTATTCGAGTATGTCGAGACCTTTGTGAGATTCCCCCCGGTCGGTATGTCCCCGCGCCGTAGGCCAACATGAAAGTCCGTGAAACGGGTCACCCACATGCGGTGAAACCGTAACCGCAGGCAGGTTTCGCGAGCGCCGATTTGACGCTGAACAGCAGTCGGCCTGTCGTCCCGACGTCGGAGCGCTCCATCGTCCATTCTGTTGAGCGTGCGCAGCCCGTCCACCAGCCCCCTGTCCACCGAAGCGATGATGCCCATGGGAATGATGTCGCCGCGAGCTCAGACTCCGCGTGGGCCGACGATCCCACGGCTCGTTCAGCCCCTGCAACCGCCAGGCCTCTCGCCACGCAGCATGGCGGGCTCGCTCAGCCCACGCAGCATGGGAGAATTCCGGCCGCATACGGCGCCGTATCCGCCGCTCTCGCAGATTCGAGGTGGTGGGCGATTGTACGTGCAGTCACCGGTCTCGGGCCTGTCCGAGAACGAGATGATCAACGAGGCCCGGATTCGCATCGCGCACAACAAGCAACGTCACAAGCTGAAGCAGCTGCTCGCCACCGCTGCAAATGGTGGCAGCGTGGTCTCGCCCCGGGACCTGGAGCTTGCTTGCAAGCTGGCAAAGATGGAGAACGTCGAGGTGGGGCTTCAGTCGTTCAACAGCACCGGCTTCATGACCTCCAACCTCATTGCAAACCGGGACGTGAATGGCACGCCCCGGGGAGTATTGTGGGACAGCTTCCAGAAGTCCATCCCGTATCCACAGCTGCACGCGCCTGGTGATTTTCCTGGCCAGCTTCCGTACACGCGCAAGCAGCTCAACCAGCTCAAGGAGTACGCGGAGCTTCAGAAGCAACAGCAGCAGGCGGCGGCGGCGGGCGAGGCCTTCGAGGCCAAGGACGAGGTCCCCGCCTCGGAACTCATATACTGGCACAGCACGATCAAGCGCTTGCTCGAGACGCGCTTCGGCGAGATCCGCCGTGCATACCGTCTCATTGACCAGGACAACTCGGGCGAGTGCGACCGCGGCGAGCTCAAGCACATGTGCGCTCGCTGCAACAGATGTTCTCAACCGCCCGATGTTCTCAACCGCCCGACCCCCAACAGCCTTGCGCCCCACAGCTCTTACGGTGTCGTTGTGCCTCACACCTCGCAGGCTCAATGCGATGTTCAACCTTGCCGTACCTGAAAAGGTCATGGACAAGCTGATCGACCTCGCCGATTATGATGGCGACGGTCAGATCAATTTTGCCGAGTTTGCGCGCCTCGTGACCGCCGATGACATTACCAACCTCAAGCAGACGCTCCAGGCGGATGTGTCTGGGTTCGGCACCAAGGACCCCAAGGAGGTGCAGCTCGAGCTGGACAAGCACAAGATGGCGGAGCTGCGACGCAAGCAGGCGCTCGGCGGCTTCGGCAAGGGCTACCATCCAAAGCTGCGCAAGACGGGCCCGAGCATCGACCAGCTCCGCCACGTCCACAAGGCACTCAAAAAGGTGATCAACGCTCGGTTCTCCTCCTATTCAGAGGCCTTCGATACCATCGATGCGGACGGCTCAGGCCTGCTGCGCCGTGCCGAGCTGCGCCGCTTCCTAACTGGCATGAGCAAGATGTTGCCCGACCGCCTTATCAGTGGCCTCATCGACTTCTGCGACAACGACGGCGACGCCAAAACCCTGTCCAAGGATGAGTTCATCAAACTCATGTCGGCCGACTACCTTGGCAAGGATGGGTTCGACCCGAACGCGCAGCACCTCAAGCAGGCGGAGAGGGGCGCCACGGAGATGTAGGCAACGCAAGCCTGACCGTTGCCAAGGTCCATCGCGGCTAGGGCGGCGCCCGGCAGGAACGCCCCGTGTGACGCGACGATTTCGGCCTTGCCGGCCTCCCTTCCGAATGACCTTCCGAATGATGTGACGTGTGCCCATGACGGGGCATGAAGGCGTGATGCTTCTCCTGGGGATGGCAGCGAGGTGTGATCGAGATGAATGGATCGATGTGCGTAAATCCATGGGCAATCTCGTCTCGGGACGCGGTCAGCGAGAGGAGCGAGCGGAGGGTGTGGTCTGTGGTGTCGAGTCATGATTTCATTTGCTTCGGGGTGAAGCTTGGTGACGGATTTGTGGTGCCTGTGGGCCCTGGCAGCTGTATTTGCGTGTAAGGGCGGGGCAGCGGGGCGGTGAGACATACATCAGAATCGTTTTCCTGCTATCTTTTTGGAACAGGACCGTACCTGGTACCGGTGTTGGTTCAAAAACAGTGCGGAGGACCCGGAACACCGGCTCGGCCGGGGGGGGGTTCGGGAGAACAAGTAACGGCCGAAGCGGAATGGCAAACATGGTCATGATGATGGTCGTGTGGCTCGCAGCGGAATGCCATGGCTACAAGGTTCGCAATGGCGGCCCTTGCGAACCTTGGTGCACAGAGCCTTGTACGGTGCTAAATGGAGCAGTTGAGATGGAGTGCAGTGGCTGTTCGGGCGCACAGTTTCTATGCCGGCCTGGCGAGGCCGGCTATCCCGGAGCCACCGACGACAGCCCGGCTGCCGACGCGCCCACGCGAGCATACAGCATATCCGCCTCGGGCGGCACCTCACGCGCTGCGCCGGCTGGAGTGGCCATGAGCGACGGCGGCACGGCCGCGGCCGTGCACGGCATAGAGTTCGAGGACGACGTGAACTCCAGCTGCCTGCCGTACCTGCGCACAATCGGTGATGGCGATCGAACCGTGCATATCTGCCCCATCCTCAATGGGATCTGGACATCCTTCTTGGACCCACGGCGCTGGCGCGCGTACTCGAGCCCATTAGACGAAGTGGACGCGACCAGGGTGGTCGAGGGCATGCGCCGATACGACGCGGTTGGGCTGGGTAGCTGGATCGGCGAGGACTTCGACGAGCGTGTGCTCTCCGCCCTCGAAGCGCATCGACGCGCGACCAAGGCCAACGAGACTGCGGCGGCGGTGCCGCTCGCGCACTCGATCATTGTTGAGCGTGGGCACGAGGTGGAGCAAGGGTTGGAACTCCTCGAGGCGCGTCTCGGGATGGAGGCACTCCGCTGGGTGCAGGTGCGCTGAGTGCCGCCGCTAATAGCTACTGAGTGCCGCTGAGTGCCGCAAATAAGCTACTGAGTGCCGCTGAGTGCCGCTAATAGCTACTGAGTGCCGCTGAGTGCCGTTGAGTGCCATCGAGTGCCACAGCTGGGGCCTCCCGCCCTCCAATCGGCCAACCTGGCCGCGTACCTGGCTGCGCGCCGCGCACAGCGCGTATGGCACTACGGCGTGGAGGACTACAGCCCTGCGATGCTCGAGCAGATAGCGAGCGTCGTCCCGGTCGCCACCGTGCAGCAAGAGACGAACCTACTCGTGAGACCAGCAGAGGCGGCGCGCGCCTTTTGCGCGGCGCGCGGGTGCCGCTTTGTGGCGTATGGTCCACTTCTGGGCGGGCTGCTCTCGGACAGGTACCTCGGTCAGCCGCCGCCGATACCCGACGCCGACCACTCGAAGCAAATCGACTACCTCGCGTCGATTCGAGCGTGGGGAGACTGGGAGCGTTTCCAGGGCTTGCTTCGCACGCTGCGCTCTGTGGGTGACGCACACGTGGACGCCCGCGGCGGCGCGCCTATCGCTGTGGTCGCGCTCGCGTACGTGCTCCAGCTGCCCTACGTGCTCGCCGCGATCGTGGGCGTGCGCCTCGGCGGCGTGCCGGGGGCGGACCACCGACGCGACTCGCTGCGGGCGCTCGCCCTCGAGCTGACGGCGCAGGAGAAGGCGGCCATCGACGCGGCGGTCGCGAGGGGGAGGATGCTGGATGGGCTCGCACGGACTTGAGGGCTGTGCGACCCCTCGCGTCGTATCAACGAACAACGATGGTCGATGCGAGTCGTTGTCCATTGATAATTGAGTCACTTTTCTCTGCACCTTTTCTCAACATGTGAATGCTCCGCGGCTTCGTCATACGGTACTGTAGTGTAGTGTGATTTGCCTCCTTATGTCTGCCGGTCCGGTGTCTTCGGATCGAAAAAACCCATTTGTGAACGTGTGCGAGGCGTGAATATGAAAGTACTCCCGATTAGGAGCCGAGTGCCGAGATGATGGAGAATGAGGTTTTTTTGCCAAGCGCCGAGCCGAATACAGCCGGTGATTCGAAAACGCCGCGCACGCCTGGTTCTGGCGGCAAGCGGAAAGGCCCGCGCCGCAATCGCAAGACGTCACCGGGTGCCACGCCCGCAGCCGCACCTGGTGCCACTTTGGTCGTTGATGATGAGGATGAGGACGATCGACAGCTCGAAGTTCTCGATAAACTCATCGGTCTCTCACTGAACCCGATACCATCCATCGATGCCAAGGCCACATCCGCCAAAGCCCCAGCACCCGAGAATAGACCTCCAGCTCGCAAGTACCCCTCCGAAGCATCGCCGGCGTCGCTGCCCGCACCGCACATCGTGGAGCCCACGGCGGTGCACCGCGCGACCGTCGTGTACGGAAGCCGCCGTCGAACCCGCGACCTGCCCCACCCCTTGCCCAGAGTACATCCTCTGGCATCTCCGCGCGTCTGACGGGTCACCCGAATCTCCCGCGTGCCCTCGGTTGGCGGCAGCGTGATGCACGGCTTCACGGACAACGCGAAGAACTACGCCGAGACGCTGCTGCCGATGCTCTCCGCTGAGCTCGGCTCGAGCGAGCAGCCGCCCGACGCGCACGTGCGCTTCGTCTTCCTGCAGGCCCCGCAGCGGCGCATCTCATGCTATGGCGAGCCACGGCAGCGGCACGCGGCGTGGCATGATTACTTCACGGACCACGGCGGTGAGGAGGGAAAGCCCGAGCTCGAGGAAGAGCTCGACACGGCGCACCTCGAGTGGACGCGCAGGCAGGTGCACCGGGTGCTCGACGTGGAGGCGGCACGGCTGTCGGGACACACGTCGCGCCTCGTGCTGCTCGGTCAGTCGCAAGGATCGTGCTGCGCGATCGATGCTGCTCTCACATACAAGGAGTGCCTGGGCGGCCTCTTCTGCTCGATTGGGCAGGTGCGATCTCGCCTGATGGCCGCTGATGGCCGCTGATGGCCGCTGATGGTCGCTGATGGCCGCTGATGGCCGCTGATGGCCGCTGATGGCCGCTGATGGCCGCTGATGGCCGCTGATTGTCTCTTCTGCTCGATTGGGCAGTTGTACTCGGTCACCCCGGCGCCCGCGCCCGGTCGCGAGGCGCTGCGCATCGTCACGTTCAACGGCGCGGCGGACCAGGTCATCGGGGCGGGCCTCGCGCTGCGCTCGTACGCACGCCTGCTCGAGCTCGGGTTTCGTCAGGTGAGTGCCACTGATGACCTTTGATGAGCCCTGATGACCCCTGATGACGCTCAGTGAGCTCGGGTTTCGTCAGATGCGCATGCACGTGCAGCCGTTACTCGACCACCGCGGATCGACAGCCGAGGAGGCGAAGCTGCTCGCCACGAGCCTCTTCGACGACTGGAAGGTCGCCGAGCCACTGCCGGCCGTGAGCGGCGCAGGCAAGGGCGGCAAGGGTAGCAGGCGGCGCAGCGGCGGCGGCGGCGGCGGCGGCGGCGGCGGCGGCGGCGGCGGCGGCGGCCGTGAGGCTGCGGGTGCATACTCAGCGAGGCGCGTGGCCAGCGAGGTCAGGGCGCAGACCCCGCGTGGTGAGGGCGGCGCCGCTGAGACCAGGGAGGCGCCGCCAAAAGCGGGACCAGGCGCCGGTAAGGCGCCGCCCAAAGCGCCACCGGTGCCGTCCGAGACTACTAAGCCGCCGCCGCCCAAAGCGCCACCGAAGCCGCCTGAGGCGCTGCTGCTGCCACAGGAGACCATCGCAAAGGAAGAGGTAGGCGGCGCTCTGTCATCGATGCCTACGCCGCGAGCCAAGTGTGCCGAGTGTGGCCGCCAGTTTGGCAGTGAGCAAGGCCTCGCTCGCCACCGGCGCGAATCGACCAAGTGCTCGGCGAATCGACCAAGTACTGAGTGACAAATTCTTGATTGCCGATCACTTGCAGAGAGTTTGAGAGTAGTAACATAAATGAGTATCTCTGGAGTTGTTTTCGACCCGCACGCACGGTGGACAGCCACAAGCGTGCATACTTGTTGTGTACAATTGCGCGCGAGCGCACGAGCACGACTCGGCCTCCTCTCCTTACAGTGCGGCTTTACGCCGCGGCTCGGCGGGGCGATTTCTTTTCGAACGGAAGCTGCTACGGCTGTGCCTCGAGCCAGGTTACCGTATGCGGACCTCAATTGACAGCGGGCGGGTCGCTCGCTGAGCTGCCACCAGATTTACCACTGCTCGATGTAGTGGCTGACGCACCGCTCGATGAGTCATGCGGTGTTCCATCATGATCACTGTCAGTCTTTAGCTTCTTCCCAGGTGGCGGCGGCGTGTTCATCTGCGCTACGGCAGCTCTTGCTCGTGGATCGATCGGGCCAAAGGTCAAATAGAGCTGCATTGTATCAGTTCCTTCACACTGGAGCTCCAAGCAAGTTCTAGATGCACGTCGCATGAATCGCATCTTGTCAATTTGGCTGGCGAGCGCCAGCACTTGCGTGCGTTGCGTAGAGCTATAGCCAGATAGTGGAAGCTCCTCGTACGTACGGCCCTTCAGCATGTAAGACATCACAAAAAGTGCGTCCGTAGGCAGCAGTCCAGTCGTAAAAGAGAGAACGAAGGCATCGGGCGGCGCGTGCAGGGCCATTAGGTGTTGCGTGAAGGCGTGCCTGACGCGCTTGTCGTGCGCGTACAATGTATGCGCTCGGGTTTTCCCTAAAGGACGGGTGACCGACACAACGCGTATTTAATCACAGGGCCCGTTTTCATTTAAACTTTTTTCCAATTCACACCTGGGAGACTGAGAACGCTCGCGGCCGGGCAAGCTCGATCACATGCGCTCGTTCATGCCGTCCGGCCGCGTGCAGCTCGCGCACGTGCAGGAAGCTGCGGAGCGGCTCAAAGCTGTTGGAGCGCTGCCGACGCCAATCTTGCGATCCAGCATTATAGACAAGTCTGTGGGCTGCGTGTGCCACTTCAAAGGTGAGCACTTGCAGCGCACCGGCTCGTTCAAGTATCGAGGCGCTACGAACGCGGTGGGTGCGCTCGATGCAAAAACAGCTGCAAACGGCGTCGTCGCTCACTCGTCTGGCAACCACGGCGCGGCAGTCGCGGCTGCGGCTCAAGCTCGCGGCATACCTTGCTGCATTGTTGTGCCACACACGACACCGGCTGCGAAGATTGAGAACATTGAGCGCTACAGCGCGCGAGTGGTGCTTTGCGAGCCGACGCAAACAGCTCGCACCGAGGCATCTGCGGCCCAGGTCAAGGCCATGGGCGCGACCTTCGTGCACCCGTACGACGATGCGCTGGTGCTGGCAGGGCAAGGTACCATCGGCTTAGAGCTGCATGAGCAGCTGGGGCGCCACGAGCTGGACGCGGTGCTCGTGCCTGTCTCAGGCGGAGGGCTCATCGGCGGCATCGCGGTTGCCATCAAGGCGCTGCGCCCGTCCGTGCGCGTCATCGCTGTCGAACCGCAAGGTAAGGAGCTGCGGCTCTGCTTTGCCCAAAGGCAGCGAGTGCTTGATGCGGCGACGGCGAATGCACCCATCGATACGATCGCTGACGCCATCCGCACCAAGGCTTTCGGACCCATTCCCTGGGCGAGTGCGAGCGACCTCCTGGACCCGACGGTGCTCTCCGTGAGCAACGCGCAGATAGGCGAGGCGATGCGCGTGGCGTTCGTCGAGATGAAGCAAGTCGTGGAGCCCGCAGGAGCGCTCACTCTGGCGGCGCTGCTCGCGCCCGAGTTTGGCGCACTCCGCGCACAAGGCCTCAAGCACGTGGCCGCGGTCGTTTGTGGCGGCAACGTTGATTTGGAGCTGCTCATGCGTCACGTGGCACCGCGTTCATAGCTTATAGCCGATCCGCGTTTGCGTATCGATATGGAAACGAATCAACCAGGAAGGCTCCTCCAAGTCACGGATCAGGGATTTTTCAGGGATTTGATTTTGATTTGATTCGTATCGCCTTGTACCGGTCGCGGGTGCGGTGTACGCCCGCGCGTGCACTCGAGACGAGCGCACGTCGGGGGTATGGGTCGGTATGACTGACGAGGCCCCGCGCCCCCCTCGTACGAAATATTATAAGCCGCATTCTATCCGATCCGTACTGGGGTATTCACGCCGATCACGCTGAGTGATACACGAGCGCATTACGGTGTAGTACCGTACATATGTTCGCTTATCGTACTGTTGTGCGGATACAGCTGTACGTCACTCAGAGTCTCTGCGACGCGGTGCTCGCCTCGCACCGTCGAATCTGGCATCTCGTCACTGGTGCTTTTGCGACCTGTCTGGCGGCACAGCGTCAGCTGCTGCATCCTTTCTCGTCGTTCGCAGTACATCCATGGCACGCAAACAGCTTGCAACGCCCAACGCCCACAACAGCTCGTGGACGCTGCACACGTCCACCGGCAGGCACTTCGGCATCGGCATGCACACCATGAACGTTGCACGAACGCTGTGACATGAAAGGCTTGGCTGAATGACAGGTAGTGAACTTATCCGACGTCCAGCCGTTCAGACAGCATCGTGCGGTGGCGCGCAGGAACGGCCAAGTGCTCATCGACGGCGTCACCGTCACCTGTTGTGGCCCGTACACGTGCAGATGCTCGTCCGCTGGCGCCTTGCGCAGAAGCCACTGCGAGTTCTTCAGAAGGATTCGCGCCTCGCTAGCCGACTGGCCGTTGACGACGGCGACACGCATGCGTTTGAGCGGCACACCATCCCAGTGTGCCGCATAGCGGCTGGGTAAGTCGACCTCGTCCGCCGAAAGGGTCTGTGTGAACTCAATCACGCTCTGCTGCACAGAAGGCCAGAACCGATCGAAGTCGTCGCCCACGAGGAAGCCTCCCGGTCCGAGCAGTTGCCAAGCCAATTGGATTTCTTGCAAGGTCTCTGGGTAGTCATGGGCCGCGTCTAGATAGATAAGGTGTGGTGGCGGGATCGCCTGCGAGTGCAGCAATGTGAGGAGGTACCGCAGCCCAACCGCAGAGGGCACCCGCAACGGAAGCACACGATCCGAGGCATTCTTGTCCACTATGTTGGCCATGAATTGCTCAAACAGCCGTGGGCTGCCATCCGAGGAGCGAGGACCGAGCCATTTGTCCTTCCACTGCCACATGCCGACATCGCCCAGCCATGAGTCCATCGTGACCACGGTTGCAGAGGCTAAGGCAGCGGCACGTGTCGCCTTCACCCAGGTCACAGCACTGTTGCCGATGAAGGAGCCAATCTCGAGGATCCAGCAGCCCTCACTTGCGAGGCGCATCAACATGAGGGCGAGGTCCCTGTGCTGCATCGAGAAGGCACTCTTTTTATACCAGTGCTCTGGCCTCACGCCTCGCCATGAGGAGTTATCGGCGAAAGGGTGTCGGCCAAGTGGTCCCAAGATGGCTTCAGCAAGGTCGCTGTATGTTATCGGCTTAGAGTGATTCGTTCTCAGTACCTCCGAGTGGCGGTGCGGGTTCGACCTGCCTAGTTGCGCAAGCATTTTGCGCGGTTGTCGTGAGAGTCGACCTTCGTCCACTGCCGCGAGAGGGCTGTGGGGAAAAAGCGAAAAACCTTGCGTTGGAATTATGCACGCCTCGCGTCTCACCGTATCGCCACCATCATAGAGCTGGCCTTCGCTCTGCTCTGGTGGACTGGCGCACAAGAGCGCGCAGAATGGCAAGCGATGGTGGCAGCGACCCGGCCGAGGACGAGTCGAAGCTCTTCGCGGCCACAGAGAGTCTCGTCCGAGGAGCAGGTGCAGTACCACGATGTGTGTCCCGGCTCCCCCTGTGTTTTGTATCGGGGGGGAGGTTCACTCCTTTCACAGTACTTTCACAGTGCTGTAAAAGACAACTCGTCCTCGTGATGGGTTTCGGGCGTGGATTCGGCCGCTGCCCGGGAGATGCGCCGGGCGAACTGCCACAGAAGTACAAGATGGCGATCACTTTCGTCACGATGAGCATCACCACGATCATCGGCTTTCGGTACCAGCAGCATCTAATCCGACAGCGGTTCAGCGACGAGGACCTGGAAATGTACATTAAGGTGAGGCAGATCCGAGAGCGCGAGCTCGAGGCCATAGCAGCGATGGAGCGAGCAGATACACGACCTTCGAGGTGATCGAAGGCACTCCCGATGGAGCAGGGTCGATCACAGAGAGCCTTCGCGCCCTCTCGCGACGCATGGCTCCCTCACGTGCGTTCTTCACGCGACATGTGCAGTTACTTTGGAGATTGAAGAGCGTGAATTCTTGAATTCTTCTTATTTTTAAGAGCGACTATTCGGCCTCTGCACTCACCGTTTGCTTCGTGCCCCTGCGCGAGCGAGCAGCGAAGCCGTGAGCAGCACCGCGCCAGCCGCCAGTGTCGACAGCCACCAACGACGCACAAACGGGCCGCCAAGGCGCCAGGCGTTCGTATGGACACCTTCATCATGGCCGGCCACGATCGCGCCCAGTTGCGCCCGCACGCGCGCCTCGTACTTGCCACGCCCCTGGTTGCGCACCTGCCGCCGCATAGCCCTCGTGCTAGCGCCGTACGCGCCAGGCAAGGGCACTGGCGGACTGCCGGCTCCGTGTCCGTCGTGGCCGCCCTCCGCCTGCGCGGTGGTGCCGCCCGTGAGCTTGTCGAGGCGGCGCGCGAGCCGCCGGCGCGCACTCGAGCTCTTTTTGAGCAGCTCGGGGTGCAGCAAGCTTTGCGCCGCCGCGACCGCCCTCTTGTCATCCCCAATGAGATGCGCGTCATCGGGGCGTAACACAGCCCGCTCGAAAATGGCCGACGGTGTGCGCGTCTCGACCGTCTCAGCTGCGGGCACGGGCGGCACTGCCGCGGCGTGCTGCTGAGACACGTCGCGCGGCCTTCGGCGCATGGTAATGCACCAACGAGACCAACGCGCGGCCATCATCTGCTCAAATGCACCCTCAAAGACAAGAGAGGGTGGCGCGAGAAGCACCGCCTCCGTGAAGGGCGCCGTCGTGGGCAGTAGGAAGACGAGCCGGCCGCCGTCGACGAGCGAACCTTCCGCCAGGAGGAACAAGTCCGCAAGGATGTGCTCGATCGGGGCGAGCGCGGTCTTGGGCACATGCGACGCGAGGTGGTGCTCTTCGATGGCGCGGCTGAGCAACTTTTCGTCGGCCACTTCGGCAGGCTTCTCGCGGATCCCGTACGGCGGGTCCGTGATGATCGCATCGAAGAGTCCGCCCGGAACGGCGCGAAGGAATGCAAGGTGCGCACCGCTGTCGCCCTGGATCAGCGCCACCGGCGGCAGCAGACCGTACGCAGCAAACGTCTCCGGGATGCCCTGTACGGCAGCGTCCCAGCTTTGTTTGCCCGGGCCGCTGCGCGTACGAAGCTGGCCACGAATCGCCGGCCCGTGCAGGTCGCAGCCGAGCACGCGTGCGCCGAAGGCAGCCGCAGCGACGAGGGTGCCCGCCGTCCCGCAGTAGGGGTCGTACACTAGGTCGTGCTGGCGCAGGCGCGCCAGGTTGGCCATGACGAGCGAGAGCTCCGGGTCGAGCGAGGTCGTGCCGATGTAGTTGCGCGTCTTCAGGTCGTACTTGTGCACCAGGTCGCGCCGCCCGTCGGCGATCCACCGGCCGAACCGGTACCGCGCCGTCGTGCTGGTACATCCCTCCTCTCCCTTCATGGACGGCGTGTCCACGAAGAGAACGAAGGTGACGTCCGGATCGCGCATCCGCACGCTGCCGCGGAACGCGAGCAGCGGCTCGAGTTGTTTGATCAGCTGCTGCCGCTCCTCTTCGAGCAAGCGTCGGCCGAGAGTAGTGACGTTGATCTTGAAGGTGATCCCAGCCGCCAGGAAGGGCGCAGACCGCTCTGCGGGAAAGGCGCGCAGCGCAGCTGCGAACTCGTCCCAGTCACGCCCACTACCCCACTCCTCAGTGATATTCTTGACGAGCACCGCGCGCCCAGCGAGCCGACGCACCGCCTCGTCGTCCGGCAAGAAGGCACGAAGCAGCACGCCATATCTTCGCGCCTCCCACGCCCTCTCCTCGTCCGCGTCTACGAACACTTCGACGTCGGTGACGGCAGCCGCCGCACGAAGCTCACCGAGCCGCCACTCGTACCAGCACTTTGCAAACTGGCAGATGTAGGGCTGGCCGCGGGCCCGTGCGCTTGGCCGTGCGCTTGGCGTCGCGTCGGCCATGATCGTGACCGCGTCGACGTGGAAAGTTTGTGCTGTGAACAATCATCGGCCCTGTCTGACAACAAGACTCTAACCAAAAAGTGGCGTGTCCTCGACCCACATCAAGGACGTACGGAAATTCAACCACCCTCGCGTTTGCGCCGCTCCTGCTCAAGGAGCCTCGCGCGCTCGTTGGCGAGCGAGCGCGCGTACCAATCGTCCTGGTCGAGGAACGGATCGTACGTGCCCTCGTCCAGCGTCACGTCCATGCGCCGGCTCGTCTCAATCGAGATCTCAATCGCGAGCTCGGAGGCCTCCCCGTACCTCTCTTCTTCAACGGCGAGGCGAAGGGAGGCCAGTAAGCGTCCACGCGTCGACGTGGACGCGTCGAGCGCGGCGGCAGTTCCCACATCGCCCATGTCGAGCGCGCGCCGCAGCCGCACCTGTCGGCGCACATCCTCGTCGAGGAGCGGCTCGAGGAGTGCCGTAATGGTCACCGATGTCGCGTCGCGCGGGCGAGGCAGTCGCAGCCCCGCTCGGAGTGCCGACAGGGCACGCTCCTCGAGCGTGAGCGACTCGAGCTCGGCAAAGCTCCGGATCTCCCACGGCAGCGGCACGAACGCGCCGCCGGGCTCGCTCACGCCCTCCTCCTTGCCATCCTCTGCTTCACGTAGTCGACCCAGCTCCATCCGCATCTTGCCGCGCTGCTCCGAGTACCGCGGCTGCGTGGCTGCCGCCTCCCACACGAGACGCTCGACATGCACCTGGCCGGCTGTTGCTGCGAGGGCCAGGCCGAGCGCTTCGTCCACAACACACTCGCACAGCTCCGACTCCGCCGACGCGGCCGGTGCAACTACGGGATCGAGCCAGACGCATGCACCGAGGATGAGCGTCGAGCCTGCTAGCAAAAGATCGGAGCGCTCGATCACCACCCGCTTGACTTTGGCATTCGCCTCGCGCTGCATCGCGTCCATCAGCAGATGGTACGTAGATGCGAATGCTGCCTTCGTTGGGCCCGGGCCAGCGAAGCGTGCGGCGAAGTCTCGTTTGGCCTGTGGTGGCGCAAATCTTCCCCACGGTAGGTTGTCGAAAAGGCACCCATCGCGTTCGATGATGAACCGGCCATTGCGCAGCACCTCAAAGCCTGCGGCGGCCGCCGCCGGCGCCATCAGAGCCTGCTCCATGGCTGCCACAGCATTCGCTGGCACGGGCACAGGCAGCACTAAGCTGCCGCGCTGCTGCTCGAGGAATAGGGCTGGAGCGCCGCAGTAGCGGCCGATGCCGGACACTTGAGTGGTGACGAAGTCTCCGGAGGCAGCGACCAAGCTGGTGGTGAGTAGGATGCACAGCAGCGGAGCGGGATTGCGCATCGAAGTCCAAGTGTGAATCGGCTGTGCATACCGGCCGCCCTGCTCGGAAATCCGTTCTTGTAGGAAGGGCACGCAGGATTAGGTGTTGAGGAGGGGCGGGGGCCTCCTTCGACTTTTTCCGGATGTGAATAACATCATCACATTTCACTGTCTTCTCTCACTGTCATTCTGACGAATGCTGATTTATTTACGCACATTGCGCAATCCTAATTGACATAATCATCCCGACTATAGTATGGGGATCCCTGACATCAACCGGACGTTAGTACGGGGATCCCTGGCATCAACTACGGTGGAGAGATCATTCATGTTTGAGATCATTTTGAGTTCGTGATTTTCGCGGCTCAAGGCACGAAAGAGAGCACGTGCGCAGATTGCCGGACTGCATTTTGGCGGCTGATGCGTCCTCACCCCGGTAGCCGATGCTGGCGTCGCGGAAGGGCGAGGACTTGCAGTACACATTAAATGCCACGGAGATACGTAAGCCGCGCCGATGGGTCGCTGCACCGCTGCTGCCGCCCGCGCCGTCGAGCAGCTCGCGCGGCATGACCGCGTGCAGCAGGTGACCGGGAAAGCACCAGAGCTCGCCCGCCGCAGGCGCCACCGAGAGGAAGCTGTGCGCACCTGTACAAGGGTCCTCGTGCGTCTTCAGAAGCAAGGCGCCGCCGAGACTGGAAACCGAGGCTGGCTGCGCGGCCGCCGCTGGGGGCGGGTCCGATGCGGTGGAGTCTGCAGCGGCGGAGGTGTGCGAGGAGGGCTCGACGATCATCGCGGGCCTCGGCCGATCTGAGAGCAGCCGCGACACAAAGTCAAATGGGCTCGGGGTCTCCGATTCCTCGCCTGAGGCAACGTAGTACACCAGGCTCCAGGCACAGTCGGCGCCGTGGTCGTGGAGGTAGTTGAGATCCTGAGGGCCGTTGACGTTCAGCCAACCAGTGATGCGCCCACCCGTCGGCACTCCGTCTACGTCCAGTCCGAGGCCTGCGCGTGCCGCGGCAGCGGCGGCGGCCAGGGCGGTCGTATCATCGAGCCTGATGGGCTCTGCAAGCACACGAGCCAGGGTGGCTGCAAGCACAGGAGCCTCGTGCGCGATGGGCTTCCCACTGCGCGCGTCGATGGCGATGCTGCGGATCGCAGGCAGAACCACCTGTGCAAGCAGCGCATCGTACCACAGTGCCTCTCCGTGGCTGCTGCGGCGCAAGGCCTCCTCGCGCGAGTGGTAGCCGCCACTGTTGGATTTCGATTCACCCGTCAACCAAGCCATGGGCCATCGATGATGATGGACCGCCTCACGCTGGAGTTGAGCATTGAGCGCTGCGGCCGTCTCCTTTTGCAAAACGAAGCGGTGCACGTCGGATATCTCGCCTGCGACTGGCGGCCGATCAGGCAATCGTCGCACCTCGTGAAGCGAGAACTGCGACGAAGGCAGGCTGCCGATTGCACATGGAGCTGCGGGGATTTCGGTGGGATCCTCGCGGCACGAGATCCATCTGCGCTCATGATCGAGCCAGCGCATGCAGAGCAGCTGCACGCGCGCGTCCTCAAAAGAATTGGCAAGCATCGCCACGAGTCGGCTTAGGCAAGTGGCCGGAAACACGCATTCCTGTATTGGCGATTTCCAAATCTGGAACACCGTCGTTCACGGCCGGGTGGGGGCCGGAACCTTGAAATCCTCGCCGGTGTGTTAGTCCACCGAGCGACGCGACCACTGCGTGGCAGTGAATCGTGTGGTAGTGGCTGGTCGGTGCCTGTGTGTCGATTCAACTGACCCTTTCGCAAGCAAGCAAGCCCCAGGGGCAAACCCCGCACGTGCCACGACCTCGAACCACGCTTTCCCGACGGGGCGTGTGTTTGGATGTTTCGTGCTTTGCTGTGGCGTGGGCTGGACACATCGTTCTGGCCGCCCCCTGAGCGGGGGGGTCTTGGTTAGCAAGGGTAGTCTGGTTACCCCAGAGGCGGTTGTTCGGCGTTCGTGTTTTCGAGTCGAGACGAGACCGCGGTCTGAGACCCCATCATCCCATCAAGGACACGGGCGAGTCCGGACCGGCGTAATAGATTCAGTACGATAGCTCTCGAATAGCTCTCGGAAACGGATGGGCCCTCCAACCTTTTCACACTCAAGGACTTGTGAGCAAAGCCGAGATTGCGCGCGCACGCTGCCGCGCGTCGGCCGAAGCCCCAAACGCGGAGCCCCCTCCGGAGCGCGGCCCGCGTGCCTGCCTTGAGGAGGGCGTGACGCGCGCGCCGCGCTGCGAGGCGCCGGCGCTCGTCCCGCACGGAAGCGGCGAGCAGCAAGACGAGGGCTCGGGCGGCGCGGCGTGCAGGCAGCGGCAGCCGCACCCGCTAGGGCACCCGCCGAGCGCCATGCCGAGCGCTTGCCCGCCGCCGCGCACCCCAAACCACTCTCGCATGCAGCGCAGATGGCCGCCGTGGCCGCAGACGCCGCAGAACCACACGAGGCCGCGCGCGGGCAGCTGGCACACGGTGCAGCGCGTGCGCTCGGCGCGGCGCGAGGATTGGTGTTCGTCCGGAGGCGCCTCATCGACTGTGGGGAGGCTGAGGGTCGAGGTCGAGGCGGAGATGGCACCTCGATCGACTGTGGGGAGGCTGTGGGCCGAGGTCGATACGGAGAGGGCACCTCGAGTGCTGCTCGTGTCGACGCCGCCAAAGTACCATGCACCGCGGAAGCTGTCTTCGCTCGAGCACACGCGCAGCTTGCCATCGCGGGACGTGCTGGGAACGCGCCGCCCGACGCTCGCACCATATTTGGCAACCTCGGCCAGGGGCACCGACGCGCCGTAATGGGCGCCGCCGCCGCCCTGGCACGAGCTGCCCGCGCCGCCCGCGCCGCCCGCACCGCGCGCCGCGCAGCCGGGGGTGCTGACTGAGAGCTGAGGTCTGAGCGGCGGCAACTGAGCCGACGTGACCATGACGAGGATCGTGCCTGCAGGCGCGGGCGCGGCGCCCGGCGGCGGCGGCGGCGACTCGACGGGCGAGGGGCCGCTCCCACCAAACTTGGCAATCTCGGCAAGGGGGACCACGAGCTGCCAGCGGACGAGGAGGTCGCAGTAGATCTGGCGGCAGCGCTGGTAGCTGGCCTCGTCCTCGCGCGGCAGCAGCGGCGTACGCGGCGCGCGCGAGTGAGGAGGCCTTGCATGTAAGTGCTCACCACGGCGCTCCTCTTCCCCACAGGTGCGCGGCGCGCGCGAGTTCGTGGTGAGGCACGAGAGGAGGGCCACCGTCTGCACGTCCCGCTGGCGGAGCCTCTGATGCACCAGGGCCGTGAGGACGGGTGACGCAAAGCCGAAGGCCACTCCGCCGGCCGCGAGTCGCGTCGGCTCCTGCGCCGCGGTCGCACATGCCGCCATCATCCACACACGCCAAAGGTCCGCTCGGCCGCTCGCGAGCGCGACCGCCGCGTTGTGTCGGCAGAGGTCGCTCGCCGAATCCGCGCGCGCCGAGCGGCGCGAGGCCACCAGGTACTGCGAGGCCAGTGAGCGATCGACCTCGGCGTGTGCTACGTGATCGACGAGGAGCGTCGCACCGCGCGCGGCGTCTCCCAGTCCGCGCAGCAGGCTGCGTCCGCAGCTCTGGCGCATCCCTCTGCGAGCGCCGTGTTGAGCGATCCCAACGGCACCGCCGCCGTCGGCGCTGCCGCGAGCGACCTCCCCCAGCGCGCTGGATGGCGGCGCACCCAAGATAGCAGCGGCGCGCTCGTCCATGCCGCCGTACATCTCGCCCTCGTCGTCGATGTCCTCATCCTCAGCGTCCTCCTCACCAAGCAGGCTCGAGCCCGTCCACGTACCGGCGAGGCCCCCCATTTGCATAGCTCGCTGCAACTCGACGATCGGCGCCAGCTGCCATCCGCGCACGAGGCCCTCGAAATCCGCGTACGTCCGCGGCAGCTCCGCCTCGTTCAATCCCGCGTACGGCGAGGGCGAATGGTAGAAGCACGCGAGCATGCCGGACGCGTTGAAGCGAGCGCCACAGGTACGCGGCGGCGGCACGATGCCTCTCTCAAAGAAGCCCGAGCCGCTCGGAGCGATGGCATCGAGACGCCCGCTTTCGGCTGCGATGCGCAGGGCGCCGCCGCCCGGTTGGCGCCACCGGCTCATTTCAATCGACGCCTGCGCGCGCTGCGCACCCACAAGCAAGGCGCGCAGGCAGCTCAACACCAGGCCCACGAGCGCCGTGGTGGGCGGCACGAGCGCCGCGTTGCCAGCGCCGCCGCCGGACGCGTCGAGCGCCGAGTCGAGCGCGCCCTGGCCGTCGACGTCCGCCGCACCGCTGCCGATTCCGCCTCCGCCGCCGCCGCCGCCGCCGCCGCAACTGGCGCCGCCGCCGCCGCCGCCGCAACTGGCGCCGCCGCCGCCGCCGCCGCAACTGGCGCCGCCGCCGCCGCCGCAACTGGCGCCGCTACCGCTCAGGCGACGCTCGCGTGCATCACGTGTGGCGCCCCCCACGGCGCTCGCACGATAGAGCTGGCTGGCCGCGTCGTGGTGGGCGCCGTCCGCAAGCGATGCGATGAGCTCTGCCTCGAGAATGGTTCGATGGGGCTCGCGAAGGTTGCGGAGCGGCCGGCACCACGCCAGAGCCCGATCGCGCTCGCCCTCTTCGGCCTCCTCCTCTCCATCATCTCCAACGGCAGCGTTGCGCGCCGCCTCGGCCTCGGCTTCGGTGCACAGCGTCAGGGTGGGCGGTGCGAGAGCCGCTGGGTTGACGTGCAGTCGGAGCCAGGTCAGATGGGTGGCATGTGGGGACTCGTCCGTTGACGAAACCGTTGACGATGCCTCATTCGCACGCCGCAGCTTCGGCCCTGCCAACTCGCCCAACGGCGAGCTGCGTGTGCGCGCCCCCATCGCACGCCCCCCCATCGGTGACGCCCCGCCTGCCTTGTTAGGCAACCCTTCGGCCGAGCCGAGCGCGGGCGGCTGGGCAGGCGCCGTTGCGGGCGCGAGTGCAGCCGAGCGCCCCCCCAGCATCGGCGAAGGCAGCGCGCTGCGAAGGAACAAAGAGCGCCCTCCTGGTGGCAGCTGGAGTTGCGAAGCCTCCGCGTCGGCGGTGGCGGCCGGGCGCGCGGCAACAGCCGGCTCCTCACGCACACACAGCCCACAAGCGACCAACAACACCAGCTCAGACCCCACCGTGCTGCTGCCGCCCACGCCGGCGCCTTCGAGGCTGCCACGGCTGCTGCTGCTGCTGCCAGAGCTGGTCTTCACAGGGGAGGTGTTCACAGGGGAGGTCTTCACAGGGGAGGTGGTGCTGCCAGAGCTGGTCTTCACAGGGGAGGTGTTCACAGGGGAGGAGGTGGACGAGGTCGCGCCGGCCACTTCGAGGCGCGGCGCCTCGAGCCAGGGGCGCTCAGCACGGCGCTCGGACCGCCAGCGCGCCTGTACCACCTCGAGCCACAAAGGCGAGCGCCTGCCTGGCGCCGTGCTGGGCACCGCTGCGGGGGCTTGCGGTGCGGAGGCGGCGGAGGCGGCGTCGGAGGAGGCGGCGGCGTCGGAGGAGGCGGCAGCGGCGGCGGAAGCGGCGGTGGCGGCGGCGGCGGAAGCGGCGGCGGCGGAAGCGGCGGCGGCGGCGGCGGCGGAGGCGGCTGGTACCGGTAGCGCGGGCGGCGCTGGCAGTGCCAGCCGGGGAGCGAGGGGCGCGACCGTCCAGAGCCGCAGGCATTGATCGTGCCCAATCGAGGCCATCGCGAGGCCATCGCGAGGCCATGAGGCCACCGCCGAGCGCTGTGCCGAGCGCTGTGCCGAGCGCGGGAGTGAGGGGTCTGCCGCTGGGAGTGCCCCCCGACATTGCCCAGTGTTGCAGGTGAGACGCTCGCAATGGCCCGCCGGGACCCAATCGGAGGCGATCAGGATCGCGCCCGCGCCACCTGCGGCGCCCGCCACGCCCGCGATGCCAGGGGCACCGACGCCCCCCTCCCCCCTCCCCCCGCCCCCCTCCTCGCCCGTGCGCACCAAGTACCACGCCTGCAGCCCTCGAGACGCGGGCCCCTCAGCCGCTCCCATCGGCGGAGCTGCGCACGACTCTGGAGCCTCGCACACCGTGACTGCGACTGCCGCCGCGGTGCCGCTGCCCTCACGCGGCGCCGTCTCGGGCGGCAGCAAAGAGGGCGCCAGGCAGCACGCGTGGTAAATGAGCGACTCGCTCACCGCCGACGCGAGGAGCGTCGCCCCCTCAGGCGCAGCCGCGCCATCGGGAGTCGGCAGCGCTGTTGTGGGCAAGTCGTTCGAGCGCCGCCTGCCCACTTGCCATAAGCGTAAGGCGCTGTCGGAGCCGCAGCTGAGGAGCTCACTGACGGACGAGTCAGCCGGCGCGGACTGCCATGCGAGGCTGTGCACACACCCCTCGTGCGCGCCCAGTAGCTCCACTACCGGCGCGCGCGGTTGCCGCACGTCCCACACGCGCACGTCGCCTCCCAGGGATGCCGCCAGCGCGTGCTCAAAGGACGCCGCTCCCCACGCAAGCGCACCGCCGTAGGCCGATTTCGTGAGGCGCGCCCCGGCCGTGGAAGCGGTGGCTGCGCCCAGTTCGATGCGCTGCAGAGAGCGCACGTCCCAAATCGCGACCACGCCGTTCGCGGACCGAGTGGCGAGCATGTGGCCCGCAGTGCTACTCCAAGCGAGAGCGTCCGCAGTGCTCGAAATTCGCCACCGTGCGGCGAGCGAACTCCCAACGTGGGCGGCGGCCAAATCGTAGAGCGAGATCGCGCCGCTCTCTCCGGCCGCGGCGAGGATGAGCACATCGAGTGTCGAGGGATGCCATGCGAGGGCGACAACGGCGTCGTCGTGGGGCAGCCACTGGCTGGGCTCCCATGGCCAATCTAGGTCAAAGGTGCACAAGCCACTCGGTCCTCCGACAGCCGCGACGCCGGCAGCACTGTTGAGGCTCACAGCCTGTCCGGAGACGGCCGCGTGCCGCGAGCAGAGGGTTTGCTTCGCTTGCATACTTTTTCTCACGACGACGCGTCGATTGCTGCTGCTGCTGTGAAACACACACAACGCGCGCGCTCTCCGGACCCCCAAGCACGGGGGCCGCTATCGCAATGGACGGAGGCGTGGCCGACACAGCCTGCTATGACACAGGCCGTTAATCGGCGGCGGGCGGGGGAAGGTGAGACCCTCCCCCCTATCG
>ENA-UOXG01000112-UOXG01000112.1-mixed-culture-metagenome-genome-assembly--contig:-NODE-112-length-46608-cov-38.026636_pt1 | contig 46608 bp, 29 predicted proteins | sample MGYA00238159_ERZ761634 | MGnify/ENA primary metagenome ERZ761634 (study PRJEB28908, sample SAMN08776845) | mixed culture metagenome | isolation source: Freshwater growth medium | place: USA... | reverse complement strand
AGTCGTTGAGGCGGCCTCAACAACTCAAAATCAGCGCCGGGGAGTCGCTGAGGCGACCTCAACCACTCAAAATCAGCGCGGGGGAGTCGCTGAGGCGGCCTCAACAACTCAAAATCAGCGCCGGGGAGTCGCTGAGGCGGCCTCAACCACTCAAAATCAGCGCGGGGGAGTCGCTGAGGCGGCCTCAACCACTCAAAAACACATCTTTGGCCCGGCGCTCTCTGCATGCGAGCGCGCGCGCATGAAGCGGACGTTGTGGTCACAGTTGCACGCGACCTGTGTACTCCGTGTGTCCGCGTTAGAGCGCACGCGCGAGTTGGGAGCCACGGAAGCATGAAGAATTCTAGCAATCCACACAAACAGAATCACAGTCAGTCATCATCGAGCTCGAGGTCGTTGTACGAGGAGTCCGTTCTGGCACCCGGGACATAGGTGGAGGCCGACGCCGTGGAGGCGTAGGGGTCCGCCTCGTGCGCACCCAGCGGCGGCGGCACCGCCACGGCCACGGCCACGGCCACGGCCACGGCCGCGGCCTCCGCCATCGCGTCAGCCTCCGCCTCCTCCCACGCGTCCGCCTCCAACTCCTCCCACGCCTCCTCGCCCTCCAGCGCATCGAGCAGCCAAGCCACGCAAGCGAGCACCTCCTCCGCCACAGCCTCTGCCTGCGCCGCCGCCGCCTCCGGAGCTGGCGCGAGGGACAGCGGCGCGGCCGCCTTGAGGCTCGCGTCCGCCTCCACCAGCTTCACTGCCGCCGCCGCCGGCGCGTACGGACGCACCTCCTCCTCACTTGAGGTGCTAGCCGCAGCCGCACCGTAGGTGAGGATGCGCGGGGGCATCGGTGAGCAGTCAGAGTACATCGAAGACGAGGGCGGCGGCGGGGGCGATGCGCTGTCCGCCTCCATTGGCAGCACCGAGTCGGCGCTGCCCGGCGGCGCGCCAGGCGACAGAGCCGGCAGCTGTGAAGGGGGTGGGTAGATGGGTGCAGCAGGCAGCCCGCCGGTGGTTGCCCCCGAGGCTGGCGAGGCGCCGACGCCTCCCGTGGCCGATGGGCTGCTCGCCGCCGCCGGGTCAAATGGCGTTTCGAGGTCGGCGCCAGCGGCCTCCGACTCCTGGCTGCCTTCATATCCTTCATGGGACTCTTGCGATGACATCTCCTGGGAGGAATGCGACAGGCCAGGCAGCGGCCGCTTCCTCGAGTGTGACGTCCCCGGCGGGGCGACGCCGTCGCCGTCGTCGTCGTCGTCGCCGTCGTCCCTGCTCGGCCGCGGCGGCGGCGGCGAGTCAGAGGAGGCCGAGGCATCGGCCATGCGCCAAAGATCGAGAGCCAGGCCACTCCGCTCGCGTCCAACGAGCAAGTATGAGTGACAGAAAAGGAAACAAACTTTGACAAGGGCGAGACTCGATGGAACGTTCATGGCTCGCGAAGTTGCCTTCGGGGGATGTTCCTGTGCGGCGCTTCACACTAACGCTCCTTCTCTTAACAGCGACGGGATCTTTGATGGCCGGTCCCTTCGTCACCGACTCCAACCCCACGACGCTCGCATCTTCACAAGTTGGTGCAGCGACCATTTGCCAGCTCCACTGACACTGGCGCCTCCGCCACCACCCCAAGATGCCTCCGCTGCGATCGCAGTCGCCGAGACCGCCACCGCTGAGATCGCCATCGCCTACGCTGCTGAGTTCATAAATTGGGTCCCTCTTACCGCCGCCTCCGCCTCCGCCATCGCGCCCAAGGCCGCCCCTTCCACATTGCCATCTCCACGGCCGTCACCATCACCATCGCCATCCGCTTTGAAAGCCGCTTCGCATGGCCTGCACCTCTGTCGCCTCCGCCATCACCACCCCATCCATCCCCATCATCGCAGCCGCCACCACCAAGGCCACAACCAACGCCACCGCCACCGCCACCGCCTTCGCCGCCCCCGCCTTAGCCGCCATTGCTTCCGCCTTCGTGTCCGCCGACATCCCCACCGCCCGCTCCAATCAGCGCCACGATCACCGCCATCGCCATCGCCTTGAAAGCTTCCGCCCTTCGCCTCCGCCGTAGCCGCCTCCGTGCATCGCCTCACCCGCCGTCCCCGCTGCCGTCACCACCACCGTCTCCACAACCACAAACACCACCGGCATCGGCATCGGCGTGTCGGTCTCCGCCCTCGCCACCGCCGAGTTGCGTCACCTCCTCCACCTCCGCCGCCGCCGTCCTCACATTGTCGCCCCCCACCGCCGTCGCGACCACCGTCAGCACCGCTAAGCCAAACGTCATCACCACCCTTTGCCGGCGCCATCGCCGCCGTCCCCACCACCGTCCCCGCCACTACCCGACGCCATCGCCTGCGCCCACGCCTGACACCCGCCAGCAACAGGCGCGTCCCTCCCGCCGCCTCAGCCACCGCTGGCGCCGCCGCGCCACCCTCCCCCAGCCACAGGTCCCCGCCCACGCCGCCATCGTTGCCGCCAAAGCCCTCGGCGCCACCGCCTCCCTCGCCGCTGCGGCCGCCGCCGCCGCCCCCGCCCTCCGTGCAACAACCGCCGCCCGCGCCCCCATCCGCCCCCTTCCTCGATTCCGGCGCCGCCGCCCCTGCCGCCCGACAGCCGCCGCGCTCGCCGCTCCGCCCTCGCCACCGCCGCCAATTTCACCGCCGCTCATGAGGGCGCCGCTGCCTCCACCCTTGCCACCCGGCCCTCGCCGCCACCCTCGCCCACGCTGCCGCCGCCATCCCCCCGCCCCCCGCCGCCACCGCCCTCGCCATCGCCCTCGCCGCCGCCGCCCTCGCCGCCGCCGCCGCAGCGCTCGGCGCCGCCCTTGCCGCCGCTGCCCGCGCCACCCCCCTCCTCTCCCGCTCAGCCCCCGAGCCTCTGCCCCAGCCCCAGTCGCGCCCGAGCCATAGGGACGTTTTGGGGTCTTGGCGCGCGCAGCGTCACGAGCAGCCTCCGAGTCGGCGCCCGCTCCCAGCCGCGCCACGAGCGACGCGATGCAGTCAGCCTCTCGAGTGGCATCCATGATTCTCGAGAAGTTTGTCTCTGTGGAAGCGGGGAAACTTAGTTCTGATCAGCTCAGTTTCGTCGCGGCTCCCCGTCCCTCACTCCACGTCTCTTGCAAATAGATTCATGGAAAGGGCTGGGGGCGTACGTGACCCACCGTTTGTCCCCTCAACAAAAGTGTTGGACAGCTGAGACACACACAGAAACAGCACACGCACAACCCGAGTCGACGGGGGATCCTTCACATCTTGTTCTAGTCTTGTCTTGTGTTGCCTTGGAGCACAAACTTTCCCCATTCGGAGCAACTTTTTGCGCGCACCAGGTCAGGCGACAAAGAGTCAGCGATTGGACGATCGCCATGGCTGCGCCACCTGCGCCGATGCCTGCGGCCGCTGCCCACGCCGCGGCCTTAGCCGCCATCCCGGGCAATCCGGGCCACCCGGCGGGCCTGCCTGACGCGCGAGCGGGATACGGGATCTGGGGCATGCGAAAGCTAGGAAACTTTGGACCGGCAGCCGGCCCCAACCCGGAGGGCTACTACCAGCCGGGCCTCCCGCCGCCGCTCGCCATTCCGGGGGCGGCCAACCCGCTCGAGCTCTACGGGGGCGGCCTCGCAAACTCCACCGGCACGCAGCCGCCGACCGGCGTGCCGTTCGGCGCGCATCCGCTCAAGCAGCTGAACCTGCTCGGGCGCGAGCACGTGGCGACGGTGGTCCTCCGGTTCTACCACTACCCGCCGCCGGCTCTTCCGCCCAACGCCCCGATGACCTCTGCGGCGCTTGCGGGGCTCCCGACGAGGCTCGTCTGGCAGGTGCGCGTGCTCGACCCCTTCCTGCAGAACCCTCAACCAGCGGCGTGGCAGGGTTGCGTCGCGTGGGCGCCGGCGCTGGATGGCGCGCACGCCGCGATGGCGGCGGCAGCGGCGGCTGTGGCAGGATTGGGAGCAGCGGCGGGGCCACTTGCGCCGGGCGCGCTCCCGTGGCAGCACCGGTGCGTCGTGCAGCAGCAGCAGACGCACGCCTCGGGGGGCTCGGGGTGGGTGGATGTCGGCCACATCAACGTGGCCGAAACGGGGAATGGCTGCTGGGATTCCAATGGCAAGTGCCCGCTGGATACGCTCGCCGGCTACCCCGCCGTGGGCACGGACGCGTACCGCGCCCCCGGCATGGTGCTGGGGCTGCTCCGAAACTTTGTGGGCGCCCAGGGCTTCCCGCCCTTGTTGTGCGCCGCGGGCGCCGCCAATGCGCTGAGGTACACGGTCGAGTACGACCCGGGCCACTTTTGCGAGGAGAACGCCTATCAGTCGCACGTGCACATGCGCATCTTCGCGCCGGTGGGGATGGCGCACCCGGCGCACGCGGGCGCCCAGCCGGCGCCTGCTCTGAGCCCCTTCCACGACGCCCTGCTCCACGTGCTCCGGCTTCGGAACGCTCCTCCTCCGCCGGCGGGGGGTTTGGCCAACCTGCCACCGGCCCAGGCCGCTGCACTCGCCGGGCTACTCGCGGGGCCGCTTCCCGTGCCACCCGCGGGGCACGATCCGTTCTGGCGGTACGTTTACTACATGCACTGACGTGCGGTGTTCGCATTCACGCTCTGAATGCCTGCTGTAATAGATGGTAGAACCAAAACCCTGGCCACACGTGCGCCGCCCGTTACGAGACCGCCGCGCCCCACACTCTCGGGAAGACACGGGCGCGACCCGCGCAGAAGCCACCGTCACCGGGCGACTAAAAAAACACCATCATCAGGCGTCGTCGACCGGCGTCGCCACGTGGGGCAGGAGGTCGTCGTCGGTGCTGAGGAAGTTGAGGCTTGCCCCCTCTCTGGTCGAGGCCGCCGCGGTGGATCCACCCCCCACCACCGCCGCCGCCAGCTCCGAGTCCCCCTCCCCTTCTTCCCCTTCCTCGACCTCCTCCTCCTCCTCCTCCTCTCCTTCCTCCTCGCCATCCTCCTCCTCATCTTCCTCGCACTCGCCGTAGCGCGCGCACTCGTCCACCCACTCCGGCTGCTGCGCGAGCTGCGCCACCTCCTGCGTGCTGAGGACGGCCGGCTGCGTGCTGGCCGCGGTGGCCGCGGTCATCGCTTGCGTCGCACCCTGCCCGTGATCCCCCTGCGGCGCCGGTTGGCCGCCTTCCTGCGACTCGATCGCGGGCGCCAACTTCGCCGCGAGCACCACGAGCTGGGCGAGCTCCTGGCACGGCCGCTTGGCGAGCCGTTGGACCATCTCCCACTCGCCGAACGGGTCCGGGACGCCGTGACGGGGCGCCACGACGGCCCGCACCTCAGCCAGCAGCGCCCGCTCCGCGATCGAGTCGAGGGCCTTGCGCTTCTTGTAGAACTCGCGCAGGTCCCACGGGATGCGGTCCTGCTCGCCGAAGGTGAGGAGAGTCTCGAACCGAATCATCGCCGCCGCCTCCTTCGAGGGCAAACGTTTCGCAGCGAGGATCGTCTCGTCCTTCTTCACCTTCAAGTCGTACTTTTTGGTGTCGCCGCTGAAGCCCCACGTGGCGCGCCACGTCTCGGTCTTGTTGTTCTTGTAGACGTAGGCGCCCCACGCCGCCTCGTCGAGCCTGCTGGGCGGGCGCGTGCCCGGCCTGGCCGCGGGAACCGCAGCCGGATCGCGGCGCAGCGGTGCCGAGCTCGACGGCTGCCCCTGATGGCCCGCCACCGGCGGGGCGGGTGGCAGCGGCGCGGTGCCCCCGGGCGTCGCGTCCTCTTCGCCGTCATGGAGCTCGATGGGCCTCGCTGTGCTGCTACCAGGGGCTCCGTCCTGGCTGCGCACCGCAGGCGGCGCCGCGGCCGCCCTGGCCTCCTCCTCCTCCTGCTCCTCGGACACGGCAAACGCCCTGGCCTCGTGCGTTGCGGCGGCCTCTCTCGTCTCGTCCGGCGCGCTCGCCGCCGCCATGAACGTGGCCAAAGGCTGCCAGTCAAACGCAGGGTCGCCGGCCGCGAGGCGGCCGGCAAGGGCGGCGGCGTCGCGCCCGAGCATTTTCTGTCGCGTGACTTTCTTTGGGCTTACTTGTTAACAGTGACTTTCTTTGGGCTTTCTTGTTAACAGTGAAACTTTCTTTGGGCTTACTTGTTAACAGTGACTTTCTTTGGGTTTACTTGTTAACAGTGACTTTCTTTGGGCTTACTTGTTAACAGTGAAACAGGACACAGTGAACTCTGGGAAGCGTTAAGCGGGTAAAGGTTACGGTGATTGCTTAGCAATCACCGAGATGGCCGCGCGCCTCAACGACGCTGCCACCGACGCTGCCATCGAAACGGTAGAGGATGCGGACAAGGTGAGCAAAGCCCCGGCGAAGCCGGTGCTGCCCACCGCCCCTGGCGCGCACGACGGCGGCCTCGAGTACGGCGTCCTCGCTCCTGACGTCGCAGCTGATAACTGCTTTTGAGCTGTTTTGAGTTGTTGAGGCCGCCTCAACGACTCCCCCGCGCTGATTTTGAGTGGTTGAGGCCGCCTCAACAACCCCCCCCGCGTTCCCGCGCTGCTTTTGAGCTATTTTGAGTTGTTGAGGCCGCCTCAACGACTCCCACTGCAATGATTTTGAGTGGTTGAGGCCGCCTCAGCGACCCCCCCGCGTTCCCGCGCTGCTTTTGAGCTATTTTGAGTTGTTGAGGCCGCCTCAACGACTCCCACTGCAATGATTTTGAGTGGTTGAGGCCGCCTCAGCGACTCCCCCGCGCTGATTTTGAGTTGTTGAGGTCACCTCAGCGACTCCCCGGTGCTAATTTTGAGTGGTTGAGGCCGCCTCAGCGACTCCCCCGCGCTGATTTTGAGCTGTTTTGAGTGGTTGAGGCCGCCTCAACAACCCCCCCGCGCTGATTTTGAGTTGTTGAGGCCGCCTCAACGACTCCCCGGCGCTGATTTTGAGTGGTTGAGGCCGCCTCAGCGACTCCCCCGCGCTGATTTTGAGTTGTTGAGGTCACCTCAACGACTCCCCCGCGCTGATTTTGAGTTGTTGAGGTCACCTCAGCGACTCCCCGGTGCTAATTTTGAGTTGTTGAGGCCGCCTCAGCGACTCCCCGGCGCTGATTTTGAGGTCGCCTCAGCGACTCCCCGGTGCTAATTTTGAGTTGTTGAGGCCGCCTCAGCGACTCCCCGGCGCTGATTTTGAGTTGTTGAGTAGTTGTTGAGGCCGCCTCAACGACTCCCCGGCGCTGATTTTGAGTTGTTGAGGCCGCCTCAACGACGCCTCCGCGCTGATTTTGAGCTGTTTTGAGTTGTTGAGGCCGCCTCAGCGACTCCCCCGCGCTGATTTTGAGTGGTTGAGGTCGCCTCAGCGACTCCCCCGCGCAGATTTTGAGTTGTTGAGGCCGCCTCAGCGACTCCCCCGCGCTGATTTTGAGCTGTTTAAGAGACTCGTTGGTTTGCTATTTGTGCGTGTCAAGTGTCAACTTGACTTGTCTTGGCTGTTCAGTTTTAGTGGCTTTTCAAGTTTCGACTTTTACTTGTCGTGGCTTCTTTTTCGGGATCAACTTTTGCGCGCATCGAGTCAGACGTCAAAGTGTCAGCGATTGGACGAAGACAATGGATGCCTCAACAATGGATGCCTCAGACCCTCCCGTCGCTGGCGACGCAGAAGAGCAGAGTGACCTCGACGCAGCGATTCTAGCCTCTCGCCTCGCCGCGCACGGCGCCCGCGCCCAGAACGGGCCGCTCATCGACGAGCCGCCGACGCGTGGGCTCGAGGAGGCCGAGCCGTCGGCTGAGCTCCTGCAGGCGCTGCTCAACGACAGCGTCGACGCCGCCGACGAGGAAGCCGAGGAGCACCTGCCAGAGGACGCAGAAGAGCAGCGTGACCTCGACGCAGCCATTCTAGCCTCTCTGCTTCACATCCGTGGCGCAGCTATGGACAGCGAGGCAGCCGAGGAGCACCTGCCAGAGGACTCACGCATCCTCGTTGCACGCGCTGTCCTCGCACGGCATCTAGCTGCGCGCGGCTTGACGATCAAGGACGTGCCCAAGGACGGCGACTGCCAGTTTCACGCGATCGCCGACCAGCTCAAGCTCGTGGGCCTTGGCGACTGGGATGCTCTCGAGCTTCGTCTTGGTGCGGTGCACTGGCTGGAGACGAATGGCACTCGATGGATGGACGATGGCACGGTGGGCAAGCGCTTCATGCTCAAGGATTCGTTGGGGGTTGGCGATTGGCCTGCGTACCTCGCCGACATGAGGCGGCGGGGGACGTGGGGGGATGAGGCGACCCTGCTCGCCCTGTCGGTGCTCTTTCAGGTCGAGATCTGCGTGATCTCGTCGTCTTCCGCGACTGGCTGCCGCGTGATCAAGCCGCCCGATCTGTGGGAGGTCGAGATGCGCACGACGTGTGCTCTCCACGTGGGCCACCTCGCCGAGGTCCATTACGTGAGCACTCGGCTGGAAGGCGATCACGAGCACGACGTGCGGGAACAGGAAGAATTGCTCATCGCATGCGCGGCAAACATCGGACGCGGGACCTCTACCGACCCGCTGGTTCCCTCGGAGAGGCAGCCTCCGCCGCGTCCCGCCACCGCTCCTGGCGCGCACGACGCCGGCCTCGATTACGGCGCGAGCGCTGCGATGACCCGTGTGCCGAAGCGGAAGCAGCGGAGATCCGATGAGCCATCGCAGAACAGGTGCCCAGCATGCCAATGGAGGATGCGAACCTTGCTCTCAACTGGAGCCGACCGCTGCCAGAATCCAAAGTGCCCAGTCGGTGGTGAGCGCTCCGCCAAGAAGGCCGCCCGTGCCTCGGACGAGGCGGCGCCGCTGATGGTGGACCGCGAGCGGCGGCCGGCCGCTGCCGCGGCTCAGCGTCGGGTGGTCGCATGGATCAGCGAAGCGCTCGGGCCCCGCGCCCAAAATGGCCACGCCTTTGCCGTCGGGGCATGTGTCGAGCTGCGCCAAGGGCAAAACGGCCCCTGGCAGAGGGGACGGGTGTACGAGTCCGACGACCCAACAAGGGCGCGCGTATTTATGGACGGCGTGCTCAACACTGTCAACATTGTTGAGGAGTACGAGGCGCGGCTCGCCCCGGCCCTCGCGCCCGCAGCCCCCCAATTTGCTGGCGGCTGCGACAGCGGCGCATCCGAGGCATGTTTCGAGGCCGACGACGCCGCCCTCGCCGGCCGCCTCGCCGCCGCCGACCCCGAATGGGACTGGGCGCCATTGGCCACGTGGCTGAGCGGGAGCGCGGCGCCGCCGGTGGTGGCCGAGGAGCCCGCAGCGACCGTGGAGGCCCATGCGGCTGCCGCGTCCGAGGAGCCGGCCGCCGCGCCGGCGGACGAGGCCCGGGCGGCCGCCGCTGCCAAGGCCCGGGCGGACGCCGCTGCCGAGAGGCTCGAGCTGGTGCCCTCCTCGAGGAACTCGACGGGCTTCAGGGGGGTGACCAAGTTGCGGGGAGACTACCATGTACATTATCAGTTTGGCGGCCGCACAACAATCCACCTCGGCACATTCTCAACGCCAGAGGAGGCGGCCTTATGCTACGCGAGGCACGTGGGAGCGGAGCGAGCGGCCACGCTCACGCGCAGTCACTCGGGCTTCGAGGGCGGCCTGCCCGTCGTGCCGTACGACCGTGCCCAGCTGCCAGCGCCCGCTGCCGAGTGGCTGGACGCCGTGCTCCTCGATCCAAAGCACCGATGCCGAGCCGCGCTCGTGCAGAAGCTCAAATCCTGCGGGCGCCATGCCATCAAGGCAAACCTGGGCCGGAATTGGCTGGGCTGGGGTGGCCGTCTGCCACCGCCACGTTGTTGTGTGCGGAGAGCCGCTTCGCAGGAGGACGAAGACGAACGCGGGCGAGGCGTGGCCACCGTCGCGGCGGCGGTGCGCGACCAGGCTGGCTGCGCGCCCTGGCGCGGCGGCGAGCTCGAGCGCCGCCTGGCTGCCAAAACGTGGCCGGCCGCGGTGGGCCCGCCGGAGCCGCTGCCGCCCCTAGAGCTCGACCTCGACGTTCCAGACGGCAAGTTCTGGAACAAGCCGTACTCCTACTCGATCGACCTGAACTTGGCCACCCGGACGACGCGCGCGTATGACGTAGGCACGTTCACCGTGGTGCCGCTCATCTGGAACTGTAGCGTGGGCCTCGACCAGGATAAGGTCGAGAAGATCGTCGAGGCGCGCGCGCGCTGGACGGAGACGCGCGCGGAGCGCGTCAACGCGGCGGCCGCGGCCGTCGCGGAGGCCAGAGGGACCCCCGCGCTGCTTACCTGGCTGAACCACCTAGTCTTGGCGGCCAAGCAACGGAGACCCAGCGAGCTGACCGTCGAATGGGTGCTCGAGCGGTACGTGGCTCAAGAGGGCGCGTGCGAGTACACGGGCGTGCAAATGGCCTTCGACGGCCATGCGCGAGGCAAGTTCCAGGTGTCCCTCGAACGCCTGGACCGCAAGAGCAAGGAGTACTTGAAGACAAACACCGTCCTGATCTGCTGCGAGGCGAACACGGGGCAAGGGGACGAAGTCAACATGTCGAAGGAACACGCGGACCGCCTGTATGGGAAGAAAAGATGAGAACGTGGTAGCACATTGCGATTCGGCGACGGCAATACGCCGCCTGCCGGCTGGTTCATCGCCAGCGGGACATTCTGCTCACCACCGTAGGACTGTACTGCGGCTGCTGCGGCGACGGAGCCGTCGTGATTGTAGGTCGGCGGCCGGAAAGGATTGTCCAACATGTACACAGGCACTGACGCTGCCGAGCGGCTCAGGGAGAAAGTTAGGCAACATGTAAATGGCAACACAGCGAGGTGTCGTGAAGTTGCGGAATCACAATCGCCCGCGTCGCGATCCGATCCGAGAAACAAGGGGGATGGATAAGTAAGCGCGGTGCTCGCCTTTGGCGGACACCGATGGTTTCCTTGAATCGTGTCGTGAATGCGCTGTCGCTGCTCGCCGTCGCCGCAGGAGCCGCCTCGCTCGAATCACCGACCAGCCCTTCGACAACTCGTCCGTCGTCGCTGGTCGCCACGCGCAGGCAATATTTGCCAGCGGGCCACGCGGAGTACGAATTCGGGCCTCGCCAAGAAAAACTCTTCAATACCACGATGGTCTCAATGCAACAGGTCGCCATCGGCTTCTATGTGCACGCGTCCGTCAAGGCGCTTGAGACCATCCTCTACGTGTGTGCCGAGCGCGAGTGGGCCAAGCTTGCTGCTCTAGGCGGTCTCGTCAATGATGTACTGTATGGAGTCTTCACTTACAACGCGGCCGCGCACTTTGGCGCAATAACGGCGACAAAAGGCAATGACTAACCCTTACCCTAATCCTAACACTAATCCTAACCCTAGACTAACCCTGACCCTAATCCTAACCCTAATCCTAACCCTACCCACCCTAATAACTCACTCCGCTCAAACCTGGAATGACCTAACCCCAGGCAATGACATCTCGAGACTCACATCGGCGCTGCAAGAAATGACGCTCTTCTGGAAGAGAATGCGCAACCCGCTTTTCGTCAAGAGCGCGATCATGCTGCTGCAGCTGATTTGGAAGTACTTCCGGCCCTTCATCCAATCGAAAGCAGCGTCATTGCAAGCAGCGGTCAGGCTCTTCACTGGCGCTGCAAGTGGCGATTAGGCTGTTCATCGGCTTTTCGACCTGAGGACCTGTTCGCGATTTTCAGTCGGCGTTGATTCGGTTTGAGGAGTGACGACCCACGCGCCACGGCCTAGTGGCCACGGCCTGAAGCGCAATGACTAACTTAGTGTGGTCCTCTCAAAGCTGATCATCTGGCTACGGACTACGTCGCTGCTCGCTCGTTAAGCCTTTAACGCGAAACGCCGCCCGGAGGCTGCCTCCCCGTTAAGCGCGACGCCCCCGTGCGGGTGAGTCCGAGTGGAGTAGAGTGCTCAGTTGAGGTACGGCCTACACTTTTAAACTGTCACTCATAAAAATGGCGATGCGGGCGAGTCCCGGCCCGCGGGGAGCGCGGGCCCCAGTCTTCCGAGCACTCAACGGGCTCGGCTTACAAGTTCCAAGTACTAGTGATCTAGTGTGTAGGACTAGGAGGCCAGGCACGCGATAGGGCGTCGTGGTCATAATTTGGCTCGAGTCAATAGGTTGCTGCCAGGCGGGCGAGGCCCTTTGCGGCCGATGAACTCAATTGTCTTGTGCGAAGCGCCACATTGAGCCTTGCGGCTCTCGAAGCATCGCTCGAGGTAGACGAGGTAATCCTCGTGTGCCTGTTCGACCTGATCCAACGTGTAAGACGAGGCCGGGAAGGGGTCAAAGGTCACGACAGTCACAGCTTCAGTGAATGGATTATTCATGATCCAGCCGCCCATGGGCCCTGTCCAAAACACCATCGGCAAACCCCATGCTTGAGCCTTGATGGCGCGCCACTGCCGCCATCGAGCGAAAGTCACATACATATCGTTGAGGCCGAACGAGTAAGCGGGGATGATGTCAATCTTGTGCTCAATTGCGAGCCGCACGAAACCCATCCGGTCTGCAATGTAATTGTACTCGATCGTTGGGTGCGCGTGACCGGGTCGGAGCGTGGGAAGGGGAGGGAGGGGGGTAAATCCGTAAATCAGGAGGTTTTTACCGCCTGGCAGGATGGCAGGAGAAAAAGATGTCGTGCGGAGTACTTTGCGAATAGTCTCCGCACTGGGATCCTTGGCACGATCACCAAAGATTTCGCCGTACAGCGGATAGTATTGCACGGCTGGCGCCATGCAGAAGACAAGCTTGATGCCGTCGACGAGGTCGAGGCCAAATCGCGCAATCAAGTTCCACCATCCAAAATTGAGGATGCCGTGCGGATGTGCTGCCAAGAGATACTGCTTCGATTTGTCGTACGGCTTCGACTGCGCCCGAATGAGCCGCGGCTTTGACGACGAGCCTAGTGCGACGAACCGCCGGACACTTTCATTCCACGTCGTAGACGTGTTCCGCAGAAAATAGTACGCCGAAGCCAGGCCAACGGTGCGCCTTGGATGACGGAGGAGCGACCAAAGGACAAAGGGCATGTAGCCGAGTACGCGCATCGAATGCACGATCGTTCGAAGTGGCTCATAGATGAGACTGTCCTCGGGAAGTGGCTCGAAGATAGGGTTGAGCGGCGTTGGCTCGTCGGGCCCTGGCGACACGATCCGCGACATAGATAGTGAGCGGCGTTGGCTCGTCGGGCCCCGGCGACACGATCCGCGACATAGAATGTTAGGAATTTCCTACGTTTGAATCATTCTCGGCTCAATCTGGACGAGAATCATCGACATGCACGACGAGAATCAGAAACTCGGAGCAACATAGTTCAAATGATTGCGTTTTCATCAGAGAATCCTGTGGCACGCGTCTCTCCTCACGCACGAACTCCGTCCATCATGACGACACCTGCAGCCGCTGCAATACCACCGCGGGAATGCACGTCGCCGTTCTCGCAGCTGCAGCCGCCCCTCTCTGCTGCGCTCATCGAGACGCTTTCGAAACATGGCTTCACTCATGCCACGCCCGTGCAGGAGGCAACTATCCCACGACTGCTCAGGCACCAAGATGTCGTTGTGCAAGCAGCGACCGGCTCGGGAAAGACGCTCGCCTTTCTGCTGCCGCTCTTCGAGGTGCTGGGACGCCTCGATGAGCCGCTCAAGAAGCACGATGTTGGGGCTATCGTGGTCGAACCCACACGCGAGCTGGCGCAGCAAGTGTACTCGGTCGCACAAAAGATTGGCGCGGGCGGCGCTCCAACCCTGCGGCTCTCGCTTGTGATCGGGGGCACGGACATTCAGCAGGCAATGACCCAGTACCGCACCGATGGTGGCAACGTGATTATTGGCACCCCCGGCCGCCTGGACGACGTGATGGAGCGTATGCCCGAGATGCGACTCAAGACGCTTGAGTTGCTCGTGCTTGATGAGGCCGATCGATTGCTCGATATGGGGTTTGAGGCGACGCTCAACGCCATCCTCGTTCGGCTGCCCAAACAGCGTCGCACCGGGCTCTTCTCGGCCACGCAGACCTCCGAGGTCCTGAATCTCGTCAGGGCGGGGCTACGCAACCCAGTCAAGGTAGAGGTCAAGGTCCGTTCTCTGCCGCCGCCCGCAGCGCCGCTGCCCACAGCAGCGCCGCCGCCGACGCTTGCAGCGCCGCCGCTTGTCCGCGATGCGACGACAAAGAAGAAGGAGAAAGAACGGAACCAAAAGGTGAAGGCGGACGACGGTACGCCTCATGCCGCCGATGCCGCCGATGCCGCCGACGCCGCCGCTGCCCAGAACACCGCGGCCGCCTCGCCAGCCGCACCTTTGTTAGGGCGCGTGCAGGCGACGCCCGCGACGCTGACGAACCACTACATGATTGTGGATGGCGAAGCGCGGCTGGCGCAGCTGGTCGCCTTCCTCTGCGACGAGCTCGCTGCCGGGCGAAAGCTCATGGTCTACTTTTTGACATGCGCCTGTGTTGACTACTATGCGAGTGCGCTCACACGGCTACCGGTAATGCGCGGCCTCCCTGTGCGCGGCCTGCACGGCAAGATGGCGCCGAGCTCACGGACCAAGGCGTACGAATGGTTCGTGGGGTCCACCACCGGCGGCGCCGCGCTCCTATGCACCGACGTGGCGGCGCGGGGCCTCGATATTCCAGACGTTGATTGGATTGTGCAATTCGACGCACCGCAGGACCCGAATGCCTTTGTGCATCGCGTGGGCCGTACGGCGCGCATGGGCCGTGCGGGGCGCGCGCTCCTCTTCCTGCGCTCTACGGAGGATGCGTACGTGCGCTTCCTGCAGCTGCGTAAGGTGCCACTCACACCCATTGAGCCAGCCCACGACCTCGTGTCGCTGCGCCCCGAACTCACGGAGCTTCTGGTGGCCGATCGAGCTCTCGTGGAGGGTGCCGCCCGTGCCTTCGTCTCGTACGTGCGCGCGTACAAGGAGCATCAGTGCAAGTTCATCTTTCAGCTCGAGAAGCTGGATCTCGGCGATCTCGCGCGCACGCTCGCGGTGCTGCGCTTGCCTAAGCTCAAAGAGATCCAGCAGGCCAAGCGCAGGAAGGGCGCTGCTGGCTGGGTCGACTGGACGCCACTCGTGCAGGTGGACCTGGACTCGATTGCATCCGAGTGCATGCCCCATCGGCCTGGATGCGTCTGGTTGCGTCTGATTGCGTCTGAGTGCGCAGGTGGACCTGGACTTGATTGCACCCAAGTTCATGCCTCTTGAGTCTGATTGCGTCGGGTTGCCCCCGATGGCGCAGGTGGACCTGGACTCGATCAAGTTCAAGGACCGGCAGCGCGAGAAGCAGCGCCAAACCAACAAGAAGATCAAGGCGGAGGCGGCCGCCGCGGAGGCCGAGGCGCAGGTGGCTGAAGGGGCGACCGCAGCCGCACCGGCTGCCGCCGCCCCCGCTTCCCGAGCAGGTCTGTCTCAGCAGGAGCGCGACCGCGAGCGGGCTCGGCAGGCGGCCGAGGAGGAGGAGGAGCTGGCTCGGGAGGCCGCGCTCATGAAGAAGCTGAAGCGCGGCAAGATTACCCAAGCAGAGTTCGACAGGCTGATGGGCGAGGACGACGACGACGACGACGAGGAGGAGGCCGACGAGGATGACGCCACGCCGCGAGGGGTTGGTGCTGGTGGCAGACCCCAAGCGGGCAATAAGCGTGGCCGCTGGAATGGCCGTGGCGATCGGAGCGGCGGAGGACGCGGGAAGAAGCGCTCCCGCTACTAGTCAGTAGGGAAACCCGAACTACTCGAAATCGCTGCCGTGCCACGAACCGCGCCGGACAGCTGTGACGTGTCAGTGATCCGAGCTTCGGAGGGCAGGCCAAACACTCCTGGACACGTGCACTGCATTGTGGAGGTGTCGAACGGCAAAAGCCACGCCCGTGCTGGCCGTGCTGGCCTCGCGGGGGCGCCCGTTGTAGGTTTTGCGCCCGGTGCGGGATCGCGTTACCGCGCAAAGAACGCGCCGCGGTTAATAACGCCAAACGCGTTACGCGTTACCGTTAGGGCTTAGACGGGCGGGGGGCGCGTGTGACGTGGAGCCCGGGTGGGCCACCGCACCGTTCATTTTAACGCTACAACCGTTTCAACAGCGAGTGAGAGTCCGAGCGACTACAAAGTTCCGCGCGTATCATCAAACACAGCACAAAGCCGCCGTATCATCCGACACGGCATCTCCGATCGTCGAGCGCGGGCCGAGGCGGGGGCGGCTCAATCTAAAATCCCGGTGGTGTCCCGACCCGACAGGGACAGCATCACCGGCTGTCCACGGCGTGCCGAACAACGCCTCACCAAGTCACCATGCAGGCAGCCCCGGGAGCTCCGCGCGCTGTGCCGGCCGATTCTCGCGCCCAGCCTGCACCAGGGTGGGCGGGCGATTACGAACCTCCTGCAGCACGTTTGCGGTGATTGGCCTGTTGGCAGCCACGGCGAGCGCCGCCCGGCGCGGCGAGCGCCGGAGTCCTGGGGTAGCGGCAGCCGGTGCCACAGGCGCCGCGGCACCGAGTGGCACCGGCGCGTATAGGTGCAGAGCGCCAGGCGGCAGCGGTAGCATCCACTGGCGTTGCGCGGCGAGCTGTAGGAAGGCCGCGAGCACCGCCGAATGCGCCACCGTCGAGGCTGAGCCAACGATGATCATCTTTCTCTTTGCACGAGTGAAGGCGACGTTGAGACGGCGGAAGTCCGCTAGAAGCGAGCCCGTGTCGCCCTGCCCGTTTGAGCGCACGAGCGAGAGCACCACGCACTCAAAATCGCGCCCCTGGCACTTGTCCACCGTCATCAGTTCCACAGCCGTCGCGGGTGACGAAGTCTCGGGCGCTGTCTCGGGCGCTGTCTCGGGCGCTGTCTCGGGCGCTGACGCGTGGGAGCCGTCGCCGCCAGATGCGCCCGATACAGCGTCCGAGACGCCGCCAGGTGCGCCCGATACAGCGCCCGTGACGCCGCCAGATGCGCCTCCGGCGAACGCCGCGGACAGTGCGGCGCGGATGCGCTCAAGTTGCGCCCGATAGGCCGAGATGACGCCGAGGTGCGCGGCCGGCACACCCGCTGCGAGAAGTGCATGCACGAGCAGCGCTACCAGCCGCGCCTCGCCTCCGTTGGACACGTTGCCGCGCGCGCCTTCAGAGCGCTCCTCCGCTGATGGCATGGCATCAGTGTCGAGGAAGACAACTCGTCGGTTGGTCGACAGGCACTCGTCGAGCCAGTCCGCGTGGCGAGTGGCCCCCAGCCAGGGCGCCAAGGAGTTCGTGGAACCGTCAGTCTCCACTGACACGTCGCCCAACACGGCGGCGAGCGCGTCGGATGTGGCGAGCGGCCGGTGAGGGTGCGCTGCGGCCACCCACTCACGCGCCTTGGCCCACGCCTGCGCATCCGTCGAGGGCGGCGGCAACCGATGCGGCAGTGGCAGCGAGAGCGAGGCGTTGGCCTGCGCCTCGCTGCCGCAGCGCAGCAGGCCGCCGTACACGAGCCTGTTCGAGACGTCCATAATCTCCGCGTTCATGCGGTACTGCGTCGTAAGTTGGCAAATGGCGCGAGGGTGCGCGGCGGCAAGTCGGCTGAAGAGGGCTGTGCCCATCCCGGCGCGCTCAGCCTCCGCCTCTGCCACGAGGGGCGGGAGCTGATATTGATCGCCCACGAGGACGAAGCGGCGCGCCAGCCGGAGAGGACCAAGGCATACCGGCTCGGTGATCTGACCCGCCTCGTCCACAATCGCCACGTCGAGCTGCCGCTTCCAGAGCAGGGCGTGCTGTGCGCCCATCGCGGTCGCTGCCACGACCGGCCGACGCGCCAGCTCGGCCTCTACCATTCCCTGGTCGGCGAGCGTCGAGTCATCGAGCAGGGCCGGCAGCGAGTGCGCGCGCACGGCTGGGTGCACCTTGCCCACGGGGCCGAGGCGCACGAATGCAACCCCTTCCTCGAGTAGCTTGAGGCACAGCGTGTCAACGGCCGAGTGCGTGTACGCTGTGAGCAACACCTGCTGCCCCGCCGCCACGAGAGCGCGTACTGCCTGCGCGATGAGGGTCGACTTGCCAGTACCGGGCATACCGAGTATAAGACAGTAGTCCTCGCACGCCAGCACGCGGCCGACCGCGCGTCGCTGCTGTGCGTTGAGTGGCGTGTTCGCGAGGCGCTCGCGTTCGGGCGCTGGCAGCGCCTGCAGCGCCGCCGCCTCTGAGCTGAAGCGCGGCGGCTGCATGTCCACCAGTAGCTCAAGTAGCCGGGAGGGCATCGCCGGCGGTGCGGCCTCGGCGGGCGCGGCCTCGGCGGCGCCTGCCGCAGTGGTGGCGGCAGCAACGACGGGGATCGACGCTGTGTCGGGCGCTCGTGGCGGCGCGAGTAGCCCAAGCACATTGCTCCGGCAGATGCTGAAGCCGCTCGCAACGTCCGCCTTGTCCAGGCGCAAAAGCCGTGGCGCGGGCGTGGTCGTGGGCGCGGGCGTGGTCGTGGGCGCGGGCGTGGTCGCCGCGGCAGCCGAGGGAACACCAGCGCGCACACCTGTCGTGGCGCCCAATGCAGCGCCTATGGCCTCGATGCCGAGATCGATCAGATTGGCGTCCGTGATCAGTGCAAGCTCGGTGGTGCTCAAAGCCGTGACTGTGCCATTGCACAGGCCCCACCGAGGTGCGCGGCCACCACCCTCGTCGGCCGCGACAGAGACCGTTACGTAATCGCCGATCGCCACTGGACCATCACTCAGCGCAACGCCGGAGCTCACCTCGCGGCTCTTGGCGCCGAGGCTGGCGCCGACGCTGCCACTGCTGCATGCGCCTCCTGTGACGCCGCGACTGTTGCGTGCGCGTCGGAAGATGTGCACAAAGCGGTCCGTCGCACCACCAGCGACGGTGGGCACACGCTCCACGCGCACAAGCTCGAGCGATCCAAGCGCGCGGCCGGCGGCCTCGCGCTCGAAGGCACTGAGCTGAAGCATCTCGCGCGCGAGATGTGCTGAGCTGCGCTCTTCTAGGTCGATCAGTCGGAGCCAGTGCTGCGCGTACTCGAGGTGGTGCGCGCGCAGGTGGGCCGTATGCGCGGTGAAGACGTCGCGTGCGCCAAAGGAGGAGGCGTTGCCGTGCTCGAGCGCCGCGTGCACGGTAGCACACGGCGCCGCCATCGGGCAGCGGAGGCATACGTGGGGGTCACCCAATGGCGGAGGCATGCGCCCGTCGGCTAGGGCGTGCGGCGCGGCGGCACCCACGAGGATGTTGCGCTGCACGAGAAGCGAGGCGAGCAGCCCCGACTCGGCAGGCACGACCCACATACTCTGGTGCGTCTGCTTGGACGTCTGCTTGGACAGCTGTGGGTACCAGAGCAGCCCGCTGGGCACGCGCGTCTCGTACAAGTCGGAGACTAGCAGTGTGTACACGAGCAGCTGCGCGTTGTGATCGGCCGTGTTGTAGGCCGTGCGCTGGCCTGTCTTGAGCTCGAGTGGCATGGGCAGCTCGATGCGCCCGCCGCGCCCATCCAAAAGCGTCACGGCCACGATCGCGTCCACCGTCCCCTTCAGCCCGTACGTTGTCGAGATCAGCGACTCTTCGGCTCCGATCACACCAGAGAGGCGCAGCTCGCCTGTCCCCAAGCCGCAGGCTCGGAAGGTGCGCGCCGTCAGGCTCGTGGCGTCACCCGGTGCCATCTCGCATCGGAGTGGCTGCACGCCGAGCGGCAACATGGGGGCCAGTACGGCCGGACTCGGGGCGGCTGACACGTGGGCGGTAGGCGCCGGCGCAGCTGGCAGCACGCGCACCGCCGCGGGCGGCGGCAGGTAGTCATTCGCCCACTGGCATAGCGTAGGCAGCGATTCATTAAGCTCACGACCCACATCCCGCTCGTCGAGCTGGAGCGCGATCAGCTCTGGCAGGTGTGAACGCAACACCTCACGGACCGCACGCGGCCAGTCTGTGCGGATCGAAGCGGCAGCGGCGGTGGCGGCGGCATTCGGCGGGGCAGTGGGCGTCTGTTGACGAAACTCGGCATTCGTCTGTTGACGAAACTCCGCATTCGTCTGCCCCGTGGAAGCAGCGGCGCCAAGTTTCGTCAAGGCATCCGGGGCGTCCGGGGCGCCCCCCTCGCTCCGTGCGGCGGCCGCGGCTGCGGCGTCCGCCTGTTCACGCCAGTGCGCGAGGACACGCCCGAACAGCTCGTGCTTCATCGTGCCAAGCACCAGATTCTTGCCCAGGTCCGCTTCGCGGAACAGCTTGGAGAAGACGGTGCGGCGCGTGCACGAGCATGCCTGCGCGAGCGACGTGCCGGTGACGAGTACCTCGGGGCGCAGCACGAGCCATGGGCCAGCCGAGCGCGTGAGCACGGTGCAGCGTGCGCCACTGCTATCAGTGGTCAGTGCAAGCTCACCCACGAGATTGACCCGATCTGACGGGAGCACCGGGGTTAGTCGCCACTCGTCGTGTAGCTCGGCGTAGAGCACGTCCGCGCGCGACCATCCCGTGATAAGCCGTTGGTCGACGCCCAGCAGGTCCGCGCCGAGCGAAGGCGGTAAACGCGACGTTGCGCCCGCGCCGTCGTGGGCGCCGTCGTCGCCCCCTGCCGCCAAGTCCGCAGATTGAGTCTCCGCGGCGGAGTGACGCCGGTCCACAAGAACCTCGATCCATCGCACGTCGCCGCCGGCAGTCTGCTTGAAGCCAGTGCGCAGCACGAGGCCGCTCGTAACAGGCGGCCGGTGCGTCGGCGGCGCCGGCATGCACTGACGGCGGCGCGGCAGCGGCATGGCGAGGGTCGGCAGCGGCGTGGCGAGGGCTCTAGCGGCGAGGGGTCCTTGGGCCGCTAGAGCCATCGCAGACGGGCGCAGCCGAGTGCCCTCGAGCGTCTCCCGCCGTGGGTCCGGCTTCGGAGCACCCTGGACTGGCAACGTGTCGTCGAGCGCCGGCGCCGCCACTTCCCGCGGGGGCGCAGATCGTGGGACCGATGCGAACGGAGCCACCGTGTCGGCTGCGTTTGCGAGCGACGGTGCCGGCGAGACATGCATGGGAGCGGGAGCGGGTTCGGGTGCTGGCGCTGGCGGGGCTGTGGGGGCAGGCGCAGGCGCAGCGGCCTGGGCGAGTGGCGCGGGGTGTCGTTCCGTGCTGGTACCACTGCTACCACCAGCACATCCCTCAGCCATGAGCGTCTCTACGAGCTCGGCGATGGGATCAGCTTCTGCTGCGCCCTCGACCGATCTGCTGCTTCCCGCCGCACTGCAACTACTGCCAGCGGCGCCGGCTACTCCCAAGCCAGCATCTCCGCGGACGCCGCCCCTGCGCTGTCGCTGGAAACCTTGGAAGGGCATGGCAGTCGGTGCCTGGGGCATCTGCAGCAGCACGGCGTCCGGCTCGGTGTGGCGCTGCTTCTGCTTCTCCTTGCCGCGCTGCATCAGGTCGAGCAGTCCAGCGACCTGCTTTGCGCTCGATCCGGGCCGCGGATCACGCCTCTGCACGGGCACAGACTTGGCAGCGCCGGGTCGCACCGCTGGCGGCTGCTGCCGTCTCTTTGAATCGTTGAAGGCCCACATGATCGTACCACGCTCCAAATCCGCCTTGTCCTCCACCTTTTGCTCGCCGGAGCTGTCGACGGTTGCCGCGGCCTTTTCGAGCGGAGAGCCCTTGCGCTTGCCGGCCGTCGAGTTCGAGCGCAGCATATCGATAAGAGGGCGCCAAAGAAAGAGGCGAGATCCACGCGGGTGTGAATTGGTTGTGAAAGGCATGGTACTGCGCACTTTTGCTGCTCGTTTAACCTCCTCATGGCGTCCAACATGCTGGTCCAGCGGTTGCAGCGTGAACCTATAGTTGCTAGTGCACACCCCCCGGGCCAAGACCCGCACCCGAACTGAGTGACTATGCCCGCAACCCCTTGCAACAAGATCACTGCATGAGTTTGGTCCTCCACTTCCGTGCCGCATGAGGTCTTGGGTTGAACTCAGGACGCAAGCAGGGCCTTCACCTCGGGCTCGAGGGCCTTCATGACATGTGTCGCCATCTGCGAGAGTACTGCGACGAGCTCCTCGTCGTAGTCAAGCTTCATGGTGGAGACGAAGGGGCACTTTTCCGAGCGCTTCTCGTCGTCGAGCCACTCCTTCGTCTCCTTGGGGAGCGCGTTGACAAACGCCATGGGTTTGCACGTCACCACAAACAGTACCTCCACTTCGTAGCCACCCACGATGCCCTGGGTAGGGTTTGCGAGCACCTTGAGGCCTTTCAGCCGCGCCGCCACGGGATCCCCGGCCTTCTGCTTGGCCAACAGAGCTGCGTGAAGCTCGGTGTGGCGAGCCGGCTCGAAAACCTGGCAAATCTTGTTCACCAACCCTGCAGCCATCTCCCCCTGGCCCATCTTCGGACCCTTCCCCTCCGGAATGGCGCCAAAGTAGCCGGCAACGTCGTAAGCCCACGCGGCCCACGAGGCAGCATCGTCCTGGATGGGTGACGAGGCGGACTGGCACACAAGTAGTAGCCGGGTACCGCGGCGCAGCGCCGGGAAGATTGCTAGATTGTCGAGGGAGCCGCCGTCGGCAAAGGGCCTTCCCTTGCTCACAAAGTCCTTGCCGGCCCAGTAGTGGAGTTCTTCACATCCGAGCGCTTCCCACATCCGCTTCTTCGACGGGTCGGCCATCATCTGCGCGATGTAGCCCGAGCTGATGCCGGCCGCCTGTACAAGCGGTACAATGCCTTTGGACTCGAGCTCCACCGTCACGGGCGCCCCACCTGCCACGGTGTCCGCCGGTGGTGGGCCCTTGGGTACGCTATTGGCCCCCACTGGCTCTACCAGCACGCCCCCGATATGTGCCATCGCCGGGCTGTCAGCGATGTCCGCCGTCGGCACGCCGAAGTACTGCGGCGTGAATTCGCACGTGTAGAAGCATTTGGGGTCGTTGGGAGCGGCAATGGAGCCGACGATCACGGGGAACGGCATGACAGGGCTGCCGCACGCGGTGTGCACTTTGACCTTTGCACCCAGCATCTTCGAGACTTTGGCTGCAGCGGCGCCGGCGAGCGCATAGGTGGCATCATGGTCGTTCAAGCCGTAGGCCTCAAAAAAGCAATCCCCCACACTTTTGGACCAGGCGCGGATCTCATGAGGGTCCTCTTTGCCGAAGATGTCCACTTTAACGAGGTCTTGGAGCGCCTTGAGAAACAGCAGTTTCTTGAAGGGGGCGTTGGCGATGACCTTCCCAAACGAGCCGGGGGCGAGGTTCTTGCACCTGGCGAGTGTAAGCTGCTCGGGCGGGATGGCGGGCCCGAGGAACGTGCTGTTGCTCACGCAGTCCTGATACGAGAATGCGGTGTTGAACCAGCTGCCGCCACTGTTGCTGCAGAGGTAGCGTGCCTTCGGCATGATGCCCATTTCGTGGAGAGCGCGGGCCCAGCCAAGGGCGTTGGTGCATGCGCGGAAGCCGCCGCCGCTGAAGCACACAGCGAGGTCAGGCTTGGTCTTTAGAGAGGCAAGCCCATCTTCGTCTTCCCGCATCTCAGGGTACACGAAGCTCTCCTCGCCGACGCCAAACCACACCTTGGCCTCGACCGCTTCGGGCGTGAACGTCGCCCTAGATGAGTAGATGCCTTCTTTGGCGAGCACGGCGCCGCTTTTGCTGATCCAGGGGCCGATGTAGCAATTGAACTTGGGACGGTCCTTGCAGGATGCCGTCATGTTGTTAGGGGGCGGGATGCTACTCTTGCCGTAGATGGACGTGGAGCGAAGCAACGCCCCAAATGCGGGCTGTTCCTTGACCCACAGCAGCAGCTCCTGGAATGAGAGGCCGAGATCTGCGTTGACGTCGTACTTGTGGAACTCCTCTTCGATCTGGGCCGCCGTGATGGTCCCCTTATTGGCGTCATTCGAGGCCGCCGACAGCGATGCGGAAAGCGCCGCCTCGCACTCGGCCAAGCTCAACAGGCCGTCGAGATTGGCATCAGCCTGGAGAAACCAGCTGTATAGGTGGGCTATGGCGAAGTGCGCGTCACGCCGCGCCGTCTCGGGATCAAAGTGCAGCCGGAACAAGGCGCTGAGGAACTCGCCGAAGTTTAAGTTACGGCCGCGCATCTTGGCCACCAGCATCCAGTCCGTGGGCCACATTCTGATGACCGGCTCGGGAATGCCTGCTGCCTCGAGGCCTTGGTGGAGAGCTTTCCAGTTGGGTGTCTCGCCGCGCATGTGTGCATCTTGCCCTTCCACAGGCAGCTCCAACTCGACACCCGGTTGCTTCATCAGCTTGCGAACATAGCACAAGGGCCGATTGCGCGCCTTCACCTCGGGGCCTTGCCCTTCGACGGCTTGGGTCCAAGCCGCTCGCAGCAGTTCCACCGTTTCGGGCGGAATCGCGAGCACGGCCAGGGCGTGGTGGAGGAGGCAAGTATAGTTATTCATAGAGTGATCCGTGATGAACTCCATATCACCCCCTTCGCCGTCGCCCTTCTCGCTCTTCAGACCTTTTGGGGTCGCCCCGATGATGACTGAGTCCTCGTCGAGGAAGATCCGCGTGCCAACGTGCTTGTAGCCGGACAGACCCGTCATAACCAGCAACCGGGGGATGAGGTCCTTATCGTTCTGGTGGAGCCAATGCACGGGAACGGCTTTGTTGTACGCCTTTTGGTATTCGGAGTTGCCAACAACGCACTGGCCGAAGGTGAAGACGCTCATGAAGACGCCGGACGCACTGAGGCCGTTTGGGCCCTGATCTTGGAGCTTAGGGACTCGATGGGCGAGGCTGAGCGCGCACATGGTGGCTATGGAGCCGCCCAACGAGTGGCCTGTGACTGTAACGCGCTTGATGTCAAGCAGGTCGATGGCTTTGGTGACGGATTCGACGCACACGGATTTGAGCGCGGCCCAGCATTTGCTGAAGCCGGCATGGCACCGGGCGCCGGGGACCTTTTCGTACGCGACGGTGTAACCAGCGAGGTCGGTGTAGACGTCCTGGAAATTTGCGTCCACCTCGGTGCCGCGGAAGACGACATACAAGACTTTCTCCACCGGGTCATGCAGCAGAAAGGCCTGCATGGAGACGCCGTCGTGGGTCAAGTAGCCGTGACAGACGGTAGCCTGCCAGTCATCGGTGACGTCGCCGCTGTCAAACTCGGGTCCGAGGAGCTCGACCCCGAGCAGTCCCTTCAGGTTGTTTCCTTCAGATGCGTAATACCCGAGATTGACTCGACACGGAAAGCTGAAATTCTTGCTGTCGCGGATCGTCTTCAACCGCTGCGACCGTGCTGAGGCCCAGATGGAATCGCCCAGGTAGACGTGGTTGCAAAGCTCCGCGCAGAAGATGGCGCGCTCAACGTCGTACTGCTTTTTGGGGCTGCCGTAGTTATCTTGTCTGATCTTGAGCTTACTGCCGGCCAGGTCGTGACTTTCGAAACGCTGAATGATGACCTCGTCGCCATGCGAGTAGATTTTCGCCGTTCTGCCCAGGTTCTGCCCCGCACTCGTCGACGCTCCGCAACCCATCCTTAGGTTTTGTTCCGCGCCCCGACAGCAGAAGCGATGAGACGCGTGTCGTGTGCTGGGGCGAAATCCAAAGACTCGGCACCTTCCCAAAAAGGAAGAATCGGCGGGGAATTGTTCACGGTCGGGTTTCGTCAGACCCGGTAAAAAGACACCGGGGGAGCCGGGACACACACGGGACACACGGGCACAAACGTAGGGTCCAGCAAGAGTGGTCAGATCTGACGCTCGTCCCTTGCTAGGTGCGTGCCGATACCGAAGAGCCGAGCGTAGCGCCAAGGAGCAAGGTGTAAGAGCTACGGTACCCAGACAAGCTCCGCAAACTTTAATCCGCAACCGCCGGTCGCGACAGTTGCAGCTGCTCAGCCCTGAGCTTCTCTATCTTCTTCTCCGCGTTGGCGAGTGCCTCGGCCATCACGTCGTACGCCGCCTCGATCGACTTCGCGCCCGCCTCGGCGAGCTCAGCTTTGCGGCGCGCCTCCTCGGCCTTCTGCTCGGCCGCCTCAGCTCGCCCGCTCAGTTCGGCAACTCGTTTCTCGCGTTCCGCGAGGGCATCGGAGAGGACGTCGTACGCCGCCTCGATCGATCGAGACGCTGCCTTGGCCAACTCTGCGCGTTGTTCAGCCTCGGCTCGTAGAGCACTCTCCTCAGCAAGCCGCCGCTCAGCAGAGAGTGCCCGCTGCGTGAGCGCCGAAAGCACCTCATCCTCGTGTTCGACCGCCTCAACGGCGGCCACCTGCGCACGAAAGCTTGGCAACTGAAGAGCGCACACCCGTCTGTGCGTCGGCAGCCGCTCGTTGGCGAAGTGTCGCCCGCACAACGTGCAAATTGTCCGTGCCACAGGCTGGACAGACTCGGCACAAAACGCGCCCGAGATGGCTCCTTTGTCGCCAATCATAGGAGCCGGACCACACTCATCGAGCGCCTTGACGCTTTCACGAAACGGCAGCGCATTTGCGCACACGCGCACGTGCATATCGAATCGCGTCACTGCAAAGGAGCGGCCACAGTGGGGGCACGACAAGCGGTCACCCTGCAGGACTCCCGTCTGCGCTGGCGGCTTCTCCATGTTCATGAGCCTCAGACGGTCTCAATGTTCACGCGCCAATGCCGATCGTCCGTCCGTCGCGAAACAGGCACGACCTTTTCAACTGTGAGTTGGTGCCTTCTCGGACTCCATGACCCATGGCCGGAGGCAAGAACGTCGCGTGCCGCAGAATGCCTGCCCAATGTGCCGAGCAGAGATCATTGTGTGGGAGCAGTTGGGAGAGGATGACGATGCCTTCACGTATCGCCAGCCCGCTGGGCCAGTTCCCGGGTGTCGTTCGGATTATTATGATTTCATACGATTTCACTGAACGCCCAGAGCGACTACGAGGCGCTGCACCTGCTCGGGTAGGCTGCCCTCGGTCTCGAGGCCCATGGCCCGGTTGGCGGCCTGAATGGCGTCGGGCAGCGAGAGCCTTCCATCGAGCGCGAGAGCCGAGCGGATGCGCCCCACGCGCTGCGTCAGCCCGTCGAGCTGCGCCGCCTCTGTGCTCTCCTTGCCCTTGCTGAAGAGGTCGATGCCAGTCGCGAGCGTCTCCGCCTTGCGCACGGCCCCAGGGTCGCGCAGCATTTCGATGATCTGGATGAAGTTCAGGCATCCCTTGTACGCAGCGACCCGGCCCGGCTCGGGCGCCTCGGGCGCGTCCTCCTTCTTGCCGGCCTTGCCGCCCTTGCCGTTCGCCTCGCTCTTGTCCGGAGGCTTCACTTGAGGCGGCGCGGTGTCGTCCTCGGCGGCGGCGGCGGCGATGGCCGCCACGAGCATCGGCTTGAGCGGCGCGATCGCAGCAGTGAGTGCCGTGAAAAACGGAGGGCCTCGACTGGCATTGCGGGCGAGCTTGTTGAGTGCATCCTTGGTGCTCTCGAGTACTTTCTTATTCGGATGGTCCTTGTCTGTGGCCGCATCGATGCGCATCACTGCCTTGGTCATGCGCAGGAGAGCGTTATCGAGCGCCGTGCCGTCCTTGTCACGAAGCGCGACCGAGGCGCCATTGAGGATGAGCAGTTTCACGACGCCCGAGTGCGCATTGTGCGCCGCGTTGATGAGCGCTGTCGAGCCCCAACAGTTGGGTCGATCGAGCGCGGCTCCGGCGTTACAGATGATCTCGGCGCACGCCATATGGCCGTATGAGGCAGCCATGTGCAGCGGCGCGACCATGTTCTCGTCCGTCCAATCGTGAGCGCCCTTGGGCCCTCGCTGGATGAGCATTTGAAGCGTCGCCGAATCGCCCTTCTTTGCAGCGTGAGCGCAGGCCTCGGCGCACAGAGCGAGCTGGCGGGCCTCGGCGGCGGCGGCGGTGCGAGCAGCCGCATCCGTCGGTGCAAGCACGGCCACGCGCCGATCGGAGGACGCCTTGCCGCGTGCTGTCAGCTGCGAGCCTTCGGCCAGACTGCCGCCAGCATCAGAGACCAGCTGGGACCCAGGAACGGGCACGATGGCCGCAGTGGGCGTGGTGCGAATGCGTGACACCGCACGGACAGCATCGCCAGCACCTTTCCAGAGCTCCGTGCCAGAGCGTGATTGTGGCCGAGATCCGCTTTGTGGGCGAGCAGCGGCAGCGGAAGGTGGTCGCACGAGCGCCATGGCGGGACGTTGCTAAGTGCGGTTGGCCAAGGCTGTGAAAGGAGTTCTGCTATCGTGCCGCCTTCTGCCTAGGTCGCGCAGGATTAGAAGTGTTGAGGAGGGGCGTGGGCCTCCAGGAGAGTAGGATATGGGATTTGTCGAGGATTCGATTCGGAAAGTCTGGGTGGGAACGAACGTGAGCGCGAATATAGTTGGCGCTTCAAGTGCATGTTCAAGTCACAAGTGGAGCTTTTCCGCCGTCGTCATTCGACTTGCCAGCACGCACCGAGACGGTCGCGGGGCCGTCGCCTCGGAGGATGAAAAAATAAAATTGGTTGCATTATACACACACCACGGTCACACGCCAGCGCACAGTAGGCGTACACGAACGGACCGAGGGGTCCGCGAGATTTCATGTAATGATTTCTCTTCATCTATCTTGAACAACACTCAACACGCCTCTCGACCTCCATTTCACACGAAGACGAGACGTTAACGAGACGTTCACTCCAGGGCGACAACCCAGTCGATCGACACGTGGTCGCCGATGACCGTGAAGTTGAGGTGGATGCGCGGTACCTTTTCCCTCGCCGAAGGCGGCCCTCGCTTCTCCAGCATCAGCATCGACGTCTGCTGGCGAGCCAGTTTGCCACGGCTGCGCGCTTGAATGACCGTGGCACTCTTGTCGAGATTCAATCGCGGGACCGGCGGCGGTACCTTGGGAGCCCTCGCCGAAGGGGGCCCTCGCTTCTCCAGCATCAGCATCGACGTCTGCTGGCGAGCCAGTTTGCCACGGCTGCGCGCTTGAATGACCGTGGCACTCTTGTCGAGATTCAATCGCGGGACCGGCGGCGGTACCTTGGGAGCCCTCGCCGAAGGGGGCCCTCGCTTCTCCAGCATCAGCATCGACGTCTGCTGGCGAGCCAGTTGGCCACGGCTGCGCGATTGAATGATCGTGGCACTCTTGTCGAGATTCAATCGCGGGACCGTGGACAGCTTCTGCTCGATCGGCACATGCGCGAGGTTCGCGCGCGCCTCCTCAAGTGAGGCCGCACTGCCCGACGAAAAGGTGAGATCCGCGCGCTTGCGGGCGGGCATGGCCGCCTTCATTTCTTTCTGCAGGCGCGCCTGCTCAGCCTTAAAGGCCGCCACGCGCTGCATCTCCTGGAAGGCCGCCTCCGCCTTCTGCGCCGCCAGTCGCAGCTCGGCAATCTCCGGGGGCTCCTCCGTGGCGTACCGCTCTTCGAGATACTTGGTCACTTTCGTCTCGAGGAACTCGGGATCATTCAGCATCATTTTCAGATGCTGTTTTTGTTGAGCCTTCGAGCATCCTGCCATCCTCTCGCGCTCCGCCAGCATCACCTTGAGCGCATTCTTCCCCTGCTTGTTGACGCAGCACCAGTCGAATCCATCGGGATCTCGCAGCTGGCGCAGCCGCTTCTGGCGCCTGTTGCGCTTGCGCACTAGGGCGCCACGGAGGCACGCTTGTATCTTCATCCCTGCGATAATCTGCGCTTTGGCGAACTTTTTACCATCTTCGATGCCTTGTAGCCGCGCCTTTTCCGCCCTGATCTCAGCCTCGCGCCTCGCGCGTGAGGCCGCCTCCGCGCGCTTGATCTCCGCAAGCTTGTCCGCCTCGATGGCCGCGAGCCGTGCCGCCTCAGCAGCCGTGTCCTCGACCGCCTCGGCCGCCATGTGATCCTCCTGCGCCTCCAGAGCCACCTGTGCGACCTGTGCCACCTGTGCTGTGTCACCTGGACCGTCACCGGTGCGCTCGCCCTCATCGGCAGTTGTCACCTGCTTTTTCGAGTCCTTCTTGAATTTGGCCTTTTTCTTTTCGCTCTTGGGAGATTCCTTGGGCGCGCTCTTCGGCGATTCCTTGGGCGCGCTCTTCGGCGAGTCCAAAGTGCCGCTGGGCGGCTTCACCGCGCCCTTCATCTTGGGAGGCATACTCGGCTGCGCGCTGTGGCGCTGCGGTGGATCTGCGGTCGCGGCCCAATGCCGAATGCGGGCAGCAGCAAGTTTTGGTCTGAAGGTTTGGTGCTTTGGTCATGTTTGGGGTGCATGTTGGAGCGAGCCACCAGTTCAGTTCAGTTCAGTTCAGCCACCAGACTCTCCGCACTCTGTCTAACTTGAACTTGAACAGACTCTCTACTCGTATTTGCCTACGGATCTCTGATGCACTCCAGCCTTGAGCTTGACTCCAGAGCGCGCTTCCACGGCGTTGAGGAGTTTATTCCATGTTGCCTGGTAACGAAGAGTCAAACCACGCACGCCGTATCTCTCGTAGAATCTCATACTATTGCTCTGAATATTGCCGTAAATCGCGGGCGCCCCTTTGATGAAATGGCCGTTCATGCCGCACCTGTACGCACATGCCCGTTCAGTCTGAGACTGTGCGCACGCGAGGCAGTAAGCCCATGTCGGCTCAGAGAGTGGACAGGGTGAGCCGTCGAGACGTGCATACGGTTGCTGCCACCCAGGCGACCCAGGCGATTGCCACTCAGGCTGCTCCTTTCTCTTCAACATTTGGAACCAATCGATGTGCTCTCGAGCACCTGTTCGAAGGTTTCGGACTGCGCACAAGAGAGGCAAGAGTCAGATAATAGTCGTCGAGCCGCAACGACAGTCGCAGCCAATACGAACCAAGCTGGGAGGGGAGCGCCGCACCGTCCCATATCTCAACGTGGCCATCGCAGTAGCCTATCAAGGGTTGGTCATTTGGGTTTCGTGCTTGACAACGATTGGCAAACTGGATGGTGTCCAGCGGCCTCTCGTCTCTGCGGACGCTCAGTTCGTCGACTAGAATGGCTGCGCTCACGTAGTCGAGGGCATTCGAGTCCATTACTCTGATGGCTATCTGTCGACCATCCTGAATACGCTCGAGCGTACCTAGCGAGCTCGAACTCTTGCGCCAATCTCCAAAGTCACCACGACCACAACTGGAGAGCAGGTCCATGACCTCCTTCAAGGGGAGCTGGGTGCAGCCTCCCATCCGCCTCCCAAACGAAGATTGGTTCACTGATGTGGGGCACATACGCCTCTCAAAGGGAGTCCATGCCTGATCAAACGTAGATTGGTTCACTGCCGCGACGATCCTACGTGCCACACTCTCCACGGCGGCTGCCCTGGTAGCCTGCAGAGCTCGCCTCTCGAGCTCGATCACAGCATCACACTTGTTGAGTGCGAGTAGTGTGCGCCCAGCATTCCACATGAAATCAGAGCAGCCGCGCATATAAAAAAACCATAGGCCGACTTGAAGCGGATGCTGCGTCGTCATGGTGTGTGAGACAGGCAGCCAAACATCGTCACGGCCGAGCTCCTCGTTCAGTTGATCAGCTTGTGTGTGGAAGACGTTGTGAGCTCCAAGGAAGCGCATGCCCCGAGGTACCGCAAATGCCGCATGCGTCTCATTGTATCTGATCACCTCTCGTTGGAGCGGAAGCAAAGAGCCCACCGACAGGTTGGCCATCAGTGGCGCGAGCGACTCGATCGGTGCGACTGGATGCACGGTCGTCCGATCAAACCTCGATGTCACACAGTTCTCATCGCCTTCAGACTTGCGAATGCAGACCGGGCGGTTGCCCTGGTGCAATATTGACGACGATGCAAAATTGGGAGTCGTCGCGGCATACCCCATCTGGGGCATCGGCATCGGAGTTGGCGCGACATACAAGCTAGTACAGTACTACCCGTACCGGGTACTGTAGTAGAGCTCGTCGAAGCGGTGCGATACCGGTACCGGTACTGTACCGGTACCGGTACTGTACCGGTACCGTACGGTACCGGTAAAAAGACACCGGGGGGAGCCGGGACACACACGGTACCGGTACCGGTATAAAGACACCGGGGGGAGCCGGGACACACACGGGACACATGGACAGACCGGTTACGGTACCTGTAAAAAGACACCGGGGGGGGAGCCGGGACACACACCGGTAACGTTGTTGGTGGGTTTCGATGGTTGTGAGGTTCGTCTGTGCGGTCCGTGTGCCTTCGTGCGTCCGCGTGTCCCGTGTGTGTCCTGTGTGTCCCGGCTCCCCCCGGTGTCTTTGAACCGGTAACGTAACGTTTACAACTACCGTGTTCAGTATCAGGGTTCAAAAACACCGGGGGACATACGCACGTACCTTTCCGGCAGGGCTTTCCGGTACCGTGCACTGGAACGCCACGCAGCGGCCCTGCGCGCGCGCGCGGCGGTAGACAATATTTTTTGCTGTGAATCTGATGACTATGGGTTTCGCCAACAAGCGTGCGTCGGCGCAGTCGAGACAGTTGGCCGTGGTCGTGTGCCTGATCGTGGTCGCTCTGCTGCTGACTCAACAGCAGCTGCTGCTGACTCACAGCGGCGCCGCCGTTGCTGAGCGTTCGCCTCCTTCTCCGCAGCCTCGGTGGGACCTTGAAAAGGCCGTGCGCGAATACACCGCCGTCTTTCCAGATTATCCGTTGCCATTGTACGGAGCCAACGACGATAATCTCTGCGAGATCAGCGCTGGCGCCGCTCCCTTGCGCATCGCCATTTTCGTCTTCGCATGGCGACGCGTCAGGTCACTGCGGCGAACACTTGCGTCGCTGTTGGCGGCCGAGTACTGCGGCGCCACGCTGTCTCTCACCATCCTTTTCGATGCGCAGCCGTCTGAGGCGGCAGTGGCAGTGGCCGAGTCCATCGCGTGGCGCCACGGGCCTTTCCGCATCGTCATCGAGCCCAGCCCGAATGGCGTACGCAACATGTGGGTGCGGGTGCTGAGCCGCGAGCTTGAGCGTGAGCCGCCCGAGGCGCACGTGCTGCCCATCGAGGACGATAACGAGGTCTCGCCTCTCTTCTATTGGTGGCTGCGCCGCGCGGCCGATGCGTACGGACCATTTGACAGCCCCGAGGGCGCGCGCCGCTTCCGTCACCTCGCTGGCGTCTCGTTGTACAGCCCCAGGCACAACGAGATCAAGTACCCGATGCAATGGTGGTGGCCACGCTCGTCATCGGCCGCAGGGCAGAGCCCCGCATACCTCTTTCAGCTGCCGTGCTCGTGGGGTGCTCTCTTTTTTCGCGCACACTGGCGGCGCTTCGGCCAATTCTATCGAGTGCGCACGCGCGCGCCCTTTTTCAACTTCAGCCACGAGGCGTTGCAGCATGGACAGCACGAGCAGCGCGAGGTCCTCGGCGATCCTGCGCTGGCCATCCCCGAATCGCGCGCATCGACGTGGCCGCGCTCATGGAAGCGCTTCTTGATCGACTACATGTATGGGCGCGGCGACGTCATGCTGTACCCATCGGCGCCAGTCGACGTGTTCCATCGTCGGGGGAGCGTCTCATTCGCGACCACGTACATGGAGCGCGGCGATCACTCGGGCACGGACGCCAGGGTGGAGGACAACGTCGGTGACACGCTGCGCCCTAATGCTGATCTAGACACTCGAAAGACTGTCCCGCTTCTCCAGCGGAAGCATGCCAGTATGGCGCTCTCAGGCCTGCGCCACCTCCCGACCTTCGACAAGCTACCGGTCATCGGCCTCAACCACCGTCGCATCAGCTCGCTCGCTCAGCTCGAGGCGATGGGCCGTCAGTTTGTGGAGAGCCGCCCTGCCTACTCGTCCGCGTGGCAGCGTGCGCGACTCGGTCAAGCGGTCGAGCACACTGTCAAACTGGACCCGCGGCCAGCGGTGCAGGACAGAGGGTCAAGAGCACCTACGACAGCTGAGTACACGGAGCTCGCGCGTGTATGGCTGTGCGCACCCGAGGACAGTAGCATTTGTGGGGAAGGCGACCGATCCGACGTAGATACATACCGTCGCCAATTTACCACCAATTGATTTTAATAGAACCCCACTTCGGACACATTTCTCGTGCCGTTTCACAGCCAATAGGTTATAATTCGCCATAGACACCGCGGACCGCCAATGGTTATCATTCGACAAAGCGACGCGGAACTGTGTGGTCCTGTTCTTAACTTCCCACACACACGTGTCGCGTGTGTCGTGTTAACGTTCACACTCACCTCACACTTTCTATGAGTCTGGGTCTCTGCCTCTGGCTGCTCCTCATACTGGCGCCCGCAGCACTAGGTTCCGAAGGACGTCGGCCGCGTCGCCTTCGGAAACTGCGGCGACTTGGACGGGGCGCTGCCACACCAGTACAAGGTCCGCCGCCGCCGCCTCTGCTACCTTCGAGCGCACAGGCGCCGCCGCCGCCTCCACCGCTGCCGATGGCCGCGGGTGCGCTTCGGACTGTCCGCCAGGCCACCACCGAAGCGCTCATCAGCGAGCTGCACGGGCGCCAGTACGATTGGGAAGTTCTCGAGCGCGCGGGCCTGCGCTTCAACAGCGTGAAGCACCTCGAGCTGCTCAGCTACTTGCGGCGGGATGCGCCGCGCTTTCGCGAACTGCTCAGCAACACGTCGCTCGGCTTGAGCGTGATCAGCACAACGCAGTTGCTTCGCTCGTTGAGCCGGCGGTCCGACTTGGCGCAAGCGTTGCGTGAGACGGGTCTCGGCGCAGGCAGCGACTTCCAATGCGGCTTCGATGAGTCGCCGCGCGACGGCGGATGCCAAATCAGGTGCAACGACCACAATTGCGATCGTGCGGAGGCCAAGTGCCGCTCGCTCAGCCACTGTGTCTCGGTCGACATCAACCGCGATCGCACCTGGGCCACGCTCAAGTCGCTGCAGGTCTTTATGCCACTCCCACCGCCAACATGCGAGGGCTACGTCTTCGAGGCGAACGGCAACGCTCCCGTCCCCATCGACGCTCCGCTAACGGTCGTCTTCGACGACATACCCGTGGGCTGGCACGGGCTGGGGCTGCCGCAGGAGGACTGGTGCTACCGCGACACGCCCATGCGCCCGCCTCACGACGACCGTTGCAATATAACGCATTGTTTTGAGCTCGAGAGATGCAGGCCGCGCGGCGCAGAGACCGCCGCGTCGGCGCTGCGCTTGTACATTGACACGCCGAAGCCGAAGACGCACGACATGGAGCGCTGGCCGTCGTGCATGCGCCAGACGCTGCGCGTGGGCGTCACGGACGACGCGGAGGCCGCATGCCTGGTGATTCCGACCGTCAACATCAATTGTGAGTGGGACGTGTGCGACCCTGCAACGCACTCGATGTTGCGAGCGATGCCGTCGTGGCACGGCAAGGGGCGCAACCACGTGATTTGGGACTACATCGACCACCACACGATCAAGTATCGTACGGACGATGCGCTCTTCATGAAGACTTCGATGCGGCTATCCGACTACCGGCCCGGCTTCGACCTGCCTGTGCCCCTGCTGCCCAATGGCGAGGCGGCACGCGTGACGCCATCGGAGCTCGCGGCGGCGCGAAGTCGGCGCACCTTGCTCGCGTCCTTCAAGGGCGTGTGTCAGCCCGACTCGCGCCGACCGCAGCTCGCTGAGCTGCATAATGGCCGAGATCTCATCATGCTGTGCACCGACGACAACAAGCTCGGCCGTCGCCAACGAGCGGAGCACTGGGACTACAAGACGCTCATGCTGTCCTCCGTCTTCTCGGTCGCTCCCGCGGGTAACGGGCTGCACTCCTTCCGGCTCGCGGAAGCAATCTTTTTCGGCTCAATCCCTGTCATCGTCGATGACGAGATCACGCTGCCCTTTTGCAATGTGCTCGATTGGCGCCGCTTCTCGGTGCGAATCCGCCAGAGCCAGGTGGCCCAGCTGCCGCAGGTCCTTCGGGCCATCACGCCTACACAGGTCGCACAGATGCAGACGCGGCTCGCTGAGGTGAAGCAAAAGTACTTTCTCTTCCCGTTCAACACGGCGATGGCCATCATGCACTTACGTGTACGGCAGGCATCCAGATGAAATCTATGGGTGCACTAACCTCTTTTCGAGAGGACCTTCATCTTCTTTCATCTCGAGGCCAAATTTTCTTACCGGGTCACTGTAACTGTGTGCTCAGGTGTGCGCTAAACTCCGTGACAACGTTCACACTCACACCAACAAGACCCCGTTTTTTGGCGCTCCCGCGTATGGCTTAGCCTACTTTCTCCCCTGAGCCGCTCGGCAGCGTCGGCGCATCTCCAGCTAACGGAAGTCGTCGCCAGGGCACGAGAGCCTGTGTACAGGACCACAAGGCTCGAGACTTTCAATGCTCGTGCTGATCGCCTCCCACATTATCACCTGCTATGTGTTAAGCACATCCCGACCCTTATTCCTGGCGCACTTCGGCGACGTTGCCATCCGTGCAACCTCTCATGAGTCTAACGGCGAAACTTGGAGCTTTGATGGAGTCAAGGGTGGCATCCGCTTCTTTGCCTCAGGCGGCAAAGCTCAAGTGCTGCAGAACGAGGTGCCGGATGAGATAGCTGCTTTCACAAATGCACTGCTGCTGACGCGATTCGATGAACTTGGGCTTGCTCACAATTTGGACGACGAGCACCTGCCTCTGCCTCTGCCGCCAGCTCCGGCTCTGGATGAGGAGGTGGTGGCGGCTTGCGATGCAGAGACAGGCCGCGACCTTTTGGCACTGCCACGGAGCTACGCCCTTGACCGTCGGATTCTGATTCGCGGTGTCGGGATCCTGGTGCGCAATCTCAAGGGTGAGATCTACGTGCATCGGCGTGCCGCCAACAAAAAGCACTTTCCGTCCATGCTCGATATGTGGGTGGGCGGCATGGCTAGCTTTGGAGAGTCGGCAGAAACCACAGCCCTGCGCGAGCTGGGCGAGGAGCTTGGCGTGGGCGGGGGTGGCCTGCTCAGCTGGAACTTGAGCACAGTTGTGTCAACAGATCTCAATAGAGTTTTTGTCGACTGCTTCGAATACACGCTGGCCGAGTCTGAAGAGGTTCGACACGTCGACGGGGAAGTCGCTTGGGGCACTTTCACCGATGCGGCGGCACTGGCCGAAATGATGGCAGCAGAGCCTTTTGTGCCCGATGGATTGCAGTGCTGGCAAGCGTACCAAGAGCGCCTGCAGGCAGGCGGTGGCAATGCCGATCGGAGTCGGTCACCGCCACGGGCAGGCGTAGCGTTCATGCGTCTGGACAGCACTGCAGTTGAACGGCGCGGCTTCATCGGCCAAGTCACCGCCGTGCTGTCCGCGGCAATCGGTCCGTGGCGCCCCCGCGCAGCCAGCGCCGTGCTCGAAGGGTTAGTGCCCGACAGCTCTCGCACCAAATCGTACTCCGGCGTGCAGAACGCTTGGGACAAGGCCGGCCAGATGACGCAGAAGGAGATCTTGATGGCCGCGCGGGGCGCGGGCAACGTGAAGGAGAAGCTCAAGAATGGCGGCGTAGAGAGTCTCAAGAGCCAAAAGCGACGAGCCATGGCAGGATGCAAGGAGCCCACCTTTCGCGACGCGGCCGGGGGTGGGACCGAGGCCGAATGCAATGGCCGGGTGCTGGGCGGAGAGACGGCGTTCATGCTCAAGGTGCTCGATGAGGAATAAGACGCGATGAGACGCGCGCGCCCGGCACGCACGCACGGTGAGAGGCAAACTAAGATACGAGCGCGCCGGCGTTCACGTTCACACCTGGCAAGGCACGGCGTGTCGAGACCCTGTGCGTGTGTGGGCTTTCTTATGGAAACAGTGTGCGCAACGAATTCACACCGAAGAGGAACCAACATAACTGGATCGGATCCGATCGGGGAACCCCGGTGGCTACGTCCGATTCTGTTTTTACAGAGCGCCCTTTAGAGACAGAGCGCCTTTAATACCGCACGACAGTCAGCACAGTGAACAGAACACCACCCTTCCGGCCGCACCGTGGCGCTTTTATGTGTTATCCTGTTAACGGGGAGTTCTCTCGCAATTCGGGTCCTATTCGGGTCCATGGGTATAGTAGCAATCGCATGAGACTGCTAGTGGATTGCCATCTAGACTCGAGGGACATTTCAGGGCGTATGAGCATCATCCGGAGACCCGGTGCAGCAAGTCTTGACGTTGTTGGCCTTTGTCGGCTTGTCGCGGCGCCACGCTTCTGTAGGCCCGTGACGCCACGGTGATCGCGGCGTCGGGCTCGCAGTGCGCTGCATGGCAAGCGGTGTGCTTGACGCAGTTGGCCGCGCGGTGGCAGGCGCTGGCGCTGGCTCTGGCGCTGAGTCGTACTCGTCGTCATCCCCGTCAACGGCTATCGTGCCTAGCGGAAAGTCCACTTCAATGATGGAGGTCATTGCATTCGAGTAGGTGCGGTCTGACGTGATGGGGCCTGCGCGTGCGCGCGCGGAGAGCAGCTCCTGGAGAGGCGAGCCCGGCGAGCCCGGCGAGCCCGGCGAGCCCGGTGAACCCGGCGAACCCGGCGAACCCGGCGAACCCGGCGAACCCGGCGAACCCGGCGAGCCTGGCCTTTCCTTCGCCGGCTCGGTGTCCGGGGCTGGCGGTGGCCACGCCTTCACCTGTACAGCGTCCGTCTCCTCGGCGCCAACGCCGGCTGGCTCCTCGTGGAACACCCCGATCGCGCCAGCGCCAGATGGTACAGGAAGCTCGATGCGCTCGAGCAGAGGTGTCCCTTGGGCACGAAGCGCCGTATCGAGCGCCAAGAGAGCGCACACGTACTCGGGGCACGGCTTGCAGATCGGACGTGCTTGTTGTACCCAGGTGATCGCGGCGAGATAGGTACAGCGATAGCAGAGCATCAGCGCGGCGCACGATATCGTCGCAGACCGATTGATACCTGCGACGCAGTGCACCAGCACGGCACCGCCACTTCCATCCTGCATCGCGCGCACCACCTCTTCAAGCATCCACATTTCGCGTCGAGCGAGTTCACTCCCAAGAGCTTCGCCCTCGGAGCTCGAGGGCGAGTCCTTGAGCGGATATGAGAGCCGGCGCACGCCACCATTATGAGTACCTCGCCACATTCGCCGCCACCACTCGCTGCCGATCAGCGCGCCAAACTCGCGCCACCATTCATCTTCGTAGGTCTGAGCGAGTGCCTTATGCCCCGAGTGCACCAGGTCGTCTGCTACGTTTACCACAAGTGTCACGCCAAGGTGACGCAGCAGTACGGAGTCCGCAGCCGACACAGCACTCCCGCAGAACAGCCTAGGTGCCAGCTGACTGCAGTCGCCCTGCGAACCCGCTAATCCTGGACGCGAACATTGAAACATGAAACATGAACATGAAACTCGTGCATGACTTTCAGAGCGTACAGTACGGCAAGCTTCCAAAACTCGATCGAGTTGTGTACGAGGTACATGTACGAACGTATAAGATAATCTGAGTTTCCTGAGGTTTCGGAGATTGTCCGCATTCACGCGGCCATGGAGTTGCGTTTTATAACGCTCGTGCTGCTCTCCGCGTTGCTCAGCACGACCGCACTTGCGCCTGCCAGCGGCCTTGGCGATCTGCGATCTCGGACTTCAAGCACGGGAGGGCCATGGTTGGCAAGAGCTGCGTTCAGTTCTGACGGCATTGCTGGACTCGCGGCCGACATTGCTGGTTTGCCAATTTCTACGGCCGCACTGGTCAAAGCGTTTGACTCTCGCAACGATGCTGATGCGTTCGTGGTGCCCACGCCGCTCGTCAAGTGGGCTTGCGAGCGACACTCATGCACTCGGATCTTTCCGACCGATCCAACGTTGCATGAGGCTGCTCAGCTGTCTGGTGCGCCAATCTCTGCCAAAGTGTCTAAAGCGGGAGGTGAGTGCTGCACAGAAAGCCTGAGGGCGTGGCTGGCCGCGTTGGAGACAAGGTCGGGTCGGCGCTTGCTCGATGTGGATGCTTACTTGACGAGCGCCCCGACGCACGCCAAGACGTCCGCATCGCTTGGCTGGCACATTGACGACATCGACGTGCTTCTCATCATGCTGCGTGGCCGAAAGCGATTTTGCGTCGCCGGGCGCACGCTTGGTTCCGAGGTGTCCATCGATCACTGCATGTCACCCGGCGATGCCATCTTCATCCCGGCGCTCACATTCCATAGCGGCGGCTCCGCAGAACCGGAAGAGAGCTTGATGATCAGCATTGCCTTCGCACCCGATGCCAAGGAGGACCGAGTGATCACCTCCGAAACGGTCGACCGTTGGAGACTCGTCCGGCAGGCCCTCCTCGAGACTCTGGCGCCGCCTGTGGAGCACGGCGGCAGCGGCAGCCGCCTCACCTCGCACAGCTGGTCGTGGGCCTCCTCGACCGAGGGCGCTGCGGCGTTGCGCGGCGTCTTTCCCTTGGGCTCGTCTCGGGCTATACTGCTCCAACCTTTTCTGCCACCGCCGCCACCGAAGCCGTGCTTGAGCACGAAGGGAGACAGCGAGGCAGACGGTGAAGAGGCCGCCGCCGCAGACGCTGCAGACGCCGCAGACGCCGCAGAAGCCGCAGACGCTCTCACGATTTGCACGGGCAATCGGTGCTGGCGCAACGGCGCTGGCAGATTGCTGGGCGCCGCTTGCGAGAGGGCGTCGGGTGCTCGCGTGGCTGTGAGGAGCGTTGGGTGCTCGGGGGTGTGCCCGCGCGACGCTGTGAGCCTGTGCGAGGGCCCCGAGTGCCCGGGTACGCCCCTCGCCCTCCCGGCTGCAGACGAGGCGCAGGCGGGCGCATCGGCGGAGACGGCACTGGCGATGGTGCAGCGTGCGCGCGGAGGCCAAGGCAGCCGGGCACGTCTGACCATGAGCCTCCCAGACGAGGAGACAGACGAAGAGGACAGCGTCGCCCTGCCACTGGCCAAGCGGGCCGTGGCGCTGCTGGGTGACGCGCTATTTCTTGCTTGGTCAGCGGCCATTCAGGCGGCAGGGCTCGCCTTCAGCCTGGGCTTCGTGCTCAATCTGTGTGGCTTTGGCTACAGGTTCACGCTCCAGCCACCGTCGCTGCAGATCGGCACGTTGGCGGGTATGCGTGCGGAGAATGCAGAGCGCCGCTTTCTGACCGAAGACTTCAACTCCCTGTTCCCCGAGAAGCATTGAGAGGAGACCGGATGAGTTTAGACTTGAATCAAACTCTTTCGTGTGTCGCGTGAACGTTCACAGTTTGGTTCGTCCGTCTGATCTCTGATGCAGGTGATGACGTCCCTCAACGTCACCCTACTCGCGGCGGCGTGCGCGCGTCTCGTGTTCTCTGAAGATGATGGACGAGCATCTCACTGACGATTTCGAAGAGGATGATGCAGAAAGATTGATATTGTCGCGGATGCGCGCTGAGCTCGTGCAGGCATGCAGCTTTATTGCTGGAGCAGCTGGTGCAGCCTCGAGCACTTTGACCCCTGACAGGTCTTCACGAGAAGAGCTCTTTACGAATTCTTCATGCATGGAAGCAGCGGCAACTCTGCTCCTGACGTCCAATTACGGTGCTTCGCAAGAATGGGAAACGCACGTCGAGCAGCTGACCTGGCTCTCAATCGCCAGCCTGCGACAAGCCAAACTTTTGGGCGATCCCAAACTTTTGGGCGATCCCATGTTCAGCAGGCACGAGCTGTATGTTATACCTGACTGCAACGCAGACGGCGCGAACCCCGAGACTACCATCCACCGTTTCCAGCTCCAAGAGGCCCTGTGCGCATCACTACTGCCATCGCTGCGCACAGAAGCATCACGGCAGCGGCGCGAGTTCGCCGGTGTGGAAGTCTCGAACGTGGGTGGGTGGCACTCATCCGAGTGCTTCTTCGATTGCAGTACGGACCCATGGCACGAGTCCCTGCTACCCATGATACGTGCGGCGCTCGTCTCTCTCACCTGCGTGTCGCACCACGGGCCAAGTGGGGAGCATCAGGTGGTCTCGGGCTGGCTCAATTCGAGCGGGGCGGCCGCCTTCAATGCTGTGCACGATCACGGTCGCGAGGTGCAGTGGAGTCTCGTGCTCTTCGTGGCGACTGGAGAGGCTCACGAGGGCGCTCACGAGGGCGCTCACGAGGGCGCTCACGAGGGCGTGGGGCAGGCGTGGCCTCCTTTGGGCGGGGCGGCTGAACAGAAGGCAACGTCAGGGCAGACAGTCGAGAAGAGTGTCGTCGGGGGCTCGTTGCTTCTCAAATTTGCAGCTGGATTGGGCGAGCACGGCCAAGCGTGCTGTTTCGTCGTGCCGGTGCGGCCACGACCGGGGGAGCTGTGGGCCTTCCCTGGGTTTGTTCCGCACTGCGTCTTGCCGCGCAGGCTCGGCATGATGGCAGCGGTGGCGGAAGAGGGCCAGCCCGAGGCAACCCGAGGTACATGTAACCCGGACCACGTTGAGGCTGGACAGCGAGTTTCTGTGGCCTTCAACGTCTACAGCGCCACCGCCATGCAGTCAATGGTCAGCGCAGTCCGGGCTGTTAACCCCCTCGGTCCTTGACTTGAATTGACTTGTCCAACATTCGTCACGAAACATGTATTTCTTCCCCCGCCCGAGCTTCGGTAACAAGTGTGTTTGACGTACCTCTACATGTATCAAGAGTGACTCTATTATCGACCTCGGGATTTAGCAAAATTTGCTTCTCGTCGAAACAGCTCCGTCCAGCTCCAGGAGCCAGATCACCTGCCTCGAGCGAGCAGTGAAGGGTTTCCGCCGTTGCTTATTTGCGGGCGATGCGCAACACATATTTGAGCTTATGTTCACACCGGTGGGCTGGCTTGATTGCATTCACAATTACATCGCGACCTGCGGAACTCTTATACGGTTCGACGGTGCCTCCCTCCCTTCCTTACTAGGTGGACGGTCGGGGCCAAGAAGCCAGGGCATGGCGCAGGCGCACGCTCGCGCGTTGGCCGACTTCCAGGCCGTGCCCGGCTTGGGCCAGGTCAGCTTCAAGGGAGGCGACCGGCTCATCATCGATCTCACAAAACCGTTGCCCGAAGGCTTCATGAGCGTCAAGATTGAGGCAACCGGGCGGGAGGGCATCGTGCCCATGTCGGCCCCGATCGCAGTCGAGGGTCCACAGTCGACTCTGCTCGCGAGTTTTGAGGGCGAGAACAAGGGCGAGCTCTCCGCGGCGAAGGGCGCGGTCGTCACGCTGCTCACAGCCCATGAGGAGGTACCGAATGGATGGGTGCTCGTGGCCTGCGGCGACGACGTCGGCTTCTTGCCCGAGACGTACGTGGCGCCGGTGATCATCGAGCGTCCGCCGCGCGTGGTGCTGGCCGACTTTGTCGGCACGAACGAGGGCGAGCTCACGGTCAAGCAGGGCGACTACGTGCTCCTGATGAAGCCAGACGAAACCGCTATAGGGGGATGGGCGAAGGTGGCGCCGATCGGCGCCTTCGAGCTCGAGGCGGCGGCGGCGTTCGTGCCGGCCTCGTATCTTCTGGAGCCGCCACGCGACGGCGTCTTCCAGGCCGACTTCACCGGCGAGACGCTCGGCGAGCTGCCCGCGGCCAAAGCGGGTGACGAGGTCTGGAAGATCGATCGCGAGGGCGGGAGTTTTAAAGGATGGGTGGACGTCGTGCTGCGGAGCGGCGTGCGCGGGCAGGCGCCCGAGACGTACATCCTGTGGGAGATTGAGCCGCCCAAGCCCGTGGCCGAGCCTGGCTGGAGTCCGACAACTCCTGGCCACATCGCGGGCGCCGTTGCGGGCGAGTGGGCGCCGGCCGCCGCGGACCCGCCCGCAACGGCGCCCGCAGCGGCGCCCGCATCGGCGCTCGCACCGGCACCAGCGCAAGACATGCCAGCGAAAGACAACGAGGATGCCGAGTGGGTCGAGAGTGCGCGAGCTTAGGTGAGCGCGGCGCACCAGTACCCGGCGATGCGCGCGCTCGCGCTCGACAACTACGATCCCGGCGATCTCGGCGATCTGGGCTCGGATCTCGGCGATCTCGGCCTCGGCTTGCGCAAGGGGCAGGAGCTGCTCGTGTTCGACACGGCGCCCGCACCAGTCAGCTGGCTCATCGGCGAGAGCGGCGGGCGACGCGGGCTGGTGCCTGCGACGTATGTGGAGCTGCAGAACTTTATGGCGGTGGCCACGACGCGCGCTTTCGACGCCGAGAGTGGGCTTCGTCTGAGCTCTGATGAGGTCGTCACTATCATAGTGGCCCAGTCGACGCCGGACGCATGGTGGGCTGTCCCTGATCGCGACTCGTCGACGCAGGCGGACGAGCGCGCCTTTGAGGGCGGGCTGATCGCGCGCACGAAGCTCAGGTTGCTCTCGAGCGCGGAGGCAGAGCTCGAGACGAAGCGCAAGAGCGACGTGCGCACGCAGCGCGAGCTCGCCCTACTGGATATGGAGCATCACGCTCAGGTGGCTCGAGCCTCTGATGACCACTGATGGCCACTGATGACCACTGATGACCACTGATGTCGGATCTCGCCCACCACGCGCAGGTGGCTGCGGCCAAGGCGAAGGAAGCAGCGGAGCTCACGCTACTTAAGGCGCAGCAGGAGGCGGCGGAGGAGGAGCGGCAGCGGCTCGAGGCCGAGCGGCTCGCTGCCGAGCGGCTCGCTGCGTTGCTGATGCTTCCACATGAGATGGCGCCATCGGAGGCCCTCATGAGCTCCGAGCTCGAGCTGATCAAGGCCAAGGAGGCCGCCCAACAGGCACAGATTGAGGCGCTCGAAAGAGAAGCGGCCGCTGCCGTGACCAAGGCCAAGGCGGAGGCGGAGGCAGTCAAGGCGGAGGCGGCCCTCGCGGCGGAGGCGGCGCGGCGCGAGCTCGAGTTGGCCAAGGCCGAGGCGGTTAAGGAGGCCGCCCAAAAGGCGCACTTGGCGGCGCTCGAGAGAGAAGCGGAGGTGGCCCTCGCCAAGGAGGCGGCGCTGCGCGAGCTCGAGGTGGTCAAGGCCGAGGCGGCCGAGGCAAAGCGCGAGGCGGCCGAGGCGGCCGAGGCAAAGCTGGCCGAGACGCTCAAGGAACTGCAGGCCGCGAGGGAAGAAGAGCGCAAGGCGGCAGAGCGCGCGCAGGAGATGCTTTTAGCGGAGCAGAGGGCTAAGGCAGAGCATATGGAGCAATGGGCACGTGAGAGTAGGGGGCTCGTCGCAGTCGTGGCCGAGAAGTCGGCGGAACAAGCCGAAGCCATGGCCTCAATCGCCGCGAGCATGGCCGCTAAGGGGACGGTTGAGATAGGCGAGCGCGAGCGCGCCATGGCCAAGCGTGAAGACGACCTGAGCCGGCAGAGCCAGATCGAGAAGCTCATGGTGGCGCAGCAGGAGGCAGCCGCGGCGCGTATGAAGGCGATTGAGGAGCAGATGATCGCGGCCGCGCAGCTGATGATGGTGCAGCAGGAGGCGGCTGTCGAACGGATGAAGGCTGCCGAGGCGACGGTGACCAACGCTGCAAGGATTGCGGCGCAGCAGGCTACGGAGCAGCAGGCGGCGCTTCGTCAGGCTACAGAGTTCCAATCGAGGGCGATCGAGCAGCAGGCCGCCGTAGCAGCAGCATCGGTGCAAGAGGCCGCGCGACGCCACGCCGAGTCGATCGCGCAGGCCGTGGCGCAGCAGCAGATGAAGTTGCAGACGGCCTCGACTAGCAGCCTGATACAAGCGCCACCACCGCACGCGCCGACGCCGCTCGCGCCGACACCGCACGCGCCGGCCCCCGCCGCAGAGGGCGAGCCACTCGACGAGAAGGAGCGGCGCGAGGCAGAGCGGCTCTCCTATGAACAGCGCGAGGCGACTCGGCGCGAGGCGGAGCGCAAGCAGTGGGACGAGATGGAGCGCGAGCGGCGCGAAGCAGAGCGGCGCGCCTTTGCTGAGCAATTCGAATCCACAAGGCGCGAGTTCGAGCGGCAGGAAGCGTTGCGCCGGCGCGAGCTCGAGCTCGAGCTGCGGCTTCAGCAGGAGCGGTTGGCCTCGCTGCCACTGGGGCACGCCGTTGAGCTCGCTGCGCCCACTGTGCCGACCAACTCGTGCGCCTCGCTCGGCCAAAGCTCGGGCGTCGCGTCCTCCGTGTATGCCTCGGTCCCCACAGCCTCGGGCTCCCTGGGCATGCTCGGGCACCGGCAGCCGCCCGCGCCGCCTCCGCAGGCGGCTGCGTACAATTACGCGCTGAGCGCCCTCGGCGCCGAGGCTGTGGGAGCCTCGTCGGGCGCCGCCCCGGGCGCCTACGCGGCACCACCGATGATGATCGTGCGGCCCGCGCGGCGCAGTCGCCCCTCGTCTGCCGCAAGCTCGAGCTCGAAGCGCACCAAGACCCCGACGCGCTGTACCGGCTCGTACAGGCTAGCCGCCGACTCGATGAGTTATCCCACCGGGGGCTCGAGCGCGAGCTGCAGCCATCTGTCTCTCACGGTACCCGCGCCGTACGAGATCGGCGCGGGGATGATGCACGCAGGGGGCGTTCAGTACCGAGCCGCCCCCATGGGGCCCGCTGTGGTCTTCGGCGCCCACCAACAGCCTCCGGAATACCTGCAGCTTTGGATGGCGCCGCCGCGACGGGTGGCGCGTCCGGCCAAAAGCCCACAGCGCGCGCCGCCAATCAGATCTCATCGATCCGCCGACCAGCTCGATCCGCAACTCGTGGGTGTCAGGCTCATCAAGCCTGGCGCGAAGCCTGGCGCGTACCGCAAGCAACCGCGCCGGCCCGCGCCACAGATTGTCTTCGTATGACGGAATGCGCCTGACGCTCTGCAACGGGGTACAGACGATCATCTCTGTCTCGGAGGAGGGGATGGAGCTGTGCAAGAAGTCGATGACCACGTTGCTCCAGTCGTATGTGATCGACCGCGCGCCTTCAGAGTGGCGTGGGGCGCCGGGCGAGAGTGAGCACGCGCCGGAGTGAGCACGCGCCGGAGTGAGCACGCGCCGGACGGCGCAAACGGAAAACGGCCCGCACTATTATAGTGGCGAATTTACTTGTATTAGGGGGCCAAGGCCAAGGGCTGGTGTTCCGTCTTCATGTGGGTAACATTTAT